>FSSH01000172.1_pt1 | contig 14896 bp, 9 predicted proteins | sample 1166101 | NCBI WGS metagenome assembly FSSH01 (sample SAMEA32972668, study PRJEB13176) | freshwater metagenome | biome: Drinking water system; feature: Biomass in drinking water that filtered by 0.45 um membrane; material: drinking water | place: USA | collected 2012-12-20 | depth 0 m | reverse complement strand
CTTGATAGATCGGATGTGGAAGCGCGGTAACGTGTGGAGCTAACCGATACTAATTGTCCTATTCGCGCTTGAGAGTCCCACCATCAATGACAGCTCTGGGTTTATCCCATGGTCGTTATCGATAGGTCGGATGATCATCGTACGCCTGATTAATTTTGTAAGCGGTTCGCCGCTTGCAGTGCACGATCTTAAGAACCGTTTTTCATTACAGCACCCGCTTCATTGCCTGGTGGCCATAGCGTCAGTGAACCACCCGATCCCATCCCGAACTCGGCCGTGAAACCTGACAGCGCCGATGGTACTACTGCCTAAGCAGTGGAAGAGTAGGTCGTCGCCAGGCATTGTAGCTGGTGCTGTACGGAAAGACGTTTCTACACGAACCCATTCACATGTTTTTGCCCGCGAGGGCGCGTGCGCCTCCGCATTGCGGAGGCGTTTGCGTCTCTGGCGGGTGAGAATTTGGACCGGTTTGGCTTCGGCCGGAGAAAGTCCAATGGTTGGCGCGGGGTGGAGCAGCCCGGTAGCTCGTCAGGCTCATAACCTGAAGGTCACAGGTTCAAATCCTGTCCCCGCAACCACCGAAATATATCCCAATCGCCTTGGCATTTGTCAGGGCGATTTTTTGTGTCTGCTGCACATGGGCATTCAGCCTGCCAAATCATGCGGTGAGCGGTCGACCAGGTGGCGTTTGACAGGCGGTTTAGGCTGGTTGACTTCGAGCAAGCCGAAACCGCCGACCCATCGGCATGATCCGATACCGGTTGATAGAGTTTGTCCCCGGAAATCGAGATGCTGGTCAGGCCGATCATCGCAAATAGCGATCACCGCCCGGGGAATCCGCTTCCTGATGGGGGGGCGGTCCGCCACTTCCACAAACCACACCCGCCACCGCGCATCGTGGCGCAACGATAGTCCAACCCGGCGGGCGCCCGACTGCCCGGCCCGCGCCCCGACCCCCACAAGGCCCGCATCATTCGGCCATTGGCCGCGCGCAACTCCCAGTATTATCTGTCGCAGCCGGGCATTGCATGATGCGCGTTCTCCCGGGCCGGAGTTGCCGGGTGGAGGTTACCGCAGGGCTTGCCGTGTCTTCATTTGTTTGCGCAAGCCACCCGGCATCCAGCGCGCTGCAAATGCCAACCGCTTCGCCGTTTTACCGACCAGCGTATGCAGCTTTTCGCCGTGGACGGCATCCCATGCCGCCTGGGCGACATCGGCGACGGGCGTAATTTCCATGCCGCCTTCGATCACTGCTTCCTTCACCGATCGGTTTGATCCGGTGATCCCGGCCTGCAATAGCGGCGTATCAATGAAGCTGGGCATCAGCGAGCGCACCTTGATGCCGTCGGCCGCCCATTCGCTGTCCAGTGACTCCGTCAACGCCCGCACCCCGAATTTGGTGACGGCATAAATGCCGATCCCCGGCCCGCCATAAATCCCGGCTGCTGATGCGGTGTTGAGCAGGCACGATCCAGGGGTCACCTTCAGATAAGCGTGCCCGATCTTTGCGCCGTTGATGACGCCCATCAGGTTGATGCCGACGACCCGGTCAATCTCGTCAAAGCTGTTGTCCGCCAGCGTGCCGCCTGCAGCGATCCCGGCATTGTTGAACAACACGTCCACCCGCCCGCCGCTGGTGGCGACAAACGCGTCGAGCGCCTCGCGCCAGGCATCGCGGTCGCGCACGTCCATGACATGCGTCGTCGCGCGTCCGGTGGGAAGGAGTGCGGCAGTCTCAGCCAGGGCGGCTGCGTTTACGTCGGCTAACCCGACATGCCAGCCCCGGCTGGCGAATAACACCGCCACCGCACGGCCAATGCCGGAACCACCACCGGTGATGAAAATTGCCTTCGTGCCGCTCATGATACCCCCCAGGTTTGACCTTCAAGGCTCCATCCCGCATCACCGGCGGCGATGCTACAAGAATCGCGCAAATCTGGCCCGTCTGTCGTCTTTGAAGGGGTGTCGAAGCACTATCCGGGCGGCGCAGCGGCGGTTGATGCCGTGTCGGTCGCGATTGCGGCGGGCAGCTTTGTTGCGCTGGTGGGTAGCTCAGGATCGGGCAAATCCACGCTGCTGAAAATGATCAACCGGCTGGTCGAACCCAGCGCCGGGCGGGTGACCGTAAACGGCGCGGCGGTGCGCGATGAAGACGCGCATCTGCTGCGTCGCCGGATCGGCTATATATTTCAAAATGTTGGCCTGTTCCCGCATCTGACGGTGGCCGAAAATATCGCGATCGGGCTGCGATTGGGTGGCAGCAAGGATAATGTGGCTCGGGTTGGCGATCTGCTCGATCTGGTCGATCTGCCCCGCGATTTCGCGACCCGCACGCCCGATGCGCTTTCCGGCGGGCAACGCCAGCGGGTGGGCGTGGCGCGCGCGCTGGCGACCGAGCCGGGGCTGCTGATCATGGATGAACCCTTTGGCGCGCTCGATCCGGTAACGCGCGATCAGCTCGGCACGTCCATCCGGGGGCTGCACGACCGGCTGGGCCTGACCACGATTATGGTGACGCACGACATGGCAGAGGCGTTGCTGCTGGCAGACCGGGTGCTGGTGATGGATGCCGGGCGGATCGTCGCGGATTGCACCCCGCACGCGCTGGTTGCGGGCGAGGGCGGGGCGCAGGCCGATGCGCTGGTGGCGGTGCCGCGCGAGCAGGCGCGGCGATTGCGCGCGCTGGAGGATGGCGCGTGAACAGCCCCTTCCTTGATGCGATGGCGCGCGTGCCTGATCTGCTGGCGGCGCATTTGTTGCTGGCGGCATCGGCGCTGGTGCTGGGGCTGGTGATCAGCCTGCCGCTGGCGATCTGGTCTGCCCGGCGGCCGCTGGTGGCGCGCGCCGCGCTTGGTTTTGCCAGCCTGGTGCAGACGATCCCCAGCCTGGCGCTGCTCGCATTATTCTATCCGTTGCTGTTGTCGCTGTCGGCGCTGGTGGGCGGCGGCATTCCGGCGCTGGGTTTCCTGCCCTCGCTCCTCGCGCTGACGCTTTATGCGCTGCTGCCGATTTTGCGCAACGGCGTGACGGGCCTGACCAGCATCGACCCCGCGGTGATTGAGGCGGCGGACGGCGTGGGGATGACCGCGTGGCAAAAGCTGCTGCTGGTGGAGGCACCGCTCGTCTCCCCCGTGCTGATGGCGGGCATCCGCACCGCCGCTGTTTGGACCATCGGTGCTGCGACCCTGTCAACAACCGTCGGCCAGCCGAGCCTGGGCGACATGATCTTTGCCGGGCTGCAAACACAGAACTGGGCGCTGGTGCTCGCCGGGTGCCTGACGGCGGCGACGCTGGCGCTGGTGGTCGATGCGCTGCTGGGCGTGGTGGAACATGGCATCGCGCACCGCAAGCGGGTGCGGGCCTTTGTTGCGCTGGGCGTCCTAGGCGTCGGCATTCTGGCGGCGCTGACGCCGATGCTGCCGACCGGGCAGAAAAGCGTCGTGGTGGGGGCCAAGGGATTTTCGGAACAATATATCCTCGCCCGGCTGATCGGCCACCGGCTGGAACGCGCAGGATACCGGGTCACGTACCGAGAGGGGCTGGGGTCTGCCGTGGTGTTCGGCGCGTTGGTGAGCGGCGATATCGATGTGTACGTCGATTATTCGGGCACGATCTGGACCAACGAAATGAAGCGCAAAGATGTGCCGCCGCGCGCCGCCATTGTGCAGGGCATCGCCGCGTGGGGCCAGAAAGCCCATGGCATCACCATGCTGGGCGCGCTGGGATTTGAGAATGCCTACGCCTTTGCGATGCGCGGTGAGCAGGCGAAGAAACTGGGCATTGCGACGCTGGACGATTTGGTCGCGCAGGCCCCCGCGCTGACCTTTGGATCGGACCTGGAGTTTCTGGAGCGGCCCGAATGGGCGGCGGTAAAGCGCGCCTATCCGCTCAGTTTCAAATCCGCGCAGGCCTATAACCCCACCTTCATGTACCGCGCGATCGACAGCGGGCGGGCAGACGTGATCTCCGCCTTTTCATCGGACGGGCGGATCGCCGCGCAGAAACTGACGGTACTGGCTGACCCCAAAGGCGCCATTCCGGGGTATGACGCGATCCTGCTGGTCGACCCCGCCCATGCAAGGGACGACCGCTTCCTTAACGCCGTCCGCCCCCTGGTCGGCCACATCCCCGTCGCGCTAATGCGGGAGGCGAACTACATGGTCGACCGCGACACCAACAAGGCCAGCCCGGAAGAGGCAGCGAAATGGCTTGAGGCGAGGATGGCGCGATAGGGGCGTTGGAGGCCGGGTTGGGGGTGACTTGGCTATGGCGGGAAGGGGGTGGATTACCGACAGGCAGCTTCCAGCGCACGGCCCAGCAAAGCGGCCACTTTCTCAGGTCAACCTAAGCGCCGTCATGACCGTATCGCCGAGCTATGCGCTCGGGACGCTGAGGGATGGCCTTGGCTGGGTCGAGTTGTACGATCTTTGCGCCGGAGCGCCGCATTGTTGCCACGACTTCTGGCCAATTCTGGTCGGACACCGCGATAAATGCCGTTAGCTTGGATAGCGATCGATCCGGCAGCTTCGACATGACCTTTTTGAGAACAGCCACAAAGTTGGCCTCCGAGAGCGATGCCAGCGCTACCTTATCCGCATAGCTTTCGGTCAGCGCGTCGTGGACCCAGGTCTCCGACACGGCATAATCATCTGCACCAGGAAGACGGAGAACGGTGGTGGAGGGCGTTTCATCGTCACCAATCAGCCGACCGACGGCCTCACGCAGATAGTCGTGCCATTCGCGTTCGGCATTTGCTTTCGGACCGAGAAGCGGAGCAAAAAACGCCGCCTTTGCGGATGTCTCATAAGCGACCTGCGCAGCAAGAACCTTGCGGCCCGTTGTCTGTGCAGCATCCCACGCGCCCGCATTTATTGGCGATACGCTCCCGTCAGCGAGATCGACCGCAATGTCGATCGTGGCAGGATCGGACACGAAGTCCTCTGGGGGGATCACGACCGGGATGATTACCTTCTGACCGTCGTACGAGAAGCGGGGTTTGCCCCGCCACTGGATAGAACTAACGGAATGGGGCAGCGCCTTGATGTAGTCGGCTGGGACGATGTCGGCCAGGGCGAGTGCACGAACCGTTTTGCCCCCGGCGCCATAGATCACCACGGCGTTAGGCCCGTAGCCGGTGCCATGCCAATCATCGAACGTGACCGCATATTCGCCATCGTTTCGAACGAGCGCCGACACCGGGGCGACGTCGTTCGCAATTTGATGTTCCCAGACCACTTGCCAGCGCCTGTCTACCAGTCGTTCCAGTCGCGCGCTCGCGACCGGCAATCCGCCTTTCTTCTGTCCGGCGGGATCAACATTTTTGACCTTGTCGTCGACATAGCCAAGCTGGCTCTTAAGGTCGCGCGGGCTGACCGTCATACGGGCGTGGCCTGCGCAGGAGGTGTAGGTAGTAGTCGTCGGCAACATCCAGCTATCGGCACAGGAGGGCGACGGCGCGACAGAGACGAGAATCGCACCTAAGGCCAGCAACCCCAGCGCTCGAAAAATCCTCATCGGCTGCTCCTCTCAGGATACAATGTATCTCAACTGAGCGATGTCATGCAATCCTTGCCTGAATCGAAGACTTTCAGCCGGGGCGTGGCCATGGCGGCTTTTGGTGGGCGTGTGCGGTGGCATCGACGTCCGCAATTGGGGCGATTTCTGCCGCGACCGATCTCTAAACAGAACCTGCCAATCCACCGCTGCGCCACGCGGCCCATATCCCCGCCCGTCAGCGTTGCTTCTTGCTCGTGCTCGCGGTGAAGTCGGGGTCTTTGTTCGCTACCCAATCAACGAATTTGCGGATGGCGGGGTTGGCGAGCAGGCCTTCGACATCCATGCCGTAGCGTTGCAGTTCTGAATTGGTGAAGTTGGCGATCAGCGTTTGCTGGCAGATCGGGTGCATGGGCACCACATCGCGCCCGCCGCGGCTTTTGGGGACGGGGTGGTGCCAGACGGTGGTTTTGCCCGTTGGTCGGCCACACAGCCAGCAGGATATAGCGGGTGCCGGCGTCTCTTCCGCGCTGGCCAGGTCTTCATATGGACCGTGTTTTGAATGTTTGCGGGCCATGCGTCTGCCTGAATTGCCTCAATTTGCGCTGCCACCCTATACCGCGTGCGCCCAACATTGCGACATCTGCATTGTTGCCGCTGCCGGGCCGCTGCGGTGCCGCTGGCAAGCCGGGGCGGCGGCCATCCGCCTACCCCGTCACCGCCACGACATTATCGTCCGAATTGCGGTCGATATATTTGTTATAGGGATCAACCCCCGCAAACGCTGGCTTCCGCTTTGAAATCACGCGGATCTGCTGCTCGCCCGACACGACCGGGCGGCGTTCGATCAGGTCGACGTCCTTTGCGCTAAACGCGCCGATGCCGGGGCGTGCGGCGAACAGGCCCACTTGAATCACGTCGTCCAGCTTGGCCTTGGTTTCTTTGCCCTTGCCGTCGGCATAGAATTTGTCGCCGGCCACCGTCAGCAGCGTTTCGAACCGGCCATCGGGCAGTTTCTTCACCGTCGCGGTCTTGGTTTTCAGGTCATAGATCGTGATTTTCTCAAACAGATCGCTGATCAGCGCGCGCTCTGCATCGTTGCGGGCGATGGATTTCAGTCCGTCGACCAGATCGAGCGAGCGGGCATAGGGCTGGCTTTTGAAACGGTATTTGTTGAGCAATTGCGCCAGCATCGCGTTCATCCGCGCCTCACCCAACCGGTCCTGCAGCAGGTACATCACGACCGCCCCTTTGCGGTAATGGATATAGCCCTGGTTCTCCACGCGTTCGAGCGGCAGTTCCTCAATCGCCTCTCCGCCGCGCGAACGCAGATAGCTGTCGAGCTCGTACTTCAGGAACCGGCGCATCTTATCTTCGCCGTACAGCTCGCGCAGCACCATCATCGCTGAATATTGCGCCATCGTCTCCACCAGCACGGTGCCGCCCTGCATTTCGGCAGAGATGATCTGGTGCGCCCAATATTGGTGGCCCAGTTCATGCGCGGTGACATAGGTAACGTAATCGATTTCGTTGGCGTCGCGCGTATCGGCGATAAAGCCGATCCGTTCCGAATAGGGGATTGTTCCGGCAAAGGCCTGCGCAAAGGTTTGGTAGCCCGGAAATTCGATAATCCGGGCGTAATCAAACTGATAAGGGCCAAAATTGGTGCGATAATAATCAAGGCTCAGCTTCATCGCCTTCAACATGCGATCGACGTTATAGGCGTGCTTGGGATCGAAATAGACCGTGGTCTTCACGCCGCCGGCATCGGCCGATTTCTCTGCATAGGCCGCAGACTGGACCGAAAAGAATGCCAGGATGGGCGCGGTGGCGACGAAATGCGCGGTGCGCCTGCCCCCTGAGGTGACATCAGACACGCGCTTGCCGGGGGCAATCGGCGTCTGCGCGGCATCAGTGGATACCGTAATGTCAGACCGGACCCAATCGGCGTTGCCGATATAGTTGCGTTCCTGTGCGGCGGTATCTTCCAGCTTGGCCATGCGCAGTTCGGCGGGCAGGCCGTATTTGCGGCGGGTTACCCGGTCTTGCAGCAACCGCGCCCGGTCCATGCCGATTTGCGGGGAGAAATCGCTGTTGTTCAGGAAGGTGCCATTGGCGATCATCTGGGTATCGTCGCCATTGGCGCGGAAACCCTGCTGCCAGCGCTGCGTCTTGAAGGTCAGACTCGCTTTTGCCCCCGGCGCGAGGGGCGTGGCAAAGCGATAGATGCGGTACCGGTTCTTCTCGTCATGCATCGCCAGCGTGGCGCCGGGCACGTTGGCAGCGAGCACCTTGATTGCCGGATCGGGAAAACGGACATGGAGATCGCTGAGCGGTGCGCCGGTATCATTCACCAACGCATAGCTGCCCGATGCCTCCATCCGCCGTTCTTGCGGGTATAGATCGACCTTCAGCACGATATCCGTGGTCGATGGCTGTTTGAGCGTTTCGTACTTCAGATATTTCTTCTCATACTCCGCGATCAGTTTTTGCCGATCATCGCGTACCAGATATTCGTTCAACACATTGGTGTTGTAGAAAATATACCCGCCGCTCGCCGCCGCCGTTACCGCGCCAGCCGCCAGGATCACGCCAGGAACACCGGCAAGGCGCGCGGGCATCCGGCGCAAGCGCGGCATCAGATTTGCCGCCGTACCGCGCCGCCACAACAGATGGGCGAGCACCGCCAGCATCACCGCTACGCCGCCCCAGTATAACCGCAGCCACCAGCCCATGGCGCCACCAATCTGGTCGCCGTTCATGTCCGAAAGCTGCGTCGTCCCCGTGCTGCCATAGGTATAAAGCGGGTGTTCGAACCCGATATTGCTGAGCGTGATCGTGGCGACGACATAGACGACCATCACCCCCCAGCCGATGAACTTATTGGGGCTTAGCGCCTGAACAAAGATCGCCAATACCGCGAGCAGGATCATGTCCACGGTCGTCGGCACCAGATACCAGGCGAAATATTGCCCCAACTGCAGATCGGTTTGCCCGCGCCCAAGCTGGATCAATACCGCAGCGACGGTGGAGATGAGCAGCGTGGCAAACAGCACCGCAGACAGAGCAATGGTTTTGGGCACCAGATACGCCCAGTTCGGCAGCGAGGTGGCGTCGATAATCTCATGCATTTTGCGATCGCGGTCGCGCCAGACGAGTTCGCCCGCATAATAGATGGCGATGATCAGCGGGATGATCGCAAAACTGCCAACCAGCAACTGGATGATCGCAAAGGTAAGCGGGCGCGCGGGCGTGCCGTAAATTTCGTTGGCAAACATCAGCGATCCGCCAGCGTTGAACAGCCCCACCAGCATCAGCACGAAGAAGGCAGGGCTTTTGAATACCTGCGCCATTTCAAAGCGAATCCGTGCTAGCATCCGCGCACCAGCGGCCGCATTTGGGCGCGTCTGGGGCAGTTTTGTCACCAATATTGGTGCGGTTTTGGCGAGTTTGGCGTCATTGCGCGCCAGTTTGTTCAGCTTTCGCTTGGAAACGCCGCGTTCGGCGAAGCTAAACCGCGAATAGGCGAATGCCAGTACCAGTGCCGATACGCCCAGCCAGATTGCCCGGTTGATGATGAGCATGCCGGTGATCGGCGGGGTGAGCGTGTTTGATTCGGTGGCGGTCCAATATCTGGTCACGGTGCCAAAAGCCGCGATGCCAAATGGCTCCACATAGCCGATCCAGGCGCGGGCATCGGGCAGGGTGCGCGCAACCGAGTTGAACACCAAATAGGCAACCAGAAACACGACCACGCCGACATAGGAATACATCATCGACCGCGTCATCGTGGCGACCGCAAAGAAGATTGCCGAGGTCAGGAACACATTGGGCAGCGCCATGACGAAATAGGCATAGGCGTAATCCGCCAGCCGGTTCGGCCCCAGCGTCTCGCTGTCTACCCAGGGCATGAACGATCCGATCCAGATCGCCAGCGGCACCGCCAGAAAGGCGACACCGGCCGCCAGGAACGCGCCGAGGAACCGGGCCATCAGATAATCAAATTTCGACACCCGCGTTGATCGCACCATGGGCCCGAAACCGCTTTCATCATCCCGCACGATGACGTTGGCAACGAAAGCCGTCGTCACGAACATGAAGAAAATCGACAGAATCAGGTGCGTCTGGGTGATCGCAAACGGGCTGTTCTTGTGAACGTTGCCGCCGCTGCCGATCTGAATCTGTTCAACCGTGGCCGCGCCAAACGTCATCAGGAAGAACAGGATGGAGACGACCCAGAATACGGGGTTGCGGAACTGATAGCGCAGCTCAAACGCGGCGATTTTGGCGAACATCGTGGCGATCCCCTTACGCGGCGGCAGCAGCAGGTGTGCGGCGCGTGCGGGCGAGGGTGGAGAAATACACATCCTCCAACCCGCCATCGACCGTGGTGAAACCATTGCCGGGATCATTATCCGACAGGATGTGAATGATTGTGCGGCCAGCGAACAACCGCGTTGAGATCACCTCATGCGCGGCGGCATAATCGGCCATCTGGTCGCGCTCCACCGTCTTGGCCCATACCGTCCCGCGCGACCGGGCGATCAGATCAAGCGGCGCACCTTCCAGCTGGATTTTGCCCGCCGCCAGCACCGCCATGCGCGGGCACAAATCGGCCACGTCATCCACGATATGGGTCGACAAGATGATGACGACATTGTCGCCAATCTCCGCCAGCAGATTGAGGAAGCGGTTGCGCTCTTCCGGATCCAGCCCGGCGGTGGGTTCATCAACGATGATCAGTTCGGGGTTGCCAATCAATGCCTGGGCAATGCCGAAACGCTGCCGCATGCCGCCCGAAAAACCGGCAATTGCTTTCTTGCGGACGGTCCACAAATTGGTCTGGTTGAGCAATGTCTCAACCGTTTCCTTGCGTTCACGCGCCGATGCGACACCCTTTAGCACCGCCATATGATCAAGCATGTCATAGGCGGAAACGCGCGGGTACACGCCAAAATCCTGCGGCAGATAGCCAAGCCGCTCGCGCAATTTTTCAGGATCAGCGATGATGTCGATATCGCCGAAACGGATGCTGCCTGAAGAGGGCGTTTGCAGCGTGGCAACGGTGCGCATCAGCGTTGATTTGCCAGCACCATTGGGGCCAAGCAGCCCATACATGCCCTTAGGGATCGTCAGCGACACATTGTCGAGCGCGCGCGTGCCATTGGCATAGACATGCGTGACATTGCTGAGTTCTAGCATCTTCAATTCCCCCCACGGGTTGGCGCAATCAGAGTTTGAATGGCTATGGTGTATTAAGACAGTAAGGCAGAATCAAGCGCGATTCCGTCAAGGCACTGAATCGAGGCATTGAACTGGCGTAGCGATGGCAAAAACGGTTTTGCCGCCTCCATTCCCCACAATGTTCCAGTCATTCCCGACGACATATTCGCCTCCAGATGATGCTGCGCTCCTGGACTCATATGTCACCCTCAAATGACAATATGTCATGGAACAATGACATATTGTCAGCGGGTCGCGCTTATGTCAAGCGACCCTGTCTTTTGACCGGTCAGGCGCCGCGCGGCTAGCTTTTGAAGCCGATCCGGCGATGGGTGCCGTCGCAAAATGGCTTGTTGGCAGAACCGCCGCAGCGGCACAGCGCGGCACCGGTGACGCGGTCAATCGTGCGCCCGGTGCCAGCGCAAATCTCCAGATTGCCGGTTACTTGCAACGGGCCGTCCTGCTGCGGATCAATCGCCAGCGGGCCGCCGCGTACCAACAGCGGCTGCGATTCGCGCGTTGCTGGCTCGCCCGAAGCGACAAAGCCGACCCCGGTGTGGCTGCCATCGCAAAAAGGCTTGTTTTTGGATGCGCCACAGCGGCACAGCGTCGCGCGGTAGCCGACATGCTCGCCGGCCAGCACCATATCCGCCCGCACACCGATTGGCCCGTTTTCGCGCAACTGCACCAGGTTAACAGGCGGCGGCGCTTCTTCCGCGCCGCCATCATGCCGACGATATTGGATCGCGCCCGACGGGCACATATGCGCCACGGTCACCAGCTCTTCCGTGCTGGTCGCATCGGGATCAATCCACGGGCCCTCAACATTGGCCTTGAACACATCGGGCTGGCCCAGCACGCAGTGCCGCGCATGGATGCAGCGATCACCGGCAAAAATCAGGTCGATCGATTTGCCGGGAATAATCTCCGTTCCGTCCGCTGCGACTTCCGGCACGGGCGCAGACGATAAGGCCGCCAACGCCAGTGGCGCATCGGGGACAGCGGGATGATCTGCCGGCGTTACGGCAATCTCAACGGGCGCGACTGCAACCGCCGTCGTCGTCGCCAGCCGATCGGCAAGGCGATCAAGATCGGCGGCGGTTTTGCTGGCAAGATCAGCAACCTCGCTTTGTTGCCCCGCCACCAAACGCGATGTTGCAGCGATATCGCGCAACCGCTCTACCAGGACGGGGATAGCGCCGGGCGTGACAGGCAGTGCCGCTGCTGAGCGCAACGTCGCAAAGCTTAGCCCGGCGGTGCAGCCCGGTTGATCAGGGTTGGCGGGCAAGGCTGTCAACCGCTCGGCAACCGGCGTCATAATGCGCATCAGATCAACAGATGCATTCACCAATGATCGCTGCGCTGCGCCATCCACCCCGGCATAGCTGAGCGCCAGACACCGCAGACTGTGATTATAAATCGCATTGCCAATATCCATCAGGCTGGCAGCGGGTTCGGCGCTGATCCACACCTTGCCTGCGGGCAGTGGCGGGCGGCGCATGACGGGGTTGTGTGCGGCCATGCGCGCCGGGCGGAAACCGGGCCGGGCCTCCAGCATCGCCTGATATTCGGCGCGGACGCCCAAGAATCGCTGAAAATGCGACCCCGCTTCATCGGGATCAGCGCCTTCGCCCTGGCGAACAATGGCGTCGATTGCCGCGCAGGCGGTTTTCACGCAGCGCACCACGGTCACGTTCGGCAGCGCCATGACGTCATGGCCAATCTGGTGCGCGGCATCGCCAACGAACAACGCGTCTTCGCCAATGTCGGCGGCCAGCTGGCGAATGCCGCCCTCAATCGCCTGATAGAGTTTGCCGACGGTTGCATAATCCATCGTCGCCGACATGAGCCGATCAGGCGCCAGCCCGCGGACATAGCTGTGTTCAGGGGCAAACCCCTCGCCATCGGCCATCTCCACGCTTTCGGGGCGTTCCAGATAGATGAAGTGATCCAGCGTTTCGACCGTGAACGGTGCAAGCTTTACCACGACACCGGCCGGGTGATAGCCGGGCGCGATCGGGAAATTCTGCCGCCCGAAATGCGCAGGCGCGCCCAGCGCGGACAGGATGTTGGAAACAATCGCCAGATGCGCCATTTCCTCAATCGCCACGTCCATAATCTCGCCGCGCCAGCGCTGGACGGCGGCCAGTTCAGCCTCAGTCAGATCTTCGTCGACCGACTGTTTCAGGCTGAACATCGCATAAAGATAACAGCACATCAGATTCTGTTCGATCTCGGCTGCTTCGAACAAAATTCCCCATAATTGTTCGCGTGATGCCGGGGTGGGCGCGCGGGATGAAGGCATATCAGACGTTGGCATTGCCAGATTTTCCTTGAGCCGAGATTTTTTGGGGGCAGTTTTTTGGGCCAGCGCGTTGGCCCTGCGAACAACACAGAATCAGGCGGCAGCGGTAATCAGCTGGAATTTAGCTGATTTGGCGGCCAGCGCCTACCAGTTCAAGGATCAACCGGCGCGCCGGGATGGGACAGGATGGGGCGGAACAGGATGGGGCTGGGCAGGGAATTGCCGACCGGCGTCATATTGGCGTTCGCGGGCTGCTTGGCTTAGGCTGGCGCATTGTTACCCCTTGCCAAGGATCAGCACCGTGCAGATCGATCGCCTTTCCCCTGTGCTTTCCACGCTGGAACCCAGCAATCACCCCTATTTGAACGGCGCCTGGACCCCGCAGCATGAGGAGGTGACGGCCACCGCGCTGGAGGTGATTGAGGGTACCATTCCGCACGACATTGACGGCGTCTATCTGCGCAATACCGAGAACCAGCTTCATCAGCCGTTGGGGCGATATCACCCGTTTGATGGCGACGGGATGATCCACCAGATCGATTTCCACAGCGGCACGGCCAGCTATCGCAACCGCTGGGTGCGCACGCGCGGATTCCAGGCGGAACAGGAAGCGGGCGGATCATTATGGGGCGGGCTGATGGACCGGGCCGGCACCTCAAAACGCCCCGGCTTTGGCGCGCATGGCAGCCTGAAGGATTCGTCGAGCACGGACATCATTGTCCATGCGGGCAAGGCAATCTCCACCTTTTACCAGTGCGGCGAAGGCTATGTGCTTGATCCCGAAACGCTGGACCCGCTGGGCCTGGCGCCCTGGGTGCCGCTTGACGGGATTTCGGCGCACCCAAAGGTTGATAACCGCACCGGCGAGCTGATGTTCTTCAACTATTCAAAGCATGCGCCGTTCATGCATTACGGCGTGGTCGACCGGGATGGCGCGCTGGCGCATTATATTCCGGTGCCGCTGCCCGGTCCGCGCCTGCCGCACGACATGATTTTCAGCGAGCATTGGTCAATCGTCAACGATCTGCCGATGTTTTGGGATCAGGAATTGCTGAAGCGCGACATCCATGCCGCGCGGATGCACGACGGGCTGCCCAGCCGTTTCGCGCTGATTCCGCGCCACGGCCAGCCCGAAGATATCCGCTGGTTTGAGGCGACCCCCACTTACATCCTGCATTTCCTGAACGCCTATGAAGAGGGGGAGGAGGTGGTGATGGATGCCTATTTTCAGGACAATCCCCAGCCAGCGCCGCTGCCGAACGAGGACGGCTATGGCCATATGATGGCGTATGTTGATGAGCATAGTTTTCAGCCCAAGCTGCACCGCTGGCGGTTTAACCTGGCGGACGGCACGACGCGCGAGGAACGGCTGGATGACCGGGTGCTCGAATTCGGGATGATCGATCAGCGCGTGGCGGGGCGCAAACACCGCTATATTTATTCCACCACGACAAAGCCTGGCTGGTTTTTGTTCAATGGCTTTGTGAAACATGATCTGGAAACCGGCGAAAGCTGGTCGCTGATGTTGGAGGAAGGCCGCTATGCCAGCGAAGCGCCGTTCGCGCCGCGCGTGGGCAGAACTGCGGAGGATGACGGCTATCTCGTCAGCTTCATCATCGATGAAAATCGCGGCACCAGCGAATGCGTGCTGATCGACGCGCGCGATATTGCGGCAGGGCCAGTTTGCCGAATCGCGCTGCCGCACAAAATTTCCAGCGGCACGCACAGCTGGTGGGCGGACCGGGCAGAGCTGCACGGCTAGGCTGAGGGGCTAGAGCATCGTGCTTGCAATATGAATCGTCATTGCGAGCGCAGCGAAACAATCCAGGGCAGCGCGGGCGACGCTGGATTGTTTCGCTGCGCTCGCAATTGTCT
>FSSH01006183.1_pt1 | contig 14906 bp, 10 predicted proteins | sample 1166101 | NCBI WGS metagenome assembly FSSH01 (sample SAMEA32972668, study PRJEB13176) | freshwater metagenome | biome: Drinking water system; feature: Biomass in drinking water that filtered by 0.45 um membrane; material: drinking water | place: USA | collected 2012-12-20 | depth 0 m | reverse complement strand
CGTTCCGCCCGCCCGGCGCTGATGCGCCGTACAAGAACGGGCGCCGCCGCCCGCACACGGCGCGCGGGCGAGCCGCGCCGGGCGCCGGAGACGTTACTATACCACAAACTATATTTTGTGGTATAGACTGGCCTTATGGCCGCTATCTCGCTCACTTTGCAGACGCTCTATCAGGACCTCCTGCAAGCTCACCTCGATCGCCCGCCCGATGAGTTGGCGGGCGCGCCGCACAAGCGCAACACTGGCGGAAAGTCATTCTGGTACGCCACCGTAAGAACCGGCGGCGCGCACCGGCAGTTCTTCATCGGCCCCGATGACAAGCGCACGCGCGTGCGCATCAAGCGCTGGAGCGAAGCGAAATCCGACGCCGCCGCATTTCGCGCATTGGCGTCCGAGAAGGCGGCCGCCCTTCGAGCAGCGAGAATGCCCGCGCTCGACATAACGACCGGCAAGGTACTGCGCGGATTGGCGCAAGCGGGCGCGTTTCGGCTGGGCGCCGTTCTTGTCGGAACCCATGCGTTTCGCCTCTATGACCTTGAGCTCGGCGCCCGGCTGTCGTCGCAGGCGACCGCGATCACCGCCGATGTCGATTTGGCGTCCTTCGAGAAACTATCCGTTTCGATTGAAGACCATGCTGAACCGGAACTTCCCGCCGTGCTCGCCGCACTCGGCCTCGCGCCGGTCGGCTCGCTCAATCGCGGCAAGCCGACACGCTGGCGACTGCCGAAAAGCGACTTCGCGGTCGATTTTCTGGCGCCGTCTTTCGACGAGACGGAAGGGCCGCAACGACTGGAAGCGCTCGGGCTATGGGCGCAGGGACTGCACTTCCTGAACTTTCTGATCCGCGATCCGATTCCCGCCGTTGCGCTTTATCGCGAGGGCGTGCTGGTGCAGATCCCAAGCCCTGAACGGTTCGCAATTCACAAGCTTATCGTCGCGGCGCGCCGCCGCGGCCCGGGTCTGGCGAAGGCGGCGAAAGATCTCGCGCAGGCGCGCGCTTTGGTCACGACACTCGCCGAATCCCGGCCAAGCCTGCTTTCACAAGTCTTCAAAGAGGCGAAAAATGAGGGGCCAAAGTGGGCGGCGGCGATTGCCGCGTCGCTCAAACGCATGCCCGATATCAAAGCCGTCCTGGATAGGATTGAGCGCACCGAGTGATCAGTTCCAAAGACGGCCTGTCAGTTTCAAGACCGCCCATCCCGGCTATCACCGGAATGGGCGGGAAATTGGTGATTGATTTTTGTTTTCGGCGCCTCGGACCGCTCGTCGCATGACCCCCTCCCTCCTCCTCAAATCCGTTTTCGGCTTCGATGCGTTTCGCCCGGGCCAGGAGGAAATTGTTGATGCGCTGATGGCGGGCGAGGATGTGCTGGCGATCATGCCGACGGGCGCGGGCAAGAGCCTTTGCTATCAGTTGCCGGCGATCGCCGGCGCGGGGCTTACCGTCGTCGTCTCGCCGCTGATCGCGCTGATGCAGGACCAGGTGGAGGCGCTGGAACAGCTGGGCGTGCGCGCCGCCTTCCTCAACTCCTCGCTCAGCGGCGAAGCGGCCGCCGCCGTCGAGGCCCGGCTGCTGGCCGGCGACTTGGACATGCTCTACGTCGCGCCCGAGCGCCTGCTCACCGACCGCTTCCTGCGCCTGCTCGACCGCAGCACCATCGCCCTGTTCGCCATCGACGAAGCGCACTGCGTCTCGCAGTGGGGCCACGATTTCCGCCCCGAATACCGCGAACTGAACCTGCTGCACGAGCGCTGGCCGAACGTGCCGCGCATCGCGCTCACCGCCACTGCCGACGCGCCCACCCGGCGCGAGATCGCCGAGCGCCTGGGGCTGGAGGATGCACGCCAGTTCATCACCTCCTTCGACCGCCCCAACATCCGCTATCGGGTGCTGCAGAAGGACAACGCGCGGCGGCAGCTGCTCGATTTCCTGGGCGCCTACCGCGGCGACGCCGGCATCGTGTACTGCCTGTCGCGCCGCAAGGTGGAGGAAACCGCCGAGTTCCTGGTGCAGCAAGGCATTGACGCCCTGCCCTACCACGCCGGCCTGGACGCCGCGGTGCGCGCCGGCAACCAGCGCCGCTTCCTGCGCGAGGACGGCGTGGTGATGGTGGCCACTATCGCGTTCGGCATGGGCATTGATAAACCCGACGTGCGCTTCGTGGCGCACATGGACCTGCCCAAGTCGCTGGAAGGCTATTACCAGGAAACCGGCCGAGCCGGCCGCGACGGCGAGCCCGCGCAGGCCTGGCTTTGCTACGGCCTGGGCGACATGGTGATGCTGCGCCAGATGATCGAAAACTCCGACGCCGGCGAAGAGCGCCGCTGGCTCGAACGCCGCAAGCTCGACACCCTGCTGGGCTACTGCGAATCCACCCGCTGCCGCCGCCAGGTGCTGCTGGACGCCTTCGGCGAAACCTACCCCCAGCCCTGCGGCAACTGCGACAACTGCCTGGAGCCGCCGCGCACCTGGGACGCCACCGTGGCCGCGCAGAAGGCGCTGTCGTGCGTGTACCGCAGCGGCCAGCGCTTCGGCGTCACCCACCTGGTGGACATCCTGCGCGGCGCCGGAAACGAGCGAATCAGCCAGCTCGGCCACGACAAGCTCAGCACCTACGGCATCGGCGCCGACCTCGACGCCCGCCAGTGGAAGGGCGTGTTCCGCCAACTGGTGGCGCTGGGACTGCTGGAGGTGGACATCGAGGGCCACGGCAGCCTGCGCCTCACCGACGCCAGCCGCCCGGTGCTGCGGGGTGAACAGACCGTCGCCCTGCGCGAGGAATCCACCCGCACCCGCGAACGCGAGCGCGGCAGCAGCCGCGGCTCTGGCGCCGGCCCGGCCGCGGTGCCGCTGTCGGCCGCCGGCCTGCCGCTGTTCGAAGCCCTGCGTGCACTGCGCGCCTCGCTGGCGCGCGAGCAGTCGGTGCCCGCCTACGTGATCTTCCACGACGCCACCCTGCGCGCGATCGCCGAACGCCGCCCCGACTCGCTGGGCGAACTGGGCAACATCAGCGGCGTCGGCGCGGCCAAGCTCGAACGCTATGGCGACCAGGTGCTGGCCACCCTGCGCGAAGCCGTGGACGCGTGAGCCCCGCCACCGCGCCATGAACCACCCCGCGCCCACAAGCCTGCCCGCCCCCACGGACGTCGCGCACTGGGTGCGCGTCGAAGAAACCGACGACGGCCAGCGCCTGGCCGAGCCGATTTTCCAGCGCCGCTACCGCGCGTCGGCGCCCGACTTCCCGCACCACGTCATCGCCCACTGCCGCACCGCTGGCGGCGACTGGCTGCCCGCCTGCTACATCCACTTCACGGCGGTCGACCGGATGCTGCTGGGCGGCGGCGCCTGCGTGGACGACCGCGTGCTGCGCCGGCTGCCGGCCGCCGCGCGCGCGAGCATCCACGGCGCCGGCGGCCTCTATGCGCATACGCTGCGCTGGTCGCTGCAGCATTTCGCGCCGCGCTGCGACGCCATCTTCGGCTACTGCGGCGACCCGCTGGCCGAACGCGCCGACCTGGCGGTGGGCTTCCACAAGACGGAGCAGCCTCGCCTGTTGGCGTGGTTCCCCGCACCGCTGCCCGAGTCCGAACGCCGCGCACTGATCGATCGCGCGAACGCGGCGTCGCCTTTCTAGCCGGCCTCAGCCCAGCCCGGCGAGCAGGGCCTCAAGCTCTTCGGGCGACTTCCAGTGCCAGCCGCAGACGTAGCGCGGCAGGTTCCACACCTCGCTGTCAGCGGTGACCGGCTGCCCCTGCGTGCCGAACGCCGCCCACAGGCCCAGCCGCTGCGCGTGGCGCGGGAAATAGTCGCGCACCAGGAACTCGGGCGCGTGCCCGAACGGATAGCCGAAGTAGCGCACGCTGTCCGGCCGCAGGCGCTGGTTGAGGTAGCCCACGGCCTGGTCCACTTCGAACGCCGCGCGCGGCTCGCTGTCCACGGCGAAAAAATCGCCGCGCGGCATGCCGTCCGGACCCTGGTCGCGCAGGTTGGGATGGTTGTGGTCCCAACTGTGGCACTGGATGCTCATCAGGCCGGTGGCCTCGGCCGCGTGCCACCAGTCGTCGTCCATCCAGCCCAGGTCGTGCAGGCACTCGCGGTCCATCACCGCGCGCGCCTTGGGATCGGCGATGACAAAGGACGTCATCTCCAGGTCCGGGTGCGGATTGCCCGGCTCGGCCGCGGCCCGCTTCAGGGTGGGCAGGAAGCCCGGCTGCGGCCCGAACCCAGGGTAGTCCACGGCGCGGAAATCCAGCACCGTGCCGTCATCGCAGGTCAGCGCCACGCAGCGCCGCAAATCCCGGTCCGCCACGCCCAGCCGCTGCTCCACCACCCAGTCCAGCGGCACCACCCGCCAACCCAGCCGCGCCAGCAGCCCGAGATCGGACTGCAGCGCGACGTGGTCGTTCTGCGCGTAGCCGCTGCCGGCGACGTTGCCGGCGTGGTAGGTGAGGATGGGAGTTTTCATTTCGCTGACTTGAGAAACTACCCGATTGAACTACTGAATGCGATACGTGCCGGACACCTCTTGGGTTTCGGTGCAATCGCCTTCCCAACCCAACGGGCTCACGAGACGGAACTTGAGGCGATACTCCAGTGAAGGTTCACTCCCAGTCGCCTCAATTCGGATACTGCCTTCATCGAGAATGCCCACACATCCCGTCTTGCCTGACAAACCAAGCAAACCACTTGAGTAGAACGCCTTGAAGTCCAACGACCCAGATTGATTCAATACCCCAGAGGGCTGAAGGAAGATCGAAGTCAACTCAACGCGGGCGGTGTCGCTGCTGAGCGATGCCCGTCGCGTCTTCTTTGAAAGCAAAATCTGGACGCCATCCCCGGCTACGCCTTGATGACATGAAGACTGTGACTTAGCGATCACTAGACTCACGCTTGAACCGGGATTGCATTCCTTGGCGTCGGGAACCACTCCCCTTGTCGTGTTGATTCTCTGGGCGGCGCACCCGACTGTGAATATGGCGATGAGAACGACAAACGACATTCCTTTACGAGCAGCCACAGTCATTGCTCCCAATATTGCTCATCGCAGCGGCGGTTCGCTTGGCTGAGTCTTCATAAATTTGATTATGGTTTGAAGCGCTATAGATTGCACCACGGGTGCGATGGATCGCTTCATGGACGATGGTGTCATATAGATCGGTTCGCTGCGCTGGCGTGAGCTCCTCCAGGTAACGATCGTCTAGGGTTATTGAACGCGTGACGTAGTTGACCTTGCCGGCAACGTCTTCGGGCAAGTCTTTCACTTTCAATGCTTTTGGGAACCTCAAATCGGTTTCAAGGCTCTTCGCTAGCCCGAACAGGCAATCAATGTCCTCTTGGGTCAATCCAGACGGATCGATGAAAGAGATCGGATTCCCTCCGACGTATGCATAGGAGTTCAATCCCCCCATCAGTCCGATCGGATCGCTGGTCGTGTAGCGGCCAACCGACGGATCATAAACACGGTGCCAGTTGTACCACTTGCCGGACTCATCGTCGTAATACTGCCCGGGGAAACCAACGTGGAACCCGCCGACGTTGTTCAGGGTGACGCGTCGGTCAAAGGCGTAGTTCCTGGCGCGCCAAGTGACTGAACCTGCCGGATCCGTCAATGCCTCCGGTCGACCCAGGTGGTCATTGTGTACGCGGTAAAGCGTCGACCCTCGGATGAAGCCGACGGCCTCGCCACCCAGCCAGATGTAGGCCGTGTCGGCCGCTCCGGAGAACCCGTCGGCCTCGCTCAAGAGCGAGCCATCAGGTCCATGCAGGTAGTGGCGCAACGCCGTTACGGCACCCGCACTGTTGATCGAATACTTGTAGGCACGCTGCTCAAGCGCGTCCACGCCGTACTGCCAGGTACCGGCGGGCAGCGTCTCGCAGGGACGATTGGGCTGGCAGTTCTGTGCCGACACCCATCGACGCAGCCAGATCAGGCGATTGTTCGCCTCGTAGTACATCTCGGTGGTGGCACCGCCAAAGGTCTCGGTGATCGGGCTGCCCATGGCGTTGTAGGTGTAATTGCGCTGGCGAGCACCGTTGACGGCCAGCAGACGATTGCCGCCGTTCAACTGGTAAAGGTCGGTGGCGCCCCCCCAACCGTGGGACGTGCGGTTGCCGTTCTGGTCATACGTGAAAGACTGGTCACCATCGGCGGAGGTGACCGAACTGACGCGCGCATTGAGGTCATAACCATAGACCTGACCCGCCGTCGGGGTGACCGTGTTGGTGATCGAAGAAATCAGATCCCGGCTGCTGTGGCCATACACCAGGTTCTGCACCCCGGCGCCGTTGGCGATCGACGTGAGTCGACGATCCTGGTCGTAACCAAGCATTCGGACATGCCCATTGCCCTGATTGAACTGGGTGTAGGGCCCGAAGGGCTGGTAAGCGAAATCGGAGGCCAGCGTCTGCCAGGACTGGCCGGCCACCCTGGCACGGACCAAATTGACTCGACCTTTGCCGTCATACTCGAATGCGGCTTCAGCGCCGCCCGGATAAGCCTGGCTGGTGACGCGCCCGTAGAGGTCGTAGCTCCAGGCGAGGTAGTAGGTCTTGCCATTCTCGGTGATGACGGACTTGTTGGTCAGCTCGCCCGTCGGAAGGTAAGCGTAGCTGGTAGTGCCGGTGTGGTCGGCCGTACCGCACAGGCGACCCTTGCCATTCGCACAATTGTCGTAGGTGTAGGTGCGGGTGAGCGCACTGAGGCCTGCATGGTCGGGATGGGTGGTTGGCCAGTTGGACGTGCGCGCCGTCATCCGGCCCAGGCCGTCAACGGTGAACTGGGCGGTCCGGCCATCGGCGGTGCTTTCCCACGCCGCTCGGCCCGCCGCGTCGAAGCCGAAGGTGGTGACGCCGGTGTCCGGGCTCTCCAGGCGCACCATTTCGTTGAAGCCGTTGAAGTAGTAGCGCGTCACCTGGCTGTTGGGATCGGTGACGTGGGTCAGACGACCCAGTGCGTCATAGGCGTAGCTTGCGATCCCGCGGTCCGGGTATCGAAGCATGGCCAGCCGGCCTTGGGCGTCGTACTGATAAACCGTGGTGGCGAGCGTTGCGTCGGCGCGAGTGGCTACACGTCCATTCGCGTCGTAGGTGAATGTTTCCACCTGGCCATTGTTGCCGATCACCTGCGTGAGATGGCCGCCCGCGTCATACGCGTAGTTCTTGGAGAAATAGTTGGTGGTGGTCACCTTGCCATCGGGCGCCACGTCTACGCGCTGCACTTCAACACGCGTCGGAAGACTCAGCGCGTTGTAGGTGAATTTCTGCACGTCCGTGGAGGAACCGGCCGCCGTACCGTCACCTGCCTTTTCGACGCGGATCATCCGGCCCTGGACGTCATACACATAGCGGGTCCAGTCGCTAAGGCCGTTGTTCTGGAACACCAGCCGGTCTTCTGCGTCGTACTCGTTGCTGACCCAACGATCACCCGTGGTGCCGAGCGTCGCCACGCCGATCAAGCGTCCTTTGGCGTCGTAGGTGAGGTTGGTCTGGACGCCGTTGGCGTCGACCACGCGGCCCGGCCTGCCCATGCCGTCGTAGAGGCTGTAGGTGGTCACATGGCCCAGGCCATTCTGGACGGTCTGCGGGTCTCCCGCCGCTGTGTACCCATAAACCAGACGATCGCTGGTTCCGGCAAGCGGGCCGTCGATGACCGCCTGGGTGATGATCCAGTTGACACCGACCGTATAGTCGTAAGCCGTCACCCGCTTGGGCCCCAGGGCGCAGTTGGGGACGCAGTTCGTTTCGATGACGGAACTCAGCAACCGGTCGCGGCGCCCGAAGTCGCCAACCGGGTACCAGGTGCGCTCGACCTGCGACACAGGGGTCACGCCGTCCGCCGCGTACCGGGTCAGAAGCCGGGTGCGGTCCGAATCGCCTTCGAATTCGAAGGTCGTGATCGAGCCCACCGGCGCGCCAAGTACGGGATTGATGCCGACCTCCGTCTCGATGACGCGGCCGAGCGAGTCATACACATAGTCGGTCCGATTGCCCGCCCAGTCGGTCTGGTTCGCCAAACGGCCATTGGCGTCGTAGCCACTCAGGGCGGCAGCGCCGGGACAAGCATCGGTGCTCGCGCGGGTCACGCTGACGAGCTTGTTCTGGCCGTCAATGGGTTCATAGCGATGGGTCGTGGCCAGGCCGAGCGCGTTGGTCTGGGTGGTTTGGCTGTACTCGGGCGTGCGGTAGTAGCTGAACTCGCTGCGCTCTACGCCGCCGACCAGGCCGGACGATGAAACCTTGCCCTCTAGGCCATAGGAATACTCCGTGATCTGGACGCCGTTGACCCTGATGCTCGTGGGGCCCCAATAGTCATAGGTGTAGCTTCGGTTTCCAAGCCCTCCCGGGTACGTGACGCCCGCAAGGTTGGCACCGCTGTACGTGTAGGTGTAGACCTTTCCGCCGGAATTGGTCACGGTGGAAATCTTGTGGTTCGCGCCCCAGGAGAACAGCATCTGCCTGCCGTTCGTGTGGAAGACCCGGGTGAACTTGCCCGCCGCGTTGTACTGGAAGGTGGTGCCCACACCGCTGGAATTCATCGCCTTCATCGGCTTGCCGTCGGCGCGGAACTGGAACTTGCGCCCGTCTACATCGGTCAGGAGGTAGGTCGCGTCAGCCTGCTTGGTCAGGGTGTAGCGAGGGTTCGGGAAACGGTCCATGAACTGCGTAGGTGAGTTGTACAGGGGGTAGAGGACGACCTGGCCGCCATTGCCCGTGACGAATTCGATCCTCTTCGGCACCTCGTTGCTGAGCCGGGTGCTTCCGATCAGCGACCGGCAATAGTTCGGGTCCGAGTACGAAACCGTACAGGTGCTGACATGGTCGCCGTCTTCGACGCGATACGTGTAGATGCGCGTCAGGCTCATGTCCAGGGCGGTGTTCCAGCCCGCGCCGAACACGTTTGGACTGTTGGCACCCAAATTGTAGGTTCGCTCGACGGCAAGATCTTCCAGGCCGGCCGACTTGAAGTCCGATTCGAACAGCGTTTTCGAACCGCTCGACATGAACACCGGATGCTCCGTCGGGCATTCCTTGGACGGCTGATCGACGGGCTCCGGATTGATGTCGTAGTTGTCCGGGTTGTGCTCGAAGCCCGTGCTTCCCCATGCCGAGCCCCATCCGAGCGTATCGGCGAAATAGTTTCTGCCGAAGGTAGGGCGCTCCATGGCGCGCTGACCCCTCACCTCGACGGGGGGCAGGACGGTGGGCGCCGGCGACGCGCCGTGGTATCCAGTGACCAATCCAATGTCAAGAACGCCGCCGTTCTGCGCCTCGACCTCCCCCGAAGTGATTGCTCCCACCATCGCAAGAACGACGGTCAAGTGGCTCGCCAGGATCGTCGTGCCGGATTTTACTTTCAACATGGATTAGCCTCGGGGGGAAGTTGAATCAGCAAAAGCAAAGAAGCGGGTAAGGAGTTCGTCGACCCTCTGGTCGGCGACTTGGCCGGGCGACTGGACGTCGGCCCATGCGGACTGTTCATTGCGGAAAGTGCTCGAGAGCCATCCAGCCAGCAGTGAAACGGTGCGCAGGTACTCGCCGGCTTGGCCTCGGTAGTACCCGTTCCACAGCGCCAGCAGCGACTCGCGCCGCCCCTGCAGCATCAGCATCAGCGCCAGCGCCACCGGGTCGATCTCGCCGCTGGTCTGCGCGTGCTTGAGCAGGGAGGCGCGGAGGGTCTTGCCGTTGCCCGCGGCGAAGGGATGGATGCGCAGGAACTGCGGAATGCCCAGGGCAAACCGCAGCGACCAGGGGTGGCGCGTGGACCACATGAAGCCGAACCAGTCCTCCAGCAGCGCCGGTAGCTGTTCGGCGGGGGGATGCACCCAGGGTGAGTCATGGATCGATCCACCGCCCGCCCAGCAGGGGCCCACGCGCACAGGCAAGTCGCTCAGCCCGATGGCGACACGAAATCGAACGAGTTCAGCGGCATCACGCGGCAGGCGCAGGGCGTTGGAACGCAGACGTTCGTGCACGGCGGCAGTGCGCGGGTCGTGCGTGGCGCCCACGCCGCGTCCGTGGTCGACGTTGAACTCGACGCCGCCGGGAGAAAGACAGTAAAGCGCGAGTCTCCGGGCCAGCCAACTGGCGCGCGGAATGCCCGGCAGGCTCGGCAGGTCACGCTGGAGAGAACCCTGATCACGGGTGGCCAGCGGCAACGGCACCAGGCACCGAATCGGCGGCCCGCCCATCGGCAGCACGTAGTGGTGTTCTTGCTCGAGCGGCGCGCCGGCGGCTTCCACGGCGCTGGCTTGCGCTTCGGGATCGGAAGCCTGATGCCCGGCATCCGGACCCTGCAGAGACGCTGTCATCGCGTTACAAACCCAAAGCGTCTGCTGGAATAGCGGCGCCACCTTACACGGGGGATTCAGCGAAACCAGCGTGCGTCACGATTGTGTGAGGGACCACTAACGGCGTTAGCCGCGGCTGTCATTGCCGAGGCAGCGAGCCCTCGCTGTTACAAAGCCGGCGTTCGCCCGCTTCGACGTGCGAGCACCAGCAACAGCACCGCGATCCCACTGGCCAGCACCGGCCACACCATGTAACGGAACTCCGAACTGCCCGAGACCAGCGTGAGCGGCAGCGCGTAACCCAGCGCCGACGCAGCCACCGCCGCGGCGAGGCCCGCTAGCGGCCTCGTGCGCCAGCGCCAGAACAGCGCCAACACACCCAGCGAAGCCAGAAGGTAGATCCAGCCCGCGAAGAACGGCGTATCCACCATCGCCAACAGCCCGTCGGCCACGCGCACCTGCAGCGGCGAGCGCGTTACATCCAACGGTGGGTTGTCGCCGTAGGCGTGCAGGATCGGCCAGAACACCTGGCCGTCGGGCAGCCCGGCGCGGTCCCAGCCGAACAACATCTCAGTGACGCGCAGGCGATGGCTGAAGTAGCTGGCCGTGTGGCGCGTGGGCAGGTCCCAGGCCAGGCTGCGCAGCGCGTCGCGCTCGCGCGCGGTGTAGTCGCCGTCGAAGCTGTGGTTGAGTTTTCCGGTGTGGTAGACGGTGCCGTTGCTGTAGTCCACGAACAGGCCGCGCAGCTCTTCGACAGTCAGCGTCGGGTCCACCAGCTCGGGCGGGTACACCAGCCGGCCTTCGCGCACGGATACCGCCGCGGCATCCCACAGCGTCACCACCGACCAGACGCTGTCCACCGGCTTCACGCGCGAATCCAGGTTGGGCAGCTTCGATGCGCCCCACACGCCGGCCGACACCAGCAGCGCCAGGGCCAGCGTGCGCAGCGTTCCTTTCGGCGCCCGCGACGGCCAGCGCACCACCGCCCACAGCACCAGCGGCACCGCGCCGGTGATCGCGTTGTGGCGGAAGCTGCAGGCCAGCACCAGGAACACCAGCGCCAGCGCCAGCCGCGCGCGCGACGGTCGCGCCAGTTCGGAGGTCAGCAGGGCCGCCGCCGCCGCGAAACCGCCCAGGGTCCAAACGTCCTTCCACAGGAAGGCCGACACGCCGAACAGCGGTGGCCAGAAGCCCAGCACCAGCACCACGGCCACGCGGATCCAGGGCCGGCACGGCAGCGCCGCCGCGAAGCCGCCCAGCGCCAGCCACAGCAGCGCCTGCTGCAGCAGGAACATCCCGCCAGGCCCGGGCACGACGCGGTCGGTGAGCTGCCACAGCATCGCCATCACCGGCGGATGGGTGGCGTCGAACTGGTCGTGGCGCGCCTGCCACCACTGGTAGGCGGAGTCCCAGCTCATGTAGCCGGGATAAAAAGCCAGCACGGCCAGGGCCAATCCCAGCGCGGCCGCGATCCACTCAGGCCGCAGCCGTAGCGAAGATGCGCTGGACAACGGCACGTCCGTCGTCGCCGTCAGCAGGTCAGGGCCTCAGGCCAGCCGCCAGGGCATGCGGTCGCCCGCGCGGAACGGCACCAGCGCATCGGGCCCTTCGCCGAACTGCGCCGGCATGCGCCACTCCTCACGGCGCAGCGTGATGGTTTCGCGGCTGCGCGGCAGGCGGTAGAAATCCGGGCCGTGGAAGCTGGCGAAGGCCTCGAGCTTGTCGAGCGCACCGGCGTGGTCGAAGATTTCGGCGTAGAGCTCGATCGCGCCGTGCGCACTGTAGACGCCGGCGCAGCCGCAGGCCGACTCCTTGGCCATGCGCGTATGCGGTGCGCTGTCGGTGCCCAGGAAAAACTTCGGGCTGCCGCCCGTGGCGGCGGCCAGCAGCGCCTGCCGGTGCTCCTCGCGCTTCAGCACCGGCAGGCAGTAGTGGTGCGGCCGCAGGCCGCCGGTGAACAGCGCGTTGCGGTTGAGCAGCAGGTGGTGCGGCGTGATGGTGGCAGCCACGCCCTCGTGGGCGGACGCGACGAACTGCGCCGCCTGGCGCGTGGTGATGTGTTCGAACACCAGGCGAAGGCGCGGGAAGCGCGCCACCAGCGGCAGCAGGTGGCGTTCGATGAACTCGGCCTCGCGGTCGAACACGTCCACCGACGCATCCGTGACTTCACCGTGCAGCAGCAGCGGCAGCCCCAGCGCCTGCATCGCTTCGAGCGCAGCGTCGCAGCGGCGGATGTCGGTGACGCCGGAATCGGAATTGGTGGTGGCGCCGGCCGGATACCACTTCACGCCCTGGACGCAGCCGCTGGCCTGGGCCTCGGCGATCTGCTCCGGCGTGGTGCCGTCGGTAAGGTAGAGGGTCATCAGCGGCTCGAACACGCTCCCGGCGGGCACGGCGTCGAGGATGCGCTGGCGGTAGGCCGAGGCCTGCGCGGCCGTGGTGACCGGCGGGACCAGGTTGGGCATCACGATGGCGCGGCCGAAGCGCCGGGCCGTGTCGGGCACAACGCGGGCGAGCATGTCGCCGTCGCGAAGGTGCACGTGCCAGTCATCCGGGCGCGCGATCACCAGTTCCGACACCGCCGCTGAAGTGATCATGCCAAACCCCCAACCCATAGCCCAGGACGGTGCCCAAGGTCGGTGCGCGGGCAAGTGGTGGGCCGTGATGGATTCGAACCATCGACCAAAAGATTAAAAGTCTTCTGCTCTACCAACTGAGCTAACGGCCCCACGACAGCGATGCTACCCGGCACGACTTGGCGCGCGGGCGGCAATTCTAACGCATCAGGCGCGCGGCGCGTAGCGCGTGGGGTCGGCCAGCCCGGCGGCGGCAAAACCCTCGGCGCGCAGGCGGCAGGCGTCGCACAGTCCGCAGGCCCGGCCCTGGGCGTCGGCCTGGTAGCAGGACACCGTGCGGCTGAAGTCCAGGCCCAGGCGCTGGCCCTCGAGTGCGATCCGTGCCTTGCTCATGCGGATCAGCGGCGCGTGCACGCGCAAGCGGTGGCCTTCGACGCCGGCCTGCGTGGCCAGGTTGGCCAGCCGCTCGAAGGCCTCCACGAACTCGGGGCGGCAGTCGGGGTAGCCCGAGTAGTCCACGGCGTTGACGCCGCAGAACAGGTCGTCGGCGCCCAGCACCTCGGCCCAGCCCAGGGCGATGGACAGCATGATGGTGTTGCGCGCCGGCACGTAGGTGACCGGGATGCCCTCGCCCGCGGCTTCCGGCACGGCGATGTCGGCGGTGAGCGCCGAGCCGCCGATGCTGCGCAGGTCGATGGTCACCACCTTGTGCTCGGCGCCGTGCAGGGCGGCCAGCTCGGCCGCCGCGGCCAGTTCGGAGGTATGGCGCTGGCCGTAGGACACGCTGAGCGCATGGCAGACAAAGCCCTGCTCACGCGCCATCGCCAGCACGACGGCCGAATCCATGCCGCCCGACACCAACACCACTGCCTTCTTCATCTTTCTTCGCGACCTTGGAAATGCTGAATCAACGGCCCTGCGCATCGCCCCACAGCTGCTTGTGCAGCTGCATCTGGAAGCGCACCGGCAGCTTGTCGGCCAGGATCCACTCGGCCAGTTCGCGCGGCGCCACCTGGTCGAACGACGGCGAGAACAGCACCTCGCAGCGCGCCGCCAGGCCGTGCTCGGCCACCATGCCGCGCGCCCACTCGTAGTCGGCGCGGTCGCAGATGACGAACTTCACCTGGTCGTGCGCGGTCAGCAGCGGCAGGTTGGTCAGCAGGTTGCGGTGCATTTCCAGCGAGGCGGGCGTCTTGAGGTCCACCACGCGGCTCACGCGCGGGTCCACGCCGGCCACGTCGATGGCGCCCGAGGTTTCCAGCGACACGTCGTAGCCGGCGTCGCAGAGTTTTTCCAGCAGCCCCAGGCAGCGCTTCTGCGCCAGCGGCTCGCCGCCGGTGACGCAGACGTGGCGCACGCCGTGGCGCGCCACCTCGGCCAGGATGGTGTCGATGTCCCACCACTCGCCGCCGTGGAAGGCGTAGGCGGTGTCGCAGTACTGGCAGCGCAGCGGGCAGCCGGTGAGGCGCACGAACACGGTGGGCCAGCCCACGGCGCGGGCTTCGCCCTGCACGGACAGGAATATTTCGGTCAGGCGCAGGCGCTCGGCGGCCGGGGTGTCCATGGCGATCGCCGGCGCGGGGCCGGGTTCAGCGGTTTTCGACGGCGAGCGTGCGCAGGCGGCTTTCGGCCTTGCCGGCGGCGTCGGTGCCCGCGTGGCGCGACGACACGTCGCGCAGGGTGGCTTCACCGGCGGCGCGCTGGCCCAGCGCGATCTGGCAGTAGCCCAGCTTCAGCAGCGCGTCGGCTTCCTTGCGCGAACCCGGGTGCTGCGACAGCAGGGTCTGGAAGGCTTCCAGCGCCAGGTCGTAGTTCTGGGTGACGTAATAGCTTTCGCCCAGCCAGTAGTAGGCGTTGGGCACCAGGGCGCTGGACGGGTAGTCGCGCAGGAAGGCCTGGAACAGGCGCGCCGAATCGGCGGCCTCGAAGCGTTCCACCAGGGCGTCGAGCGCGGCCTGGTAGGCGGCCTCTTCGGCGGCCGGGTCGACCGGCAGCGCGGGATCGGCGGACGCGGCGGCGGCGGGCGCCACCGGCTCGACGTCG
>FSSH01001250.1_pt1 | contig 14928 bp, 11 predicted proteins | sample 1166101 | NCBI WGS metagenome assembly FSSH01 (sample SAMEA32972668, study PRJEB13176) | freshwater metagenome | biome: Drinking water system; feature: Biomass in drinking water that filtered by 0.45 um membrane; material: drinking water | place: USA | collected 2012-12-20 | depth 0 m | reverse complement strand
TCAAATTTCGCCTTCGCCATAACCTACTCCCTCCCTCTACACCAACTGGACTCTATGATTATTCACCCCGATATTTCGCGATGATCCCATCCGCAATCTGCCGAGGGACCTGATCATAGCGATCAAACTCCATACTGTACGTCGCACGGCCCTGCGTGCGAGACCGAAGATCCGTGGCATATCCGAACATTTCACTGAGCGGCACCGTCGCCTCAATCGCCTGGGCGCCGGCCCGAACCTTCATGCCTTGAACCTTGCCACGACGGCCGTTCAGGTTACCGATCACATCGCCCATAAAATCCTGCGGCACGAGCACTTCAACCTTCATGATCGGCTCAAGCAACACGGGATCAGCGCGCTTGCACGCATCGGCAAACGCCATGGAACCAGCGATTTTAAACGCCATTTCGTTGGAGTCAACGTCGTGGTACGAGCCGTACGTGAGCGTCACACGAATGTCACGCAAAGGATACCCTGCGATAACACCAGCATCCAGCCGCTCTTTGACACCTTTTTCGACGGCCGGAATAAATTCCCTCGGAATCACACCACCGACGATCTTATTGACAAATTCAAAGCCCTTGTTTGGCTCAGACGGCTCAACCGTGAGGACGACATGGCCATACTGACCGCGGCCACCGGTCTGCTTAACGTATTTCGATTCAGCCTCAGCGGACCTGCGAATCGTTTCACGGAATGCCACTTCAGGTTTACCAACATTGGCTTCAACTTTGAACTCACGGAGCATACGATCAACGATAATCTCAAGGTGCAACTCACCCATGCCGGCAATGATTGTCTGCGCCGTCTCTTCGTCGGTCCGCACCCTGAACGACGGATCTTCCTGCGCAAGCTTCTGAAGAGCAAAACCCATCTTCTCTTGATCGGCCTTCGTCTTCGGCTCAATGGCCATGGCAATGACGGGTTCAGGAAATTTCATGACCTCCAAGAGGACCGGCTGCTTTTCCTCTGACAGCGTATCCCCAGTGGTGGCACCCTTGAGCCCGACAGCCGCCACAATATCTCCCGCGTATGCGACATCGATCTCTTCCCGTTTATTCGCGTGCATCTTGAGCAATCGACCGATACGGTCCTTCGTCCCCTTCGTCACATTCAACACAGGAGAGCCGGTCTTCAAGGTGCCTGAGTACACGCGGAAAAACACCAACTGACCGGCAAAAGGATCGGTCATCATCTTGAATGCAAGGGCTGAAAATGGATCGCCATCATCCGGCTTCCGCTCAACTTCTTTTCCTGTATTGGGATCAATACCCTTGACCGGCGGAATGTCGAGCGGCGACGGCAGATAGTCAACCACGGCGTCCAACAGCTGCTGCACACCCTTATTCTTAAAAGCCGAGCCACAAAGTACCGGCGTCACCTTCATGGCGATTGTCGCAGCACGGATCGCTCGCTTAATCTCTTCCTCGGTCAACGAATGGCCATTGAGATACTTCTCCATGACCTGCTCATCAAATTCGGCGACCGCATCGATCATCTTTTCGCGATATTCTTTCGCCTGATCAAGCAGATTCTCAGGAATCTCCCCGACAACATACTTCGCACCCAGCGTCTCGTCGTCGTAGAAGAAGCCCTTCATCGTCACTAAATCAATCGTGCCGCGAAACTCACTCTCTCTTCCGATCGGAATCTGAATCGGAACAGGGTTGGCGCCAAGTCGATCAATAATAGACTGAACACTGGCGAAGAATTCCGCGCCGATTCGATCCATCTTGTTCATGAAGGCAATGCGGGGCACAGAATATTTATCGGCCTGCCGCCACACGGTTTCAGACTGAGGCTCTACACCTTGAACCGAATCGAATGCCGCCACCGCTCCATCAAGCACACGCAACGACCGCTCCACCTCAATCGTGAAGTCGACGTGGCCGGGCGTATCGATGATATTGATGCGATGGTCGCGCCAGAAACAGGTCGTCGCAGCAGCCGTGATCGTAATTCCACGTTCACGCTCCTGCTCCATCCAGTCCATGGTGGCAGCGCCCTCATGAACCTCTCCGATCTTATGCGTCATTCCCGTATAAAACAGAATGCGCTCTGTCGTCGTCGTCTTCCCGGCATCGATGTGAGCCATGATGCCGATGTTCCGCGTATGTTCTAATGATGTTTGACGAGCCACTTCATTCCCCTAAAAAACACATGTGCCACAAGTCAAGCCGAACTTCACTGCTGCGACCCGCCAACACCCGAAACTGCGATTCGCAGCACGGCTCAACTGCAGCACAGTACGACGCTACCAGCGATAATGGGCGAAGGCTTTATTCGCCTCCGCCATCCGATGCACGTCTTCCCGTTTCTTCACAGAGGCGCCGGTATTATTCGACGCATCCATCAATTCAGCAGCCAAGCGTTCCCGCATACTCTTCCCGCCGCGAGTCCGCGAATACTCAGCCAGCCAACGAAGAGCCAACGACACCCTCCTCGCCGGACGGATCTCGACAGGAACCTGATACGACGCTCCACCGACACGCCTCGACTTCACCTCAACAATCGGCTTCACATTATCAATGGCAGCCTTGAAGACCTTCAACGGATCATTCCCAGTCTTCTCCTGAATCGCATCGAAGGCTCCGTAGCATATACGCTCAGCCGTGCTTTTCTTTCCCCCGCTCATCAGCGTATTCACAAACTTCCCGACAAGCTTGTCGCGATATCGCACATCAGGAAGAACCTCGCGCTGATCCAGAAATTTACTTCTTGGCATGTCAGATACTCTCTCTCGTTAATCCAGAATTTACTTCGGACGCTTGGCGCCGTACTTCGACCGGCTCTGCTTACGATCAGCCACGCCGACGGCATCGAGCGCACCGCGCACTAAGTGGTAGCGAACACCAGGAAGGTCCTTAACGCGGCCGCCACGCACAAGCACAATCGAGTGCTCCTGCAGGTTGTGCCCAACACCAGGGATATACGTCGTGACCTCCATGCCGTTCGTCAAACGAACGCGAGCCACTTTACGCAACGCCGAGTTCGGCTTCTTCGGAGTCGTCGTATACACACGGAGACAAACTCCGCGCTTTTGAGGACAGCCCTTGAGCGCCGGACTCTTCGTCTTTGCCTTGACGAGGTTTCGCCCTTTTCGCACTAATTGATTGATTGTCGGCATCGTGTTCTAACCCTTATCGCTTTCAAAAATCCAACGGGCGTCTTCCGCAAAGCCGTCGGATTATAGTGATGCATTTACCGCCTGTCAAGTCGCCCCAAGAACCACCTGAATTCCGCGACAATTACGAACGAGCAGCCCCCTCACCGGCGGTGGCTGCCGCCCGCTCTTGTCCGACTTCAGCGCTGCCGGAAGCAGCAGCCACCGCAACTGGAGCGGCCTTTTCGCTGATAACGAACGTATCGCGATACTCCTCAAATCCCGCTCCGGCTGGAATCAAGCGACCGACGATGACATTCTCTTTCAACCCGAGCAGACTGTCTTCACGTCCATTGATCGCCGCTTCCGTCAAGACACGCGTCGTTTCCTGGAACGATGCGGCGGAAATAAAGCTATCAGTGGTTAATGCTGCCTTAGTAATACCTAGGAGAACTGGCTTACCGAGAGCCGGCGTGCCGCCCTTCTCCAAGACGCGGTCATTCGCCTTCTCGAACAAGGCCTTGCTCACCTGGCTGCCCGGCAAGAATTCAGTATCGCCCGGATCTTCGATCCGCACCTTTCGCAACATCTGCCGCACAATGATCTCGATATGCTTGTCGTTGATGGTCACACCCTGCAACCGATAGACGTCCTGCACTTCATCGACAAGATATTTCTGGAGCTCATTCGGCCCCAGCACATCGAGAATATCGTGCGGATTGGCCGAACCGTCCATCAACGGCTCACCGGCCCGCACCCAGTCTCCTTCGTGCACATTGACGTGCTTACCCTTAGGGATAAGATATTCCTTCACGTCGCCCATCTTATTGTCGACGAGCACTTTCCGCTGTCCCTTCACGAACCCACCGTAAGAAACTTCGCCGTCGATTTCGCTGATGACGGCCTGCTCCTTCGGCTTGCGCGCTTCGAACAGCTCGGCCACACGCGGAAGACCTCCGGTGATGTCCTTGGTCTTCGTCGTTTCGCGCGGGATCTTCGCCAGCACGTCGCCGGGATGCACCGCGGCACCTTTTTCGACGAAAATATGGGCACCGACCGGCAGCAGATAGCGGGCCACGTTCGCTCCCGCCGCAACCTTCGCCGTCTTTCCTCCGTCATCTTTAATCGAAATGCGGGGACGAAGCGTCGCGCCCGAATGCTCGATGATCACCTTACGCGAAAGACCAGTGACCTCGTCGAACTCATCCTTCATGGTTACGCCTTCGATGATGTCACCGTAGGCAATCCGTCCACCGACTTCCGTGAGGATCGTCAGTGAATAGGGATCCCATTCGACCAGCTTTTGACCAAGAGCGATTTTATCACCGTCGCCGATCTTGATCTTGGCGCCATAGACCACGGGATACTTCTCCCGTTCACGGCCGCTCTCATCGACGATCGCGATCTTCGCGTTACGGCTCATCACCACCCATTCGCCCTCTTTGTTCCGGACGGCGATTCCAGGGGTCGGGATATCGGCATTCTTCTTCGCATCAAAGCTCAAGAACTTAATGCGACCGGCATGCTTCGCTTCGACGATTGTCTGCTCGACGACTTTGCTTGCCGTACCTCCGATGTGGAACGTACGCATAGTCAACTGCGTTCCAGGCTCACCGATCGATTGCGCCGCAATGACGCCGACAGGCTCCCCCTTCTCGACGAGTCGTCCGCGAGCAAGGTCGCGGCCGTAGCAGGCCTGACACACGCCGCGGGGCGCCTGGCACGTCAGCACAGACCGAATCTTGACGCGCTCAACGCCGGCCTCGACGACCGCCTTCGTACGATCTTCGTTGATCTCTTCATTGCGCGACACGATGATCTCACCGGTCACGGGATCGCGGATATCTTCTGCGGCCAAGCGACCCAGCACACGCTCTTCCAACGGCTGAATGATTTCACCGCCCTCAATGAGGGGGCTCACCATAATGCCATCGTGCGTGCCGCAGTCGATCTCATAAATGATCACATCCTGAGCGATGTCGACCAAGCGACGGGTCAAATACCCGGAGTTCGCGGTCTTCAACGCCGTATCCGCGAGACCCTTGCGGGCACCGTGCGTCGAAATGAAATACTGTAGCACCGTCAGCCCTTCGCGGAAATTCGCCGTAATCGGCGTTTCGATGATTTCGCCTGACGGCTTGGCCATCAGTCCGCGCATACCGCCGAGCTGACGAATCTGCTGTGAACTACCGCGAGCGCCGGAGTCGGCCATCATGAAAATTGGATTGAAGGATTCGGCCTTGGCAGGATCGCCGCCGGCACCGAGCTCCTTCATCATTTCATTCGCCACCTGCTCCGACACATGCGCCCAGATGTCGATGACTTTATTGTAACGTTCGCCGTTGGTGATCAAACCCTCGGCGTACTGTTTCTCGATCTCACCGACTTCATGCTGCGCCTTCTCAATGAACACACCCTTTTTCGTCGGGATATGCATATTGTCGACGCAAATCGACACGCCGGCTCTCGTCGCATAGAAGAATCCGAGATCCTTGATCTTATCAAGGAACACAACCGTGTCCCGATGACCGGTCTGCCGATAGACCGTGTCGATCAACTTGGTCATTTCCTTCTTCGTCATCAACTTATTGGCACTGGCGAACGGCATGCTTGCAGGAAGGATTTCCGACAAGAGCACGCGCCCAACCGTACTCTGTACCAATACGCCGCCGAGCCGCACCTTGATACGAGCATGCTCCTCGACTTCGCGCGCATCGTAGGCAATCCGCACTTCCTCGGGAGACCCGAAGATCTTATTCTCGCCCTTGACGCCCACGCGCTCTTTGGTGAGCCAATACACGCCCAACACCATGTCCTGCGACGGCACCGCGATCGGCTTTCCGTTTGCCGGAGACAAAATGTTGTTGATCGACATCATCAGGACGCGCGCCTCAACCTGCGCTTCGACAGATAGCGGCACGTGAACGGCCATCTGGTCTCCGTCGAAGTCCGCGTTGAACGCCGCGCAGACGAGCGGATGCAACTTAATGGCTTTACCTTCCACCAACACCGGATCGAAGGCTTGAATACCGAGTCGGTGAAGAGTCGGTGCACGATTCAACAGCACCGGATGCTCGCGAATTACTTCGTCAAGCACATCCCACACTTCAGGGCGCTCTTTTTCAACCAGACGCTTGGCGCTCTTAATCGTCGTCGCGGCACCGCGCTCTTCCAGCTTGTGGAAGATGAACGGCTTGAACAACTCCAGCGCCATCTTCTTCGGGAGTCCGCACTGGTTCAGGCGGAGATCCGGCCCGACCACGATGACCGTACGGCCGGAGTAGTCGACCCGCTTTCCGAGCAAGTTCTGGCGGAAGCGACCCTGCTTACCCTTGAGCATGTCGCTCAAGGACTTGAGCGGACGCTTGTTGGGTCCACGGATCGCACGGCCTCGACGGCCGTTATCGAACAAGGCATCGACGGCTTCCTGCAGCATGCGCATTTCATTACGGATGATGACACCAGGCGCCTTCAACTCCATCAAGCGCTTCAGCCGGTTGTTCCGGTTGATGACGCGGCGATAAAGGTCGTTCAAGTCGGACGTCGCAAACCGGCCGCCATCAAGCGGAACCAGCGGGCGCAATTCCGGCGGCAACACCGGGATCACGTCCATGATCATCCACTCCGGCTTGTTGCCGGACTTGCGGAATGCTTCGAGGACTTTCAACCGCTTCGCGTACTTCTTCTTCAAGGCGGCCGACGCCGACGTCTTCGCCTTGATCTGAATCTCATCCCACAAACTATTGATGTCGATCTTGCGCAGCAGGTCGCGAATGGCTTCAGCCCCGATGCCGACCTTGAAGCCGCTGGACCCGAATTCAGACTGCAAGGTGCGCAGCTTGTCTTCCGGCACCAATTCCTTTTCAGACAAATCCGTCGATCCCGGATCGACGCAGACATAGCTCTCGAAATAGAGGATCTTCTCAAGTTGCTTCAAGCTCATGTCGAGCAACGTCCCGATACGGCTCGGCACACCCTTGAGGAACCAGATGTGCGCGACCGGCGCGGCCAACTCGATATGCCCCATGCGCTCGCGGCGCACTTTCGACTGAATGACTTCGACGCCGCACTTGTCGCAGACGATCCCGCGATGCTTCATGCGCTTATACTTGCCGCAATTGCATTCCCAGTCCTTAATAGGACCGAAAATCTTCGCGCAGAAGAGGCCGTCCTTTTCCGGCTTAAACGACCGGTAATTGATCGTCTCCGGCTTCTTCACTTCGCCGTAAGACCAGGACCGGATCTTCTCGGGCGACGCAATGCGAATCCGCATCGAATCGAACGACACCGCATCACGCGGCTTCTCAAACAATGTATATACGCCTTCCAATGTAGGACCTCCTCTGATACCGGCTTTCAACCGGCACACAAGTGGTTAGTCTTGCGACTTCAGCAACTCGACGTCGAGCCCCAAACTCTGCAACTCTTTGACCAAGACATTAAACGATTCGGGCAACCCTGGTTCCAAGAACGGTTCACCCTTCACAATTGCTTCATACATACGCGACCGGCCCGGGACGTCGTCGGACTTGACCGTCAGGAACTCCTGCAGCGTCGACGCAGCGCCATACGCCTGCAAGGCCCAGACTTCCATTTCTCCAAGCCGCTGACCGCCGAACTGGGCTTTACCGCCCAAGGGCTGCTGCGTGACCAGAGAATAGGGTCCGATTGACCGTGCGTGAATCTTGTCGTCCACCAAGTGGTGGAGTTTCAGTACGTACATGTAGCCCACGGTGACCGGACTGGCAAACGTCTCTCCGGTTCGCCCGTCCACCAACGTACTCTGTCCGCTCGGCGGCAATTTTGCCTTAATGAGCAGATCCTTGATTTCTTTTTCAGACGCCCCGTCGAATACCGGGCTTGCCACCTTGATCCCCAGCGCCTTGGCCGCCCACCCGAGGTGGGTTTCCAAGATCTGCCCGACGTTCATACGTGAAGGCACGCCGAGAGGATTCAGCACGATTTCGACCGGTGTGCCGTCCGGCAAATAGGGCATATCCTCTTCCGGCAACACGCGAGATACGACGCCCTTGTTTCCATGTCGTCCCGCCATCTTGTCGCCGACCTGAATCTTGCGCTTCATCGCGACATACACCTTCACCAGCTTGATCACGCCGGGAGGCAATTCGTCGCCGCGCTTCAGACGTCCGACTTTCTCGTCGTACAGCGTCTGGAGAATCTCAATCTGCTCCTTCGCCCGCCGCTCCACATCCTCGAGTTCCTTCTGTTCATCCGGATCGCTCAGGATGATGTGGCGTACTGTGTCATCGGGCAACCGCTTGAGAATCTCGGCTGTCAGCTTGCCTTTCTTCTTCAGAATGACATCGCCGGTGTCCGGATCCATCAAGTCGCGGCCGACCACTTTACCGAGTAAGAGCTTGCGAATCTTCTTCGTCTTCTCTTCATCGATGATGCGCAGCTCTTCATGATGATCGCGCTGCAACTTCATCTGATCGTCGCTCTCAATGCTCTTGGAGCGCTCGTCTTTATCCAGACCTTTGCGGGAGAAAATCTTGACGTCGACCACGATCCCTTCGACACCCGGAGGAACAGTCAACGATGTGTCTTTCACATCGCCGGCCTTTTCACCGAAGATCGCCCGGAGCAGCTTCTCTTCCGGCGTCAACTGCGTCTCGCCCTTCGGCGTGACCTTGCCGACCAAAATATCGCCAGGCTTCACTTCGGCGCCGATGCGAATGATGCCGCTCTCGTCGAGATTGCGCAGCGCTTCTTCTCCGATATTGGGAATATCGCGAGTTACCTCTTCCTTGCCCAGCTTCGTGTCCCGCGCTTCCAGCTCAAACTCTTCAATGTGAATGGACGTAAACGCGTCCTCACGAACCAGCTTCTCGCTCAAGAGGATCGCGTCTTCGAAGTTGTATCCACCCCAGGGCATGAAGGCCACCAGGATGTTCTTCCCCAACGCCAATTCTCCATGATCGATGGCCGGACCATCGGCCAGCACCTGCCCAACCTTCACGGGCTGTCCCAAGCGGACTACCGGCGTCTGGGTAATACAGGTGTTCTGGTTCGAGCGCTGGAACTTGATCAGGTCATACACGTCCAGACCCGAATCTTTCCCCTTGCGCCCTTCCTTGCCCTCTGCGCGGACCACGATACGGGTCGCATCCACACTCTCCACGACACCGGGCCGGCGTGCCTGCACGACGTAGCCGGAATCGCGGGCGACAACGGCTTCCATGCCGGTTCCCACGAGCGGTGAGTCGGAGGTGACCAACGGCACCGCCTGGCGTTGCATGTTGGATCCCATCAAGGCGCGGTTCGCGTCGTCGTGCTCCAAGAACGGAACGAGCGCCGTTGCGACACTGACGACCTGCTTCGGCGACACGTCCATGTAGTCGATCTTGTCGGACGTCGCCGTGACAAAGTCTCCGCCATGACGCGCCGTAATCATCTCTGAGGTCAAACGCCCGCCGTTATCGACAGTCGAGTTGGCCTGCGCGATGAGATACTTATCGCCTTCGATGGCCGAAAGGAACTCGATCTCGTCAGAGACGCGCCCTTTCACGACCTTCCGATAGGGCGCCTCGATGAACCCGAACTGATTGATCCTTGCGTATGTCGCCAGAGACGTAATCAGACCGATGTTCGGACCTTCCGGCGTTTCAATCGGACAAATGCGACTGTAGTGAGACGGGTGCACGTCGCGCACTTCAAAGCCGGCTCGCTCCCTGGTCAAACCGCCCGGCCCAAGAGCCGACAAGCGGCGCTTGTGGGTGATTTCGGCCAAGGGATTCGTCTGGTCCATGAACTGCGACAACTGACTGCTGCTAAAGAATTCCTTCACGGCCGCGACGACCGGCTTGGCATTGATCAGATCGTGAGGAAGCACCGTCTCCATATCCAGGAGATTCATGCGCTCCTTGATGCTCCGCTCCATCCGCACAAGCCCGAGCCGGAATTGATTCTCCAACAATTCGCCGACTGAGCGCACACGACGATTACCCAAGTGATCGATATCGTCAATGTCGCCCTTGCCCATCTTCAGGTTCACGAGATAGCGAATGACCTCGACAATGTCCTGCGCCGTCAAGGTCCGCTGCTCGAGCGGCAGATCCAGCGTCAGCTTGCTGTTCAGCTTAAGCCGGCCTACCGGAGACAGGTCATAGCGTTTGGAATTCAGAAACAGATTATCGAACAGCGCACGGGCCGTCTCCACAGAGGGAGTCTCTCCCGGACGTAAGCGGCGATAAATCTCGACCATCGCTTCTTCTTTGGTCTCGATCTTTTCCATTTCGAGCGTATCGAGAATGACCGGCGTCGCCGTCGCAGTGTCGAAATAGATGACCTTGAATTCTTCGACGTCGCTCTCGAGGATCTTCTCCACGATCTCCGCCGTCAGCCGCTGATTCTTCTCGGCAATCTTGTTCTTCTTGGCATCCACGATTTCCGTCAAGATCGCACGACCGACCAACTCCTCAGGAGTCAGCGGAATCTCTTTCACGCCGGCAGCTTTCAGCTTGGCGATGAGGCCCTTGGTCAGCTTGGCCCCCTCGCGCACGAGCGGTTCCTTACTGCCCTTCTCCGTCACCTCGGCAGAAGCCCGAAGCCCCTGATGAATATCGGCGTCCAGCTTCCGGAACAGCTTACCCTTCACCAGCCGAATTTCTTCGACGGGGTAGTACATCTTCAGCAGATCGTCGCTGGAAAAATTAAAGGCCTTCAGCAGAATCGTCGTCGGCATTTTCCGACGGCGGTCGATCCGCACGTAGAGGATGTCCTTCGCGTCAAATTCGAAGTCGAGCCAGGATCCTCGATAGGGGATAATGCGCGCCGAGTACAACACCTTCCCGCTGGCATGCGTCCGCCCCTTGTCATGGGTGAACGATGCGCCAGGCGAACGGTGCAACTGACTCACAACGACCCGCTCAGTCCCGTTGATAATAAATGTGCCGCGCTCCGTCATCAGCGGTAATTCGCCGACATAGACTTCCTGCTCGCGGACGTCCAACACCTTCTTTCGTGGGCCTTTATCTTCCTTGTCGAACACCACAAGGCGCACGCGAAGCTTGAGCGGGACCGCGAAGGTCATGCCCTGTTCAATGCACTCTCGCTCGTCGTACTTGGGCGTCCCCAGCGTATAGCTGGAGAACTCCAGTACGGCTGTATTGTTATAGTCAGGAATCGGGAAGACACTGGCCAGCGCGGCCTGCAAGCCCTGATCCTTACGGCGCTCGGGCTCGACTTCCATTTGCAGGAACTCTTCGTACGAGCGCTTTTGAATTTCAATCAGGTCAGGGATAGCGATGCTGGCCCGGATGCGTGAGTAATCTTTCCGTTCGACGAACTCCTGAAGAGTCGTTTCGGGCATGCGCACTCCTCCACACACTATGGTTGGCTTCGGGTGCCGTCAGTTGAGACAGCACCCGAAGACGATCGGACAATGCTGCTTACTTAATCTCGATCTTGGCACCGCTCTCTTCGAGCTTCTTCTTCATGGTGTCAGACTCTTCCTTGGTCGCGCCGGTCTTCACGGGCTTCGGTGCGCCTTCCACGAGATCCTTCGCTTCCTTCAGGCCAAGGCTCGTCAATTCACGCACCACCTTGATGACCTGGATCTTCTTATCGGCAGGAGCCGACACGAGGATCACGTCGAATGCGGTCTTCTCTTCGGCGGCAGCAGCCGCGCCGGCAGCCGGGGCTGCGGCCATGGCGACAGGCGCCGCGGCGGTGACGCCAAAACGGGTCTCCAAGCCCTTCACCAATTCCGCCAAGTCGAGCACGCTCATGCCCTCAATGGCCTTGATCAATTCTTCCTGCGAAAATTTTGTAGTGGTAGCTGACATGTCTCCCTCCCCTTTCTTTTTGTCTTGAATGGCTGCAACAACTCGCACAAATTTTGACAACACTGCGCTCAATGTATAGACCACGCCGCGTATCGGCCCTTGCATGGCCGATAACAACATAGCAATGAGCACTTCCTTCTTGGGAAGCTTGGCAATGGCTGCGAGATCCGCCGCCTGTACGATCTTCCCTTCCAACACTCCGACTGTGACCTTGATCTTTTCGTCGCGCTTCTCCGCCCCGATCCAATCGCGCAAGATCTTGGCAGGCAAGACGGGATCGTCATAGCCGATCACCATCCCCGTCGGGCCCTTCAGATGGGCCTTGAGACCGGCCAAGCCTGTCCCCTCAGAAGCCCGAATCGCGAGGGTATTCTTCATGATCCGGTACTCGGCCTTCACTCCGCGCAATTGCTTGCGCAGCTCGGTGACCTGATTCACCGGAAGACCGACGGATTCGGTCAAGATCGCGATTCTTGCGCGGCCGAATATCTCGGCAAGTTCCGCAACCGCTGGTGCTTTAAGATCCTTCTTCATACCTGACCCTTTCTCTCCAGACGCCGGCCACGCCGGCGCTCGCTTAACTCCACTGCTTGGTCAACGCCATCGCATCTAACTGCACTCCAGGACCCATAGTGCTGGAAATCGTGGCGCTCTTCAGATAGCGGCCCTTGCAGGACGCCGGCTTCGCCTTGATGACGGATTCAAGAATGGCCGAGGCGTTGTCGTACAGCTTGTCGATATCAAACGACACCTTGCCGACCGCCACCTGTACGATACCCGCCTTTTCGACCTTGAACTCGACCCGGCCCTTGCGAATTTCCGCCACGGCCTTCCCGACTTCGAACGTCACCGTGCCGGTCTTCGGATTCGGCATAAGCCCACGCGGACCGAGCTGCTTTCCCAACTTTCCTACTGATGCCATGAGATCCGGCGTGGAGATGGCATAGTCGAAATCCATCCAACCACCCTTGATCTTCTCCATGAGATCGTCGGATCCCACGTAGTCGGCGCCGGCCTGACGCGCCTCTTGCTCCTTGTCGCCCTTGGCGAAGACCAGGACACGAACCTTCTTGCCCGTCCCATGCGGGAGCGCCGTGGTGCCCCGGACCATCTGGTCGGATCGCTTCGGATCCACACCCAAACGCAAGGCAATATCGACAGACTCATCGAACTTCGCATAGGCCGACTTCTTGACGACGTCGACAGCTTCACGCAAGGCGTACATGCGCGGTTCGACCTTCTCCAACGCGGCCTTCATCTTCTTTCCCATACCTCGTACTCCTTCTTCCCGAACGCTATCCGCGCTATCCCTGTACTACGACACCCATGCTTCTGGCCGTTCCGGCAATGATCTTGATCGCGCCTTCCAGGTCCGCCGCATTCAAATCAGACTGCTTCTTCTGGGCGATGTCGCGCAGCTGAGCCTGAGTAATCTTTCCAACCTTATCTTTTTGCGGCACGCCCGATCCCTTGATGATGCCCGCCGCTTTCTTCAACAGATCCGACGCCGGAGGCGTCTTCATAATGAAGGTGAAGGAGCGATCCTTATATACGGTGATGACCACCGGAATAATGCTATCGCCTTCCTTCTGGGTCTTCGCGTTGAACTGCTTACAGAACTCCATGATGTTGACGCCGTGCTGACCTAGCGACGGGCCGACGGGAGGAGCCGGATTGGCCTTCCCAGCTGGAATCTGCAACTTGATGAGAGCGGATACTTCCTTTGCCATGTGAATCTCCTCAGAACGTCAGCGCTGCCACGTTCAACAGCAACAACGGCACACCTTAAATTCGCTCAACCTGCAGGAACCCCAGTTCCACCGGCGTCGAGCGTCCGAAAATACTGACCATCAACTTCAACCGACTGTGATCCTGATCCACCTCGTCTACCAGCCCATTGAAGCCCAGGAACGGGCCGTCGACGATGCGAACATTGTCGCCCTTGATGAACTTGACCTGCTCACGCGGCCCGGACTGTCCGGCATCCACCTGCTTGAGGAGCGACTCGACTTCCTCGGTCGTCAACGGAAGCGGGAGCGCGCCGCCCCCGACAAACCCGGTGACCTTCGGGGTCTCCTTGATCATCTGCATCGTCTCGTCTTGCAACGGCGTCTCGAGCTCCACCAACACATAGCCCGGGAAAAATTTTCGCCGCGACGTCCGCCGCTTCCCGTCCTTGATTTCAATCACATCCTCGGTCGGAACCAGGACCTGACCGAGCTTCTCGACGAGCCCCATCTGATTGGCTCGCTCTAAGAGGCTGGTCTTCACGCGTCCTTCAAACCCCGCGTACGTATGAATGACGTACCAGTTTTTTGTCATGCCCCACCCTCAGGTCAAGAAATCAGGACGCGTCTCCGCGAGACGCACATCCGTCGAACGATCAAATAATCTTACTGACCAGCCACACCAGGAACGAATCGATCACCGACAAATAGAGCGACATCAAGATACAAAACACAATCACCACAGTCGTCGAGCCGATAGTTTCAGCTCTCGTCGGAAACGACACCTTCTTCAACTCCGCGCGAACTTCCGCGAGGAACAACTTTATGGATTCGGTCATCCGCTTAAACATCGGCCCCTCCGCCTCTCAAACCCATCATCCAGCACAGCCCCACGACCAGCACACCTAGTCCCGAGCATGCCCAGTGTGGCAGGGGCACTAGGATTTGAACCTAGACCATCGGTTTTGGAGACCGAGGTGCTGCCATTGACACCATGCCCCTACAGAACCCGCATCACCGGCACGATACCGGCTTCGGACTACTTCACTTCTTTATGGGCAATATGCTTCCGACAGAACTTGCAGAACTTATTGCGCTCCAACCGATCCGGATCGTTCTTCTTATTCTTGTTGGTCGAATAGTTCCGCTGCTTGCAGACCGTGCACGCCAAATCAATAACCTCACGCATCTCACTCTCCTCGTTAGGCGAATACGTTAATGGGTCGAGGAAGAGGGATCGAAACGATCGCCTCGCTCTTCAGACCGTCGCTACGCCAGAATCTCGGTGACC
>FSSH01001027.1_pt1 | contig 14936 bp, 17 predicted proteins | sample 1166101 | NCBI WGS metagenome assembly FSSH01 (sample SAMEA32972668, study PRJEB13176) | freshwater metagenome | biome: Drinking water system; feature: Biomass in drinking water that filtered by 0.45 um membrane; material: drinking water | place: USA | collected 2012-12-20 | depth 0 m | reverse complement strand
CTGGTTGATGCGGCTTGGCTAGGTCGGCTGTGTGATCAGCCCGCCAGTGTCGCAATCTTGCCAATTGTGGGTGAGGCGATGGAGCCGACCCTCTGCAATGGCGACGAGGTTATGATTAGCCGAGTTCGCACCCAGGAGAGCGTGCGTGAAGGCCTTTATGCCATTCGTGGGTCCTCTGAAATCTTCGTGAGGCGGATAGCGATCGACCCAACGAAGAACCGTCTGACCGTTCTGACCGATCACCCCGCATATCCGAGTTGGCAGGGCATTCAGCGCAAGGGCGTCGATATTGTCGGCCGGGTGATCTGGATCGGAGCTCGGGTGGCCTAGCTGTCCTTATGACACCGCACTGACTGCGGCTCTAAGCGGGCATCCCAGCGTGCGATGCTGGTGCGGAGCAAGATGGTACTAGCAGTCGCGCTGGCTGGGTGGTGAAACGACGACTCGCTCAAGCGCAGTCGGACAACGGGCTAGCCATGAATCCTTCACCGTGAACGCTGATGTGTGGAGCCTGAGCAGCCGCAGCGCCGAATTTGCGCGCTGCTACCTAGAGAGCTACCTAGAACGAAAACGCTCCCGGTCGCTCGATCCGATGAGCTTTGTATCCGATTGAAAAATATGGGGAAAGTGGTGGACGCACTAGGGCTCGAACCTAGGACCCGCTGATTAAGAGTCGAGGCGGGCCGCTCCGGCGCACTCTCTACCTCGCCCTCCTAAACCCTATTGGGCTCCAGCGAAACGCCGTTTAACGCGTTACCTAGCCCTTGACCCGTCAGCGGGTCCACCCTTAGATTCTCTACTAGTCGATCCCTCGCTATGCGGGTCGATAGCTCACTTTTGGAGCCCATAGTGGAGCCCATGGCGATGACCGAAGTTTTGACGAAGACGAAAATCGACGCGGAAATCGCGAAGGTGGGCAAAGGCCAGCGGGTGCTATTGAAGGACCCCGGCGAAGACGGCCTCTATCTCCGCATCGGGGAACGTGGCGGGAAGTGGATTGTGCAGCTTCGTGTCCGGGGAGGCCAGAAGACCCGCGTCACCCTGAAAGCATGGCCAGCCATGGGCATTGCCGCCGCGCGCGAAGCGGCGCGCGAGGCGAAGAAGCAGGCCGCGCTAGGGATTAATCCGAACGAGGCGCGACAGGAGGCGGAGCGTGCGGCGGAGCTAGAGCGCCGCAGTCGCCGCACCCTGGCCGACGTGCTCGATCAATACGAAACCGACAAGCTCGCCAATCTCCGCCGGGGTGCTGCGGTGCGCCGGGCGCTGGACGGGAAGAAGGGATTGCTCGTCGGTGTATTGGGGCAGGAACCGCGTAAAATCGCCCGCGACGACATCAAGAAGGCGGTCGACAAGCTGGCGAAGACGTCGCCGATCAGCGCAAATCGAAGCCTCGCTTATTGTCGCGCGTTCTTCAACTGGATGGCCAGCGAAGGCATTATCGAGACGAGCCCGGTAGCGACGCTGAAGAAGCCGAAGCCGGAGCGGTCCCGCGACAGGCATCACAGCCTCGACGAGCTTGTCGAGATTTGGGGCGCTGCCGGAACGCTCGACTACCCCTTCGGCCCGATGTATCGGCTTCTCATGGCGCTGCCGATGCGGCGTGACGAGATCGCGGCCATGCTAGTGGCCGAACTGGACCTAGGCCCGGACGACGATCCGACGCAGGGCGTTTGGACGTTGCCCGCAAGCCGAACGAAGAACGGGCAAGCGCTCCGCGTCCCGCTCTCCCCGCTGGCACGGTCGATCATCAAAGAGGCGCTGGCCGATAAAGAGCGGCCCGTCGACGGAACCGACGCGAGCGGCCGAAAAGGCGTTAATCCCTTTGTCTTCAGCACGACCGGCTACAGCGCCGTTTCCGGCTTCGCCAAGGGTAAGCGGCGGCTGGACGCTGCAATCGCCGACGCTCGGGCCGAACGCGCCGCAGAGGCAGGCGTCGACGCCGACGAGATGCCGCATTGGGTGATCCACGATCTGCGCACGAGCTTCGCGACCATGGCGTGCGATCACCTCGCGGTCGACCCGGCAGTGGCCGATCGGTGCTTGAACCATACGGCCAGCGCCACGACGTCGAAGATCATGCGGACATACAACCGCAGCGACCGCTTTGAAGAGCGGCGGGCTGCGCTGAACGGGTGGGCGGCTCTACTCGAACGAGCGACGTCGGACGCACCGTCCGATAATGTCATCCCCTTGCGCCCGGCTGACGCGGCATGAGCTACCCCATCCCCGACCACACGCCGCAGCCTCTAGGGCCGGGGACGCGGGCCTTGATCGGCGAAGCGGCGGCGCGGGAGGCGGACGCGGAATGGCTCCGGGCTCGGCTGTCTCTGCACGCCGCCCGGATCACCCGCTTCCTCATGTGGATGGACGAAGCAGGCATTCCCCGCGACCAGTTCACGGCCGAATGGTTCGAGGCTGTCGCGCCTACGCTGCCAGCGTGTGAAATTGCCCCGAAGCGTCAGTCGAAGCGAGAGCGGGATTGGACCTGGCTATTGGCCGACGTGCTGTATTTGGAGCGTCTAGGCTATCGAGGGCCGAGCCGTTTCACCTATTTGCGGTCTATGCCGTCGTTTCGCGAAAGGTGGCAGTCGCAGGACGCCAGGACCCTCGAAAGCCGCTTGTCCGAGGCTCGCAACAAGAGTCGCGTCGGGCGCATGGCAAAGGAAGTTCAAAAGCGGCTAGGCGCAGACGCACGAGCCGACTTTGAGACGGCCCTGATCGACGCTTGCAGCGCCGCAAGGTTACAAACCGTCGTCACCGACTTTAAGTAATACCGCTCCCGAATTTTGCGCCGCATTCTCTCCACGTCGATACAACGGCGGAGAAAAATGGTGACGATCCAGAGTGATATTCCCGAACCCGGCGCGCTCACCGTGGCCGCGTTCTGCAAGTGGGCAGGCGTGTCGCCTGCTTGGACGTGGCGGCTGATCGCCGAAGGCAAGCTCGGCAGCGTGAAGCGCGGGCGTCGTCGGCTGATCCCGATGGCGGACGCAAAGGCGTGGCTTGAAGCTGGCCGCGAAGCTGCCTGATCCACAAACGAAAAGCCGATCGCGCGAACTGGAGACCCGCGCAACCGGCTCATGCGTCGAAAGGAAGCGACGGTGCTTTATAGCAGAATCCGGCCCGATGGCCAAACCCGCAACTGGTGCCGCCACGGCGACCCGCTCGTCGGTGTGCACCTCGATCCGTTTTCGGATCATCGCGACGCCGCCCGGTTTGGGGCGTTCGTTCGCGTCGCCAACACCGACGAGGACCGCGCAGAGGCGCTTCGGCCGCTGGAATTGCCCGCGTATATCGTGCGTCGGACGTGCGACCCGCGCACCATCGTGCGGACCCGGGTCGCGTTCGCACCGAACTGCAGCCCCTTTCCAGATTGGTATGACGCGGGCGAAAACGAGGATTGGCTTCGACCGCTTACCGCCGAAATTCTCGGCCAGGCGAGGCGGACATGATGGGGCGCGGAACGGCGGCACTCTGTCGCGAAGTCCGGGTGACGTTCCGCAGGGCTCGTCCGCACGAGCGCGTCGCGGCCCCGCCGGGCTATAAGGTGATCGTCGCGATTGCCGATATCCCGACCGGCCCCGAAGAGCAGCCGTGGCTTGTCCCGGCCCGTGCGGCGAAGCAGGCGCTCAACCCTCGATACCGATCGGCGTCGCGCGATCTGGCGGCCGGGATAATCCCCGCCGGATGGCTGCGCGCCTAGACCAGCATTTCAATCATCGCGCCGCAGGGCGCGCCCTTCCGGTGCCCGCAAGGATAACGCCGGTGGTCCAATAGAGAAACGAACATGGCCACCGCAATCAATCCTATGCCATCGCTGCGCGCTCACGCCGTCGCTGCGGCCGATATAGGCCCCGTCATTCGACTGCGGCCGAACTCAAAGCTGCCGCTGGACAAAGACTTTGCCGCGATGGCCACCCGCGACCCTGATCGCATTCATGAGCTTTGGAGCGATCCCGTCACCGGGTTTCCCCAAAATTGGAACATCGGCTTGCTCATGGGTAACGGGCTCATGGCGATCGACATCGACGTCAAGGATGGCAAACCGGGGCTGGCCAATGCCGCCGAACTGGCGCTGCCCCCCACCTATACGCAGCGATCCGCATCGGGTGGCGGGCATAAGGTCTACCGGGCAGAGGCCGACGTCGCGAACGGGGTCAACTGTCTCGGCCAGGGTGTCGACGTTCGGGGGGCCGGGGGCTACATCGTCGCGGCTGGCAGCATCGTCGACGGCAAGCCCTACACGATCGAGCACGACGTGCCGATTGCCCCGTTGCCACCTGAAATCGCCGCCCGGCTGGCCGCAGCACGAGAGCGGGCAGACACGACCGCCCCGGCGACCGAACTCGACACCGACTTCGCCATAGCCCGCGCGGCCAAGTATCTGCGCGAGGAAGCGCCCCTTGCGATCGAGGGGGCAGGCGGGGACGACACCACGTTCCGCGTCGCTGCGATCGTGAAGGATTTCGGAGTTTCCGAAGCCGTAGCGTTCGACCTCATGGCCGAGCACTGGAGCGACAGGTGCTCCCCGCCGTGGAGCCTTGAAGAGCTTCAGCGCAAGGTCGAGAACGCCTTCGCCTATGGCCTCTCGGCCGCCGGATCGCAGAGCGCAGCCGTCGACCTCGCCGGGATAGAGATCGTCCCGCCCCGCTACTTGGCGGCCGCCGCTCCGGCGGGGCTCAAGTGGGCGGACGACCCCGGCAGCGATCAGCCTATCCAATGGCTGCTGAAGGGCATTCTGCCCCGCAACGGCGTCGGTATCATCTACGGCGCGCCGAAGAGCGGCAAGAGCTTCGTTGCGTTCGACTTGTCGGCGCGGCTGGCGTGCGGCCTGCCATGGTTCAACGTCCGCACACCGAAGGAACCGATCGGCGCTCTGCTATTGCTAGGCGAGGGCGCTGGCACCGTCCGCACCCGCCTCAATGCCTTCAGGCAGGCAACGGGCGCGGCAATGCCGCCGCTCGCATGGTCGACCATCTCCAGTCTCTCCACGGCCGCAGGGTTGGCCGTAGCGCGTGCCATCATCGCGGACGCGGCGGCGGGCATGGCGAAGCGCGGGATGCGGCTCGGCCTGATCGTGGTCGACACGCTGGCGAGCGCCCTTGGCCTTGAAGACGAGAACAGCGCGCCGGAGGTGACGGCCGCCCTGAAGGCGCTGGAGAGCTTGGCGGCAGAGTTCGACGTTGCGGTGCTCGGCATTCACCATGCGGGCAAGAACGGCCAGGATCGCGGCTCCAGCGCCTTCAGGGCCGCGTGCGACGTCATGCTCTCCGTCGACCGGGGCGAGGCGTCGCCGGGGCTGCTCGACAATCACCGGCAACTCTCTGTCGTGCTGAACCGCAACGGCGAGGGCGATTGGACCGGCAACTTCAGGCTCGATCGCGTGGTGCTCGGCATTGACGAGGACGGCGACGAGATCACGTCGTGCGCGGTGCGGCCATCGGGCGAGCCCGTCGCGGCTATCAACCGGCGCGAGATCGTCATGGGGCAATTCGACCCCCGCACGATCCACTTGAACGGCTTCAGGCTTGCAGGTGACGTGTGGGGGCTGACGCGGAGAGAACTGCGCGAGCGCTGCGCCGCCGTGTGGGACAACCTCTCCGCCGACGCGGTGAAGAAGGCCGTCCAGCGTTGTGTAGCAGAATTGATCGCGGCGGGACGCCTGAAGGAAGTGAACGAGAGCGGCGGGCTCTATCTGGTGGCGATCGAACCGCAGATTGGGGGCAGCGATGCACCGGCCAGCCTGTTTTAGCGGGACGAAATCGGGACACGCCGGGACAAGCGGCTTTGTGGCCGTGTCTGGAATGCCGAAAAACCCCGGAAATCTGCGGAAAATAGGCCGGGACAAGCGCCGGGACATACCGGGACAAGCGCCCGAAACGCCCTCCAAGCCTGCCCCCATTGCGCCGCTCAAAGGCGCAAGGGGCGGGACAGCGGGACAGACACTAGGGGGAGTTTGTCCGTCCCGGCTGAAACCCGCAGAAATCCGCCATTTTCACCGGGTGGCCAAAACGGGTTGTCCCGGCCTTTGTCCCGGTATTCCGAAGAGGAGCAATGAACGATGAAATTGACCGATCCACCCGAAAAGGCGTTCGGTAGCAACGGTGCTACAGGCGATCGGGACGAACAGGGGCGATTTCTTAAAGGGATCGGCGGACGTTCCCCTGGCCGCCCCAAGGGCTCGCGTGTGAAGTTGGGCGAAAAGTTCTTCACGGCGTTGCAGGCCGACTTCGAAGAGCACGGGATCGAAGCCATCGCCCGGATGCGATTTCTGCGGCCCGACGTCTATGTGTCCGTGATCGCGAAGCTCATGCCGCAAAAGATCGAGATCACCACGCCCACGGACGGCATGACAGACGAGCGGCTGGCCGAACTGCTGGAGTTCGCCGAACGCATGGCGGGCCTGAAGACCGAACAGGCGAAGGTGATCGACGCCGTTGCGCCGAAGGCCCTGGCCTTCGCGCCGCAGCCGCCCACGAGCGCAGCGCAGCGCGCAGAGGCCGTGCGCCGCGACATGCTCGATCAGTCCGACGCTGCCAACGCCGCCGCGCCGAAGCTGCCATCGCAGGCATTGCCGCACCCGGTCGGAAAGCCGTTCCCGGCCGCCGATCATGACGTGGAGCGGATCAACCGTGCTAAGCTCCACGACGATATCGACCCGGTAGACCCCGACAGCTTGTTTTGACGAAAGGAACGACCATGACGACACCCGACGAGCTCGACGCCCTTGGCCTGCGCGCGTGGAAGGCGCTGGCCGAAGAGATGAAGCGCCAAGGCCCCATGGCCGCGTGGCGTGACGTGCTCGTGCGCGCGCCGCACGCCCTGCGCGAGATGATCGAATGGCTTGATCGCCAACCGATCGAGCGGCGCAAGGCGTTGTGCGAAGAGGCGTTCGGCCCGGTCGAAGAGCCGCGCCGCTAAGGCCCGCTGATATAGGAGCAGCGCCGCTTTAGACCGCATACCGCGGTAAACCTGGCCTTTGCGGTGCTACTCCGCGCATTCGATCGGATTGGGCTCCGCTATGGGCTCCAAACCGTGACGCGTTGCCCCGTTCGGAGCCTTGCCCGCTGCTGCCCTGGCCGTGCCGTGTCGGCGCGCCTTCAGCCATGAAAAACGCGCTCCCCCGATTTGCGCGCGGGGTGGGGGTGGGGGGCCGTAGCGCAGCGGGTCCCATTGGGGAGAATAGACCGCATCCACTTTGCGGGCCGCTCCAGCCGGATCGACCCCACCGGCCGTTTAACACGTTACGGACGTAGCAGGGCCGCTACGCCCACCGGGTTACAAAGCGCGATCGTTCCCCGTCTGTAATAGCGCCGCCCGGCCGCATCGCCTTAACTCCGATCATCACGAAGCGGAGACAGCCCGTGGCCGAAACCCTCGAACAACTGCAACAGCAACGCGACGCCGCCGAAGCAGCCGCGCGGCTCGCCGATATTGACGCGGGCAACGGCGTGCCAGGCGCAACGGCGCGGGCGGAGAGCCTTCACCGCGAAGCGGCGTTCTACGGGGTGCGGATCGCGCGCCTCGAAGCCGATCCGGCCGAACGCCTCGCCTCGCTCTACACGGAACGCGCCGTCGTCGTCACCGCCGGGCGCACCGCTGAAATGGCTGCGGCCAAGGGCGATCCCGACGCCGCGCAGCAGGTCGAAGCGCTGGCCGCAAAGCTGGCGAGCCTCGACCGTCAAATCGACAAACTGGAGAACCCAAATGGCACGGTCCAATAAACCCGACGTCGGCGCGACGATCGCCCGGCTCGAAGAGCAAATCCTGTCCGCAGCGGCGGAGCTTCAGTCGCTCGAAGACGAGCGCCGCCGCGCCCTGATCGCCGTTGCGCAGGAGCAAGACGGCGCGGAGGCAGAGGCGCAGCGCTATGCGGCGGATATCCGCGAAAAGCGCGATTACCTTCAGGCCCTTCGCGGGGCGCTCGAAGACGCCAAGCAGGCACAAGCGGCTGTCGAAGTCGATGCCCTGGCCTTGCAGGCGCGCAAGGAACAGGACGCTTTGAAGTCACTCGCCCGGCTCGCCCGGAAAGCGGCCGAGAAGATCGACGCCACCGTGACGGCGGTCGGGCCGGACCTTCTGGCGCTGCGCGAGGCGGCCAAGGCGGTATGGGAAGCGGCAGACGGCCCCACCCGCAGCAGCGCCCTTGGCGAGCTTCCCCGGCTGCTCTCCGACTTGCCGATGGTGATCCATGAACGGCTTGCCCATTGCGGCGTGCTGGCGTCGCGCAGCATCGCCTTCGACCCCACCGCGCCCGCGCCAAGCGTGGCAAATCATCTCGATATCGCACTCGATCAGGTTGCGCCCGGCCCCGGCCGCCCCGCGCAGTCCGCGAAGGAAGGCCTTGCAGCATGAACGACTTCGCCATTCCCGCCACCGCCCCGGAGATCAACGCGCAGATTGCGGAGTTGACGCTTCAGGAGACGAGCACACCGCAGGCGTCGAGCGCCCGGCGGGACCGACTGGAGGCGCTGCATATTGCCAAGGCTGCTGCGGCCGAAGGCGCTCCGCCTGCGCGCGATCCCTTCACCGGGCAGGCCCCGGCTCCGACCGAGGATGAAGCCTATCCTGCGCCCGCAACGGCTATGGAATATCAGTTCCAGCCGCCACCCGGCGTGGAGATCGTGAACGAGGCGGCCGCCGGGGCGGTGAAGGGGGCCTTGTTCGAAGCGGGCGTGCCCGCGCCCCTGGCCGACGCGGCGTTCCAGCAAATCGCGGAGATGCACGTCGCCGGGGCCTTCGCCGACGCCGGTTCCTATGACGCTGCGGTCGCGCAGTGCAAGGCGAGCATTCACGCCAAGCACGGCGACGCCGCCCCGGCAATGCTCCGCGACGCCGCAGCCTATCTCAACCGCCTCGCCGATCAGCACCCGGCGCTGGAGGATGCTGTCGCGCAGGCCATGGCCTCGCCGTTCATCGTCGCGCAGGCGGCAAATCTCCACCGATACGGCACGACACGCGGCCGCAAGTAGCAGGAAGGAAAACCCGATATGGCAAAGCAACTCGACTACACGCGCGGGAACGACAAGATTGCCCTCGCGAAATCCACGGTCGGCGCGATCGGCGGTGGCATCGGCGTGCGTGTGATTATCGACGACACGGTGCTGACGTCCAAAGAGCAGGCGGCGCTCGGCATCGAAATCGCCATTCAGAAAATCATGGAAGACACGTGGCCGCTGGCATGACGACCGGCGTCACCTATCGCGCGTGGCAGGGCAAGCCCGTTCTGGAGAAGGACGGGCAGACCCGCTTCGTCGCCGCGATCGGCGGCGCATGGACCGGCGACACGATCGCCACCGCGCTCGATATCGCGATCATTCGCAAAGAGGCTCCTAGCATCGGCGAGGGGGCCTTTGCCGATCGCTTCGCCGGGTGGGGCCTGACCGATCTGGACGATTGGTATCAGTCCCGCGACCCGTCCCGCACACTCTCATGGCGAGATATTCGCCGCAGCTAGGAGGGCCGCCCGTGCCGCTCGTCGACCAAAGCAAAGTCCTGCCCGCGCTTACCCAGAATATCGGCGTGGTGCCGCTCCCCGAAGACGTGGAGAACCGCGCCCCGGCTCCGTCAATCCTGTCGACGATCGGTGCGGCCTTCGGCGCCGATAACACCGTCGTGAACGCCTTCACCTTTGTGCGCGATAAGCTCGCCACCCCGAACGAGGTGGAGCCGGGCTATAACCCGTGGACCGATATCGTCGGCACGCCTTACGAAGAGCATTGGAAGAGCTTCGTCAGTTCGAACAATCATCGCTTTTCGAACATGCTGAAGGCCCGAATCGACCGGGAAGAAGAGAACCGCCGCACCGTGGCCGCAGCGGGCACGACCGGCGTCATCGCCAGCATCGCGGCCAGCGTGCTCGATCCGACAATCTTGATCCCGGTCGGCGGTGAAGTCGCCGCAGCGGGCAAGGGCAGCTATGCGCTTGGCCGTGCCGCCGTGCGCGTCGGCGCGGCCGCCGGGGCCTCCACGGCGCTTCAGGAAGGAGCGCTGCAAGCCACTCAAGAGACGCGCACCGCCGAAGAGAGCGCGATCAATATCGGCGCGTCCGTCGTGCTTGGCGGCCTGCTAGGCGGGGGCGTGTCGCTGCTCACGCGCGGCGAGCACGAGACGGCAGCGGCCGCCCTGCACAACATTGTCACCGCGCAGCCGGGCAGCGTCGGCGCTGCGGCCGTGGAGCACGCCACCCTGGCCGATTTGACCGTGGCAGGCACGGCGGCCGAACGGCTGGCCGGGGCCACGAAGGCGATCAGCCCGAACTTGCGCGCCAATTTCCGGGAAAGCGCCGCCGCGCGCGAAGCATCGCAACAGCTTGCCGAAAACAGCCTCTATCAGACGATGCACGGCGAGGGCCGATCGCTTGGCGCTGCGGCCGAAACGCTGGCCCGGTCGACCTATAACGCCCGCATGGTCGACGCCGTTGGCGCGCACAATGCCATCTACGCGGAGATGAAGAAGGCGGGGCTCACCATGAGCCGCCAAGACTTCGAAGAGGCGATCGGCGATGCCATGCGCAACGGCGACGTCGGCGCGAATGACTTCGTGAGCCGGGCCGCGAAGGCGTGGCGGGAACGGGTCTTCGATCCCTTCAAGAACGAGGCGATCAATCTCGGCTTGCTGCCCGAAGACGTCGGCGTCGACACGGCGGCCAGCTACTTCAGCCGCGTATGGAACCGGGAAGCGCTCACGGCGCGCGAACCGGAGTTCAAGGATATCGTGGCCCGGCACTATGGCGACCGAATCGCCGAAGAATATGCGGGCAACGTCGACGCCCTGAAGAACCGCGTCGCGTCGCTCGATCAGGAGCTAGCCGATTTGCGGCTCCCCGCCGATCAGCGCGTGGCCACCATGTCGGATATCGAGGCCGCAGCGGCCAAGCTGGACGACGCGAACCCCGATCAGATTGACCGTGTGACGCGGATCAACGAGCGTCGCCGTCAGGCGCAGGAAGCAGAAAAGGGCGGGAACCTTGCCGCCGCGCGCGATGCACGCGCCGAGGCCGCCCGCGTGGCCGCAGAGGGCGGCGACGGCCTGAAGTCCTACCTGAAGCAGCGCGGAGCCCTTCGCGGTCGCCGTCGCCGGGTCGACCTGAACTATGCCGGGCTTGCCGATCGCGCCGACGCGACGCTGAACACCCTGGCTGATATCGAAGAGAGCAACGCGCGCAGCCTTACGCGATTGATCCAGCGCGGGCGCGTCTTCGAACGGGAGGCGCAGCGGCTCGATCCGGGCAAGCTCGCCGCCAAGCTGTCCGACCTGCGCACGGCATTTTTCGACGTTGCCACCCGCGCCGACAAGGCGGCCGATCGGGCCGCCAAGGCGATCGAGGCCATGGGGCCGGACGCAGACAAGGCCATTGCCGCCCGGCTGGAGCGGGAAGCGGCCGCGCAGCGCAATCGCGCCGATCGGCTGAATAGCCTGTCGCGCCGCATGGAGGCGGCCGAAGCGCTCGATCCAGACGCAGCCGTGGCCGAACTGCGCGACGCCATGGAGGCGGCCGCCCGCGAAGTGTCCGACACGACCTTGGCGCGTGGCGAGCGGGCGCAGCGCTTGCAGGAACGCCTTGCCCGGCTCGATCCAGCCAAGGTCGACGCGCGGGTGCAGGCCATTGCGGACCTGAAGGCGAAGCTCACGCGCGGCTTTTATGATCGGTGGGAGATCAGGCACGGCGGCGAAGGCGTCGATCTGGCCAGCGGTGCGCGGCCGGACTTCAGCGCGGCCGCGCGCGATATCGCCGACAGCGTGTTCGACAAGCTCACCGGCCGGGCAGTGACGGACAGCGGCTCCGCGCTCCCCGAATATCTGACGCCGATCACGCGCGGGCCGATGAAGGACCGGACGTTCAACATTCCCGACGCGCTCGTGACGCCGTTTCTCGACAGCAACGTGCTGTCCGTCGCGGAGCGCTACGGCCGCACCATGGCAGCGGAGACGGAGCTAACCCGGCGGTTCGGCCGCGCCGACATGCGCGATCAGATTGAAGCCATCCGGGCCGACTATCGCGATCTGCGCGCGGCGGCCGGTTCCGACGAGGCCCGGCTGAAGGCCCTGGCCGCCGACGAGAAGGGCGCGATCGAGGATTTGACGGCCATGCGCGACCTTGTGCGCGGGACCTATAAGGCCGCCGAGAACAACGGCGATTTCGGCCGTCTCGTGCGGGGGCTCACCGCCTTCAACTATATCCGCAGCATGGGCCGCGTCGTGCTGTCCAATCTCTCCGATCTATATCGGGGCGCGACGTCGCAGGGCCTTGGCCGGTTCATGTCGCAGGGCGTGCCTGCCCTGATCGGCAGTCTGGACGGCGTGAAGCTCTCCGTGCGCGAAGCGCAGCTTGCCGGGCAGGTGACGGAGCGCGTGCTTCAGAACCGGCTCGCCACCCTTGGCGAGATCGGCGACCCCTACCGCGCGGGCACGGCGATCGAGCGGCTGCTTCAGAACGGCACCCGCATCGGCAGCAAGTGGAACGGCATGTCGATTTTCACCGACGCTTCGAAGGCGATTGCGTCGATCATGTCGCAAAATCGGATTCTGGAGGGCGTGGCGGGCCATGCGGACGACGCCCGGTTCCTCGCCTATCTCGGCATAGACCGGGACATGGCGGCCGCCATCGGGCGGGAGTTCGCGGAGCACGGCGAGACGGTCGACGGCGTGCGCGTGGCCAATACGGAGAAGTGGGGCAGCGCCGAAGCGGTGCGGGCCTACCGGGCGGCCGTGTCGAAAGAGGTCGATAGCGTCGTGGTGACGCGCAGCGTCGGCGACGTGCCGCTCTTCGCCAATACGCCGCTCGGCAAGGCACTGCTCCAATTCAAGACCTACAATCTCGCCAGCCATCAGCGCGTGCTCTTGCGCGGAATGCAGGAAGGCCGGACGCAGTTCGCAAGCATGATGGTCGGCATGACGTCTGTCGGGCTGCTCTCCGCTTGGCTGCGCGCCTATGCGTCCGGCGGCCAGCGTTACGAGCGGTTCAAGGCTGCGGCCGAAAACCCCGGCTATCTGATCGGCGAGGCGCTGGACGCTTCGGGCTTCTTCGCCCTGCCGATCGAGGCGGCCGCCACGGTCGACACCATGACGAGCGTCAATCCGCTGAAGGACCCGCTTATGGCGGCGTTCCCCGACGCGCCGCAGAGCGGCCAGGGCGTGCGCCGCATCGGCGTCGATCCGGTCGGGAAGCTGCTAGGCCCCACGGCTGGCCTTATCTCCGACGTGTCCAAGGCGGCCGGGGCACCGATCGGCGCGGCCACGGGTGACGCGATCACGGACAGCCAAGCCGAAGCGGTGAAGCGGCTCGTCCCGTTCCAATCCTATATCGGGATGCGACAGGCGCTCGATCTGCTGACTGCCGATGAGTGAGGTGCGCTAGGCATTGTGTTGGGCTTCTTGTAGGTGCTGGTAGCTCACCGGGTCCAATGCGCGCTCTGCGCGGTCTCGCACGCGTATCCATGCAGCCAGTCGCGTCGCGCGGCGTCTGCGAAGAAATGCCGCTCGCCCAATGGATATCGTAATCATACCAGTGAACCAGCCGATCGACTCCGCAGAATCTGTGCGCCCAACCCAAATCAAAATGCCGCAATAGATTTGCATTCCAGCGGTTAAAAGCCACAGCCACAATTCATGATCGGCATGATCGTCGTCATGGAGCAATCCTAGTCTATGACAGAAAACCAGCGCATCCGAATCTATATCGATCTTAGCCATGACGTTTCTTGCCCACCTGTGCTCTCGGATATGGGCTATATACGCTCATCGACGGCGACAACAATATCGTCTTCGGTGGGGGCGTCGTCGGTCCTTATGGCTATGCCGCCAAGTTCGACGACGTAGATCGCTATTTGCTCGGGCCGGGCGAGTGATTGGGTCGAACCCCATTGGTGGGCTTTTGTTGGGGCACAACCGTTTTGGGCTCCTGTTTTTCAAAGAGCCATTTCGCCCCTTCACTAACGGCCGCGCCCGCTATCAGCAGCAATAGCGCATAGAAGATGGCGTTTCTCTCGCGCCACGTCTTTGCCTTTGGCGCAGTCCACCCCTCGCGATAATCTGCTAAGCGAGCATGAAGGTCTGCCCTTAAGTTTGCGAGGGCAGGGGCGGCTAGGGCCTCATGATTGGCACCTGCAACGCGCGTGAATTCGGCAATAACCTGCGGCGCAGCGTCCATGTGCCGATCGATGGCTTTATCAACTACAGCCATCATGCTCCGCCATTTCCGGCCGCGATGATCCACTCGTCCAGCGACGGACGCTAGCGCTTCACTCAATGCCTCGCGAGACCTTTCGGCGAATGCTTCCGTGACGCGAATAATCGTTGCGCCTGACCTTAAACGTCCATTTGCAGAATGTTCGGCTAGGATCGCCTGTGCGTCTTGGCGTATCGTTGCACCTGCGGCGTCAAATAGCCGATTGGCGCGAGCGGATATGCTTTCACTCTTATGAGCCACTGCGATGCCGCTCCGCTCTGATCCGAATAACAGCAGCGACCGCAGCGTCGTGAACCAGTTTTCGGGAGGACGCTCGAAGCTGGTCGTCCTTTGACGGGAAATAGGCGTCGATTTCTCGCCCGCACGCTACAACAACCGCCGTTGCAATGTCAGACGGCTGCTCCGCCGATACCTCATATTTCACCGCGTATTGGTCGATGCAGGCATAAAGCCCCGTAGGTGACGGCGGCGCAGGGTCCGCTGCCTGCGTCGCCAACGCAATAAATATCGCTATCCCCATTATCCCCGCCGACTTAGCTGATGCCAGCAGCTTGCTTAGGGAATTTACGGGGCAACGAGAAATATTTTTCCACACGCCGCGCGCCGTAAAATGACGGCGCAGGAGCCCGTTTCGATGTGGAGCCCATAGTGGAGCCCATGGCGCAAATCGGGCTCCAGCCCATGCGGGCCATCTCTAGAAGCCCTTGATTTTCTGAGAGATTTTGGTGGACGCACTTGGGCTCGA
>FSSH01005249.1_pt1 | contig 14995 bp, 15 predicted proteins | sample 1166101 | NCBI WGS metagenome assembly FSSH01 (sample SAMEA32972668, study PRJEB13176) | freshwater metagenome | biome: Drinking water system; feature: Biomass in drinking water that filtered by 0.45 um membrane; material: drinking water | place: USA | collected 2012-12-20 | depth 0 m | reverse complement strand
GCGCTCGACTTCATCCGCATGTTGCCGCGCGGTCTTGAGACAGCCATCGGCGAGCGCGGAGTGACGCTCTCGGGCGGCCAGCGTCAGCGGCTGGCGATCGCACGCGCCCTGATCCGCGAGGCGCCGATCCTGCTGCTGGACGAGGCCACCAGTGCGCTGGACGCGCAAAGCGAACGCGCCGTGCAGCAGGCGCTGGAGCGATTGATGCAGGGCCGCACCACGCTGGTGATCGCCCACCGCCTGTCCACGGTGATGGACGCCGACGAGATCCTGGTGCTGGACGGCGGCAGCGTGGTCGAGCGCGGCAGCCACGCCGCCCTGCTGGCCCGCAACGGCCGCTACGCCAGCATGTGGCGCCTGCAGCAGCAGGAGGAAACTGCCTGACCCCGTTCCCCGGGGCTAGCCGGCGCCGATCAGGGGGCCAACCACCAGGTACAGGCCCACCAGCACCACGCCCACCAGCAGCAGGCGGACCAGGAAGGCCGTGACCTTCCAGGCGATCAGGGCGGCGATGACGATCATGGCGATTCCGAGCAGGGTCATGCGGGTGCTCCAGCAGGCAAGGACCTGATGGTAGCCCGGCGGGGACGATAGAATGGCCGCCTGCAACCCGCCAGAGTCCTGCCGTTCATGACCGAGCCCGCCCGCCCCACCTTCCACGGCTTCGAACAGATCCCGCTGCGCGAATACGCCGAGCGCGCGTACCTGGACTATTCGATGTACGTGGTGCTGGACCGTGCCCTGCCCTTCCTGGGCGACGGCCTCAAGCCCGTGCAGCGCCGCATCATCTACGCGATGAGCGAGCTGGGCCTGGGCGCCGGCGCAAAACCCAAGAAGTCCGCGCGCACCGTCGGCGACGTGATCGGCAAGTTCCACCCGCACGGCGACAGCGCGTGCTACGAGGCGCTGGTGCTGATGGCCCAGCCGTTCTCGTACCGCTACCCGCTGATCGAAGGCCAGGGCAACTTCGGCTCCACCGACGACCCGAAGTCGTTCGCGGCCATGCGCTACACCGAATCCAAGCTCACCCCGATCGCCGAAGTGTTGCTGGGCGAACTGGGCCAGGGCACCGTGGACTGGGTGCCCAACTTCGACGGCACCCTGCAGGAACCCAGCTGGGTGCCGGCGCGCCTGCCGCACCTGCTGCTCAACGGCACCACGGGCATCGCCGTGGGCATGGCCACCGACATCCCGCCGCACAACCTCAACGAAGTGGTCAGCGCGGCCGTGCGCCTGCTCGACGACCCCGACGCCACCGTGCGCGACCTGTGCGAACACGTGCGCGGCCCCGACTACCCCACCGGCGCGGAAATCATCACGCCCGCCGCCGACCTGCTCAACCTCTACGAAACCGGCGGCGGCAGCGTGCGCGCCCGCGCCACGTGGACGCGCGAAAACCTCAACATCGTCATCACCCACCTGCCCTACCAGGTCTCGCCTTCGAAGATCATGGAACAGGTGGCGATGCAGATGCGCGCCAAGAAACTGCCCTGGCTGGAAGACCTGCGCGACGAGTCCGACCACGAAAACCCGGTGCGCCTGGTGCTGGTGCCGCGCAGCAACCGCGTGGACTTCGAGGGCCTGATGGGCCACCTGTTCGCCACCACGGACCTCGAGAAGAGCTTCCGCGTGAACTTCAACATCATCGGGCTCGACGGCCGCCCGCAGGTGAAGAACCTCAAGACCTTCCTCACCGAATGGCTGGAATTCCGCAACACCACCGTGGCACGCCGCCTGCGCCACCGCCTGGAGCGCGTCGAGCGCCGCCTGCACATGCTCGAAGGCCTGCTGGTGGCCTTCCTCAACCTCGATGAAGTGATCCGCATCATCCGCACCGAGGACGAGCCCAAGGCCGTGCTGATGGCGCGCTTCGGGCTGGACGACGACCAGGCCGAATACATCCTGGAAACCAAGCTCAAGCAGCTGGCCCGCCTGGAGGAAATGAAGATCCGCGGCGAGCAGGACGAGCTGGCCAAGGAGCGCGACAAGATCCAGTCCATCCTGGAGTCCAAGGCCAAGCTCAAGAAGCAGGTGAAGGACGAGCTGCTGGCCGACGCCAAGAAGTTCGGCGACGCCCGCCGCTCCCCGCTGGTGCAGCGCGAGGCCGCACAGGCCATCAGCGAAACCGAGCTGGTGCCGAGCGAGCCGGTGACCGTGGTGCTGTCGAAGAAGGGCTGGATCCGTTCGGCCAAGGGCCACGACGTCGAAGCCGCGGCGCTGAGCTACCGCGACGGCGACGGCCTGCTGCAGGCCGTGCGCGGGCGCAGCACCCAGCAGGTGGCGTTCCTGGACTCCACCGGGCGCAGCTATTCCACCCTGGCGCACACGCTGCCCAGCGCGCGCGGCAACGGCGATCCGCTGAGCGGGCGCTTCTCGCCGCCCGCGGGCGCGACTTTCGTGGGCCTGGCCGCGGCCGACAACGAAGCGCGCTACGTGCTGGCCTCCAGCTGGGGCTATGGCTTCGTCACCCGGTTCGAGAACTTCACCGGCCGCAACAAGGCCGGCAAGGCGCTGATCAACGCCGACGACGCCGCCGACATCCTGCCGCCGGTGCCGGTGACCGATGCCAAGACCGACTGGATCGTCAGCATCACCAGCGCCGGCCACCTGCTGGCCTTCCCGATCAGCGAACTGCCCGAGCTCGACAAGGGCAAGGGCAACAAGCTGATCCAGATCCCGCCCGCCAAGCTCAAGAGCGGCGAGGAAAAGGTGATCGCCCTGGCCAGCGTGCGCAACGGCGGCGAACTGACGGTGTACTCGGGCAAGCAGAAGCTGGTGCTGAGCTGGCGCGACCTGCAGGCCTACGAAGGCACCCGCGCCAGCCGCGGCAACCTGCTGCCGCGCGGCTTCACGAAGGTAGACCGCATCGAAGCCACCTGAGCAGGAACGGCCGCAGGATCGGGGTCAGATCAACTTGTCCGGGACAGGTGCGGCTTCGGAGCCGTAACCCTCTCCGGATAAGTTGATCTGACCCCGTTCCTGCCGTTTCTGCGGCCGTTCCGTGCGCCGCATGTCGGCGTCGCCCATCATGATCGCCCACAGCTTGCCGAAGCGCCGGAACACGCTCTCCTCGATGTAGGGCACGCCGTGTTTCCGGCAGATGGCCTTGAGCTGCGGCGCGGCCTGCCGGTACTTCAGCAGCGGCAGGTCGGGCCAGACGTGGTGTTCGATCTGGTAGTTCAGGTAGCCCTGCAGGAAATCCCGCAGGTCGGTGCCGCCGGGGTAGTTCACCGAGCCGGCGCACTGCTGCAGGTAGAACTCCGCGCGGCTCGTGGGCCCGCTGTCGAAGCGATGCACGTCGTCGCCGGTGTGGTTGGGCGCAATGGTGACGAAGGTGACCACGTTCGCCACGATTTCGGCCAGCACCGAGTTGACCAGCACCGACAGCCACGCGCCGGCGCCCAGCGGCAGGAACAGCGCGGGAACCAGTCCGAACCGCACCACCGCGTAGGGCAGCACGCAGCGCAGCCAGAACTCGACGCCCCAGGCCGTCACCGGCAGCATCACGCGCTCGCCGGGAATGATGAAGCAGTCCACCTCGGCCATCGTCGGCAGCGGTTCGGCCCGGGCCTGCGCCGCGGACTGCGCGCGGATCCGGCGATGCTGCTTGAGCGCGAAGAAGGTGTTGGGCGCGTAGTAGGTCAGCTTCCACGTCATCATCAGCAGCACCACCAGCGCGGCCTTCACCGGGCGTGGCACCGCGCGATGGCGGATGAACGCCGCGTTGCGCTCCACCAGGTCGGGGTCCTGCTGCTGGCCCGTGTGGTAGTGGTGCAGCTGGTTGTGTTCGTGCGCCCAGGCGTCCGGATGCAGCCAGTCCAGCCAGTCGAGATAGCGGCGCCAGCCCATCGCGAAGCGCCGGCTGGTCAGGCGCGGCGGCACGCCGGGCACGGCGTCGTAGCCGCGGTGCATCACCGCATGCGTGACGCAGGTCCAGCGGCCCATGTTGCCCAGGCCCATCAGCAGCGCCGACAGCGGGTTGGGCGCGATCCACGCCGTGGCGTAGCCCAGCAGCGTGCAGAGCCGCGCCCACAGCGCCATCCTGCGCAGGTGCGCCAGGTCGGCCGCGCCCAGGTCGGACTTCAGCGTCTTGTGCAGGGCTTCGACGTCGGCGGCAAAGGCCTTGTGGTCGACGGCCGCGAACGGCGAGGGATTGTCCAAGGGCCGCTCACGCTGGGGATGGCCCATGATAAGTCAATGCGGCGACGCTGCCGTCTTCTCCAGGAAGTACGCGTACCACTGGGGTTCGATGGCCTCGATCGGGCCGACCAGGCGCTCGAAATCCGCGAGCGAGGCGCCGCTGCGCAGCATTTCGCGGTACGCGGCGGCATGGCGGCCGCCGTCGTGGTGCAGCAGGAAGTGGCTCAGGCTCCAGTAGCCCAGGTAGTGGGCGTTCACCGTGGCGTCGATCGGCGGCCCGCCCTGCCCCGTGATCAGCGCGCGCAGCGGGATGACCTTTCCCGCCCGCACGTCGGTGTCCCAGTCGCCCGACAGCGGCCAGCGGTCCAGCCAGAACAGCGGATAGGTGTCGAGGTCCATCACGCCAGGTTGCAGTCGGCCTTCAGCGAACTGGCTGCTGCTGAAATAAGTGGCCACTCCCTCGTTGATCCACTTTTCCTTCGCGTAGTCCGTGAGTTCGCGATTGAGCTGGTGCACCGTTTCATGCAAAAGCCAATGGAAGGGGTTGGGCGTGGTGTCGTCGAGGTAGGCGTGTGACAGGCCGCGATGATAGTAGGCCTCGGCCCAGGGACGACTGCGGTTGTTGGCCTGGAACTCGGCGCGCGTGGCGTAGAGGCGCAGCTTGAACTTCGCCGCAGACGGCGCGGGCACGCCGCCGAAGAATTCCGCATAGGCGTCGTACAGGGCCTCGGTGGCGACGGCGGCGCGGGCCGTCAGGGCCGGATCCGCCGTGGACTCGATCGCGAAGTGACCGGATTGCGAAGCCGTCGGCGCGGCTGCCGCAGGTGGCGCGGGCGACACTCGCGACGGCGGCGTGTCGGCCGCGCCGCAGCCCACCAACAGGATCAACGCCGTCGCCTGGGCCGGCCATCGGATGCGCAGGAACTTCATGTCGGGCTGGTGAGTGAACCAGGTGCCGTTTTCGCGGCGTGGTGGAACAGGCGGGCAGACGCCAGCCACAGCGAACACATCACGCCCGTGAACACAAAGACGTAGCCCAGGCCCGCGTACCAGGCGTAGAGGCACACGGCCAGCTGGGCAGCGGCGGTGGCCGACATCACCCACGCCATGCCGCGGGCCCGGAACAGCACCACGCATGCGCCGATGACCTCGACCGCGATCACCCCGAAGAACATCTGGTTGGCCGGGTTGTTCTCGCTGCCGATGATGCCCACCGCCAGGTTCACCCAGGTCATCAGGAAGGCGCCGGCCACCGCGATGCCGGCGGCCGCCATGTAGGCATTGCTGCGGGCGATGCGCGCGGCGATCTCCCAGGACACGCAGGCCACCCCCAGCATCACGCCCCATACCACGAAATCGGCGGCCGTCCAGTTCATTTCCTTCGTGAACAGCATCGCCACCGCCGGCAGCAGCATCAGACAGGCCGCGCCACCCCACACCAGGTGGCGGACGAAGGTCCCCCGCAGTTCGTTTCTATCCAGGCCGGTCGCCATGGTGGTTTCTCCCTCTTTCGGTGCCGACACCCGGGCCGGGGCGGCTGCGGGGAAGCTTGCCCACCGTATCTGGCTTTTCACGGGCAGGCACGGGGCGATTCGTGGCGGACAGGCGGCGGCCGGTCAGGACAGCGTCGCGCCGACCGCGCGCCAGGACAGCTCGCGATCATCGACCGAGCCGCCCAGGGCCGTCGGCACGAAAGCTCCGGTGGCGTGCACGCTCAGCTGCAGCCGCTCGCCCGCCGCCAGTGCCAGGCTGAACTCGAAGCGGCCCGTCTGGTCCCGCGGCATCACGCGGCTGAGCTCCTGATCGTTGACCCGCACCGTCACCTGCGGATCGGCGGCGAGCTGCGGCGGGATCCAGACCTCGAGGCAGAACCGGCTCGCGACCCGTCCGGCGCGGAAAGCGCCCTCAAGCGCCGGCCCGGCCCAGCCATCGTGCCAGTAGCCGCGCAGCGGTCCGTCCTGCACCTGGAAGCCCTGCAGCGGGAAAGCCACGGCCGCGCGCGCCTGCGTCAGCGCGGCCTCCAGCGTGGCCAACTGCGCGGACGTCTCGAGTTCGCGCCGGTACAGGAACTGCAGCTGGCCGCGCAGCTGGGTGAATCGGCGCTGCAGCTCGCGGTGGTCGGCGTCGCTGAGGATGCGCCCCGCGGCGATCTCGCGCGGCAGGCCCGCCGGCACGTACACGGTGCCGTGGCTGGGCGCCGATTCGGCGGCGTCGCGGTCACGGGTGTAGAGGTAGATGGCCACCGAGCGGCGCGTCAACCCGCGCCGGTCCTCGGGCAGGTCGATGGCCTCGAAGCCGTGCCAGGAATGCTCATTGGTTTCGAAGATTACGCAGCGGTTGAAGGCGGGCACCAGCCGCGTCACGTCGTCGGCGGCGCTGTCCCAGGGATTGCTGTGCAGGTCCAGGCAGCCGCCCCACTCTTCCCGCCATTCGTCGTTGAGGTAAACAATGAGGTTCAGGCGCCGGTGCCAGCCGGACTTGGGCAGGTGGTTGAAATCAATGTGCGCGGCGAGGCCCTGGCCGTGGGTGTTTTCGTGGGTGCCGCCGCCCACGTAGTCGGGGTCGTACAGCAGGCTGTCGATGCCGGTGATGCGGCCGATGAGCTGCAGGAAATCCGCCGACTGCAGCAGCCGGTCCAGGTCGCCGTAGGCCTCCGACAGGCCCGGCAGGTCCTGCCGCACGGCCTTGCCGCCGACCGCACCCATTTCGTTGCGCGCGTAGCGGTCCTCGAAGCTCGGGAAATCCGCCTGCAGCTGACGGCAAAAATCCGCATCGAAGAAGTCGTCGATCACCACATGGCGGAACGGCTGCGCACCGTCGAAGGCGCGGCGCAGGGACACGGCCCGCGCAGCGAGCGAATCGGACAGCATCGGCATCGGCAACCTGCTCCCTGGGCATCGGCCACGGTGACGTGGCCACCGAAGTTTAGCCGAGCCCCTGCCCCGCGCGGGATGGCGCCGGACCCGGGGCTGGATTACGTTGTGCCCTGGAGCCCCAAGAAGGATGACCGCATGCCCCCGTCCGCCCCGCCGCTTCGCCTGGCCTCGCTGGTGACCGCCCTGCTCCTGGCCGCCGCGCCGGCGTGGGCCCAGGATGGCCCGCCGCCGCTCACCCCGGAGGAAACCGCCGCCGCCGAAGGTCGCTACCAGCAGTACTGCGCCCTGTGCCACGGCCCCGACCGCGCGGGCTACGCCAACGACCATGCGCCGTCGCTGAAGTCGCCGCAGCTGTTCGCCGCGGGTTTCACCTACATCATCGGCGAAGCCATCGCCTACGGCCGCCCCGGCACGCCGATGGGCGGCTACCACCAGGAGGTGGGCGGCCCGCTGTCGCGACAGGACATCATGCAGCTGACCATGTGGCTGGGCGAACAGGCGGCCACCGCGCCGATCGAACTGCCCGACGGCGCCGTCACCGGCGATGTCGCGCTGGGCGCGAAGGTGTACGCCGACAGCTGCGCCAGCTGCCACGGCGCCCAGGGCGAAGGCGGCACCGGCACCGCGCTGGGCAATGCCACGATGCTGGCGCTGACGCCCGACGCCTTCATCCGCCACACGATTGAAAACGGCCGAGACGGCACGCCGATGCTGGCCTTCCGCTCCAAGCTCAGCCCCGCCCAGATCGACGGCGTCACCGCCTACATCCGCAGCCGCAGCGCCGGCTGGACCGCGCCCGATCCCATCCGCCATGCGCCGCCGGCGCTGGACGCCTACATCATCAACCCCGATGCCGATGCGCCCCGTTTCGCGCTCAAGGACGACCTGTACGTCAGCGCCGCCGAACTCGACCGCGAGCTCAAGGCAAAAAAGCGCATGGTGCTGCTCGACACCCGGGTCACGTCCATGTGGGAACGCGCGCACATCGAAGGCGCCGTGCCGGGCCCCTACTACGCCAGCCGCGAGGAAGTGATGGCCAACCTGCCCAAGGACGGCACCTGGATCGTGGCCTACTGCGAATGCCCCCGCGCCGCGGCCGAGTCGGTGGTGCGCAAGCTGCGCGAGGGCGGCCTCAAGAACACCGCCGTGCTCTGGGAAGGCATCCAGGGCTGGGTGAGCCTGGGCTACCCGGTGGTGCCGGGCAACGCCGCGCCGAAGGTCGCCGGGCAGCCATGAACATCACCATCGACACCGACCGCTTCGACGCCCTGCAGATCCGACTGCTGGAGGAAATCATCCGCGTGTCGCGCGACAGCCTTCGGCACGCCGGCGTCACCGACGAAGGCGCGCTGCACGAAGCCACCGGCAGCCTGGCCTTCGCCATCGCCTGCATCGTGGACGGCAGCACCGTGATGGAGCTGGACGGCGAGCCGGTGCTGCCCGTGCTCACGTTCGCCAACGAAAGGGACGGCAGCGAACTCGTGGGCGCGGAGGGCGGCTCGTGGATGCACGAGTATGCCTTCGGCCTGCTGGACGACGTGTTCGCCGAAGACAACCCGGACGACACACCGTGAAGGGAGTCCGCGATGGACGCCGTTGAAACCATCCAGGCCGCGCTGCGGCCCTTCCAGGAACAGATGCGCGCGCGCAGCCTGGTGTACGCGCCGGGTGACGGCTATTGGTACCACCGCCCCGCCCTGGACTTCCCGCCAAGCACGGTGCGCGACCCGTCCGACTACGGCGGCGGCGAACGACTGTCGTTGGCCATCACCCAGACCACGCTCAAGCCACCGCAGCAAAAAGCGCTGGTTCGCGAGTGGTGCGCCCTGCTGCCGACGCTGGGCAACGTGCGCACGCTGTGGTTCCACACCAAGGTGACGCAGGAAATGTTCGAGGCCGCCTGCGCCATGCCGGGCCTCGAGGGGCTTTACATCAAGTGGAGTGCGATCACCTCGCTGGCGCCCATCGCGGGCCATTCGCGCCTGGCGAACCTGCACCTGGGCGGCGCGCCCTCGGCCGCGCACATCGAAGCGCTGGCGCAGCTGCCCGCGCTGGTGACGCTGGACATCGCCAACGTGCGCGCCGCGGGCGACCTGGGTTTCCTGCAGGGGCTGCCGCGGCTGCGCGAGCTGTCCATCAGCGGTGATGCCAACAGCCTCAAGCCGCTGGTGATCGAAAGCCTGGCGCCGCTTGCGTCGCTGATTGAGCTGGAACAGCTCAACCTCACGGTGGTGCGCCTGGCCGACGGTTCACTGGCGCCGCTGGCGGGGCTGCCCAAGCTCAGGCACCTGGGCCTGGGCAACATGTTCCCGATGGAGGAATACGCCCGCCTGGCGGGCCTGCGCCCCGACATCCAGTGCGACCGCTTCGCGCCCAGCTATGGCCCGAATGAATCGCTGCGCTGCAAGGCCTGCGGCCAGCACAGCCTGTTCGCGCTCACGGGCAAGGGCAAACCCTGGCTTTGCCAGCACTGCGACGCGGCCAAGCTGGCGCGGCATGACGCGGAGTTCATGGCGCTGGTGAAGGCCGCGGCTGCCCGCTGAAGCGCGGCTCTGGCCGCGGTCAAGGGCAACATCCGGTAAAGTGTGGCCCCACCGTTCCGCGCCAGGGACGCCCCTGCCGCCACGGCCCAGCACCCGGAATCCCCATGATCAACAACGACATCCTGCGCAGCATCCGCTTCATGCTCGACCTGGGCGACAACAAGATCGTCGAGATCGCGCAGCTGGCCAACGCCGGCTTCGAGCTGGACAAGTCCGAGGTCCAGGCCTACCTGAAGAAGGAGGGCGAGGCCGGCTTCGCCGAGTGCCCCGACCTCGTGTTGTCGCACTTCCTGGACGGGCTGGTGATCCACTACCGCGGCCCGGGCAGCGAGGCCGACAAGCGCCCGGTGGAAAAGCGCGTGAGCAACAACCTGGTGCTCAAGAAGCTGCGCGTGGCCTTCGAGTTCAAGGACGCCGACATGCACCAGGCGTTCGAGGACGCCGGCTTCCCGGTGTCCAAGCCCGAACTGTCGGCGCTGTTCCGCGCGCCGGGGCACAAGAACTTCCGCCTCTGCGGCGACCAGATGCTGCGCAACTTCCTCAAGGGCCTGACGCTGCGCTTCCGCGGCGCCTGAAACCCGGGCGGCCGCGGCGCCTGAATCGCGCGCGGCGCTACTTCTTCTTTTTCCCGGGCTTGGCCCACGGGCTGCAGTGCGGCCCGGCCTCGCTGGGCTCGGGCGCCAGGCCGGTGTCGGTGGCGTCGCTCAGCTGCACCAGGTCGATGGCGCAGCCGCCCGGCACGTGCTGCACCGCGCCCACGTAGCGCTTGCCCGGGTCGAACGTGTAGCTGGCGCCGGGCATGCAGGTGTAGGTGACGTTGTAGTCGGCCAGCACCACGTACGAATACAGCGAGACCCGCTTGTTGGCCGGCACCTGGATGGTGCCGTCGGCGGCCACCTTGGCGTCGTAGCCCACGCCGTCGGCGCAGAACGACGGCGACGGCAGGCGGTCGGCCTGGATGATGGCCACGGCCTCCCCGGCGGCGGGCGTGTAGGTGGGCAGGATCATGCAGCCGCCCAGCAGGGCCGACGCGGCGGGCAGCGCGAGCAGGAATTTGCGGGACATGCGCTCAGTCCTTCGTTTCGACGGTGACGCGCGACAGCACGTCGGCGGCATCCATGGCGCCGGGCCGGGCCTGGTCCAGCGGCAGGATGTAGATCATCGAGAAGGGCTTGCCGCCCAGCTGGTTGATGCCCAGGTCTTCGCCCACGGCGTTGTTGCGCGCCGCATCGCCCAGGCTCACGTAGGCCCAGAAGTGGGTCTTGCCCTGTTCCTGCACGACTTCGCAGGCGCGGCGCAGCACGTAGCGGCGCACGGTTTCGGCTTCGGTGTAGCCGTTGGCGCCAAAGCCCACGGTCACCAGCTTGCCCGGCCCCGGAAGGTCGTAGTAGCCGCCCGCCATGCCCGTGATCGGGTTGGTGCCGTCGGTGTAAGTGGTGGCGCAACCGCCGAGGAATGCCATCGAAATGGCCAACAAACCCATGACCGCTCTGACCCTGACCATCCCCTGGCGCATCCCCTGTTGTTCGGTGGGCTAGCCACGATGCGTGGCCTCGCGCGGCGACTTTATCCGAGCCGCCGCGCGGGCTACAAGGCCGTCGCGCGCCCTCAGGTGGCGGCCAGGTGCACGCCGGCCACGGCGCGCCCGGACGGGTCGGCCGCGGCGGCGAACGCCGGGTCCCAGGCGATGGCCGCCGGCGACGAGCAGGCGATGGACTTGCCGCCGGGGATGGTGCGCGCGCAGGCGTCGCCGGGGAACTCGCGCTCGAACAGTTCTCGGTACCAGTACGCTTCCTTGGTTTGCGGCGGGTTCACGGGGAAGCGCAGCGCGGCCTGGGCCAGCATCGGATCGCTCACGTAGGCCTCGGCGTGCGCCTTCAGGCCGTCGATCCAGCCGTAGCCCACGCCGTCGCTGAACTGTTCCTTCTGCCGCCACAGGATTTCATCGGGCAGCACGCCGGTGAAGGCCTCCCGCAGCACGGCCTTTTCGATGCGGCCCTTGCCGGCCATCTTGTGCGCGGCGTCCATGGACATCGCCAGGTCCAGGAACGCCAGGTCCAGGAACGGCACGCGCGCCTCCACGCCCCAGGCCATCATGGCCTTGTTCGCGCGCAGGCAGTCGTAAAGGTGCAGGGCTTCGAGCTTGCGCACGGTTTCATCGTGGAAGGCGCGCGCATCGGGCGCCTTGTGGAAGTACAGGTAGCCGCCGAAGATCTCGTCGGCGCCCTCGCCCGACAGCACCATCTTCACGCCCATGGCCTTGATGCGCCGGGCCAGCAGGTACATCGGCGTGGACGCGCGCACCGTGGTGACGTCATAGCTTTCGATGTGGCGGATCACGTCGGGCAACGCGTCCAGGCCCTCGGCGAAGGTGTAGGTGAAACCGTGGTGCACGGTGCCCAGGGCCTTGGCCGCCACTTCGGCCGCCGCCAGGTCGGGCGAGCCCGCCAGGCCGATCGCGAAGGAATGCAGGCGCGGCCACCAGGCCTCGCCGCGGTCGTCGTCCTCGATGCGCTGGCGGGCGAAGCGCGCGGCGCACGCCGCCACCAGCGACGAATCCAGCCCGCCCGACAGCAGCACGCCGTAAGGCACGTCGGTCATCAGCTGGCGGTGCACGGCCTGTTCGAAGCCGGCCCGCAGCGCTTCGGGCGACACCGCTACGCCCTGCGTGGCTTCGTACTCGCGCCAGGGCTTGGCGTGGAAAGGCAGCAGAGTGCCCAGCGCGCTGTCGAACACGTGCCCGGGCGGGAACGGCGCCACGTCGGCGCAGTGGCGGGCCAGGGCCTTCATCTCCGAGGCCACCCAGAGGCGGCCATCGGCGTCATGGCCCCAGTACAGCGGGCACACGCCCATCGGGTCGCGCGCGATCAGGAAGCGGCCGTGCGCGGCGTCCCACAGCGCGAAGGCATAGATGCCGTTGAGCCGCGCGATGCCGTCGGCACCGGACTCGCGGTACAGGGCGTTGATGACCTCGCAGTCCGAGCCGGACTGGAATGCGTAGGGCACGGTGAGCGCACGCTCAAGCTCGCGGTGGTTGTAGATCTCGCCGTTCACCGCCAGCGCCAGTGCGCCGTCGGCCGAGCGCAGCGGCTGGGCGCCGCCGGCCGGGTCCACGATGGCCAGGCGCTCATGCACCAGCACGCAGTTCGGGTGCGTGTACACGCCCGACCAGTCGGGGCCGCGGTGGCGCTGGCGCGCCGACAGCGACAGGGCCAGCGGCCGCAGCGGGGCCAGGTCGGCGCCGGGGCGCAGGTCGAACACTCCGAGGATGGAACACATGGGCTTTCTCCGGTGGGACGTTTCGATGGCGCAAAAGGAAACGGCCCGCACTGTTCAGTGCGGGCCGTCGGTGACTGGGAGCGTGGTGTGGAGCGCGCCTAGTCGTCGACCCGCAAGCGGGGACGGTTATTGACGTTGGCGTTGTTCAGGGCGCGCGTGGCCTTGCGGCCGGCGGAATTCGCGGCGTTCTTGGCGATGGCGGTGCGCAGGGACATGGGCCATCCTAGCCACAGTCCAACCCCACCCGCAAGCGATCCCCCCATGCGCAAGGTCTTTCGTTTCATCGCCTGGCTGTTCGCCGTCCTGATGGTGCTGGCCCTGGCGGCTGCGCTGGTGGCGCTGTGGGTGGCCCGCGGCAGCCTGGCGCAGCTTGACGGCGACGCCGCCCTGCCCGGCCTGTCGGCGCCGGTGGACGTGCAGCGCGACGCGCTGGGCGTGGCCACGGTGGACGCCGCCAACGAGGCCGACGCCGCGCGGGCGCTGGGCTTCCTGCATGCGCAGGAGCGCTACTTCGAGATGGACCTGCTGCGCCGTTCGGCGGCGGGCGAGCTGTCGGCGCTGTTCGGGCCGATCGCCATCGAGCGCGACAAGACCGTGCGCCTGCACCGCCTGCGCGCCCGCGCCGACGAAAACCTGGCCACCGTGGCGGGCGCGCGCCTGCCGGTGCTGGAGGCCTACCGCGACGGCGTGAACGCCGGCCTGGCCGCGCTGGACCGCAAGCCCTGGCCCTACCTGCTGCTGCAGGCCGAGCCCGAGCCGTGGACGGTCACCGATTCGGCGCTGGCCGGCTACGCGATGTTCTTCGACCTGCAGGACGAAACCAATTCGCGCGAGCTGGCGCTGTGGCGAATCCGCGACGCGGTGCCGCCCGCGCTCTATGCGCTGGTCGCGATGGACGGCAGCGAGTGGGACGCGCCGCTGGTGGGCGAGCCACGCGGCAACGTCGCCCTGCCCGGCCCCGAGGTGCTGGACCTGCGCACGCTGCCCACGCCCGGGGCGAAGGCCGGCTTCGAAGTGTCCGAACCTGCGGCGCCGGGCAGCAACAACTTCGCCGTCTCGGGCCAGCGCACCGCCGACGGCCGCGCCATCGTCGCCGACGACATGCACCTGGGCCTGCGCGCGCCGAACATCTGGTACCGCGCCCGCCTGCGCTACGCCGACGCCCGCGCCCGCGGCGGCAAGGTGGACGTGAGCGGCTTCACCCTGCCGGGCATCCCGGCCGTGATCGTGGGCAGCAACGGCCACGTGGCCTGGGGCTTCACCAACAGCTACGGCGACTGGCTCGATTTCTACCGCGTGGACTGGGCCAACAAGGACCGCAGCCGCTACCGCGTCGCCGGCGGCCAGCAGGCGCTGCGGGTGGCCAGCGAATGGATCCGGGTGAAGGGCGGCGCGCCGGTGGAGCTGAAGGTGCGCGAGACGCGCTGGGGCCCGATCACCGCCGAGCTCGACGACACCACGTCGCTGGCGCTGCGCTGGACCGCGCAGCTGCCGGGCGCACTGAACTTCGGCCTGTCCGACCTGGCCCTGGCCGGCAACCTCGACGAAGGCCTGGCCGCCGCCGACCTGGCCGGCATTCCCGCCCAGAACCTGGTGATCGGCGACAGCACCGGCCGCATCGGCTGGCGCCTGACCGCGCAGCTGCCGCACCGCGCCGGACGCTGCGAAGCCACCGCGCCCCTGGCGGTTGCCGACGGCTGCCGCTGGGCCGGCTGGCTGCCGCCGACCGAAAACCCCAGCCTGGTGGACCCGGCCGACGGCGTCCTGTGGACGGCCAACAACCGGACGCTCGAGGGCGATGCGCTGCGCCTGGTCGGCGACGCCGGCTACGCCAACGGCGCCCGCGCGCGCCAGATCCGCGACGCGCTGCGGGCCAAGCCCGTGTTCACCGAAAAGGACCTGCTGGCGATCCAGCTCGACGACCGCGCGCTGTTCCTCACCCGCTGGCACCAGGCGCTGCAGGACGAAGCCGCGCGCAGCCGCAGCGCCGAGCTCAAGGCCCTGGCCGAGGCCGCGCGCACGTGGGACGGCCGCGCCAGCGCCGATTCGGCCAGCTACCGCATCGTGCGCGGCTGGCGCCTGGCGGTGATCGAGCGCATCCAGAACGGCCTGCTGGCGCCGGCCCAGGCCGCGCTGGGCGATCGCTTCGTGATGCCC
>FSSH01006442.1_pt3 | contig 15006 bp, 12 predicted proteins | sample 1166101 | NCBI WGS metagenome assembly FSSH01 (sample SAMEA32972668, study PRJEB13176) | freshwater metagenome | biome: Drinking water system; feature: Biomass in drinking water that filtered by 0.45 um membrane; material: drinking water | place: USA | collected 2012-12-20 | depth 0 m | reverse complement strand
CCTGCTGAACATAGCAGCCATCTTCGTCAGTACCTTCACTTTCAACAAGCACATGAATCCGCCTCTAGCCACGCCGGTGTTTACTCTTACTACCGGCGATCCGGGTCTACTGATTGGAGTCTCATGGCTGGGAGTAGCCATCATGCTAAGCGGTCTGATCTTCATGATTGGCGGCTGGTACTCCCTGGGAGAGGCCTTTTCTACAGATGCGGAACTTTTGGACGGCCAGAAAGTCAAAGATACTGGACTCCTGAAATTTGTTATGCACCCTGCCTATTCCGGCATCATTCAATCCCTGGTNNNNCTGGTTGGCGCTTCCGTGGCAGCACTTTCCCCCCTGAGCCTCGGACTTTCACTCTTTGTGGTGGCACCACTCTGGCTGAACCGGGCAAAATATGAGGAAGAGCTGCTCATAAAAACTTTCGGCGACAACTACAAAGATTATGCAAAGAAGCTCAAATGGCGTCGGTTAGTTCCAAGTTTCATTCCCATCGGCGTCTGAGCAAATATTATTTGCAACCCGCCGAGCCGATGCTAATATCATTATTTGAAGTCTTTACAACGCTTGCAAAGCCGGTACCGAATGAAAAACCTGATCTATGCGCTCACCATCTCCGTCAGCCTCTTCTCTTCCTGGTTAGCGGCGGTGCCCCAGACGGAAGCAAAGAACAACAAAAAAGAGAAGCACGAAAAGGTCTCAGAACTCGACAAAATAGAAGCCCGGGACAATTCTCAGTGGGCCACGGGCTCAGTAGAGATAGCCGCACCGGTGGAGGTTGTCTGGACGGCCGTACATGACGAAAGAAACAGCGACCCAGACCTGGCATACAGCAAGGTTCTGGAGCAGGGCAAGAATGAGTGCAAGCTGGAGCAGAAATTCACTTTCATACCAGTGATAGGCTCAGCCGTCTGTCAGATGGTCAATAAAGAAGTGCCGCTAGAACGCATCGACTATAAGATGATCAAGTCAGATCGATTTAAAGCTATGGAAGGTTCCTGGGTCTTGACCGTGATCGACGAAAAACACACTCGCCTTGATCTAACCACCAATCTTGACATGGGCATCCCCGTGCCGCGGGCCATGGTCAATGCCGTGGCAGTGAAGAAGTTGAATACTCGCCTGAAGCATGTCAAGGAATTAGCCGAAACCAGACACGCAAAACTGGCCCATGCGGCCGCGGGCGCAAGTTCGCCCAGGAAAGAAGCGCACTAAGTTAAAATTGCCAACTATAGTATTTTCCCCTCTTGAAGAAAGTGGCAGGGGCCGTTATCCTGTGGGCTACCCTTGGAAACCGGTTACCTCTGCGTCATCAGGAGCTTATATGCAGAACAGCCTCAAAGCATCGGCAGTGGCCTTGGCCATGCTTTTTCTCATCTGTCAAAGCGAGAGTGCCCGGGCTTTCGAACAAGAACGTTTCCAAAAAGGGCTGGATGCATACAGCGCCGGGGAACTGGATGTGGCCCGCATGCATCTTTTCACCTTCATCAAGTACAACAAGGGCTACTATCCGGCCCACTATCATTTAGCCAATATCCTGGTGCAGTTGGGCGAATACGCGGAAGCGAGAACTCAATACCAAGCGGTGCTATCGCTTAAGCCCGACAAAACAACGGCCGGTCATTGCCGCAATGCCCTGGCCAGACTGGCCTATATGCCGGCCTACGGGGAACCGCCTGCCAGGGCCAAACAGAACAATCCGGCCGTGGCGCAAAGCATCTTCGAGGATATGGCCAGCCGGGCCCAGGCTCTTGATGCCAGCCGCTCAGCGCAAATGCAAACAGAGAAAGCTCGCATTCTCGCCGACGCCGACAAGCAAGCCGATCAAGTGCTGGACGAAGCCCAGAAGAGAATTTCCAGCCTCAACAGCACTGGAAACTGGCGAGTGTACTACACTAACGAAAAGCATGAACCAACCGGTGAAGCCGGTGTGGGAGTTCCCGACCGGGTCGCCAACTCCATCATGGAACCAGCCAGAGAAGAGGCCAATCGCATAAGAGAAGCGGCCAGACAAAGAGTAGCGCGCATGTCAGGCAACGGCGGCGGCAATATTGCCGACACTGTCATGGGCTTGAGCAAACAGGCCCAGAGCGACAACGGTCCCAGGCTCAGCCTCGATTCAAACTTGCATGTAAGAAACTACAGCCACAATAACAATATGGTAGCCGGCAAGAATAGTCCGACCAGATAAGTATTTATTGGGCAGGTTGGGTTCTGGTCTGCAAGAAAGTGTCCAGACCTTGCTTCAAAATGCTGCTGAAACCGCCTCCCTGGGGGGACGGTGCATTAGGTTGGGCCGGCTGAGCGGCGCTGGCAGCACCGCCAGTAGTGGCAGAAGCGAGCGGTTGCACGTTGAACTGCAAGGCACGGGGATCTTGAACAAGAAGCTGTCCGGTACCGTTTACCAACACATAATAGGACTGACCTGAATTCATATTGGTCATCATGTACTGCCCGGCGGGCATATTTGTATTACCCATAGGAATAAGTCCGCCGGGCTGATTCTGAGCCGGAGCAGGGGGAAGGGCGACTGCAGCCAACACCGGCAAGACCAGGAGGGCTTGGACAAGGATCGATGATTTCATGGGCTCTTCCTCAATTTAGATTATGTGTCACCGGGTTTTCAATGTTGCCGGTTCGGACGCTGCACCAGATACGCTACCGCCTTCCTCAATCATGAGGCGGTGCGCTCACGAGGGCATCGGCCTGCACCAGAACATCAAGACTAACTTGAAAGTGCATTTCAAAAAATGCTTTCTTCTCTCCCAGTGCCCAGATCTCAGACTGGGCAGTTTCGGCTTCGTGCAATGACAGAAGCAGGTTCAAGACCTTGCTGTCGCGGCTGGAGGCATTCACCATCACCCTTAAGTCTCGCACCACCTGCCGGTGCGATCGATCAAGGGCCTCGGCAATGCGCAGGAAGGCAGCCAGATCGTGCACCAATTTGCGACCTTCCAGGTCGAGGGTATACCAGGCTTCGTGGGTTACCTTGGGCTCAGAACCGCGGTGATAGCGGGCAATGGCCGCGATAATCGCCACTTCCTCTTCAGAATGACCAAGAAGACCGCCGTTTTTGATCAAATAATAAGAGTGCTTATGGTGGCCGTTGCGGCTGACAAACATTCCCAGATCGTGCAGCATAGAAGCAGACCAGAGCAGGTGTCCAACTTCTTCCGGGTGGTTGTGCAAAATGCCCCGGGTTTGAGTAAAGAGAAGCTGGCTCAGGAAGGCTACCTGCTGAGCATGCTCGAAGCTTCCCTGATACTTCTCCAGAAGATTGAGCACGCTCATGGAGCGAGGATCCCGGTGCATGGTCAAACCGGCATCCAGCCAGCCGGTCTGCAAGAAACGATCGACCACCACGCCTTCCCTGAGCGCGTGGGGAGAGACCTTGAGTTCTCCCGCCCCAAGAGCCTTCATAGTCTCCATCAATACGATGGCGCCGGCCAGAATGGTTTCGTTGCGATCAGCACTTACCCCCTTGGGTTTCTCCCCCTTGAGGGCTGCAGCCTTGATGTAATCCACAAGTTTTTCCAGGCGCACAAGCGGTATGGTCCAGCCGGCCAATTCAGCATGAGGATTGCCGCTGGATACCCTGTCCAACTTAGCCAGGGCTTGAATGGTACCGGAGGTACCAACCAGAGTATCAAAGCCGCCGGACACACTGATGCCGCTGGCTGCCGGTCTAAGCACTCCCCGCACTTCGTTATGGAGATCTTGCACATTCTGCGGGCTGACTTCGCCTTTCTTGAAAAAGCGCTGGGTCAACCGTGCCGCGCCAAGTTTGTAAGACTCGGCAAAGTAAATACGCTTCTCGTCTCCCACAATCAGTTCGGTACTGCCGCCGCCGATATCCACGATACAAAAACGCCCTTTCATGTGGGGCATGAACTGGGTGAGAAAGAAGAGAAAACCCAGATAAATAAGGCGAGCCTCTTCCTTGCCGGAAATCATGCGGGCGTCCATTTTCAGCTCGGCTCGAATACGCCTGAGGCACTCCTCACCGTTCTTCGACTCCCGCACCGCCGATGTAGCCACAGCCATTGTGTAGGAGGCGCCATGCTCGCGAGCATTTTTGAGCATATCCCGCAGGATGCGCAGTGCCGACCGAAGAGCCTGCTCATCGATGTAATGAGCGCTAAGGGAACGGCGGAAAAACGGTACGGCCTCCTTGACTTTAGCCAGCACCTCAAAATGGTCCTTTTCAGGGGACGCCTGACAGACAATCATATGAAAGGAATTGGTACCCATGTCCACCACGGCCACCACCGGACCTCCCTTCACCTTCACCCAGGAACCTTTCCGTTCGGAGGGCAGGCTGACCGGACCCGATGAAGAGTCGCCTTTGGGGCTCTTGGCTTTATCGGCGTGGGGCTTGAGACTCATTAAAGCAGGTTCTTCCAGAGGGTTTCCGACCTAATATTTATACACGCTCTAAGCTAGGTCGGCCATTAGTTTTTTTGCGCACAAGTTTGCGCTGTTAACGCAGTCCGGAATGCCGACGCCCCGATAAGAGGCACCGGTCAAATAGAGGCCGGGTTGGCCGGCAACAGCCGCCTCGATCTCAGCCACCAGAGCCTCATGACCAAGGTTGTATTGAGGCATGGAGTCAGGCCAGCGGTGCACCCGGCGATAATGGGCGGGCTTGGTGGGCGAGAGCAAGCGGCTTAGATCGTCCTCAGCCAGACGCAGTAAATCATCGTCGCCCAGAGCCAGTGTTTTTTCCTCCCCCACACCGCCGAGGAAAGCTCGCACAATAATTTCCTTGTCAGGGGCCCGCAAGGGGTACTTATTACTAGCAAAACTGAAGGCAATCAAAGTCAAATCGGCGGCTTTTCTCTCCTTCAGCGGAATTACAGCCCCAAAGGTGCGACCAAAGCGCTTTTCAAGGGAAGCCAGCGCCTCCTTTTCAAAGACGAAGTTGACCACTACCGAGGACGCCGACTGAATCTTGCCCAGGCGAGAAGCAAGAGAAGGATTGACCCTGGTCAATAGGCTTGAGGCACTGGCAGCCGGACAAGCCATCACCAGCCGATGGTAGTCGGCGCTTTCGCCTGCTCTGCTTGTCACTCGGTAACCACCGGCAATTCCGTCAATGCTTCCAACAGCGCAAGCGGAACGAAGGTCCACATCAGGTAGATTAGCCAGCAGAGCTTCCACAAGGGTACCAATGCCGCCGTCAAAACTGGCAAAGAGTCCATAACGCGCACCGGAAGACTTTTCGCGGTTCTTCATAAGAGCCCGTATCACACTGCCCTTAGTTTGCTCCATTTCCAGGAAGCGAGAAGCAACGCTTTGAGCACTCAACTTCTCCGCGTCGCCAACATAAATACCGGCCACCATAGGCTGAGCCAGTTTATCCAGAACTTCAGCGCCAAAGCGCCGACGCACAAAGTCTGCCAGACTTTCATCGGCGCCAGGGGAAGTTTCCGCCTTACGCTGCGGAACAACAAGCTCCATCAGGGCTCTCACCTTTCCAGCCGGACTGAGGATACCGCTTGCGGCAAAAGGTAAAAGCTTGGAGGGCGCCAACATCACGAAGCCGTCCGGCACCGCGTGCATGCGCCCGCCGCTGTAAATGAGCGCACCACCGCCCTCGCTTTGCACTTTCACGATTCGATCACTGAGGTTCAAATCTTTAGCAAGTTCTAGTAGAAACGGTTTATTGGTAATGAAAGAATCGGGTCCGCTTTCAATCAAGCAATCTTGCCAGCGGAGAGTTTCAATCACACCGCCCAGTCGAGGGGAAGCCTCATATAGAGTGATATGGAGTTTCTCAGACCCGGCTTGCTGACGCAATCGGTAAGCCGTCACCAGCCCGGAGATACCACCACCAATAATGGCGACCCGGCAAGGGCCCGCCTTCAGATCATGACTGACATCCATTTCCATTTACCGCTGCATTTCAGTAGTCAGGCGCGCTCCACGCATAGCCTGAGACTTTTCCTTAACCGTATCAACAAGAAAACGCACATTCTCCTGATTTGTGTTCTGCAGGATACCGTGCCCAAGATTGAAAACATGACCCGGTCTTGTGCCTGTCTGCTCCAATATGAGGTCGACTTGCTTTTCTATTTTTTCACGCCCGGCAAGCAGAACACAGGGGTCAAGATTTCCCATCACGGCCCGATCATGACCAATCGCAGTCCAGGCCGCTTCCATATCGCTACGCCAATCCACACCAAGAGCAGTGGAACCGGCCTCGCTCAGGAGATCGAGCATGCCACCACAGGAAGTACCGAAATAAATGGTCGGTCCGGAAAGTGCCTGCAAGATTCGTCGGCTGTGGGGCAAAACATGGCGGGCAAAATCATGGCGGCTCAAAGCCCCCACCCAACTGTCAAAGAGCATCAAACAGTGGGCGCCGGCTTCTTTCTGTCCCTGCAGATAGGCAATGGTCATGGTGGTCAAAAGAGCCATCAGCTTTTCAAATGCCTCAGGCTGGCAGTACATGAATGACTTAGTCTTATCAAAATGCCTGGAAGACCCACCTTCAATCAAATAAGATGCCAGAGTGAAAGGTGCTCCGGCAAAGCCAATCAAAGGCACCGACGGTCTTTCAGCGACAAAGTTACGCACCGACTGAAAAACATAGCCGAGCCCTTCCTCTACGGCAAAAGGCTTCAGTCGTTCCACATCGGCGGCAGACCTGACAGGGTTATCAAGGACCGGTCCATCGCCTTTTGCAAAGCGCAGACCGCTGCCCATGCATTCCAGGGGCAAAAGTATATCGGCGAAAATGATACCGGCGTCCACGCCGAGTTCATCCACGGCCTGCACAGTCACCTGGGCCGCCAACTGGCTATTATGGCAAAGGCTTAAGAAATCAACTTTCTCTCGTACTTTTCGATAAGACTCTTGATAGCGCCCGGCCTGCCTCATCAGCCACACGGGAGTCCGCTCCGTCGGTTCAAGGCGCAGGGCTCTGAGAAAGAGACTGTCCTCACAACCCTGATCTTTGCGGCTGTTTTTGTCTGAGTTCACGGAAATAACCTTAAAAATATTGCAATGGATGCCGAGCGCCTCAGGCTTTCACTCCCTACAGCTTAAACTACTAAATCCAGCCCTCGAGCGGCAGGCAAACTCTAACAAAATTCGACGCTTCATGCCAGTCTAATTAACTCCCAAAGCTAACCACCGACTGCAGCTAACCCGGTATCAAAAAGGAACCCACATGACTGAAACCGAAAGTAAGAATTGCTATCCAGTGGTCGTTGCCGGTGCCGGACCGGCCGGAGTAAGCGTAGCCTTAGGGCTGCTGGAGGCACGTATCGAAGTATTACTGATTGATGCGGCACCCGACATGGGTGGTCAGCTTCCCAAGATTCCATCCCCAATTACCAACTTTGCCGGCGGATATAAAGTTACAGGAAAAACTGCCGGAGCCGATATGAAGGAAGCTCTGCTGGCCGCCGCCGCCAGAGCCCAGGAAGAGGGAGTAAGCCTGACCAATTTGCCCAATTATCAGGTAGCGCACTTTGATGCACGAACAAATGAACTGCTATTGAAGTCGACCGCAGGGAAAGCGGACTTGACCGTAAGAGGCGAGAAAGTAGTTTTTTGCACCGGCTACCGAGAGCGACGGCTGCAAATGCCCGGTCAAAGCAAGTGTGAAGAAGCCATCTATTATCACGGTAAAGGCCCGGACGGCGATACAGCCATAGTTATCGGCGGCGGCGACAGCGCGCTTTTGAAACTACTGGCAGTGGCGCCTCTGATGAAGAAAGTAATCCTCATTCATCGGCGCAAACACTTCAAAGCCAGACCGGATGTGGTGGCAAGAGTTTCCAATCTTCCCAATTTGGAGGTTTTCCTGGAAAGTGAGGTTGCAGATTTGGAAAGGAACCCTCAGACAGGACAGATTACGGTCAATATAGAGAACTTAAGCAGCGGTCTCAAACAGACCCGCCCGGCCGACTGGCTGGCCGTGAAAGTGGGTTACCTGCCCAATACGGAGTTTTTGGAAAACAACCTGCTCTTGGAAGATGGGCATGTAATAGTGGACTCAAGCATGCGCGCCTTCGACAAAGAAGGTGCCTTGCTGCCGAATGTCTTTGCCGGAGGGGACATCGTCAGAGGCAGTTTCCCCCGCATCGCTACGGCCTGCGGACATGGCATGAGTATTGCCGCCGAGATTATCAAAGCGACCTTCGAAAACGGATCACTGGCTACTTCTTATCAAGAATAGTTTCTCAAGCACTTGCGCCACCAGCTGGTCTGGAGTGGAAGCGCCGGCCGTCAGACCAATGGTCACCTGGCCGGCCGGCAAGAAATCGCTTTTGCTCTGGCAAACGTCTCCATCCAGCGGTTTGAAACGAATTTGATTGCCAGGACCAATGCAATCGGGCCCGTCGATATGATAGGAAGGCAAATTGCTTTTCTCGGCAATTTCTTGCAGATGACCAGTGTTGGATGAATTGAAGCCGCCAATCACCAGCATCAGATCCAACTTCTCATCCACCAGTTTGAGCATGGCATCCTGCCGCTCCTGAGTAGCATCACAGATGGTATCACCGGGACTGATGAAGTGCTTATCAATTGAAAGGGGACCGTACTTCTGCAGCATGGTCTTTTCAAAAAGCTTGCCTATTTGCTCGGTTTCGCCTTTGAGCATAGTTGTTTGGTTAGCGATGCCGATAGACTGCAGATGGACATCAGGATCAAAACCCGGTGAAACGGCATCCTGAAAGCGCTTCATAAAAGCCTCGCGATCGCCGCCGGCCCCATCAATTCCAGAAAGAATGTAAGAAGCGACCAGCCCGGCTTCCTCGATGTTGCGGACTATCAAATAGCAGTGTGCGCGGGAAGCCGTCGCCACGGTTTCTTCATGGTTAGGTTTGCCGTGAATTATGGCAGTGTAGCCATGCTCGAAGCCGGCTGCATATTTAACGACTCGATTCCAGACTCTTGACACCCAGGGACAGGTGGTATCGACAATTTCACAATTGCGACCTTCTATTATTCTCATCTCTTCCACGGAAGCACCAAAGGCAGGCAAAATCACGACGTCGCCCCGGCCGATGCAAGAAAAATCCTTGCTGCCGTCGCTCTTCACCCCCAAAAACTCAATGCCCATCTCTCGCAAATTGGCGTTTACCACGGGATTGTGAATAATCTCGTTGGTGATCCAGATGCGCCTATCCGGGAAATGCTTGCGCGTTTCATAGGCCATGGAAACAGCCCGGTCTACCCCCCAGCAGAAGCCGAAAGCTTCAGCCAACTTAATGGTCATTCCATTGCGGGATATTACGTTGCCGGAAGCGCGGAGTTCAGCGACCAAATCAGACTCGTATTCTTTCTTGAGTTCGACCTCTACTTCATCTTTAAGGCCAAAGCCCTTTCTGTGGTAGACGGACTTGTGCTTTTCCGGCGCCGCCTCGGCTTTCTTAGCAATTTCTGAACTGGAAACGGTCGAGACCGCTCCATCGCTATAAGGATTTGCCTGGGAACAAGCCGCTGCCGGTGACTGCAAATCTCCGGCACCCCGGCCAAGGTCCTCGGAAGACGCGTTTAGCTCGGCAGCTTCTTCGTTTCCCGGTTTACTCGTGTTCTTGTTGATGTTTTTCATGGAAGACATTGTAAAGGCAATCCTCACGTACAGGCGTACGGGCGTATGGGCGTTTGGACATCGACCGTATGGATATCGACCTCGGGCATCCAACGCATATAGATTCGAATGCTTGGCAGCTCTGAAAGTACAATCTTAGCAAGACCCGGGTACGGATGTGGTACCAACAGGCTAAACCAGTGCTATCATGAGACGCACTAACATTACTAGTATCTCGCCAAGCTCTGCCAGATTCAATCAAATCAACTAATTCACCTGAATGGATGGAGGACTCCCAGTGAAAAATCGCAACAATTTGAAAGCTTTGACCTGTGCCGTATTGGCCGTTGCCGCCCTGGCATCGACCGTAAACGTACAAGCCCTTGCTGATGAACCCAAAGACATGGCCAGCAACGCTGTGCTCTTCCCGGTACGCGCCGCCAGCATCGCCAGCGGTCTGGTAATTGGTATCCCGGTTGCGATTGCCCGCAGAAGTTCCAACCGCGTTATCGAATACACCGGCAACTTCGCCGATAAAATGGGTGGCAAAGACCATATTCCCCCGAAAGTATTCGGTTCCATCTTCGGTCTCCCCTTCGGTCTTCTGGTCGGCACCGGTGAAGGTCTCTACTACGGCGGCAAAAACGCTTTCTCCAACAGTGTAGAAAAGCCCTTCTCCCTGGCAGCCTTCAGCCTCGACAAAGAGCTCGAATAAGCCTTCCTCACTTTTGAGGGTCAGTGACTTATAAAAAAACCCGGGCAACCGGGTTTTTTCATTTGGACGAACGGTCCAAAGACTTGACATCGAACTGGCTGTTTTTTAGCGTTTGCCTTTTGAATAGTGGGTATAAGACATGGGGAGTTACCCTCTACTTTTCAGCTTGGCAATCGCAAGTTCCATCTAACATTTGCCATCTGAAAAGACTCTGGGTAGGGTGAAAGGGAAAAGAGGATGTCTATAGATAAAGACCGGGTGCTGAGATTAAACTGCCCGGGCTATGGCGAAGAATCGTACCTCAACCTTGGGCAAGCCAAGTCGCTTGAGCATTATCAAGTGATAATTGCCAATCCTGTGAGCCTTTTGCATCTCTTTGACAAAGGGCCGGAGGCCGCCAGGCGCATCAATCATTTCCTGCAAGAAGGCATTAATCAGCTGAACGTGCCGGATGATGCCCTGATTCAGGAGTTGATTAATGAATCGGATGCACGCCTGGAGGAGCTGATACCTTTCCTCACCCAGGGCGGTCTTCTTATTTACTTTTTGTGCCGTCCGTTCATCCTGGCCGGACCGACCATATCCGTAGATAACTACGATTGGCTTTCAGTCTATGCCCCTTCCGCAAAGGTACCGGAAGGCAAGGGTCCCAGACAGATGAGCGCGGTCAGCCACGGCCGCATTGTAGAACCCACGGAAGAAGGCGAACTCTCGGAGATGGCCGACTACCTTCATCTTCCTGGCATAGAGTGGAACACAATTATCAGAACCGACTTCCTATCCAGCAACTATTCAGTACTGGCCACAGCCGGACCAAAAAAATGTATTGCCGCCCAGTTCTGGGCAGGGGATAAAGGCGGTAAAGTAATCTTTCTGCCGGCGCCCTATTCACCGGACTTCGACAAAGTCCTCATGGAAGGAGTCAACCGCTGGTATCAAAACACCAAACCAGCCGCGAGTGCGCTCAGTAGCCCTTCCCCGGCGGATTCCCTCGATCTTTCCCAACTGGTCGCCAGTGCCGAAGACTCACTAAAAAGTCTAGAACAACTTGAAACTCCCCAAATAGATATCAACATAGGAACGGCTCCCTTGACTGAACCAACCCCCCCGGCACAGCCGACAGCAGATAGAAAACCAGAGGTCAAGCAACCGCCCAAAGGTGCGCTCAAATCGCTTTTTGCCAATAAGGGGCTCCTTGATGATGACGATGACGACGAATTAGAACCGTCAGCGCCGGCCGCACCGAGCCCCGAAGTTGCGAAGGTCACGGCTGAAGATATACTCAAGTCGGTATCTCTGGAGGCAGAGCGCCTCAGTAAAGAATTCGAAGCCTCACCACAGGTAGTACCACAATCAGAACCGGCGCAAGAAACACAGGACCGACCGCCTTTCACCCTGGCGGCAATTGCCACCACTAGTGCACCGGCACCATCACCGGAGGAAGTGCCGGCGACCCAGGCCGACTCGATAGTCGAGGACAATCTAGATCTCGACAAAATTATCATGGCCTCCATGGAACTATCGAAGAAGATCGACGATCAGACAAGTTCCATCCAGGAGCCGCCACAAGTAATGGCCGCCCCTGCGGAAACCGCACCGGTTATCAATCTGGCGGAAGTAATCGACATAGACCAATCACAGACTGCCACTGCCGCGCTACCGGCCGAAAATCCAAGTGCGGCCGTGGCCGGCTTTGAATTGAAGAGAGCCACCGCTGATATGGACCTCTCTGAGTTTGCTGAAACGGCAAGACAATTGGTGCAGCAAGCCAATGAAATCGAGTCGGCAACTAGAGAACCCGGCAAACCGCCGGTCCAGACCCCCATGACAAAAATAAACGAGCAACTAAAGCAGAGTGAAACCAGCCCTCCTTTAGATTTGTCGGAGGCTATCGATGTAACTTCCGAGCCTGTGAATAGCCAGCCTTCCATGCTAGAACAGTTACAGTCGGTCCAGCCCACTGCTGATTCCAAAGCTGAATCCACACCTGAGGAAGCGCAGAATCAATTGCTTAACGGCATGATTAAAGAGATGCTCATTCACCAGGAAGAAGAAGAAGTAAATCCAAGAAGTTCTCCTTCCGCTCCCATCGCCGGCGATATCACTCCACAGCGCCCGGATAAACCGGCAACCTCCATGAGTATGGATGAATTCCGTCAGACTTTCGAATTCCTCAAAGAGGAAGAAGGCGCAGCCGCAGCTTCGCAAGCTGCAGCGGAAGCCAGTGAATTGCAAGTAGAGACTATGCCGGTTACCATGCAGCAAAGCAGCGGCGCCGAACAGCCAGAAGTACCGGACATATTCGCCGCAAAGGTAGAAGCGGAGGCGCGCAATGGTGAAAATCGCGGCAGCCTCAGATCAATAGTGCAATCCCTTGGCCAGCCAGGCAACCAGGAAAGTGCACAGAAAGCACCAGGCGGCCCGGCCTGGTTATCAGGAGGCGATACCGGCGCCCCCAGTGTCGAGCAGAGCGCCTTTGACGCCACCTCAACCCAGGAATCGATTCCCGTATTGAACGTCGCCCAGGAAATAATTCAACCGACCTACCAGGCCGAACTCCTCGGTCAGCCTGACTTACTGACACCGGAAGTAGTAGCTGCACCCCCGACGGATGCAGTGGCACCGTCAGTGGCGGAAGCGCCATCGGCACCACCTCTGCCTGCGGCATTAGCCGAGTTGCCGCCACCGGTTCCAGCCGCCACAATCGTTCCGCAAAACTCACCCCAACCGGAACTACCACCCTTACCGGCTTCCTTAATGACAGAAGCGCCCGCAGCGGCAGCCCCCATACCACCGGCGGTGGTGCCTCAGGCGACAGCCACGTCGCACCAAGCCACGAGCGAACCCACAGCCTTGCCTGCGCCGGCCATGCCGAGTCAGCCTGCGCCTCCTCTCATGCAGGCGCCACCCCCTGCACCCATGAATCCCGCACCACCAATGATGCATTTGCCGACAGCGCCCGCCGCCGCACCGGCACCAGAGCTTGAAGCGCAAAAGCCCGCGCCTGCACCGGCCTGGGCCTCAGCACCAGACAAAACCCCGGCCTTCTCGCCTCCGGCGGCCCCGCCCGATGCCAAAGCGCCACCGGCTTTTGTCGCGCCCCCACCAGCTCCCTTGCCGACCAGTTCACCCGGCAACGGCAACGGAAGCAATTCAAGTCCAGCGCTGCCTCCGCTTCCTGACTTGCAAGAAGATCCAGACTCTCCCTCGCCCGCTAAGGAATTAATGATAAAAATGGAAGAACTTACGCAAACAATGAATCTCACCTGGACTCAGGATTTCTCCTTCCCTTATGTCGATTCGCTCAAGGGCGAACACGGACAGATGATGGAACAGCTGAGGCAAATGCAATTGCGTATTTCCGCCCTGGACTCCAGAATCAGAGCCATCGAAGGTCTCAAACACGTACTTCTCACCGGCGAAAACGATCCGCTCCTGGCTGCTTCCCAGGAAGTATTGTCGCGCCTGGGATGGACCGTCTCTCCCTCCCGCTCCAATCCAGGAGAACTGTGGCTTTCCCGTGGTGATCAGATCGATGCCATCGCCAGAGTGGTGCGCAGCCCAGGAGCGGCCAACCGTTCAGAAATAGCGCAACTGGCTGAGTCCGTAATCGCCTTCTGGGACGAGTATGAGATTGAACCGAAGGGTATCCTTCTGGCTCAAACCTGGTTCAGCAAAACGCCGGCGGAAAGAACCGATCCTGATTTCACACCGGCGCTTCAGGAATTTGCAGGCAAGAAAAATCTTTGTTTGATGTCCTCGCTTCAACTTCTTGGTATGTACAAAGACTTGGAAATGGGAGGAATGCCGGTAGAAGAGATGCGTAAACGCATGTTGGAAACCAATGGCAGGCTGATGGGTTTCAGTCTCGATAACAACTTGGCACCGGCGCAGACGGTGTAAACTATCAACGTGGCAATGGCAATGAAGGGGCTTGTCAACCGTGAGCATACCGACCTTATTGGTTTGTGATGGCGGCGAATCCAGACAGGATGTTCTGGAGAAAATGATCAAGGCGGAACCAGGGCTCAAGTACCTGGCTACCGTTGGTCTGGTAAACGGCACGAGAGCCGTGGAGCAGGCCATAAAAGTTGTNNAATCGTTATATCACCGACCGCTTTCTCCCGGACAAAGCCATCGATTTGATCGCCGAAGTAAAGAATCTGTTTCCACAGGCGAATCTGCTGGCTTCGGCTAGCGCGGTAGCTCCCGACATTATGAGAGCAGCCATCAACCTCGGTGCTTTAGATGTAGTGAGACCGGAGACCGCAGTGCAGCAACTGCAGAATCTCGTGGCCAGAATCAATGGAACAGCGGGGGCTCCAGCTCCAGCTCCAGCCCCCGCCCCGGCTCCAGCTCCGGCCCCAGCTCCAGCTCCAACCCCGGCTCCAAGCCCAACAAACGCCCCGGAACCGGCTCCAGCAGCCGGTGCTTCCAAGTGGGGCGACCTGGATTCGATACCTACACCCAAGGCGGCTGCAAAAGCGCAGGAAGCAACAGGCGAGATAAATATCGGACAGATGCCCAGACAGGACATAGATGTATCTGCCGCCCGAGAAATGATTCAAGCCCAGGCCCAGAATCCGCAAGGGGCTCAAGCAATGCAGGCACCGGCACCGGCACCTGCCCCTATGCCGACACCGACACCGGCGCCGGCTCCTGAAGGCGGTTCCCGTTGGGGCGATCTGGATTCCATTCCAACACCTAAAGCGAATGGAGCGTCTCCGGCTCCAGCACCAGCTCCAG
>FSSH01002120.1_pt2 | contig 15024 bp, 9 predicted proteins | sample 1166101 | NCBI WGS metagenome assembly FSSH01 (sample SAMEA32972668, study PRJEB13176) | freshwater metagenome | biome: Drinking water system; feature: Biomass in drinking water that filtered by 0.45 um membrane; material: drinking water | place: USA | collected 2012-12-20 | depth 0 m | reverse complement strand
CGCCGTATCGGTCTTGTCACCGGCGGACTATGCAGGAGGGCTTGTCAAAGATCTCAGTCTGGGCGGGTGCAGCATCGCGTTGGCAAAGGTTCCGGTCTGGCTCAGGCCTGGCGCCACGATTCATCTGGAATTTGAGCTGCCCAGCTTAGGCCATGTCACAAACTTGGCAGGGGTCGTCAAAAATACAGAAGGCGGAGACGGCGCCAATGTCATCGGGATCGAATTCCAATTCGACCGATTGGAGTTCATCGAATATCGAGGATGGGGTGGTTCTGTCCGCGACGCCATTGAGCAGTGGACGCTCCAGAAATCTGACGCTCAGCCACTATTTTGACGGCCGATCTGGTGGCTGTCTCTCTAGAAACTTTCTTTCCGCACTGATCGGCAAATTCTGCCGATTTCTCAAGTCCGAGAATCAAATAGGTCGGTTCTACGCTGTAAATCCGACCGCTGTTGGTGGCACACAACTTGAAGTCTCCCCTTTCAGCCGAAACGATCAATCCGAGTTTCCGATGAAGGAGTGAGCGCCATGGATGGCCTGAGTTCAATACAGTCCACGCTGAATCCGCGTTGGTGTTTGGCCTACGACACGATCGATCGTCACGACATTGACCGTTTGATCGAATGGCTCCGCACGTATCCCCGGTTAACAAAGGGGGCGGTCACACTCGATTTTGAGTCGCGCTGGTCGCGCTGGCTGTCCCGATCTTATTCCGCTCACTGCAACTCCGGATCGTCGGCCAACCTCCTGATGTACTACGCGCTGCTCGTTTCGGGGCGGCTGCGAAACAAGAAAGTGATCGTTCCCAGCGTGGGCTGGGTTACCTCGATTGCACCGGCCATCCAATTTGGCTTCGAGCCCATCATGTGCGAGGCCGATCCGGAGACGTTCGGTCTGGACTTGAATCATCTCGAAGCTCTTCTGAAACAACATCAGGCTCAGGCAGTCATGCTCGTTCATGTGCTGGGAGTGCCGCATAAGATGCGGGAGATGCAGGTGCTGAAAGACCGGTATGGATTTATTTTGATGGAGGATGCCTGTGCGGCGATCGGAGCCAGCTATGAGGGCCGCAAGGTCGGCTCCTTCGGAGATCTGGCGAGTTTTTCCTTCTACTTTGGGCACCAAATGTCGACGGTCGAAGGGGGAATGGTCTCAACGGACGACAAAGCGTTCTCGGATCTTCTACTGATGCTTCGCAGTCACGGGTGGAGCAAGGACTTGGATCCGGCGACACACCGTGATTTGGTCACCCGTCACCTGATCGACGATTTCCATTCTCCGTTCGTGTTCTATGAGCCAGGGTTCAATCTCCGGTCGACCGATCTCAACGCCTTCATCGGAATTGGTCAGCTTGAAAAACTGGATTGGATGACGGAACAGCGGCGACTCAACCATGCTCGATACCTCGATCGCCTCCGCGAATACTTTTACGTGCAGCAGGCGCCGCCCGGCAGCCAGGTGGCCAGTATATCAGTGGGATTGGTCGCTGACTCTCGGGAACAGCGCCGGCGCATCGTGCAGAGTCTTGTCCAGCACGGCATCGAGACGCGCATTTTCTCAGCCGGCAATCTTGGCTTGCACCCGTTCTGGACCAGTCGGTATGGAACGGCCAGCTTTCCGGTCGCCGATCGGATTCATCACTGCGGATTCTTTCTTCCGAATCATGCCGGGTTGACCGCAGAGGATATCGAGGCCATTTCACAAGTGGTGCTGGAGGCCGCATGATCAGACCACTGCTGGTTACCGGCGGGTCAGGTTTGTTGGGATCAGCCGTTCGGGAGCTGTGTCCGCAGGCCGTGTTTCTGGGCAGCGACGATGGGGATCTGCGACAGTTCGGCGTGGCCAAGCGGATTTTCAAAAAGATCCGACCGAGTTGCGTGTTGCATTTCGCCGGCCTGGTCGGAGGTGTGAAGGCCAATGCCGCACAGAACAGCCGGTTCTTCGAGCACAACGCGCTCATCAACACGTCCGTACTGTCCGCGGCTCGCGAGCTCCGAATCCAGAAGTTGGTAAGCATTCTGTCCAGTTGCGCCTTTCCGATCTTTTCCGATCGCGCCACAACTGAGGAAGATCTCCAGGCGACGCTTCCCTATGACGGCAACGCCGGGTATGGCTATGCCAAACGCATGCTCGACCTGCATACGCGAATGGCGGCGAAGGACGAAGGGTTGTCGTGGACGACACTGACTCCTGTGACGATGTACGGACCTCATGATTCTTTCGACTGCGAACATGGGCATGTCGTCGGCTCGCTGATTCGCCGTTGTTGGGAAGCGAAAACGACGGGATCGCCGTATGCCGTGTGGGGCAGCGGCCGCGCGGTGCGTCAATTCGTCTTTGCGCGGGATGTCGCGCATGTGGCGCTGAACGTCTTTGAGTGCGATCCTGAACCGACCACCACGATCATTGCGCCGGATTCGGGCATTACCATCGAGTCCCTGGCGGAAACCATCGCGGACGTCATGGGGTACGAGGGGCCGATCCTCTTCGATCGGCGCCAACCGGAGGGAGTCCCGGTGAAGCAGTTGCGCAGTGCGTCGTTTGTGTCTCGTTTCCCAGCGTTCCAGTTTACCGATCTCAGAAAAGGGTTGGAAGAGACCGTCCGCTGGTTTGTCCGGCATGCGTCCGCATCGGAAATGGCAGGCTGCGACGCAGCCGTGCTCGGCTCTGCCTCGGAAGGAACGATTCACGCATGACTACCACAACCGCACACGTCCTTGTCACCGGCGGCGCCGGCTATATCGGGTCAGTCCTCAGCCGGCAACTCCTCGACCGGGGTTATCGCGTCACCGTTCTCGACAATTTTCTGTACCGGCAAAACAGTTTGCTGGACTGTTGTCCATCGGATGCGTTCCGCGTCGTGCGGGGGGATTGCCGCGACGAGCGCGTCGTGACGGATGTGCTGCGCGATGCCGATGTGATTATTCCGCTTGCAGCCTTGGTCGGCGCACCGCTGTGTCAGCGTGACAGAATCGGAGCCTATACCGTCAATTTTGAAGCGGTTCAGCTGTTGTGCAAGCTCTCGTCGCCCGCCCAGCGTATCCTGTTTCCCGTCACCAACAGCGGATACGGAATCGGGCAGCCGAGCGTCCCTTGTACCGAGGAGTCTCCGCTCAGGCCGATCAGTCTGTATGGCGAGACCAAAGTGAAAGCCGAGCAGGTCGTTCTGGACCGTGGGAACGCCATCACGCTTCGGCTGGCGACCGTATTTGGAGCCTCGCCGCGGATGCGGATGGATCTGCTGGTCAACGATTTCGTGTGGCGCGCCGTCCACGACCGCGCCGTCGTTGTGTTCGAAGGACACTGCAAGCGCAACTATATTCATGTGCGCGACGTCGTGAAAGCGTTCCTCCACTCCTTGGATCAGTTTGAGTCGATGAAAAACAGGCCGTACAACGTCGGTTTGAACGATGCAAATCTATCCAAACTTGAACTTTGCCGGGAAATCCAGCGCATCGTGCCGGAGTTTGTGTGTTTTGAGGCTCCCATCGGGGAAGATCCCGACAAACGCGACTATATCGTGTCGAATGAACGGATGTATTCGACGGGATTCCGTCCCGACTGGCCGCTGGAACGCGGAATTCGAGAACTGACGAAGTGCTACACCATCGTGGCCGGAACGGGATACGGGAATGTCTAGCGCCGGCTGTAGACGAGTACGGGGAGGAACAGGATGATTATCAGTCGCACACCGTTCCGCATTTCATTCTTTGGCGGGGGGACGGATTACCCCGTGTGGTTCCGCGAGCATGGTGGCGCGGTCTTGGCTACGACCATCGACAAGTACTGCTACATCAGCTGCCGATACCTGCCGCCATTTTTCGAGCACCGGACTCGGATTGCATATTCGCGTATCGAACAGGCCAAGAGCAACGAGGAGATCGAGCATCCGGCTGTCCGAGGCGTGCTCCAGCATATGCGCATTTCAGACGGCCTCGAAATCCACCACGACGGTGATTTACCCGCGCGCACAGGTTTGGGTTCGAGTTCGTCGTTCACGGTCGGGCTGTTGCATTCGTTGTACGCGCTGCAACACACGATGCCGAGCAAAGCCGAACTGGCCCATGCCGCCATTCATGTCGAGCAGGAGGTATTACGGGAAGCTGTCGGGTGCCAGGATCAGGTCATGGCTGCGCACGGCGGTTTGTGCCGCGTCAGCTTCTTTCAGAATGGAGAGATCGGGCACACGCCTATTGTGATGAAACCGGAGCGGCTGGCCCTGTTCCAGGATCATCTCTTGCTGTATTTCACAGGTTTCTCGCGCACAGCTTCGGAGATTGCCAGGGAACAGATTGAACGTACCAAACAACGACGGGTAGAGCTCTTTGCTATGTTGCAGATGGTCCAAGAGGGAGTATCCGTTTTGGTTGGAGACCGTGACCTATCCGAGTTCGGCGAGTTGTTGCACGAGGCCTGGATGGTCAAACGCAGCCTGACATCCAAAATCACCACACCGATGATCGACGACATCTACGATGCGGGGCGACGTGCCGGTGCGCTGGGTGGCAAATTGTTGGGCGCCGGCGGGGGAGGCTTCATGCTTTTTTTTGCGAAACCGGAAATCCACGCCCAGATCAGAGCGGCATTGCCCGGATTGCTGGAAGTCCCGTTCCGATTCGAAGGACTCGGGAGTCAGATTGTATTTTATCAGCAGGAGACTCCGTTCATCCGATCATCGGCATCGGAAGAGGACTACAGTGCTGTTGAACTTCAAGCGCACAGTACACCCGCGTGGAAAAGGAACGCAGCCTGATGAATACGGCAGTCTCCGATGTCGTCATTCTCTGTGGCGGATTGGGGACGAGACTGAAGCCGTTTGTGAGCGATCGCCCGAAACCCATGGCGCTCATCCACGGCCAGCCGTTTCTGGATCTGTTGGTGGAGCAGATCGTATCTCAGGGATTTCGGCGTATCGTGTTCTGCACCGGTCATCAGGGAGAGCAGATCGCCGAATACGTGGGCCGACGGACTGACATAGACGCACTGATCTCGCGGGAGAGGACTTCGCTTGGAACGGCAGGGGCTCTACGTGCATGCCGGCACCGACTTCATTCCCAAACAGTCCTGGTCCTCAACGGAGATTCGTTCTGCCCCATCGACCTGGTCTCCCTTCTTGTTGTGCATCGTCGTCGGAATGCGGCGGCGACGGCGGCGGTCGTTCCGGGCGATGGCCGCAGCGACGGGGGCGCCATCGTGCTGGATGTCGATCACCGCATCACGTCGTTCCACGAAAAGACCGGCGGAGCCTATCTCAACGCCGGCATTTATGCGGTAGAGCGTCCGGTGCTTCATCAGATTCCCGAGCACCTACCCTGTTCTCTCGAATACGACGTTTTCCCCGCGCTGGTGGGACGGGGGCTCTATGCGAGCGTGCATCATGTTCCATTGCACGATATCGGAACCCCGGCAAGACTTGAAGCTTTCCGTACCTGGATGGCTGTCTCGAAGGGGGCATCAGATGAAAAGAGGGTCTCATGCTGAGCAAGGCTGAAGGGCTTCGGTTGTACCGTACGCTTCTCCTGGTCCGTCTCGCGGAGGAGGCGATTCGCGTCTACTATCACCAGAATGAAATGAAGACTCCAGTTCATTTGGGGATCGGTCAGGAGGCGATTCCTGTGGGCGTATGCCACTGCTTGCCCAAGAACGCGCGGACACTCGGCACCTACCGGAATCATGCGTTGTATTTGGCATTAACACAGGAAACCGACCGGTTCTTCGCTGAGTTGTTCGGGAAGGAGACCGGTCTTGGACGAGGCAAAGCCGGATCCATGCATCTGTGTGCGCCGGAACATGGACTTCTTGCGACCTCCGCTGTGGTGGGGACGACGATTCCACTGGCTGTGGGCGTGGCACTGGCCCAAGCTTACCGGAGAGATTCGACGCCCGTTGCCGTGTTTTTTGGAGACGGGGCGGTCGAAGAGGGTGTGTTTTGGGAAAGTCTCAACTTCGCCTGCCTTCGGAGGCTCAATATCCTTTTCGTTTGCGAAGACAATGGGCTCGCCATCCATAGTGCCCCCTCTGACCGGAGGGGATTTTCGTCGCTGGTGCAATCTGTAGAAAGCTTTCGATGCAAAGCCATATCCGCGGATGGCAGTGATTTGCCGGCCGTGATTCAAGCGACACGGCAACTGCGTGCGGAGATGGCGCACCACACACAGCCGGGCTTCCTGCATCTGACCTATTTTCGCTTTCTGGAGCATGTGGGGATCAATGAAGATTTTGCCGCAGGCTATCGTCACCGACCTTCCTCGGAAGAGTGGATTGCTCGCGATCCGGTCGCACGCTTCACGACACACTTACTGGCACTGGGGTGTTTGCAGGATGAGTTGGACGAAATCAAAACTGGCGTCGAGGCCCAAGTCGATGAAAGTTTGAATCGGGCGCGCGCGGCTAACTATCCTGCAGCCGAGGCGCTGTACGAGGATCTGTTGATATGACCTTTACAATGACTTATCGCGATGCGCTGGCCTTCGCGGCGGCAAAGGAAATGGACGCTGATCCAAGTGTCTTTGTGTTCGGCCTCGATGTGCCGGACCACAAGCGGATTTTCGGCAGCACCAAAGGCCTCGTAGAGAAGTTCGGATCCGAGCGGTGCTTCGGTACACCGCTTTCGGAAGATGCGATGACCGGCGTCGCGATCGGGGCCGCGCTGTCAGGCTTACGGCCGGTCCACGTGCACATTCGGGCGGACTTTCTTCTGCTGGGCATGAATCAAATCGCGAACGTGATGTCGTCGCTGCGATATATGAGCAGCGGAGCTCTTCAACTTCCACTGGTGATCCGTGCAGTGATCGGGCGAGGGTGGGGACAGGGTGCGCAACATAGCAAATCAATGCACGGGTTGTTCGGCCATTTTCCAGGCATCAAGGTCGTTCTTCCGACATCCCCGCAAGATGCGTACAGTATGCTGCGGGCTGCCATTCGAGACAACAATCCGGTCATCTTCTTGGAGCACCGGTGGTTGTACGACATTGAGGGTGCGGTCGATGAAGCCCATCTGCCTGCGCTGGAAGGGCCTGTCGTGGTCAGGCAAGGCTCAGCCGTGACTGTCGCCTGCACGTCCTGGATGACGATTGAAGCTCTGAAGGCTGCGGAGGTGTTGGTCAAACGCGGTGTTGAGCTCGAAATCATCGACATGCGCACAGTGGCGCCGCTTGATGAAACCGTGGTTGCGGGATCGATCGACAAGACCAGGCACTGCATCGTGGCCGATTACGATTGGCTCTATGCAGGATTCTCTGCGGAATTGGCCGCGCGCCTTAGCCATCGCTGCTTTGCCTCGCTACGGAGTCCAGTAGAACGCATTGGGTTTGCCCCGGTACCTTGCCCGACAACACGCTCGCTGGAGAATCTTTTCTATCCATCGGCGGTCCATATTATTCGGACAGTCGAAAGCATGCTGCAGTTGCCGCCTGCCGATCTGAGTGGCGAGTCATTTTACAGTTATGAAGAACGATTTAAAGGGCCCTTCTAAATGAGACGCCATCAGATACTCGACCTTCTGATTGTCAATCCGGGGAACCGCTCTCAGGTCTATCAAGGGTTGGGACAGGATTTGGCCGCCATCGAACCTCCGGTGTGGGCCGGTTTGATAGCCGCCTTTGTGAGGAAACGGGGATTCACGGTTGCGATCATCGATGCCAATGCGGAGGGCCTTACCCCGCAGGATGTGGCTCGGCGCGTAGCAGACATGCACCCCGTACTTACGGTGGTCGTGGTCTATGGGCATAATCCGTCGGCGTCGACACAAGTGATGCCAGCTGCCGGCGCAACCTGTACGGCAATCAAAGAGTGGGCACCCTGGCTCAGAATCCTATTGCTTGGCGGGCATGTGGCTGCTCTTCCCGACCGAACCTTGCGCGAAGAGCAGGCGGATTTTGTGTGCGGGGGAGAAGGCCCGATCACCGTGGCGGATCTCCTGGAAGCCTTAAAGAGCAACACTCAACCGAATTTCCGGAACGTCCGCGACCTCTGGTATCGCGAGGGAAGCACGGTTATGCGCACGCAGGCGGCGCCACTTATGCAGGATTTGAACTATGAGATGCCTGGACAAGCCTGGGACTTGCTGCCGATGGAGCGCTATCGCGCCCATAACTGGCATTGCTTCGGGCATCTTTCCTCGCGCCAACCCTATGCAGCTATCTATACCACCCTCGGCTGTCCCTTCCATTGTTCCTTCTGTTGTATTCAGGCTCCCTTCAAACGGGGCGAGGCCGCGCTGAACTATCGGGAGAGCCTCAACAGTTATCGCTATTGGAGCCCGCAGGCCGTGCTTGCGGAAATCGATCTCCTCATAACGCGCTATGGTGTGCGGAATATCAAGATTGCCGACGAGATGTTCGTGTTGAACCGCAAGCATGTTTCGGCGATCTGTCAGGGATTGATCGAGCGGCACTACGATCTCAATATTTGGGCCTATGCCCGCGTCGATACGGTCGGCGATGGTATGGCGGAACTGATGCGGGAAGCCGGGATTAGATGGCTGGCTTTCGGCATCGAAGCTGCCAGCGCGCGGGTGCGTGACAGCGTGGACAAGGCCTACGCACAGGAGAATATTTTCCATTCGGTCGAACGGGTACGCAGGGCCGGCAGTGCAGTGGTCGCCAACTATATCTTCGGACTGCCTGAAGACGATGCTGCCAGCATGCAGGACACCTTGTCCTTGGCTCTGAATCTCAACGCCGAATATGCCAATTTCTACTGCACGATGGCCTATCCAGGATCAACGCTCTACACGCAGGCGTTGCGGCAGGGATGGCCATTGCCGGAGAGCTGGTCCGGCTACTCCCAGCATTCCGTTGACTCGATGCCTCTCCCTACACGCCACCTTAGTGCGGGTGAGGTGCTGGCATTCCGGGATCATGCCTTTCAGCGGTATTTCACCGATCTTGGCTATCTCCGGATGATGCAGCAAAAGTTTGGCGAAGACGCAGTAGCGCATATCCGTCACATGACAGCACAGCGTCTCGAACGACGAAATCACAAACCATCCTCGAAGCCCGCTACTGTGTTGCCTGTTGTTGAAGCGGCGCCACTCGAGATCCTCCCTTTGACCCGAGGTGCCTCATGAAGGTTCTCTTGCTTTATCCCTCCTGGACGGGCGTGTATGGCCTCTTCGGCCATTTCGCCAGGCGCAATTCGACATGGCCGACGTTGAATCTGGCATTGCTGGCGGGCATCGCTGAACGGTATGGCCATGAGGTGACGATTCTGGACGGAGAAGCGGAGCAGATTTCGCTCGACGAAATGGTCCGGCTGGCGGTGGCTCAGAAGCCGGACGTCATCGGATTTACAGCCACCTCTCCGTTTTTTCATCTGAGCAAGTCCGTGGCCGAGGGAATCAAGCGTGTCGCGCCGCACATTCCCATCGCGGTCGGCGGTCCGCACATCACCATCATGAAGGAGAAGGCGCTATTGCCGGCATTCGACTACGCCTTTATCGGGGAGGCGGAGGAATCCTGGCCGGCTTTTCTGAACGCGCTGGAACAGAAGCGGGATGTGTCCTCCGTTGCCGGGATTATCTTGCGCCGCGACGGCGCCATCGTTTCCACGGGGCAACCGGCGGACATCACACGATTGGACGATCTGCCGATGCCGGCCAGGCATCTGCTGAACATGTCCCAATACAGGCTCGGGACGCTGCGCGGGCGACTGCCGTTCACCTCGATTCAAACCATGCGGGGCTGTCCCTGGAAATGTATTTTCTGCGCGTCGGAGGCGCTTAAGACGACCGAAATGCGGGTGCGGTCTCCCCGTTCGGTGGTCAATGAAATGAAGTATGTCGTGGAGAAGTTAGGAACGCGGCATTTCTACATTGTCGACGATGTGATGACCTTGTGGAAAGACCATATTCTGGAAATTGCGGATCTCATCGACCAAGAGGGGCTGCGGATCACGTTCGAGGGCAGCACACGGGCGAACCTCGTAGAGGACGAAGTGATTGCCAGGCTCGTAAAGAGCGGGTTGATTCGCCTCTCGTTCGGTCTGGAGACCGTCGATCCGGAGATACGGAAGACGATGAAGAAGCAAGTTCCGCTGGAGCATTACATCAGGGCGAACGGCATTTGCAATAAGTACGGCGTGGAGGCGTTGAACTCGGTGATGATCGGTTTGCCGGGAGAAACACGCGAAACCGTCCGTGCCACCTTGAAGTTCTTGCGAAACGCTCGTGAGGTCAAGCAGGCGAACTTTGCCATTGCGGTTCCCTATCCGGGAACCGAGTTTCACGAGTTGGCCGTGAAGGGCGACAAGGGTGTGAAGCTGATGACCGAAGACTTTTCGGAATACCGCCGCTACGGATCGGCCGTGACGACCGTCGGCGATCTTACGCCACATGACCTGATCGACCTGCAAAACGAAGGATTCGTGAGTATTTATTCGGCGCCCTGGCGGTGGATTCCGATGCTTCAGAAGCACGGCATCATCGGCGGCTCGCTCATGCTGCTGCGGGTCGCGCGACTGTTGTGGGCCAAGCTGTGGAGACGTTCAGGGAGCAGCGAGAGCCCACGGTTCATCAGCCTTGGCGATGGAGGATTCGGCAGCATTCAGGATCAGGCTATGTCGATATCGGCGAACACTGCTGGTTCTGCCGCGGCAGAACCGTTGCTTCAGATCGCGCGATTGGAAAAGGAACTGGTTGCTCCGGCCGGTCATTACGGGACTCCAGACAGCCCCAATGTGTAGTGGCCGGGCGACATAGGTGTGAAAACATGACAGACAGAGGACGACCGAATATCCTATTGCTCCAGTTGGAGTTTCCCCTGTGGGAACAGGCTCGGGCATGGACCTATCCGGCTTGCTATGGCGTAGCGGAAGGGTTGCGGGCTGCCGGCGCGCGGTGCACCACGATTCCGCTCCTGGCCAATGTGCCCTATTCGTCTGATGCCTGGCTTGCCCATGCCCGTCACGCCGTGTCAGGGAAGCAGTTCGACCAAGTCTGGGTGTGGCTGGTCCATTCGCCCCTCACACCACCCGTGCTTGATTGGATCTCGACCCTCGCGCCAATCCGGGTCGGCATCGTCATGGAATCATTGACCTACGATGAGGCGGATTATGCCTGGGCTGGGCACCTCCGGTCGAGACTGGATCTTGTGGCGAGCCAATCGCAGGCACTGACGCATGTGTTGGTGCCGGATGAAACCGATGTCGATCATCTGCGTAGCTTGGCGGGAGTTCAGACGCTCTGGTGGCCCCCAATGGTTCCGGCTCGCTTCATCGTCCCGGCGAGCGATCCACCGAGCCATCGCATAGGGGTATTCCATGGACAACCATATGGGCCTCGTCAGACCTGGCTTTCTCATCAAGCTTTGAGACAGCGCCTTCAGTTCGCCGGTTCAGGACAGCCGCCCACCTACTTTCAGCAGCTTTTTGATCAGTTGCAGAATACGATCCTGCAGAGGCTCTCAGGGCGGCGGCTGTTGACAGCGACGCAGATGGCGGATTATCAGGCAACATTGGAAGAGATCCGCCTGGGGGAGTTTAAGGAGTGGATGGCGCATCTCCAGCAATGGGCCGCCATTGTCAATTTGCCAAGTCTGGCAAAATTCTACGGGGGACGAGTCTACGAGGGGATCGCCGCTGGACGCCCCGTTCTCACGTATGCAATTCCGCACCATCCTCTCAACAATAGGCTCTTTGCCGACGGGCAGGAGGTCCTCTTCTTTTCACCGGACAGTCCGGAATCTCTGGCGGAGCGCCTGGATCACTTGCTCCGTGACGAGCCTCTTGCCGGAAAGATTGCCGTCAATGCCCAGCGTAAGCTGATGCGCTATCACACGAGCGAGTATCGATTGGTGCAGACGCTGTGTTGGCTTAAGTCTGGCAGTCTCCCTGACTACGGGATTGATGAAGTGTCAGAACGGGGAGGCGCGATTGGTTTCATCAGTGAGCAGGATTCTTCCCCGGTTGGCGGGGGCTCGATGAACGACAACGCCGTGTCCGCGCCTTCCGACCTCGCCGAGCGCACGGCGGCGCAGCGTCGGAGGTTCATGGCTGGCCTGACAGGATTCACGGCACCAGTCAACGATCAGTCGGTCTGCGTGACAGGGCCCAGCCGAGACCGGGAAGCGACGAGCGTTTTTGTGAAGAAAACCAGCGGGGGGGCCATGGATTCAGACACATTTTACGTCAATCTCTTCGTCAAGCAGCCGGCCTGGTCCACGCCTCACCCGAATGCCGATGAGTCAGCCCGATGGTCGAAGATCGCGGCCTTTCTGGAGCATATCCTTCGACGTGTGCGGCAGTCGGAGCCGGGAAAACAATTACGCATGATCGAAGTCGGCTGCGGCCGCGGCTGGTTGACGAATCTGGCCTCCATGTACGGAACCTGCGAAGGCATCGAGCCGGTCGCGGGAGTGATCGAGCATGCCCGTCGCCTGTTCCCGCACCTGCGATTCGAGACAGGAGCAGCGCAGCAGGTTCTGCAGCGGTCCGATTTCTCCCCGTACGATGTTGTGCTGTGCTCCGAGGTCATCGAACATGTGCCGCATGGACAGAAAGACGCCTTTGTGGAGGAACTCGCCAAGCTTCTCAAACCGGGCGGTTTCCTCCTCCTGACCACCCCGCGTGGGGAGATGTGGGAACGGTGGAAGGCGATCGCGCCGCCGAATCAGCCGGTCGAAGACTGGGTGACGGAAGACCAGTTGCGCGGCATTTTGTCCACGCAAGGCTTTTGCGAACTTGGCCTGGAACGGGTGCATGTCGAGATTCCCTCGTTGCGCTATATTCCCGCGCCGACGCCGAACGATCTAACGACGTTGAATCTGATTCCCATCTATCAGGTGTGGGCATGCCAACGCGCGGGAGGGATCTCCGCGCCTGCCTTTACGCGCCAGCCGATGGTCTCGGTCATCGTCCCGACGCATAACCGGCCGGATCGTCTGCGAGAGGCTATTTCCAGTGTCCTGGCTCAGACCAATCAGAACTTCGAAATCATTGTCGTCAACGATGGCGCCATGGACGTGGCTCCGGTGATCGCCGACCTCAACAGCGGAGGCCGCATCACTTGCATCACACATGATCGCAATCGCGGTCTCGCGGCTGCCCGCAACACGGGCATTCGCGCGGCGAAGGGCAAGTATGTGGCATATCTCGATGATGACGACCGGTACTTGCCCGATCACCTGAGCACACTCGTTACCTATCTGGAGCGTCATGAATGCAAAGCCGCGTACACCGACGCCTGGCGCGTGGCTGAGAAACGAAATGGCGACCGTTATATTGAGGCAGGCCGCGACCTTCCTTATTCGCACGATTTCAATCCGGCCAATTTGCTGGTCTCAAATTACTTTCCCGTTCTCTGTGTCATGCACGAAAGGGGTTGTCTGGACGATGTCGGTGTGTTCGATGAGTCGCTCTTCGTCCACGAAGACTGGGACTTGTGGATTCGCATGGCCACCAAGTATCCCTTCTTCCACATCAAGCAGACGACGGCGGAGTTCACCCTGCGGGGGGATGGGTCAACCATGACGAGCCGGGACCGGGAGGCCTTCGTGCGGACGACGGAAATCATCTACCGCAAGTATGCGCCCTATGCCGCCAATCATCCTGCTATTCGGGAGGCGCAGCACGCGCATCTGCAGAACCTATACGCCGTGCAGCAGAAACAGGCCAAGCCCACATGCACCTGTTCAATCATTATTCCAGTATGGAACAAGGCGGAATTGACCCAACAGTGTCTTGAGGCTCTTGCATCCGCGACGACCGATGTGTCGTTTGAGGTGATCGTAGTCGACAATGCATCGACCGATCGGACTACGGAACTGCTCCAGTGCCTCGAGGGAGATGTGCAGATAATCCGTAACCAAGAGAACCTCGGATTCGCCAAGGCCTGCAACCAAGGTGCGAGGGCCGCACGCGGAAAATATCTGGTCTTTCTCAATAACGACACAATCCCATTGAAGGGTTGGTTGAGGCCGCTCGTGAGCGAAGTCGAGGAGCACGCGGAAGTCGGGATCGTCGGCAGCAAATTGTTGTATCCCGACGGAACGGTCCAACATGCCGGTGTCGTGCTCGATCGCCAGCGCCGGCTTCCGTACCACATCTATAGATCGTTCTCATCGGAGCATCCCGCTGTCAATCAACGACGGGAATTTCAAGTTGTGACGGGCGCCTGCTGTCTGATTAGGCGAACGATTTTTGAAGAGATCGGCGGTTTTGATGAGTCGTTTCGAAATGGATTTGAAGATGTGGATTTGTGCCTGAAAGTCGGAAATAACGGCCACAAGATCGTCTATCAACCACGCAGTGTTCTCTATCATTTGGAAGGACAAACACCAGGCCGCAAGGCGCATGACGAACAAAACGCCCTTCGCTATCTCGATCGGTGGGGTGGACGGTGGTGGTCTACCGATGAGGATCTTCATTACCACAGGGATGGATACAAGGTCATTGAGAAGAGCCCGTGCGGGGGAAAAGGCAGCGACCTCATGCTTCTTGCCGACATCAGAGAGCGCGCTGTGTGGGCCCATGTCGCCGCCACACAGGCGGCTGCGATCAAGGAGGACTGGCCGATGGTCCGGCGTGAGCTGGGATTTGTGGAGGAGTGGCCGGACGACCCTTCCGTGTTGGCATGGGGTGGAATGATCAGTGAAAAACTCAAAGAGCCGGCCATCCAGAAGTCGTTCCTGTCTCGGTATCTTCAACGGGCGAATTCACCGGATGTGCGAATGTCGTACGTGAGGAAGTTGCTGGAGGGGAAGGATCTGATCGCTGCAGGCCAACATCTGCAGAAGTTGCTCACTGATTGTCCGACCCATGCCGAGGGACTGTTGTTGCGAGGGGTGCTCTGTATGCAACGTGAGCAATATCGAGAGGCCGAAGCGTCATTCTCGCTTGCCATGCAGCATGGGGCCGACCGTAAAAAATGTTTGATGGGGATGGGAATGGCATCGCTGGGACGCGCCTATGCGCAGGGGGCCTGGGAACAATTCCTTCTTGTGTTGGCTGAGCATCCGGACGATGCCGAGGCTGTCCATTGGCTGCTGCGGGCCGGCACAGCTCAGAATCGCTGGGCCGAGTTGAGC
>FSSH01008585.1_pt2 | contig 15037 bp, 21 predicted proteins | sample 1166101 | NCBI WGS metagenome assembly FSSH01 (sample SAMEA32972668, study PRJEB13176) | freshwater metagenome | biome: Drinking water system; feature: Biomass in drinking water that filtered by 0.45 um membrane; material: drinking water | place: USA | collected 2012-12-20 | depth 0 m | reverse complement strand
CGGGCCGCTATCGCCCTCAGTACCGGGGTCAAAGCTCATGAAGCTATCGGACACCGAGCCCCAGATGCGATCGCGCCCGGCGCGGAACAAGCGGCCCTCATGAAAGGCGTTGGCCGAGGGCCAGCCTTCGATTTCGGACCATTCGCTGACCGTCCAATCGTCGGTGGACTCGGACGAGGAAAATTCCTGGGTGATGTCCACGGTTGCGGATGTGGAGCTTGCCACCGTCAGAACCCGGCAGACGCCGGTACGGCCGCCCTGCGCCGTGACGACGCTGCTTGACCCGCTGCTTTTGCCGCCAGAGCCGAAGGCTATATTCACGCTGGCTGTGCCGGAGGTATATTCGCCGGTCACAAACCCGACGCGCAGCCACATGGCGTTGTTGTCGGACGTGTCCGTGATCGTATAGGTGCCGTTGATGGTTTCGTCGGACGACTCGTAAAAGCCCGAATCCTCACCGATAAACGACTTCTGGATGGTGAGCGTGCCTACCCATGTGCCGGTGACAGTGACTATGACGTTGCGCCCGGTGCCGACGCCATTGACCCTGATCGCAGGGGTAAAACAATCGGCCCGTCCAAGTTGGAAGGTAAAATTATAGCCGGGGGTAAAGAAACGGAAATACGAGCCGACATGCCCGGCTTCAAACAGCGGGCGCGAGGCGGTCAGCGTGCCGTTGCCGCGCGGGGCGTTGATCGACAGCTTGATATTGTCCGCAGAGGCCACAGCCGAGAACGGCCCGTCCGTTGGCTCCGAGGTGATGATTGACCATGACCGGGTCGCGCGGCGCTCGATGCGGCGCTCCTGCAAGCCATAGCAATTGACGAACACCACGTCGCCCGATTGTGACCAGCGCAGGTTTGAAAGGTCGGTGTCGTCGTCCCACGGCGTCGGCAGGGTGAGCGTGCCGGAAGCTTCGACCGTGATGCTATCGACAATGACTTCCCGCGCCAGGCGGCTTTCAAACTGCACATAGACCGTCGCCCCGGTCGGCGTGAAGGCCAGCGAGTGCGTGCCGGTGCCGAGCGAGGTGGTGGTGATGTATTCGTCGCCGCCCGATGTCGAGCCGCAGCGGAACACGACAGGCCCGCGCGTCACTGTAATACGCAAGGCGTGTTCGACGTTCTGATCGCCGCCGGCGACAGACACCGAGCGCGTGCAGGTGGCGGACGAGTCGATCGGTACACAAGCCAGCGTCAGCACGCCGCCCGAGATGGTTCCCGATGCGCCGCCGGTGGTGGCGATAGTCCAGCCGGTGCCGGACGAGAAATCGCCGTTGGTGACGGATGTGGCGACGGAGGCGCGGCTGATGACCGCTTCGTCCACGATCGGGCGCAGCAGCGACGCCGTGCATTCCAGCAAGGCGGTGTCGGTGGTGGAGAAAAAGAACGGGATATAGCGCGACTTGGCGTTCGACAGCGTCGCGAGGATGTATTCGGTTCCCGGCCGCAAAGACATTGGCCCCAGCGAGCGCGGGAACCAATTGTTCTGTTGCTCTGCTGACAGGCGCAGGCGTTCGATGTCCACGCGGCCAAGCGCCGTTGTGGAGACGATTCCCCTGTTGTAGCCGTAGAGCGCGGGGCGCAATGATGGCATGGATCAGGCCCGGTTGTACTTGCGCCCGGCAAACGAGCCGGTGCGAGCGCGGGACCAAGAGCCAGCCGGCATGAAGGCGGGCGGATCGTTCATGGCGTCGCGCGCCTTGGCGATCTTCTCGGCTTTCTTCATGTCCGCTTCGCAGCGTTCGCGGGTGCTTTCCGAACCCGTGACGCCCAATGCCGCCCGATAGGCCAGTGTCAATTCGACAAAGCGGGTGAAGCTTTCCGGCCACGCGGTCAGATCAAGCCCATAGCTGGCGTCATCCGACACGTACCGCACATAGAGCGGGGTAATGTCAGTGAACCAATAGCCCTTTTCATCGACGTATTCGAGCAACGGGTCTTTCAGGTATTCATCGCCTGAAAGGCCGATTGTCCGCAGCCAGTCGGTCGGCTTGGTAAAGGCGTAGGCATAGCCGAAATCGGTCGAAACGCCCGCAGCAGGAAGGATCTCGACCGTGCGCACGGCGAAATTCCACGCCCCTTGCTCAAGGCAATAAAGGAGCGTGGTGTCGTAGATGTCATCGAGAACCCGGCGCGGCTCGCGCGCCTCCGTCAAGCCGGACAGCTTGCGCTCCCCGAGTTCACGAAGACTGGCATTGTATAAGCCGAGCTTGGTCGCCATTTTAAGCCGCCTTCTTGCCGATGGTCTTCAGATGATCGGCCGCCCACTTTTCAGCGGCGTCCTTGTCCATGCCGGCGCTCAGAACCTCGCGCTTGCCATCGCGAATGCGCTCGACCCGGAACTTGTCGTGCGGGCCGGCCCATTTCACTTCAACCGCATAATCCGCCAGGACTTCCGATGAGGATGTCTGGATCGTCAGATCGACCTTGGACACCTCGACCACCTGAACGAACAGGCGCTCGGCCTTCTTCACCACGAGGTGGGCGCGCAGGGTCATCTGGTCATTGATGACGATGATCTCGTCGCCGGCGCGCATCTTGGTCGCCACATGCGCCCAATAGGACGGATCGAATACGTGTTCGTAATCGTCGCCTTCCGGCAGGACGGCGTGCCAGACATTGCGCTTGTGTTCCGCGAGGCCGAAGCGCGTCGCGTTGAGGGAGAGAGGCATGAATGCTCCGTTGGATTGTGGGCGGGGACACATGCCCCCGCCCGGTTAGTGGTAATCAATCGCCTGTCGTGGCTGAGCCCACGCTCGTACCGAGCGCCAGATCGGCAGCGCCGCCCGCAGTCACGGACTCGACGCGATGGAACGTGGTGAGCGGGGTGGCGGTATCGACCACGATCACCGTGTCCGAAACGCTCAGGCCGAGCGCCGCGCCATTGGTGATGAAGTCGTTGGCGTCGATGGCCGCAGCCGCGTCAGCCGCCGTCACGTACATCCACGTCTTGCCGTAGCCGCCGATGCCCTGCGAAACGAGGGCGGGGGGAGCCGAAGTAGAATAAGCCATGATGAGGCCCTTTCTGGTTCAGTTGAGGGAAAGAGCGCCGCGATCAGCCGCGACGCTCAGAAGCGTTACGCAGCCACGTAGGCCGAGCCGTCATGCTTCATCTGCACGACGCCGCCGTTCTGCAACAGCTTGGAGCCCATGTAGACGGAGCAACGGGCGTAGGAGTAATCCTGCTCTTCGTCGTAGCCGACTGCGGAGCGGATATCCTTGTTGACCGCGTGGCCGATGGCGTCACGGTGGAAGATGTAGCACTTCTCCGTCGAGGTGCCGACGCCAGAAACGTTCGGGTGAACGATCCAGTTGACGCCGTACCAGCGGCGGAACCGGCGCACCGGCCCCTCGAAGGGCTTCACTTCCACGTAATCGGCGGACGTGAACGATTCGACCTGCATCAGATAGGCGTGGAACGCCGGGCTGATGAGGCCAAACATGTTGTTTTCGTCCTCGATCGGGACTTCCGCATTGCCGAGGATGGCGAGGGATTTCGCCACCATCGCCAGCGAGGCGGTCGCGGTCGTGCCGGTGTCGTTCGTCGCCGTGTCGAGCTGGGCGATGATGTCCTCGTCGATCTTGCGATTGACCACGGCCATCGTGGTCATCTGCATGATGCGGCGGGCGTCACCCTGCGAAGACTCGACGTTGAACCCGGTGCGCTGCACAAGGTCGTGCCATTCGGCCAGCGTCGCGGTGTTCTGCGTCAGATCGTCGGAACGAGCCGGGATCAGACCGTTGACGCCACGGGTGACGGCCGAAGCCCCACCAGAACCGGCAACGAGGAAGATGGCGGAATTGCCGTTGACGTTCGCCATCGTCGTGACGGCGGAACGCAGGAGGGACTGGCGCTGTTCAAAAGTGCCAATGAACTCTTGACGATAGAGGGTTTGAAAGGCTGTCGAAGCCATTTCGATTCTCCTTGATTGAAGGGAAGGGAAAGGCCGCAACGTCTGGGGTGGCCGACAGCGTTTCCTCCGGGGTGGCCGCTAGGTGCGGGGCCGGATGGATGGGCGATCGGGGCCGTCTGTTTCGGGTCTGCGTTTTGCGCTTAATCAGCCGGGGCCGCGGAGCGGGATGGCCGGCGTCTGTTGCGCGTTGGGTATGAAAGCCGCTAGATCAGGCTGCGCGGCTCTTCATCTTTTCGCGGGCGTCGTAGAGCTTCAAAAGCTCCTGGTCGAAGCCCTGGCGATAATACTTGTCGGCTTCCGAGGTCATCATGACCTCGAGTTCCTTGATGCGGTCATCGACGCCCTTGCCTACATTCGGGATGCCGGCGGGAACCAATCCAGCGCCGGGCATCTGGTCGCGGGCAACCTGCACCAGCCAGCGCAGGGCGTTGGGATTGTTGCCGAGAAGCGAGCCGTCCGCGAGGCGTGCGCCAAACAGCAGATTGGTCATTTCCTCACCGGCGGTCTGATGCAGGAAGTTCTTCGCCGCGTTGATGTTGGACCGAAACTCAGGGCCGTACTCAGCCCGCAATTCCTCTTCCGCGGTGACGCGATAGGACTTGTCGGCTTCGATCTGTACGGCGACCGCCTGCTCCTGCTGCTCGAAATACCACTTGGTAATCTCGTTCAGTTGGGCCGGCGGCATGTTGTTGGTGTGGGCGAACTGCTTGAAGTTGTCGAGGATCGGCGCATCCGTCTCGGACGGGACAAAGCCGCCCAAATCGAGCGCATAGTCTTCCGCCTTCTCAGGCACGCCGATTTCCTTGCGCCACTCGGCAAGCTGTTCCGGCGTCGCATCCTTGCCGGGCTGTTTCTTGAACTCGCCCGACCTGATCTTCTGCTGCGCTTCAAAGCCCGCCTTGGCGTAGTTTGCCGGCGAGGCGTATCGCTTCAAGGTGGCGAGGAACGTCTTGTCGTCCCCCGCCAGCTTCTCGCGCCAGTCTTCCGGCCAGTCTGCCGGCGTCGCGGATGTCTTGCCATCGTCTTCGTCCGTGGCGATTAGGCCCGCCCCGGCATCGGCTTTCGCTGCGGCTCCGGCGTCGGGAGCGGCGGCGGGAGCCGGCGTCGTCGTGGTCGTATCGGCAGCAGTCAGCGTTCCGGCGTCGCCATCGGCGGCCGGCGTCGTCGTTTGATCCGTCATGGGTTATGGGTCCAGTTTGTCGATGATGCTCGCCGGCAGCGTCACGGGCTTGACCAGTTGCAGGCCAACGAACCGCTTGCCGCTTGCGAAGGTGGCCGCCCGTTCATCGGGGCGGAACTCAAGATCACGCACGCCCGTCAGCCTCATGATGAAGTCCCACGCCGTGCGCTGCTGGACCTCATTGGCGTTGCCCGCGGCCAGTGACTTGACCGCGTAGGCTTCCGACTTGCTCATGCTGGGCGGGTCCCACGGAAGCGCGGACGGTCCAATGAGCTTCTGCCGTCTTGGCTTGGGGCTTGCTTCTGTCACGCGGCCTGCCCGTCAACAGCCGTCAGCGCCTGACTGGCCTTGCCGACCTGTTCAACAGCCTGGGCGCCGTTGCCGACCATGCCAAGCATCTGCTGGATGCCCTGCATTTCCTGCGCCTGCCCGGCCGCTTCCTCGGCTTCCTTCTCGTCCACGACCGGGGCCTTGATGGCCCGCAGCGCCTTGCGGAAGGCGTCTCTGGCGTCGAACTCCTTGGCGAGCGCCGGGTCGATCTGCGCCGCAATGGACAGCAGGTTGGCCGCCTCGGAGAACGTGAAGGCGTCTTCCTTCTTGGCCGCATCCGACAGCGGGCTTTCAAACTGCCACTTTAACTCAAGCCCCTGCACTTCGTCAGGCCATTCCTGCGGCGAGCCAAAGCCGCCATTCTGCACCAGGAGGTTGAACGTCTTCTCACACAGCGCCGCGTTGTATTCGCTTTCTAGCGGCTCAAACAGAGGCAGCGCGGCGCGGATGTATTCTTCCGTCCTGACGCGCACCTCGGTCGCCGTCATCGCCTTGCCGTCGAAAGCCGGCAGATTGATCTGGTCGAGGTAGAACGCCTTCCTAATCATTTCCTCATGGCGATCGGCCATGTCCGCGCCAAAGGACAGGCCGGACTTGTCCATCGTCAGCGGGCGCAGCACCTCGCCAAGCCGCTCGTCGTACTCAGCGTCGGCCCATGTGATGCCGCCGGCGTACAGAGCAATGTCGGAGCGAATAGCCTCCTGCACGGCGAGCATAGGCGGATTGGTGGCCTTCTCGCCCGCTTCCAGCAGCGTGAACGTGATGCGCTGCAACAGGCGTGCATCCGGCAGCGCAATGACTGTTGCCGGGCTATGGGCGTATTGCGAACCAGACACTGTCTGCCAGCGCGGAATGATATAGGGGTGATCGGCCACCGGCGTCTAATTCAGGACGACATCTTCCTCCTTCAGCACCAGCAGGGACATATATTTGAACTTGCCCGACTTCTGCGCCTTCTTCGGCTGATAGTCGTATTCATCGTAGGGAACGATGATGTGCCGGGCCTCGTATTCCTTGTAGGGCTCGGTCTTGTTGGCCTCTGCGATCTTTGCCGGCAGTTGGCCGGGGTACTTGCGCGCCAGATCGCGGCCCGAAATCTTCCACTTGCGATGAATGGCGTCGATCACGCCCTTCTCGTTCTCGCACCATGCCACGTCGCGCAGATGCCAGCAGCGATACAGGAGGGCGACGCCGGCCTCGTCATATTCAACCGAGAGAACAGCCTGCCCGAACGTGGCGAAGTCGTTGTCGCCTTCCTTGGTCGCGCGGGTGAACCGTGCAACGGGGTCGTACATCGCCCGACGCATGACGCCGCCGGCCCACTTGGACCAGTCGGCAACCGCCCGACTATCGCCCATGCGCTCGTCTTCGGGCGCGAGGGAGAACCATTCCTTGCCGCGGGGGCGCAGCATGGCGGCGAACTGATTGGCGAGATCGCGCCGCGCCAAAGTCGGAGCGCCGGACATCAGATGCGAGGCGAAGTCTGACCCCAGCGATCGCGATGAGGTGAAGTCAGCGCGCTCGACGTAGAAATGGTCGGCCGTTTCCTGCCAAAGCGAGACAAGCGGCTGCCGTTGCGAAAACAGCTTGTCGCCTTGCTCGATGAGGTCTTTGGCGCGCTGCTTCATGCGATTAGCCCAGCTTGTCGCTAGAGTATTCCGCGCCCATGTTGGAGCCCGCCCCACCGGACAGGATGGTGCCAGCGCGCCCGCCGCCGGCCATCATGGCGCGCCGCCGGCGCTTGCCAGCTTCCAGCACGGCCGGGTCCATTTCGTCCACGATCGGCGCGGGCGGCTTGGGGTCCGGAACCTTCGGCATTTTCGGCTTGAGCAATGAACTCATGGTCGTNNGTGTCTCCTGCTAGCGAGGTGCGCGTCTGCTTGGCCCGCCCATCACCACCTTTGGCGTGAAGCCGGCCTTGCGATATTTCTGCCGCTCTGCGGCCTTGCTGCCTTCACTCAGCGCCATGACACACGCATCGCCGCGATCGGGCGAACGGCCAATGCGCTTCTTGATGTCGTCCTTGGCTTCGATCTGAATGCCGCGGGTCGTCNNCGTCAGTTTCCACGTTGGCGCGGCAAGGTCGGAGCGCAATTGCGGATCAGGCGGCAGGGCAATCGCTGAGCCACCCTGTTGGTTGGGGTCCAGCTCTTCGCGAAACCGCCACCAGGATTCCGCCCGCTTGTTGACAAAGGTGAGCGAGCCGTCTTTCGTCTTGGCGCTTGAGCCTTCCGCGCCGTTGTATCTCGCGTAGGCAATGCCGTTTTCCTTGAACAGCATCGAGGCGGGACCACCGAAGCCGCCACCCACGTCCACAACCACCGGGCAGTTATCTTTCCGAAACCGCATCACCAGACTGGCCGCGTGGGCTTCATCCTTGGCCGCCTCGCCTGTCACCGTCTGCAATTCAGCGAACCAGCCGCCGTGTCGTGGAGCCAGGACCGTCTCGTCACGGCCCGCGCCGATGTCGAGGCCGCACGCCGTCATGGCGAGGCCCTTCCATCCGTCCGGCTTCCAGCGCGATTGCGCCTCAATGATCCATTGCGTCGGGATGACCTGATACTGGTCGTCCGCACGAGCCGCCATAAAGTTGCCGTCCCTGACCGCGGAGCGGATCGGTTCGGGCAGTCCGTCGAGCTTTGCCTGATACCCTGTGTCTATGAGATAAGGGTTGTCCTTCAACGCCGCGGGAATGAACGAGCGCGACATCGGGATAGCCGGACCATTTGCGCCCGGCAGTTGGATGGGCTCAGGCCCGGAAACCTCGAGGTCTGTCCCGTCAGGCGCGGTCACGTACCAGCGGCATTCGCCATGCTTGGCGGGGTTGGGGTGCGTCACGTCCAGCCACGGGCGGAACATGCCGATGATCCAATCACCGTCTGCATCCACTGGCGGGTTGGTCGCCAGTAGAGCCCGGCAGCGTTGGCTGGCGTCGGTCGATCGTATCCAGCCGATATGAAACCGCACTTGCAGTTCCAGAAATTGCGTCGCCTCGTCAAAGACCTTCAAGTCGAACGGCTGACCTTGCCAGTCCTGCTCGTCGCCTAGATGCTGGTTGCCGGCGAACTGGATAAACCGCCCGTCCTCGGTGCGCAGCAAGGGAGGCGGCGAACCGTTGAAGCCGTTGCGGCTTCCGTTGATGTCGATGGCGCGCTCTGTCAGTGAACCGAGGTTGGCGTACTTGCGCCGCAGGATGAGCGACCGCTTGTGCGCCGTGTAGGCGAGCCCTAGACCTAGATCAGACTTGCCGCCGCCGCCCTGCCCGCCGTAGAGCAGCACGTCAGCGGGGTGGAAGTAGGCTTGCGTCTGCGGCCCTGGGTTGGGAATCCATTTCATCCCCGCCGTGGCTGCGAGGGCCTGCTTTTCGACTTCCTCGCGCTCCTTTGCCGGCAGCGCCGCAAGGCGGGCGATGATCTCGTCAAGCATCAGCGACGACCACGCCGGCGGGCGTATGTGATATATTCAAAATTGGCTTCTTCGATGTACGTCAATTGGGCGTCCTGCCCGACCACTGCATAAACGCCCGCAGCGGCGACCAGCGTGTAAGCGCCCGAGTTGGGCGTATAGGTGAGCCCTGCCGCCTGACCGGAGAGCGTATAAGCCCCGGCATTGGCGGCGAGCGTGCGGCCCGTAACGAGTGTCGCCGCCTGACCGGACAGGGTGTAGGAACCCGCCGCGCCAGTGACGACACGGCCCGCCTTCAGCGTGGCGACCTGACCCGTCAGCGTGTAGGAACCCGCCGAACACGTCAGGCTGTAGGAGCCTGTGCGGCTGAGCGTCGCGGCATGGCCGGTGAGCGTGTAGCTGCCTGCCGCCGCCGTCAGGACGCGGCCTGCCTTGAGAGTCGCCACCTGCCCCGAAAGGGTGTAAGCGCCAGCAGCCGCCGTCAGCTTCCGCGTCAGCGCGAAGGTCGCGGCCTGACCCGAGAGCGCGTAGGAGCCTGCCGCGCCCGTCAGCGTCAGCGCCCGATAGAGAGTTGCCGCCTGACCGGACAGGGTGTAGGAACCCGCCGCGCCAGTGAGCAGGCGACCGGCTTTCAGTGTCGCGGCTTGGCCTGAGAGCGTGTAGCCGCCTACGTCGGCTGTAACCTTTGAGGTCTTGAGTAGGCTTGCCGCCTGCCCGGTGAGACTGAACGATCCCGCCGCGCCAGTAACAACGCGACCCGCCTTGAGAGTCGCTGCTTGGCCCGTGAGGGTGAAGGAGCCTGCGTCAGCCGTGAGCGTGTAGTTGTTGAGGGGAGCGGCTTCTCGGAAGACACCGACAACCATAGCACCACGGGCGCTGCCCGCCGTAGCAGAGATGGTGCCGGTAGACCCCGTCGAGCCGAGAGTACCGTCAGCAAAGGCAAACGAGCCGTCTGCGCCGGTAGCACTGGAAGTGCCGCCACGCCTGAACCAGGTGTCGGACGTGGGAGCTGCCGTCGAGTTGCCGGAGGCTCCTGACGCAACAGACGGAGTCGTGACCGCGTCGAATGTACCGACACCAGTGCCACTGGCACCGCTCATGGCGACCGAACAGATCAGATCGCCGGAGTTGCCGCTGACTGCGGCGGTGTCAATCGTCGTCGATGCCGAGGCCATCGTACGGGACGAACTCGTGATGAACGAGATCGTGTTGGTGGCTCGGTAGGCGACGATGCGGCTCATCGCCAGATCGCCGCCCGTTCTGGTGAACGTGGTGCTGGGGGCTGAACCTCCGCGTACGATATAAGCGATCAGGGCGGACGAGATGCCGCCTCCGACAGTCGTGTCGCCGCTGTTTTCCTGGGCGACGAGCGTCCATCCTGCTGGGGCGGAGAAAGCGGCGTTGCCACGGAAGCCTATATAAGCGACCAGAAGATCGCCGGAAGCGGCCCCTGTCGGCTCAGCCGGGGAGCAGTTGCCCGACGCTACAGTGGCCACCGCCGAGGAAACGCCGACGAAGGACCACGACATAGCTAGACCGCCTTAAGATTGTCTACCGGATCGTCGTCAGTCGCGAAACGCCAGCCCCATACATTCGGCTGGGTGACTTCCGTTCCTCGCACGGAGCGTTTGAATTCGGTGCCGGTCCAGTAACCTCTCCAACCGTTGGGGTTGGTCTGAGAACCGTAAAAGAGCCAGACCTCCTGCCATTGCGGCGGCATCTGGTCCGTGATCAGAATGGGTTCCATCAGGCTATCGTCAGGACGCCGTTCGTCGCGTCGAGGTCAACGGTGAACGTCTCACCGATAGCCAGCGTGATCGAGGAACCGTAGTCCCACCAGCCGATCAATTGCTTGCCGACTGACGTGTCGTTGTACATGGCCGCATAGCGGAACGGGCCAATCGAGCCGCCCGCCGCCGTCCACGTCGCAGGATCGGCACGCACCAGCTTGTAGGTGCCGGTCGTCTGCGCGGAGGATGACGTGGCTGCGGAATTGCCGCCCGCCGTGTAGCCGTTGCCCGCTGCGATTTCAGCCGGGCCGGTCGTGCCGGTCGTGCCGTCATAGGCCGTGTGCGTAGCCGCGTTCGGGGCCGTGTTGCTGAGAAACACTTTCAGCGTGTCAGCGCCGAGGTCGTGCTTCTTTTCCGCCACGTCCTCGACAAAGCAGTTGAACTTGTTAAAGGCAGCCATAGCTTACGCCCCCATGAGTTTTGAAATGACCGCGCGGGCTTCGGCAATCTGTCGCTCGACGCCCGCTAGTTCTTCTCGCTTGCCGGTCATGGACGCCTGCAAGGCGCTGGCCTCGGTGCGCCATTTGGCGGCGTCATCGGCGGCCGCCTTGGCGTCGGCTTCGGCGCTCTTGCGAATTGATTCCGCGTCTTCAGCGGCGGCCTGGCGCGCCCTGCCGGCGTATGCATCCGCGTCAGCCCGCAAACGCTGCGCCTGATCTTCGGCGTCTGTGATGATGCGCGAGGCGCGCGCCTTGCGGCGTTCCTCGTCTGCGGCAAACTTCTCTTCCGCGGCTTTAGCGCGCTCGATCGCATCGGCTTCGCGCTTTTCAGCCACGATGGCGCGGGAACTGGCTTCGCTCGCGCGGCGCTCGACGTTCTCGATCGACTCGATATGACGCCACAGCTCGACCGATGTTTCCATCAGCTTGGCGAACCGGCCGAAATCCTCAACCGCCTCGCGCGTTGTCTTCAGCGGTTCGCTCATCGCATTTTCCCCTGCATGAAGACATAGACGTTGAGCGAGGTCGTGCCGTCGCCGGCGGTGACTTCCGGCCTGATCTTGTGCGGCAGGTGGAGAATTTGCTTGAGCCCCGTCGCCGTGAAGGTGATCGCGCTGCCGGCCGGATCGGTGAGCGTCGCCCACGTCGTACCGCCGTCATTCGAGCCCTTGAGGGATACCGAGCCGCCGGTGCCGAACGTGCCGACCACCTGGATGGAGCGGTCGGAATAGAACCCGAGTTCGACCCCGTCGCCAACGTCGCCATTCGCCATAGACGCCCACCGCACCCGCGTCGTCTCGATCGTCGGGTCGGGGAGAATTGCGTGAGTAATTGTCGCCACGGGGCGCGCTCCTGTTTATGGAGCCGGCGAGGCCCAAACCCCGCCGGCGCTAGGATCAGGCGTTGGTGAGGGCCGAGGACACCACGACGCGGCCGTTCGGCAGGCGGACGCCGAGATAGGCGGCCTCCGTGCCAGTGTCGGTCCAGGTCAGGTCAATGTCGCCGTCAGCTTCGGACGTGGCGAGGAAATACTTCTTCGCCACCACAGTCAGCAGCGCGCCATCCGTGCCGATCGCAATGCCGGTCGAGCCGCCAGTGACAACGAAAGCCGTCATGGCTGCGTTAAGGAACAGGATGATCTCGACCGTCTCGACATAGTCGATGTCAGCCCCGTTGGCGTCCTTGAGCTGAATGGTGATGGCGCGGGCGTCCGTCGCTTCAGCGCCCACCGTGATGGTTGCATCCACGCACGGGCGGGTGATGGCGATGCCGTTGCTGGTCAGGTGGCCGGCCGCAGCGACGCCGAAGCGGCGGTCGCCCGTCAGATGATCGTTGGAAGCCATGTTTTCAGTCCTTCATGCGGAGCCGAGAGCGTGCGCCCCGGCATGGTTTCCGGCGGGATTGCCGGGAAAGTGCAATGTTCTGGTTGTTTAGGCGGGAATTCGGGACACTTGCCGCCCGAATTGTGCAAATCAGGTCTGCGCTGCGCCCTTGGCGAGAATGAACGCCACGGCGCGGGCGATGTCCTTGGGATCAGCAGGCGGGATGAGTTCGGAGCCGTCCTTGCCGGTGTGTTCGGTCTTGTCGGCTAGCCCGAGGTCGCGGGCGATGATGTTGGCGTTCAACAGATCGGCCGCAGCGCCCGTAAACTTCTGGCAGCGGATTACTTCCTCTGCCCTCTGGACGACTGGGAATAAATCTTGCCGAGACTCCCTCCAATTTCGCCAAGTCTTCTTGTCGATGTCGAGGAAGATGCAGATGCCTTCGATTGTCATGGCCCGCATCTTGGCGGTCGGGACGTGCGTTGCTGCGCCCTGAAACGAGATTATCCTGTCCTCGTAGAGCGGATTATCCTCAACCCATTGGAAATACTCGCAGCACGCTTGCCAGAGTTCGTCCGCGGTCGTGAACTGAGGGTTTCTCCCGTGGCTCGATCGAACCTTCCAGAACTGGTTACCCAAGGGGGCCGACATCACGTAGCCAGCCACCAGAGGACGACGCCAGCCGCGCCGGCACATGCGCCGAGCAGGAAGACGCCGAGGGTTTGTAGGATCATGTGTCCGTCTCTAATGTGAAATGCTTGACCACATCGGCCAGGGTTTTCATGTCCTCGGATAAGCCTTCCTTGGCCTTTGCTTTGGCGAAGGCTTCCTGCAAGAGCCAGTCATCGGGGACTGTGGCTTCTGGCGTGGGCGCGTCATACAGACCCATAGCTTGGGCTTCCCGCGCTAGCTCGTCTAACGCTGCCTCTTGTTCAGCCGTGCGGCGGCGCTCAACCTCATCAGCCATCTGCGCAATGGACTCACGCCGCTGTTCAAGCTTGCGCTGCTCGGCTGCGGCGGCGATCTGGTCTAGGCTCATGCGGCTCATTTCCGCTTCCCCCGCGCCGTATGGTCTAGCTGATTGTAGGCCAGCATGTCCGGGCGCTTGTTCGCCATCCATTCGTCCACGCGCTCGAAATGCTTCTTGGCGCAGACAGAGGCCATGCACTTGTATTCAAGCAGGAGGCACATAGCGGTCCATGGTCACGCGTCCCGGCCCATCGAGATGATGGCAATCATCAGCAGATTTACGACAATGATCAGAACCACATCTGCCCACATCATGCCTTTGGTTCCACCTTGCGACATTCCAGCATATAAAAGCCGTTGTCAGGATTAAGCTTGTTGGCGTTAATCTCGGCCACGAGCGCAGCTGCAGCATTGTTCACTGGTCATTTCCTTGCGGGCTACCCAAGGCGCGGTTGTTTCGTCACAGGGCTTGGCGAGGAAGCACATGATGACGACGAGTAGGCTCACGGGAATTGCCTGTAAGGCGCGGAGAGCATCTCCACGAAGGCATCATCGACCATGCGTTTTGCGGCCTCGTCGAGGATTTCCTTCTCCATCTGTGGCGGCATGGTCCAGAGCGCCCACGCGAGGATCAGCAGCAGCTCTGCGGCAACCAGCCCGCCTAGAAGGATCAGGTAGCTCATGTGAGCGGCCCCAAGGCAAAGCAGAACAGCCCCAACGTGCCGGGGCTGATAAACAGCAAGGACCGTCCGGTTGGATTGCCGGGGACGTTCACAACCTTGTCTGCCGGAACATGGTATTCCCGCCCGATGGGAGCCCATGCGTGTTTGCGTGGCCCGCCGCCCGTGACCACCGCCAGAACCGAGCCGTCAGGCTGGACGCGCCAATTGTCCGCATAAACCGCGTCGGCTTCCGAGCAGCAAGAGCGGATACGCGGATCGTTCCAATAACTGGCGTTATTGTCTCCCTGCCCTGCGGCAACCGAGACAAGGATCAGTACGATCAACAGGCCAATGACGCCGCCGATGAGGAATCGGGCGGCGCGCTCGTGGGCGTCGTACATGGGAAACCCCGCTGTGCGAGGGAGAAGGCAGGAAATGACCCCACGCCTGTTGGCCGAACAGATCGCCCTGTTAATTCAGGGCTGGTGGTGCGGTCGATTGCTCGATCCCGTCCGGGGGCTTGACAGGTATTGGCGACGGGCTTTGAGGGACATACCGAGGAGGGGAAACGGTAGGCTACCCGCCGCCAAACTGATTTGCGCTCTAGGCACAGTTCCGATGATGGATATTGGAATATCCTATGGTGATTTGCGATTTATAGCAAGGGCTATAGGAGTTTTCCACAGGCAATCAATTATGCCGCCGCCATCCTCGCAAACGGATGCGCGCCCACCGGCAACCGGCCCAACTCATGCGCCACGATGCACAGGCCCGCCACGGCGTCCCGTTCCACCTCTGGCGATATGTCCGCGCCATCAAGGCACAGATGCCGTACCGCGAGATAGGAAATCGTCCCTTGATAGCGCAGCGCCGCCTCGATCCGCTCGATCTGCCGCCACCAGCCGTTTACGGTCGCATCAGACGGCCCCTGCCCGCTTCCGATGGCCCCGGTATGCACCGGATCGGGACAGCCCTTCGCAGCCCGCCAGCGGCGCATGAGTTCGGCGTAGTCCCGGCCCGCGT
>FSSH01000489.1_pt4 | contig 15052 bp, 22 predicted proteins | sample 1166101 | NCBI WGS metagenome assembly FSSH01 (sample SAMEA32972668, study PRJEB13176) | freshwater metagenome | biome: Drinking water system; feature: Biomass in drinking water that filtered by 0.45 um membrane; material: drinking water | place: USA | collected 2012-12-20 | depth 0 m | reverse complement strand
CATTATTTATTTATTGGTATTTCTAAAGTAGGTAAAAGATTCATAAAAACAAATCATACCTTAATAGTTAATAATGATGAAGGTAACATGATGTCACAAATTTACCATATGGTTAAAGGTGAACAAAATGAAGATTCTGTTTTATACAAAAAATTATGTGTGGCGTTAGATAGATTTTACACCGACCATGCTGATGAAAATGAAGTTAGTTTATGTTTAGACTATTATTTAATGAGTTTGAATGTTTTTAAAGATGAAACTCAATTTAGATTTATAGATGATTATGAAAGAGATACATCTTTATTTAAATCTTTTGTAAAAGAACTTAAACGTAAATTCTCAACCAATTTTACAAGAAATAACCCACTCACTTTTGCTGAAGGAATAATATATCCATCAGCAACTATCTCTGGAAAATATTCTGTATGGGTTGCAAGATTTATGAAACTATCATACAAACATTATTTGAACATTGTTTCAACTAGTAGAGGTATTATTGTTGATAGTGACATACCTGGTATAGAGAAACAGATATCTGAAAAACATGGTTACGTGATGGCTTATCATTATAACTGATAATAATAACTACTAGATGGAATATTCCATCTAGTAGTTATTTATTTTTTTATTTAATTTAAGGAGATGGTGGTGTATAATAATAAAATTATGTCAAAAGATGGTTTAGTAGAAGTGAAACCATATATTACTAGATATGTTGATCCTGATGACAATCTTTGTGATTTTGATATTTTACAGAATTATATTTTAAATATTTTAATTCTAGATATAGGTGACTTTCTTCCAAATTGTGTACATGTTATAAAATCACATACAGAAAGATTCCATTTATTGTGGAATGGGTCTATGAAAGCAGAAATAAGAACTCGTGACACAGATAAACCATATAAGGAGAATGATGTCTGTATTATGATAGATGGATTTAACGATATGGGTACATGGGTGTGTTCTGGTAATGTCTTATTAGTAAGAATAAGTTACATTGATACCTTCAGTATGCCAGATCAATATAGTGTTTTACTTAACTATGATATAATTTCTAAAATAAGATTACTTATAAATAAGTAATCTTTCAGATATAAAAGAAGCTGTAAAACAATTATAGGATTTTTGATATATGTTCTTAATAACATACTCTGAATTTTAGAAGAAATATAATTAAATAATATACAAAATCCACATCTTTCTTACAAAGTAAAACCACAACACATAAGGAATTAATATGCAAAAAACAGTATTTGAAGTATTTTGTGAATATTTAAATATCATATATGAAACAGGAGGTTCTCCTTATATTTTAGTTAAATGGTTTAAAGAACTACCAATACATTATTCTTATTTATCTAATGTTTCTTATGGTAAATGTATCTTATTAAAACTAAAAACTAATTCTATAGCTAACCTCGAATTAAAAGATAATAAAATTGTCTTTGATACTAGATTTAGCGGAGTATCTCATAAATTAATAATTCCTATTGAACAAATTATTAGTTTACGCGATGTTAGTGGAAATTTACCTGAATTATTTTTCGACCACACTCCTTTAAAAGAAGTAGTTGCAGATAGTGAAAAAGAAATTAATAAACCTATTAGACAAAAACCTAAATTAACTATAGTTAAATAGGAATGGTTAGATAGAGTAAATTAATTCATAAATAAGGATATAAAATGATAGAAAAAAGATTAGACCCTATTTCAGTAATATGTCAATTGTTTGAACAGTTTGTAGATTATAGAAATGGTGTTATAACTGATGAACAAGTTAAACATATATCTGGACAACTAGGTGCGTATTTCACTTTGTTTATAAGGTGCCATAATCTTGGATATGAGAAAGACGGTAATACATACCACCAAGAATGGGAAAAAGAAAAGAAATTTTATGCTCATGTGGTAATATTAAGAAGTAGAAAAGTATTCATAGCTTTATCTAAAGAAGACAGAATAGATAAAATCCCACTAACTGATTTCGTTAATACTTCTAATCACGATAGTTGTTGGAGATATGGATTCGATGAAATACTTAAAGCAATAGGTGGTGCTTATGATTTTTGTTATGATAATCCAGATATTCCTGAAGAACATAAAACGGATATTAAAGATGCCGGTATATATGTAGAATTTAATACTTTATTTGGTCATAAAATACTTAATTTAGTAGAAGTGAAATTTACTAACAATAAAGATAAAGGACAAGGTTATTATAATCTAACATCAGTTAAAGATGTTAGCTTTTCTGTAACTTTATAATAAATAAAAAGTAATTATGAATATAAAGTTTTATTTTGATTTAGAAGAAACTTTAATAAATTCTTTTTATAGTCCTATTTTCTGTAATCAGAATAAGATAGAAAGATTTATTAAAGATAATAAAATAAAGGAAATTGGTATATTCTCTGCCGCTATATGTAATATAAAAGATAAAGAACATTTTATTTTATATATAAAAGAAGGTATAGAAAAAAGATATGGTATTAAGATTATAGATAGTCGTGTAATAACTATGCAGCAAGTTGTGGATATGTATATGTCTAATTTATGTATATCTTTAGATATTAGTGAGCTGCTATCTCTATATGGTAAGAATGGTGCTTTTCATCAGTATTGTAATATGTTATATAGATCTAACCATACATGTATTTTATTAGATGATGCGTTTGACGACATCACTATTCACAACTATAAAACAAATCTCATAACTAAGATTATTAATATAGTAGAATTAAAGATTTTGAACCTATAAATGATTCTGAATTTGGATTTGAAAATAATTATCTTGCTGAAGGGTATGTTTATAAATTTAAATCATGGTATCCTAGTTTATTAGCATCTTCTCTTTATTACAATCAAAGAGATTTTTCTATACCATATGATGATTTATTAAAACAGAATAATATAAAGTTTATAAAGGAAATACCAAAATGAAACTAGATGAAAGAATGAAAAAATATGAGTATATTACTAGACAATATGCCTTACCTAGAACACCTCTTATCATTAGAGTGGATGGAAGAGCTTTTCATACATTAACTAAAAAGTTTAATAAACCATTTGATCTTTTATTTAAACACGCTATGTTAGCTGCTGCTGAAGGTGTTATAAAGGACCTACAAGGATTTAAATGTGCCTATGTGCAGTCAGATGAGATAACGTTTTTATTAACTGACTATGATGATTTAAATACTCAAGGTTGGTTTAATTATAATATTTCAAAAATGATTTCTATCACATCAGCATTAGCTAGTGTTCATTTTAATAAATATTTATTAAAAAATCATGAAACTTTTTATGATCCTGTACAAGTATTTGATTCTAGAGCTTTTAATATTCCTATAGAAGAAGTTAGCAATATGTTTTTATGGAGAGCTAAAGATAATTATAAAAATAGTGTACAAACATTTGCTAGAAGTTTATTCTCACATAAAGAGTTACATGGAAAAAGTGTAGAGGATATGCTAAATATGTGTAGAGAAAAAGGAAAACCTTGGGAAGATATTTATGATTTGTATAAAAATGGTGCATTTTATACAAATAGTTCCAAGATTCCCAATTGTTCAAAACTTATATTTAGATTTGATATCAGACCAAACTTTACTGATATTGATAATTTAATAAAACCTTTAATAACTTTTAATAAGGAAATAAATAATGAATAATATAAAATTAATTATTTTATTATTGATGATTTTTTAACTATCATTTGGAATATGGTTGAATATAGTTAACAAAAAATAAGTTATAGAAGATATGGTTAACCATATCTTCTATAACTATCTTATATTATTTTTTTAATTAAAAAAAGAAAATTTCTTTCTAGTTCCTTCAGATTTTTGTTTCTTAAGACTTATTAATAATTCATCAACAGTTTTAATAGTTTGTTCATCATTCTTTAATTCAGAACATAAAATTCTCATTCTGTTTTCTAAACTATTAAATATATTTTCATCTCTTGTTTTCTTCATTCTTATAGATAAGGATTCTATTTCTTCTCTTAATTCTTCGTTATATTCTTCATCATATAAAGACACAGGATCTTGTTTCTTATTATATGCAATATTTTTAGATAATACTTTAGTGCTATCTACTCCATAATAAGATAAATTTTTACCTCTAAGCATTAACCAAAAACCTAATAACCAAGCTATACACATATCATCTTTAGAACCAACATCATGATCTACTCTATTATTTCTAATAACTAATCCTAGTAATTGATCTATAAGTTTTTTATCTCTAACTAAACTACCACATAACTTAGCAGCATTCTGTAATATAACACCATATAAATCACCTCTGTTTTCTGCACCTGTGGCTGATGTAGCAAAACCAAAAAGTCTTTTATATTCTAAACACAATCTATCTTTTTTATGTAAAGGTGTTTTAACCATTTCTTTAAATCTATCATCATAAATATCAGACTCTTGAACTACTTTATTATATATTCTTTTAAAAGGATCTATATTAACAGATAATAATTTAAGAACAACTAAATCTAGTATAGCCTGACCTGATGACTTATTTTCAATCATTAAAGTAATTCTTTCATGTCTAATTAACCAATTACACAACCAATCAGCAAATTCAATAAGATTAGTTTCATTATAATTACCAGCAAAAGTAACAGCTCCTGTTATTTGATTTAACCCTATTACAGCTAGATCATCACCACCGGAAGCATTACTTGTATCCACACATAATAGATGATCATCTCTTCCTAGAACATGATTTATCTCATGTTCTTTTATATACCATCTTACTATATAACCTTTATCAGACATTTCGTTATATGGATCAGATATTTCAGAATCTCTTATAATTTCAGCATAATCTTTTAAAGGACTAACTAAACTACCAGATGTCCATCTATTTAAAAGATCTCTTTCTAAGTTACCGCCTTCGTTAGCTGTTCTTTCAATCACATCCATTAACCATTCATCTGTATAACCTAATTGTCTGTGATTAAATGTACAGTTAACCCTAAGAACACCATTCTTATTACCAAAAGGATTTTGTTCACTAGAACTATTCTTTCTTATTACTTTTTCTAACTCTTCTAGATTTTCACAATCAAATAGTTTTTCTGTCCATATGGCGGATTCTTGTAATAATTTATATACATAAGCACCATCTCTATCATCTTTCTTACCTGCTGTTGTTGTGAGTGTGATACCAAAAGGTAATCCTTTCAACTTAGCAATATCAGTAGCAGCACTTGTTGCAGCTAAACAACTTTTTAAAGTAATAGATATATTATGAAAATAAGCAGCCTCATCAAACCTAACTATAGGACTGGTAATACCTCTTCCTTTTAGTTCAGCATCTTTAGGAGATTTACTAGGAACATAACCTGTATAACTATTCTTTAATTTTTTAACTGTCAGATTTTCTGTATTACCTACGTCATGTCTATTTCTCATCTTTAAATAGAAAGGTAAGGTATCACATATGTTCTTAAGACGTATCAAGTTCTTACCACGTAAATCATCATCTTTAGTTAATAAAGCTATATCTGTATTGTTACTACCTACGTTTAAAAGATAACTGTCTAAAGTATCTATAGAGAAAGATTTACCTGTTTGACGTATCTGTATAAGCATAGTTGTTATATGGTTAAAGAATAACCAATACAAAGCCATATTACCTCTATTAGCTTTAAAAGGTAATATAAAATCTACAGTACCTTTTGGATCTCTAGATATCTCTCTAAAGAAATAAAAAGGATTTACTTTACATTCCTGAACTATCATTAATATTTGTTCTGTCGATAATTTAGGATCATGAGGATTTACATTTATTAAATTTTTATCATGCAATTGTAAACAATATGCGTAATTCTTCACATTCATCTCTTTTAATAACATAGCATATCTTAAAAAAGATTTATTATTAGTTTCTTTATGTATAACCGCATTACTATAACGTTGCCAATCTTGTAAAAATAAAATCATCTTTTATTACCTTTTAATTTTTTACTTATAGATAAACCATTTAAAGAACCAAATATCCAATTATCTATAGGAAACTCTGGACCTTTTCTATATCTAGCAAGTCTTATTCTATTTATATTCAGCTTTAGATAATCAGCCGCATGTTCTAATGAGCTAAAGATACAAATATCGTTAGTAATTATATTCTTACCATACACATTACAAATAGTTGATAAAGTAATATGATCGGGATTTTTTACTAATTTATCAGGCCAATGCGAGCCATCGTCAAATTTAAAAACATGATCGTTTTTTACAATCATACCGTAATTTTTACCTACTAGATGTGTTCTTAATTGAACTACATTAAAAGAACAATTAAAATTGTTTTTGAAATATTCAAAACATTTTTGTATGGAATAAAAACTTATTATATTATTTGTTTTTATGTTCTTAGCTAAAACATTCCTTGACAATTTAAATAAACCATTTTTTCTAGCATGTTGCATATTCTCATTATTGTCACACCATTCTAGATTTGTATAATGATTATTATTTTTATTTCCATCAATATGATTAACTTGTAATTCAGTTAAAACTTTACCTTTATGTCTTTCAGGGATTTCGCAAAAAAGTAAAGCTACTAACCTATGAACAGGTATGTGTTTATAAATACATCTGCTATGCTCACCATAAGAAATTAATTTATTAAAAAAATATTTTGAAGATTTACTATTATTTATTCTTAGATTTGTGGTTAAATAATTTTTATGAGATATAGAATATTTTTTATTCTTCCCTGTTTTTAAATCAATTATATCGCCATTTTTATTAATTATATATGGTAAATCAGTTACTGGTATATGATAATAATCTTTATATATCTCATTTTCTATAGGAATTGGAAATATTCCTATTTCTAATTCATAATCAGGTAAAGAATAAAATAATATATTTCTTTTTACTTTACCTCTTTTTTTGAAAGAAATTATTTGATTTTGTGAATTCGTTATCCATTCTAAATTTTCTAATTTTATATTTTTTGAGTTTCCGTCTTTATAAAAAACAACTAACTTATTTATATCTTTAATAGGTTTAAATGTTTTTAACACTAATAATGCGGCGCTTCTATATATAAGTTTATTTCCTATTTTAATCACTATTTTAGGTTTTTCGTCATTATTCATATAAACACTATTTCTATTCTTATAAATGAATTTACCTTCTTTATTTACTAAAATATCAGGAAAACCATTTACTATAAAAAATTCTTCATTCATAATCTTTCCTGCTTTATTATTATAATAAACAATCTTGTAAAAATAAAATAATTTTAATTCTCCTTATTATAAAATGATTTATTCTTAGTAAAGATATTTATTATGGTATGATAGTATTTATAAAATAACAACATTTTTACCTTCTATATTTATCATTAATATTTTAACATATTATTTAAAAAGGATATATTTCATGAAAACAGAAGAATTTAATATTAAAGATCATCTTAATGAATTAGGTTTAAAAATAAGAGAATTTAAACCTATAGTTTATCATGACCCTAAACATAGAGATGCTTTAGTATTTCAGATTAAAGATTGTTCTTTTAGAGAAATAGAATTTGATGATTTTACTATTATGTTACAAAATCATATTCCTGGTAAAGAATTAATAGGTATAAAAATTCATAATATATCATCAAGAAAACAAGAACTTAAGTATAATAAAGATGTGATTGATTATATTAAATCTATAATAGAAAAAGATAATCAATTTTATAATAATAAAGAAGACTTTTTAACTGTAATTAACTATATATACTCTAATTGAGGTATTAATTATTATTTAAATAAAAGGATAAAAATGGATAATGATATAATTAAAAATATTAAATTAACAGAAAATAGTATACTAAAATTATTTAAAGAATATAAAATTATAGGAATTGATGTATTAAGAAAAGATTTATTAAAAGAATATTTAATATATGTGCAGTATTTATACCCTAGTTTAATTATTGATGATAACATAAATCAAATTATATCTAAAACAATAGATTTACAAATAAATAGATTATGTAATAAGAAATATTTATTCAAATCTATTTGTAAGTTTGATAATGATGATACTACTGAATTTCTAACTATAAGAAATCCTTTTGATTTAAATCTTAAAATTGATAAAATAGTTTTAAGAGCTGGTTTATTATCAACTATATTGTATTATAATTCTACAGAAGAAATTAAGATAGTTGAGATCAATATAAAAACAGAAGCTAATTTAACTAAAGATAGTTTTACTGATTCAGAAATTTTAGATTTTCACCACATAAATCATAAATATTATAACACATATAAAATTATTTTTATATCACAACCTTATTCTTATCTATCAGTTTTAACAGATGAAAATCATAAATGTTTTAATAATATTAAAGATGATAATAATTATAAAGAGTTATATAAATATTACGGTATAAAATTATTTATTAATGAAAATAAATTAATAAGAATATACGATAAAGATAAGAACAAATCAACAATACATCATGATATATCTATATTTAATCCTAGATATGTTGATAATAAAATAACTATATTTTTAGGTGAGGTTAAAAAAGATAATATAACTCATAAGGATACACTATTACCACTATGTAGTAACTCAGAATTAGGAATAGTAACTGATTCAAATATATATGCTTATTTCTCAATTCATGATAAATGTATTATATTTAATAATGGTGTAGTTGTATATGAATGTTAAGTAAATAAAATACTATCTACAGAAGAGTGTTATAACACTCTTCTGTAGATCTAATAATTTTAAATTTTGAATGAAGGATTTTTATGTTAGCTAAAGAAATATTTGAAAAGATAAAAGAATTTACTATAACCGAAAATCAAATATTAAGTTTATTTTTTGAATATGAAACTTTAAGTATTAATGATATAAATGAAAAAATATTAAAACAAATTTTTGATTTAATAGAAGTGGAAGGTGAGATAGATATATTTTATACACATCTAATATCTAATAAATTATTTCCTCAAATAAATGAAAGATTAAAAAACTTAGTAAATAAAAAGTATTTGACACAAACTTTATCTAAAGAAATAGGTTATTTTTATACTATAAAGAATTCTATAGCTTTGTGTTCTAACTCTAAAGATAAAGAGACAATAATAAGAGCTAATATAGATAAAACTTTAGTATTTTATAACAATATAGATAAAACTAAAATTATCAAACTTAGTATTAAAACTAAAACTGAATTAAATAAAAATAGTTTTACAGGGTGTGAAATTTTATCTATATATAGAGATGATAATGATTTTGATAAATACATTATTATATTTATAGCTAAGCCATATAGTTGTTTTTATGCTATAACAAATAAAAATGATAAAAGCTTAAACAATATAAAACCAGATACATTTTTTAGAAGATTATACAAATACTACAGTATGAAAATATCTTTTAAATATTTATATCCTATAGAACTTGTACGTGGTAAATCTGAAGATTATCAAATTAGCCTCACTATTACTAATAAAGGCAACGGTATTGCTAATTTTATATTTTTTAAAAATAAGCCTGAATTAAAAAATATCATAGGTGATAATATATTATTATATCCTTCTGAAATTATAGATATAGATAATCTCCAAATAAAATCTAATGATTGTTTATTTGTATGTTTCTTTCAAGATGAAAAATGTTGTCATATAAAATATAAATAATTTAATATATGACATTATAAAAGATTTTAAACATATATACTTTATTTGAAATAATTTAGCTATCACTAATTTTATAAAAGGAAAATAAATGTATATTAGAATACCTTTAGAGTATGATTTTGACAGTACTAAGGAAACTGGTGGAATTTTCTTACATATAAACAAGATCAAAAAACCAAATCCAGAAGATGAATATGTTATACTTAATTTATTTAATCCGGATAGGAATATTCAGGTAAATAAAAATGACTTAATAAAGACAGTTGAATACTTTCAAGAGCGTGAACATGTTTGTGAAATATGTTTAGATATATTATCAGATAGTGGTAAAAATTATGGTAAGAAATCAGTTTTATTTATTTCTATAAATGATTTATCTAAACATAATACATTAAGACTACATATTGAATCTAATCAAAGAGTGATAAAAATTAATAAACTTAAATTATTAAAAGCTTTACAGTTGTTGTAAATATCATTCTTAAAAAGGACACAAAGAAATGAGCCTGAGTTTTTATTTAGAAGATAATGGTAATGATGAATTAGAATTAGTTTATTATTTAGGTAATGGATACACAGATAGATATTCTACAGGAAAAATATATAATAAAAATTATATAGAATCTGTACTTGGTGATGGGTTAAATGTAAGAAAAAATGATCAATCAGCACACACTTATAGTTTATTTTATTCTTCTATTAAAAATTTTGAAGAAGATTTATTAAAACAAATAAAGAAATTAGCTATAAAGGATAGAGAAGAAAAAGAACCATTGTTTAGACGTTGTGAGACGTATTATACAGTTGTTTATAGAGAACACCCCACACATGAATGGAAATACTTGACAACAATATCAGATCGATTTGAAAATAACAATATAGGTGATAAAGCACCAGATGAGTTTATATATGAATTAGATCAAACAAATTCTGATGCTTATATATTGTTATCCCCAACTGAGAAAAAAGATTATACTTGGTGTAATTTAAGAGACATCCTCCTCTTCATTAGACAAACAGAAAAAATAGATCTGATAAGTTTAAAAGAATTTTTTGAAATATATTAGATACTAATAAATTGTAATTATAGTATAGAATTATTAAACAAGGAGATAAAAATGAGATTCGAAATAGGACAACAAATACCATTTATTAAAGTAAAATTTAATAGAAGACCTGATATTAAATTTATGTTTCAAAGTTTATATGATACAAGAGTTCATAATCTTGACAGTATAGAAGTTAAAATGCTGACTGTAAAAGAACATCATAAAGTTCCGTGGTATCATGAACCTGCTGGAGAGAAGAAGTATGATGGTTTTATTTTTACAGAACAGTTGAATGAAGGTAAAGAACAAATATGGTATAATCAATATCCTACTGCTACATATGGTCAGTTAGATGATACATTTGATAGAATAGTTTTTAGACATTTAGAACATACTAATGAAGAAATTACAAAAATGTCTAATGAAGAAGTAGATATGTGGTTAGAACACTGGTATGAAGCTTTACATTTTATAGCTAATATAAAAAGAGCTGTAGATAGTGGTACACGTTATGCTTTAGAATTAACACCTGAAGACAGAAAGTTGTTTGAAGAATATCTTTTTAAAGTACAAGAAACTATTGAAAAAGTATCTGGCAAAAAGATTGAATTTAATACAGCTACTTATGAGTCAAAAGAAGGTGTTGTTATTGAGCTTAAAGGTTATTGGGAAGCTAAACTAGTTTAATTAAACTATATCAAGGATAATAAATAATGAAAGAATTGAAAAGATTACCAGAATTAAGTAAGACAACTCAAAACTTATTAGTTAGTAAAGAAGAGAAAACATATGCAGTAGAAGTTAGTAATAATACTACTAATAATGTTAAAGTTTTAGTAGGTGTTATTAATACAGCTTATTTTGATCCTAAAAGTAAAAACCCATCTAATAAATTCTTTACTATCAAACCAGGTGATTCAGATAAATTCAATAATCTATTTTGTGCTAAGAATGAAAAGTTATTCATTTCATCTACATCAAAAGATGTTTCTGTAGTTGTTTACGAAAATGCGTAAAACAAAATAGTTTGACTATCTATTAAAAAATAAGTAAATTTATTTATACAAAAGGAGAAGAAAATGATTTTACAAAAAATATTAAAGAGATACGAGCCATACGAAATACTTGATCTATTGTCTATGGAAGAAATAGATTATCGAGCAGCAGTGGTTCTTCATAAAGATAGAAAGAAAGTTCTTATAGCTAATAATGTAAAAGTTATTAGCTATCTTCTTAACCCCGATTTAGAAGTACTAATTTGTAATTCAGCTACACAATTTGGACCTTATACAGTTTTTAACGAAAATTTAAAAGTTATTCATTGTCCACTGGTTAAACAACTTCCTCATCCATGGTCACTACCTTCATCGTTAGAATATATTGTTCTAAATTCTTTAACAGATGAAGAAGGTTTCTTTCATTCTGAACATTTTAGTGAATATAGTTTTCTTAATGTAAAAAAACTTTATTTGGATTCTATTAAAAAAATAGATTTATCTAGATTTCCTAATGTTGAATATTTGTCTTTGAACTCTATTCAAGATTTTGAAAATTCAGGTATAAGTAATAAAGATGAATTACCTGTTTCTTTAAAGTTTTTATCACCGCTGACTTTAAAGAAACACAGACATTTACAAAAACATTTATAAAAAGAAATAATGAATAATAGTTTAAATACATCTTGTATATCACAAGGTGTTGAAAAATGGGAAATTTGTTGATACAATAAATAGAAATAAATGATCTTATATAAGAGAGATAGGGTTATAACCCTATCTCTCTTATATATTTATAAATATCTTTAGACCTACCTTTTCTAAAGAATTATAAAATACAAAAACAATAATAACAATTTTAAATTCTATAAAGGAGAATTTATGTTTAAAGAGATTTTAGTTGGTGTGGTTGTAATATTCATAGCTTTTATATTTTTCATTGTTAAATTTTTCCACATATCAAAGTATTATTTAATAGTGTTTTTAAATAATTTAGCAGACACAAGTTATATAATAGCTTATATATTTTTAGGTCTACTTTCACTAATAGGTTTTTTCTTTTTGATGTATAGTATTTTTTACTAAAGGAGTAGTGTTATGTTTGATTTTACCATTATTTTAGCAACACTGATTATAGTTCCATTAATCTTTATTTTCTCATGTGTGATTTATGTTGAGGAAAATTGGAATAAATTTAGTGAACCTTTAAAATGTTATTTATTAATAGATAGCTATTTAAAATATTTTTTAGATAGGAGTGTTTTATCTGTTGATAGAGAAACATCTGACTTTATTTTATCTGTTAATTATAAAATAAACATATATACACAAGTAATGATATTTTTATCTTTATTTAGTGGTATTGGTGGTGTAGTTATTTCTCTTTTAATAATTAAAGATTATATTTTCCTTATTTCTAGAAATTTCTACAGATCTTTTTTAACAAACTAACATAATTAAACCACCATGATCATTCAAACTATTTTAATTTACATATCTTGTGTTTTATTATCTTTAGGTGTGTTCTTCTATATAATGATTGGTAGGATAAACATGTCTATGGATTTTCCTGATTTCTGTACTTATTTAGATAATGATTGTATGTTATCTAATATAACTGAATCTAGAATAGGAAATATGTTAGGGATAATATATGTATTAACTGTTATTCCAACTTTATTCTTTCTTATGTTTTATGTTATGGATGTTTTAAGAGTGAAAACATATTACAAAGATATTCCTATGAAGAAAGATTCTTATAGTATTAATAAACTTTTTAAAATTCCTTCAAAAAGTAATTATTTTAAATTCGAAGATATAATTAATAATATAGATTTGTCTCATATTAAATTAAGCTATTTTAAATAATTATATCCATATATACTTATTATGAGATATTTTATATCTTATTTTAATTAAACTTCTAAAAAGAAAAGGAGAGTTTTAGATGTCATTTAACAAAATTTGTTCAAACTTAAATCTATCTGTAAAAGAAAGTAAATCTTTTAAAATGAAGACTAACTTCTTATTAGATCATATATTTGGAAAAAAGACACCAACTAAGTTAATTCAATCTGTTATTAATAAAGGTGAAAAAGTAATGGTTGGTGCAAGACCTCTACGTGTTGTTAAGATAGATGGTAAAATATATGGATCTCTAACAATAGCTTCTAAAGCTTTAGGTATATCCGCCAGCACCATAAGACGAAGATGTTTGTGTTCAAGTTTCAAAAACTACAAGTACATGTAAAGAAATAATATCCATACTAAGACTTTACAGTCTTAGTATGGATAAGTTAAATATTTTTTTTACTTCAATTCATTATTTAGTTCTTTTTCAATAAAGCTTAAAAATATATTCAAAAGAACTTTTATTAATTTATCTCTATCTTCAAAACAGAATTCATCAATCTTAAATACTATCTTTAAATTATTAAAAGAAAGATATTGTTCTTCAAAACTCTCATCTATGACGGCCCTTATCGTAAGAGTCTTAAATGTTACTTTCTGTATCTTTCCTCTTTTAAATATATAATCAGTATAATCATCTTCATGAAAATAAAATTTTATAAATTTATTATCTATTGTTTCTACAGATAAAACTTTAAACTCATCTGATAAAGGTTCTAAATCAGTTTTATAAAATCTTATACCTTTTAGATATATTCTTAATTTAAGTAGTAATAACCTCATACTAATTCCTTCTAATAATATTATTCTTATTTAGTTATACCTACTAATGATCTAAATATAATATATAATATAACAGCTGTTCGTGTAGACATCAGTAGGCTACTACTAGGTTTAGTGTCTTGACTAGCTAATATTATTTTCTCACCTATACTTCTTATTTCTTCTAGATCTTCATCTGTTGATCTAGTAGATAAATATAAATTTTTTAAACTAACTAATATCTTAGGATAATCTCTCATATTAGTTATGTTATTTTGACTTAATAGATGGAATGAATGTATTATTATTTTACTTATAAATTCGTCTATATCAGTATGGTATTTAGAATTATTATAATTATCGGATAACCATTCTAAAACACTTCTCAACATCCTAGTAGAAGTATTAGAATTTAATCCAGTTATTATAGATAAGAGATCATTCTTTATAAAACTATCTTTATCTACTACTATACCTTTTAAATAGGTTATATACGTCTCTACAGTCCCTATTTTATCTTTTAAGGCTAACTCCCCTTCCACATCTACGATGGTGCTAGAGGTCGTTAAAATGTTATCTCCGTCACTATGTGTGGTAACAAACTCACCATAATAACCTTTCATAATTTCTCTTATTCTTCCTTGACT
>FSSH01000572.1_pt1 | contig 15104 bp, 15 predicted proteins | sample 1166101 | NCBI WGS metagenome assembly FSSH01 (sample SAMEA32972668, study PRJEB13176) | freshwater metagenome | biome: Drinking water system; feature: Biomass in drinking water that filtered by 0.45 um membrane; material: drinking water | place: USA | collected 2012-12-20 | depth 0 m | reverse complement strand
CACTTTTCCGGAAGCACTTTGGCTTTCTCGTTTGTCGTGCTTCTTGTCGGAAAACCGGTTTCTACTTTTCCGGAAGCACTTTAAGACCGCGTTTGGACGCCGACGCCGGTCGCAATTTTGAAAGCGTAGCCATGTGGGAAGACATACTGCTTTACGTCGCCGTCGGTTTCGTGGCGCAGATGATCGACGGCGCCATCGGCATGGCTTACGGCATCACCTCATCATCAGTCTTGCTGAGCCTCGGCGTTCCGCCAGCCACCGCGAGCGCATGCGTGCATGCCGCCGAAACATTCACGACCGCTGCATCGGGAGCCTCGCACTGGAAGCTTGGAAATGTCGATTTCAAGCTTGTTCGACGCTTGGCCATCCCTGGCGCCATTGGCGGCGCAATCGGCGCCTACGCGTTGTCGAATATCAACGGTGACGTCATCAAACCGATCGTCGCGGGCTACCTGCTGTTGATGGGTATTTACATTCTCTTCAAAGCAGTGCGGCCCATGCCAACCCCAAAAGACCCGCCGGAACGCGTCGCCGTCCTCGGCCTCGTCGGCGGGTTTCTCGATTCGATCGGCGGCGGCGGTTGGGGGCCGATCGTGACAACGTCGTTGATTGGACAAGGCACAACGCCGCGTTACGCCATCGGATCGGTTTCATTGTCGGAGTTCTTCGTCACCTTGACGATCTCGGCAACTTTCATGCTAACGATTGGACTGAACTTATTTCCAATTATTGTGGGCCTCGTGATTGGCGGCGTGATCGCAGCGCCGCTCGCCGCAATGACAACCAAACATCTGCCCGACAAAGTCTTGATGGCGATGGTCGGGGTGGTCATCGTTGTGCTCAGCCTCAGAACGATCATCAATTCCCTCGCCTGATCGCTCGCCGATCTCCGCACCAACATAAGACTTGCAGATGCTCGAACTGAACCTGACGGAACTTTGGCCGATCATTGTGTTTGGCGGCCTTGTCGTTGGCTTCCTCGTCGGCATGACGGGTGTCGGCGCGGGTTCGCTGATGACGCCGTTTCTGATTACGCAAATCGGCGTGTCTCCGACGATTGCCGTCGGCACCGATCTTTTGTTCGCGTCGATTACGAAGGCCTCGGCGGCGGCGCCGCATCACACCCTTGGCAACGTCAGCTGGACGCTTGTTGCTTGGCTCGCAGGTGGGAGCGTTCCGGGAGCGTTGGCGACACTGGCGCTGCTGCATCACTTCGATCCCGATACCGCCATGCTGGCGCGGTTCATCAAGCAGGCTCTGGTGACGGCGCTGCTGCTGAGCGCTTTTGCGATCCTGCTGTATCCATTCGTCGTCAAGCGACGCGAGCAAACCCTGTCGCCTGCCGATCTGCCGACGCGCAAACTGCCGACGTTGCTGCTTGGGTTGGTGCTCGGGGCGGTCGTCACGCTGACGTCAGTTGGCGCCGGCGCTATCGGCGTGGTCGTGCTGTCGATGCTCTATCCGAAGTTGATGACGCGGCGGCTGATCGGTACCGACGTTGTCCATGCCGTGCCGCTGACGCTGGTGTCCGGCCTCGCCCACATGGGTATGGGCAATACCGATTTTAACTTGCTTGGTTTGTTGCTGTTGGGATCGTTGCCGGGCATCGCCGTCGGCTCGCGGCTGACAGGTGTTCTGCCGGATTGGCTGCTGCGCATCGCGCTGTCAGTAATCCTGGCGTTCGCGGCTTACCAGTTATGGCAAAAAGTTTGAGGCGATGGCTCCTTGCGAGCATCACCCCAACGTCTTTGCACGACCACGAAAGAGCCGAGCTAAACCAGTCGCAGATCGGCGTGGAATTTGTTGCCGGCCTTCGTGGCGTCGACCGCGCCGGCGCGAATGACATAATCGCCGAAATGCTCTTTGGCCTTGCGCTCTTTGGCATAGGCCAAGAACAACGGCTCCAACAGCGCGACGATGCGGTCCTCGCTGACGTCTTGCGCGTAGAGCTTCGATAGGCGCGACCCATCGAAGGCAGCGCCCAGATAGAGATTATAAACGCCAGGGTTGCGCCCCACCAAGCCGATCTCAGCAAGGTAAGGTCTGGCGCACCCATTCGGGCACCCGGTCATGCGCATGATGATGTCGTCGTCGCGCAATCCGGCTTTGTCGAGGCTATCTTCGAGGCGCGTGATCAAGCTCGGCAGGTAGCGTTCGCTTTCGGCCAGCGCCAAGCCGCACGTCGGCAGTGCGACGCACGCCATCGCATTCGCCCGCAAGCGCGACGAAACCTCGATCGAAACGCCGTGCTTTTCCAGGATCATTTCAACACTGGCTTTGGCTTTCGCCGACATATCGGTCAGCAACACATTTTGGTTGGCGGAGGCGACGAAGCCGCAAAGGCCAGCGTCGGCAATCTCGCGCAGCGCCGATCGCATGGCGATGCCGGGCCGATCCTTGATGCGTCCGTTCTCGACGAACAGCGTCAGATGCCAAGTCTTGTCGTCGCCTTGCTGCCAGCCGAGCGTATCTCCGGTGCCGGTGAAGTGGAACGGCTTGGGCTTGCCGAGCTTGAAGCCGCAGCGCTTCTCGACTTCAGCACGGAACGCGTCGAGACCACGATCCTCGATCGTATATTTGAGGCGGGCGCGGGCGCGAACTTCGCGGTTGCCCCAGTCGCGCTGCACGGTCAACACTGCTTCGCTGACCTTGATCGCTTGCTCGATCGTGCAAAATCCGAGTTGATCGGCGGTACGCGGAAACGTATTCAAATCGCCGTGCGTCATGCCCATGCCGCCGCCAACAGTGACGTTCCAGCCGATGACGGTTCCTTTATCCAGAATGGCGATGAAGCCGAGATCGTGAGCGAAGACATCGACGTCGTTGCTTGGCGGAACGGCAATAACGGTTTTAAATTTGCGCGGCAAATACTGCACGCCGTAAAGCGGTTCCTCGTCCTTGCCGGCATCGCGCGATTGATCTGTGACCTTCTCGCCGTCCAGCCAGATTTCGTGATAGGCGCGGGTTTTAGGCAGGAGGTGTTCGCTGATGGCTTTGCCAAGCTCGTAGGCTTGCTTGTGCGCTTTCGACAGATGCGGGTTGCCGGCGCTCATGACGTTGCGATTGACGTCGCCGCAGGCAGCCAGCGTATCGAGCGCGGCGGCATTAATCGCCTGCATCGTCCGCTTCAAATTTGACTTGATAACGCCGTGGTACTGAAACGTCTCACGCGTCGTTAGCCGCAGCGTGCCGTTGGCATAGGTGGTGGCAATGTCGTCGAGCGCGATCCACTGCTTGGCATTGAGGTAGCCGCCCGGGATGCGCAGCCGGAGCATGAACGAAAAGGCCTTCTCAAGCCGCTTCTTTGAACGCTCACCGCGCATGTCGCGGTCGTCCTGGATATACGAGCCGTGAAACTTGATGAGCTGGTGATCATCCTCAGCGATGTTGCCGGTGACAACGTCGGCCAGCCCCTCAGCCAGCGTGCCACGCAACTGCCGGCTGTGTTCTTTGATGATCTCGTTCTTTGCGCGCTTGTCGGTCATATGTGGTTCCATCACGGGAAACGGTTTGTGGGCGAGGCCGGAGGCTCGGCTTCGGCGCTGCGCGATTTTGCCTAACGGTCAATAGACGTCGCGTTGATAGCGGCCTGCTTTGGTGAGTTCCTTGAGCTTGGCGCGCCCGGCATCGTCGTCGCCTTTGAGGCTTTCGGCCAGGATCTTCACGAGCGTCGCATCGACATCTTTCGCCATGCCTTTTTCATCACCGCAAACATATACATGCGCGCCGTCGGCAAGCCACTTTTGAATGTCGCCGCGGCGTTCCCATAGTCGCGACTGGACGTAGATTTTTTCCGGCTGATCGCGCGAGAAGGCAACGTCGATATTCGTCAGTGCACCAGCTGCGATGTGGTCCTGCCATTCGAGCTGATAGAGAAAATCGTTGGTGAAGTTGCGCTCGCCGAAAAACAGCCAGCTTTTGCCTTTCGCGCCGGTTTCAATGCGCTCCTCGATGAAGCCGCGATAGGGCGCGACGCCGGTGCCGGCGCCGATCATGATGATCGGCGTGTTGCCGTCTGCCGGTAGGCGGAAGTGGCGGTTCGGCTTGACATAGAGGCGTGCCGTCTGCCCGACCTTGCGACGCTCAGCAAGGTAGATCGACGCCACGCCCTTGCGGGCCTTACCGTGCGATTGCCAGCGCACGCCACCGACGAGCAGATGCGCTTCACCGGGGTGGGCCTTGATGCTGGAGGCGACGGAATACAGCCGGCCAGGCAACGGCCGCAGCACGCCGAGCAGTTGGTCAGCGGTCAGTTTTTCAGGATAGGTTTCGAACACGTCGACGAGTTGGCGATCGAATGAAAACTTGGTGTAGGCGTCGCCTTCAAGCAGCTTTTTGACGTCGGCGCGGCCCGTCAGCTTGGCGTAGTTTTCAACGAGGGCTCGCGACAGCGTCGTCACGTCATAGCCCTTCTGGATTTTCAAAAGCAGGCTCGCGTCTGACGATAAACCAACCGCGCTCAGCAGTTGATCGACAAGCGCGGGGTCGTTTTCCGGAATGAGGCCAATGGCATCGCCCGGTTGATAGACGAACGCCGGATTGTCCGTCGCGAACTCGACGTGCCATGTCTCGCGCGATGATCCTGAACCGTTCAAATTGACCAGTTCGGATATTTCAGCTTCGAGCGGGTCTTCGGACGTAAACAGCGGTTCGTCATCGTCGAGCGCTTGAGCCGAGCTGGAAAAATCGACATGGACGACGGTGCCGTTTGCAGCCGGTTCGACGACGGGCGCGAGTTTGCCGAGTGTGCCTTCGGTCCAAGCAGCCGCCTGCTTGGCAAAATCGAGATCGAGATCGACCCGGTCGGCGGCGCGCGTACCGCCCAGCGCTTCCAAGCGCGCATCAATGGCTTTGCCGACGGCGCAAAACTGCACATAGGCCGTATCACCAAGCGACAGCACGGCGAAGCGCACACCATCGAGACGGGGGGCGGCGTCGCTCATTAAGGCCGCGTAAAAGTCGGCAGCGCGCGCTGGCGGGTCGCCCTCGCCCCAAGTCGCCGCATAGATCACGACGTTTTTGGACTTCGCGAGCAACGCCATGTCGGCATCGGCCATATCGTAGACCTTGGCATCGAGGCCGTGCTTTTGCGCCGCCTTTTTGGCTTTGGCGGCGAGCGTTTCACAGTTGCCGCTTTCGCTGCCGTAGAGAATGGTCAGCGGCACGCGTGGCTTGGCTGCGACGGCCGGCTGAACTGCAACGCCCTGCGCCGCCTCGAAGCCGGCGAAGAACCCGGCAAGCCACGAGCGCTGCTGCGGCGTCGTCCGCGACACGACGCGGTTCAGGAGATCGATCTCCTCCGGCGAGAATGGAGCTGTTTTCGGAAGCAGTGGACTTGACGTCACCAGTGGTCTCCGTTTCGCGGCCGTCGCCGGCGAGGGTAATTGTTAAATCATATATAGGCGTCGCATCGACGAAGGTATCAACCAGACGTAAGTTACGGACCTATGCCGCCGCTAGCCTTCCGCAATTTTGAAAATTGCCGGTCGCAGCCTGATGTGGCCGGTCGAAGCCGCCGCATCGGCGAAGCATTAAGCCGCGACCGGCGCTTTTTCCAGAGCGCCATCGCGTTGTGCAGTGGCCGAGTGGGCGCCGGCTGGCCTATCCGCGAAACCCCGGCCAGCGCAAAAATCCAGCCAACACTGCTGTCGGCCACGTGTCCGTAGACGTAGCTCTAACACAACGCGAAATAAAATACCATGAATACGAGTTTGAAATCTTCTATCTAGAAAAATCTTCTACTTAATTGCCAATTTTAGAAATTACATACTGGTCGAATAAGTCGCGTAGCAACTTCATCTGGGTTGCAGAGGCAAGCGTCTTCTGCCGGCAAATGAAGCGTGGCGACTTCGAGCGATGACCGTCTCGCGGTCCCAATCTCGCCATGAATCGTCGAGCGCGCACGGCACTCACACGTAACCGTGAAAGTGATTGATTTGAGCGCGCGCTCGTCGTGTGTTGTTATGGTAGTCGAAGCGAAGCGAAGCGGATCGGCTTGACTTTACCTTTCCATTCCGCAGATTAGCGCCGCACTCAAAGTGCACATAAGAAGGATCTGCACCGGCCTGCCAATCTCGCTGTGAGGTCGGTCGCCGGGTAAGCAGTTTTAGGTTTCTGGAGGAAACACACATGAAGATCTGGTCAAAGCCCGCTGTTCGCGAACAGGAAGTCGGCCTCGAAGTGACGAGCTATTTGCCGGCTGAAATCGACATCATCTAAGTCAGGTTGTCTTCGGCTTCACGGACGACGTGAAGTCCCGGCGCGGCGGTCGATGATATCGGCCGCCGTTGTCGTTTGAAGTCGCCGTCTTTGAGATGCCAGCCAGCGCCAACGGATGTCCTCGCACCCCGGCGCCAGGCAAGACGCGCTAAGACAGAGCACACATGTTCATAAAAATTCTTGGCTCTGCGGCCGGTGGCGGATTTCCGCAATGGAACTGCAACGGGCTGCATTCATCGAATGTCAGGGCGGGAAAAGCAGGGTATCGCGCCCGGCTGCAATCATCGCTGGCCGTGTCCGACAACAATCGTGATTGGGTTCTGTTGAACGCGTCACCCGATCTGCGCCAGCAAATCAATGAAACGCCCGAACTGCACCCGGATCGCAACGGTGCACTCCGCAATTCGCCGATCAAAGCTGTCGTCGTCACCAATGCCGATGTCGATCACATCACCGGTCTGATCAGTTTGCGGGAGGGCCAACCGTTCGCGATCTATGGATCGGATCGGGTGCTGGCGACGCTCGCTGCCAACTCGATCTTCAACGTCTGCGCCCCCGACAAAGTCCCGCGCAAGGCCTTTGAACTCGATCGACCGACAGCGCTTGAAGGCGGCGGCTCCGATCTCGGATTGACGGTCGAGGCGTTCGCAGTGCCGGGCAAGATCGCTTTATTTCTTGAAACGGGGTCCGCTGGCGGAAATTTTGGCAGCCGCGACGGCGACACCATTGGCCTCAAGATCACGTCGGCCGCGTCAGGCACGTCGTTTTTTTATATTCCCGGCTGCGCGGAAATCGACGCGCCTCTGGCCGCCCGCTTGAAGGGCGCTGATCTGCTGTTCTTGGACGGCACGCTATTCACTGATGACGAGATGGTGAGCCAGGGCCTATCGGCAAAAACAGGTCAACGCATGGGCCACATTTCAATCTCGGGTCCTGCAGGATCGGTCGAGGCGGTCAAACCGCTAGGCGTCAAACGGCGTATTTACGTGCATATCAACAATTCCAACCCCATCTTGGATGAGACGTCGCAAGCCCGTAAGTTCGTTGACGCAAGTGGTTGGGAAGTCGGTCACGACGGCATGGAGATCCGCCTATGAGCACGGTCAGCTTAGAAAAAAGGTCGGCGCAGCTGCGCGACAGCGAACCGCCGATGCCGGTTTCCGAGTTCGAAGCCGCCATTCGTGCGGTCGGTCCCGAACGCTATCATGATCTGCATCCGTTTCATGGCTTGCTGCATGGCGGCAAGCTCACCAAGGGACAAGTGCAGGCTTGGGCGTTGAACCGCTATTGCTATCAATCAGCCGTGCCGCGCAAGGACGCGGCCTTGATGAGCCGGGTGCATGACCGCGAATTGCGCCGCGAATGGATGCATCGGATGCTGGATCATGATGGCATGCCACCGGACGAACCGGGCGGCATTGAACGCTGGCTGGCTTTGACCGACGGTCTCGGTCTCGATCGCGAGTACGTCATATCACGCCGCGGGGCCTTGGCCGCCACGATCTTCGCGGTTGAGGCCTATGTGACGTTCGTGCGCGAGCAGCCGCTGACAGTCGCCGTCGCCTCTTCGCTCACCGAACTGTTCGCGCCCAAGATCCACAAAGAGCGCATCTCCGGAATGCTGGAGGGCTACGATTTCATCGACGATCACGTCATGTCCTATTTCAAACGGCGCCTGACACAGGCGCCACGCGACGCCGACTTCGCCCTCAAATATGTGCTCGAAAACGCCAAGACGCGCGACGAGCAGGAGGCCTGCGTCGATGCCGTTCGCTTCAAGTGCAACGTACTGTGGGTGCAGCAGGACGCGCTTTACAATGCTTATGTTGCTGGCAACATTCCGCCCGGCGCTTTCCGTCCTGGAGCCTGATCATGACCGGTTCACCAACCCCAGCAGCCGCGAGGCGCACGCGCACTTTGATCAGCGTCGGGTCACAGCCAAGCCTGCCGCCGCACATCAAACTTCGTCACGACGCCGGTCGTGGCCGCTGGCACGTGCTGGCGCCTGAACGCGTGTTCGAACCCGACCCGATCGCTGTCGAAATCTTGAAGCGGTGTGATGGCGTTAAAACCGTTCAAGCCATCGCTGACGTCATGGCGGCCGAGTATGATGCCCCGCTCGCCGACATCACAGCCGACATTATCGCCATGCTCCAGGACCTTGCCGACAAGGGCGTCGTGCGAGCCTGAGCATCTTTATTTTAGCGAGAGCGCCTCGCGCCCAACTGTGGTGTTGCCATGAATGAAATTGTTCCTGCTGACAAGATTGCCGACGGCGGCGATGCTGCGGCCTGCGCGCGGGCGCCGATCGGGATGCTCTGTGAGCTGACGCACCGGTGCCCATTGCAATGTCCGTATTGTTCGAACCCGCTCGAACTCGACCGCGTAAACACGGAGTTATCGACCGAGGTTTGGCAAGACGTCATGCGCCAGGCGGCTGACCTCGGCATTCTCCAGATCCATCTCTCGGGCGGCGAGCCGACGGTGCGCAAAGATCTCGAAGACATCGTCGAGGTTGCAGCGAAGGTTGGTCTCTATACGAACTTGATCACCGCCGGCGTGACGCTCACGCGCGATCGGCTGAAGCGTTTGAAGGACCTCGGTCTCGATCACGTTCAGCTGTCGATCCAGGATGTCGACGACGCGAACGCTGAGAAAATCTCGGCCTATAAAAATGGCCTCGAGAAGAAGCGCGAACTCGGCAAATGGGTTCGCGAATTCGATATGCCGTTGACGATCAACGCGCCTATCCACCGGCTGAATATCGAGAACCTGCCAAACATCATCGAGTTCGCGGTCGAGATGGGTGCCGGTCGCATCGAGGTGGCCAACATCCAATACTACGCCTGGGCACTGAAGAACCGCGCCGCGCTCATGCCGACCCGCGCCCAAGTGATGCGCAGCGCTGAAATCGTCGAGGACGCCAAGCAGCGCTTGAAGGGCATCCTCGTGTTCGATTTCGTTGTGCCCGACTACTACGCAAAGACGCCGAAGCCGTGCATGGGCGGGTGGGGCAAAGGCATTATGAACATCACGCCACAAGGCCGCGTGCTGCCGTGCCATGCCGCTGAATCGATCCCTGGTCTCGAATTCGATAACGTCAAGGATAGGCGCCTCGCTGACATCTGGCTGAATGGCCAAGCGTTCAACATGTACCGCGGAACGAGCTGGATGAAGGAACCGTGCCGGTCCTGCCCTCGCGCCGAGATCGATTTCGGTGGCTGTCGCTGTCAGGCGATGGCTTTTACCGGCGACGCGACCAACACCGATCCAGCCTGCAAATTCTCAGCCCTCCACGGCGACTTCGTGGCCGCCGCCGAACGCGAGAGCGGGGTGCCAAAACCGCCTCCGTTCGTCTATCGCCGGCTCGGCGGGGCCAAGACCGACGCCGCAATCGATTGACCGTCTGCGGTCGGTTTGAACGATCCGATCACGCGCGTGCTGCAATGCAGAAACCGCCGGCTACGAGTCGCGTGGCATGGTAAAAATTGCGCTGCGTCATTTCGTTCAGACCGGGTTCAGAAAAAAAATGCCAACTTCGCGAAGCTAAGCTATGAGTCACGACGTTATAACAACGCCGGATAGGCGAAACGGGAAGGAAATACGCGATGCGGAAGTTGATTTTGGCGATCGGTATGATCATGGCGATGCCAGTGGCGGCGTCGGCAGCCGACGCAGAAGCTGGCAAGCTGGTCTTTAACAAGTGCAAGGCCTGCCATGTGATTGGCAAAAATGCCGTCGGCCCGAACCTTCAGGGTGTTGTCGGACGCAAATCCGGGACCGTCGAAGGTTACAAGTATTCGGAAGCGATGGCCAAAGCCGACCTGACCTGGGATGAGGCAACAATCAAAGAATACCTCGCCGATCCCAAGAAAAAGGTGCCGGGCAACAAGATGGTCTTCGCCGGAATTAAAGATCCTGTCGATGAAGACAACTTGATTGAATATCTTAAGACCTTGAAATAGCGCGTTCGAAATTGAGCGATTTTGGAGCTGCGGACCCTACCGGGTTCGCAGCTTTTCTATTAGCGCGGATTGGCGGTTTAGATCGCCGTCACGTCGTCCAGAGTCATGGCGCCGATCAGATCGGCAATGTGCCGCCCGCCTAGCTTGAAGTCCGGAGCAATGTCCTGGATCGGCAACAGCACAAATGACCGTTGGGCGATCAATGGATGCGGAATGACGAGATCTGGATCATCGAGTTGCAAATCGCGATAGCTGAGGATGTCGATGTCGATGAGGCGCGGTCCCCAATGCTGTTGACGGACGCGGCCCATTTCGTTTTCGATGCCTTGACAGCAGTGCAGCAGATCGCGCGGGGACATCTGCGTTTGAATTGAAATCGCGGCGTTGACGAACCAATCCTGATCAATCACGCCCCAAGGCGCTGATTTGTAAGTGCGCGATCGTGCGACGAGGCGAATGTCCGGCGTTGCCGTCAACCGCTCGATGGCCCGGTCGAGATTTGCAAACTTGTCGCCGAGGTTTGAACCAAGGCCGATCAGCGCATCGAACGGCGGCTGGGCGGCGGTCTTTGAAGGTACTGGTCGCGACATGGTCGGGGCTCGAAGTGATCAATCATACTTGATGTAAGAGAAGCGCAGATCGTTCTGTGGCGTGCCCTCAAGGCCCTTGCCATCCTTGGCCGGCTGCCAATGGACCACCTCTTCGATCTTTTTCGCCAGCTCAAGATCTTTCGATGTGATGCCCTTTGCCGAATGCGTCACGAGCCGAACCTCAACCCAGGCGTAAGACGCCGTGATATCGGGATGATGCCACGCCGCTTCCGCCAAATGACCAACTGTGTTGATGACCATCAGCGTGCCTTTCCAGCTCGACGTCTTGTAGGTGCGACGAATAAATCCGTCGTGCAGGGACCAAGTCGGCAGGTTGTCCGATAACCACGTTGTCACGTCGGCCTCGGCCATTGGCGTCTCACGTTTGGCGGTCATCTTGCTCTCAGCTCCCGATTGTTGGAATGTTGGCGCTCGATTGCAACATGCCTCTGTCGGATACCGTACGCGCGTGGGCCAGCCGATGGCAAACTCAAGACGACCCGCCGTCCACTCATTCGGCGGCTCAATCAGGACTTTTTGATATTGTGACCCGCGACCGCGTGATGACGTCCGGCATTCGAGTCACAGCCCCGGCGCGATTGCACCTCGGTTTCCTCGATCTCAACGGCAGCATCGGGCGACGCTATGGCAGCGTCGGGCTGTCGGTCGATCAGCCGTCGACCATTGTCGAAGTGCGGACGAGCGCGACCAACAGCGCCGCAGGCCTTGACAGTCAGCGCGTCGAAAAGCTGCTTGAAGCTTTCACGCAAGAGATTGGGCGCGGTCGATATGCGGTTCGGGTCCTCGACGCCATCACGCCGCACGCAGGCCTCGGCTCCGGCACGCAACTGGCGCTGGCGATCGGTGCGGCCATCGCGCGGCTCGAACACCGCGAAATGGCGCCCGCCGAGGTCGCCATCGCGGGGGAGCGCGGCGCCCGATCGGGCATTGGTCTCGCGGCGTTTACCAAAGGCGGATTTATCATCGACGGTGGCCGGGGCGCCAATCAACGACCGCCCCCCGTCACGCTGCGCGCCGACTTTCCGGAGGATTGGCGGGTACTGCTGATCCTGGACACCAACTGCGCAGGTGTTTCTGGCGAAGCCGAGACGACGGCGTTTGCAGGTTTACCGGAATTCCCCAACGCCATGGCGGCGCATATCTGTCATCTGGTGCTGATGAAGCTGATACCGGGCCTGACGGAGCGTGATCTCGCGCAGTTTGGGGCGGCCCTCACTGAAATCCAGCAAATAGTCGGCTGGCATTTTGCCGGCAAACAAGGGGGCAGCCCGTGGACAAGCCCGGCGGTCGGACGGCTTGCCCAGAAGATGCAGTCGCTTGGCGCCACTGGCATCGGCCAAAGCAGTTGGGGTCCGACGGGATTCGCGTTTTCGCCAAGTCATGAAGCGGCACAACGCCTCTATCATTCTTTAGTCGAAGAGGCTAAAGGCGACGGGCTCGACATCCTCGTCGCCAAAGGACGCAATTCCGGCGCCTTGATCGAGGCCGTGTGAGCCACAAAAATTATCCGGGAAAGAAACCAATATGAGTGACGCCACGCCCATTTTGCACATGCTCGATCCGAGAAAGCATGTCAGCCCGTTCGACGTGAATATGGCAGCGGACGCCGGCTTTAAAGTCATCGTTCCCTACACCAGCGTCGAACTGGCAGATGTGACGCCGCTCATTCAAGATGCCATCTTCTCGCGGCCGCCGAACGACGGCGTGCGCACCGGATTTTTCATGGGCGGTAAGGACGCGCTGATCGCGCTCGACATGATGGATGCTGCCCAAAAGGCGATGGTGCCGCCGTTCGAATGCTCGATTTTTGCCGATCCGGCCGGATCGTTCACGACGGCTGCCGCGATGGTTGCCTGCGTCGAGCGCCAATTGAAGCAGAAATTCAATCGCGGCTGGAAGGGCGTCAAGGTCGCCGTGTTCGGCGCCACAGGCGTCGTCGGCTTTGCGTCGTCGATCATTGCGGCACTCGAAGGGGCCGACGTCCAACTCGTCGCTCATCGCGGCGTCGAGCGCGTGATCAAGAGTGCCGAGATTTCGAAAGCTCGCTTTGGCGTCGACCTCGAAGCCGTCAACGGTGAAACCGTCGATCAGAAGCGCGACATCATCGCCAACGCCGAAGTCATCTTCGCCGCTGCTGCGGCTGGTGTTCAAGTCGTCTCAAAGGAACATAAAGAGCTGGCGAAGAACCTGATGGTCATCGCTGACGTCAACGCGGTTCCGCCGGCCGGCGTCGAAGGCATGGACCTGTTCATGGATGGCGCGCCGCTGGCCGGCTGCAACGCCGTCGGCATCGGCCCGCTCGCAATCGGCGATATCAAATACAAATGCGAAAGCGGTCTCTTCAAGCAGATGATCGCCTCCGACAAACCGCTGGCGCTCGATTTCCGCCATGCCTACGCGCTGGCCAAGACGCTGACCGGCATCGCCTAAGCCGATGACCGGCGAGGCTGCGCTGATTGCCGCCTTTTCGGCGCGAAGCCTCGCCCAGTCGGCCCGCAGGGCTGGATACGTCCCGCTCGTCGCCGATGCCTTCGGCGACGAGGATATGGCGGACGCGGCGCACGATTTTCGCATCATCGACCGCGCGATGCGAACGGGGTTTCGCGCCAAACCGCTGATTGCCGCATTGGACGCACTTGTCGCTGCTGCGCCGACGCCGCCGATCGGCCTGGTGCTCGGCTCGGGGCTGGAAGACAAGCCGCGTCTCGTCGAAATTCTGGATCGGCGGTACAAGCTGCTGGGCTGTAGCGTCGGCGCACTACGCGCCTGCAAAGATCCGAATGGTTTTTTTCCGCTTCTTGATCGGCTCGGGATTGCGCACCCGGAGACGCGCACGACGCCGCCCGTTCATTCTGACGGCTGGCTGACGAAACGCATCGGCGGCAGTGGCGGCCGGCACGTCCGACGTTGCTCGGCGCATTCGCGTGCCAAGCCCAGACGCTATTTCCAACGTCACATCGACGGAAAACGTCTTTCGATGTCCGGCGTGGTTGCCGACGGAATGATAATGGACACGACGCTAAATATGACGCGCCAATGGTGCGCGCCGGCGACAACGCATCCGTTCCGGTACGGCGGAGCGGTCAGCCTACCGTGGAGCGGCACGGCCGCCGAAAGTGAGATGGCGGCGGCTATGAGCAAGCTATCGCAGTCAATCAAACTCAAGGGGCTCGTGTCATTTGATTTCGTCGTTGCCGATGACACGCCATTTCTGCTTGAAGTCAATCCGCGCCCTGGCGCGAGCCTTGATGTGATCGATGACGCCGAAGGGTCGCGCTTCCATGCGCATGTGATCGCGTGCCGGGGCGTTCAGCACTCAATTCGGGCCCCGACGGCCGGCCAGTCAGCGAGGGCGGCCGCCGTCCTTCATGCCGATCGAGGCGATGTCACGCTCGGCTCGATTGGCTGGCCGAATTGGGCGGCTGACCGAGGCAAGCCCGGCACGCGCATCGCGCGCGGTCAGCCTCTGGCAACAGTGTTCGCGGACGGCCCGACCGCCGATGCCGCAGAAGCCCTCGCACGCGCCCGCTTGGTCGAACTCGAAAGCCTGATATACGAAACCGCAAAAGTCTGACGACGATGGAGAGCCGCACGATGTTGACCATGACCCCGCCAAGCGTCTCGAAACGCGCTGCAAAGATCGTCGAGCACATCGCCTCGAATGCCGACGCGCTGCGCGTGCATGTTTCGACCGGTTCGGAGGGCGAACGGCTGATCGACCTTGGCGGCGCTGTTCCAGGCTGTCTCGAAGCCGGGCGCTTGCTGGGGGAAGTTTGCATGGGTGGGCTTGGCACGGTGCAACTCACTACGGCGTCCGGACTGGCCAACTGGCCGCTCGGCGTCGTCGTGCACGCGACCAACCCGGTGATCGCCTGCCTCGGCAGTCAGTATGCCGGATGGACGATCACCGATGAGGCGTCTGGCTTCTTTGCGCTTGGCTCCGGTCCGGCCCGGGCGCTGGCCCGCGTCGAAGATCTGTATAAGGAGCTGAATTACACCGACGCGAGCGATCAAGCAGCGCTCGTCATTGAAGGCGATAAAGCCCCGCCCGCCGCCGTGATCGCGAAAGTTGCCGACGCCTGCGCCGTCAAGCCGTCGGGTCTGACCATCCTGTTTGCTCCGACTTGGAGCCTGGCAGGCGGCGTGCAAATCGCGGCACGTGTCCTCGAAGTCTCGATCCACAAAGCGCACGCGCTGCATTTTAGTCTCGACAACATTCTCGACGGCACCGGTACAGCTCCCATCGCGCCGCCGTTTCCCGATTTCGTCAAAGCCATGGGCCGCACCAACGACGCCATCATCTATGGCG
>FSSH01000984.1_pt2 | contig 15105 bp, 16 predicted proteins | sample 1166101 | NCBI WGS metagenome assembly FSSH01 (sample SAMEA32972668, study PRJEB13176) | freshwater metagenome | biome: Drinking water system; feature: Biomass in drinking water that filtered by 0.45 um membrane; material: drinking water | place: USA | collected 2012-12-20 | depth 0 m | reverse complement strand
AGGAAGTCAAGCCGGTCTTCGGACGCCGTTTCGGAAGGCACTGGAAAATAGCCGCCGATCGTCTCGAACGTGGTCCATTGGTCCGTTGCGGGCACCGTCCAGAACGGGAAGCCCGCCAGTTTACAGACGGCTTCGGCCAACGTCGTCTTGCCCGTCCCCGGAGGCCCCGTGAAAATGACGTGCATCCCGGAATGCAGGGCCGCGATCGCGCGCATGACTGGCTCGCGGACACCTTGCAGCCCGGCGAAATCGTCCAGTTCGCTTTCCGCGATCTCCCAGCTTCCCGGTGCGACGATTTCGTGAAGGATGCCGGATGGCGAAGCCGTGCCGTCGACTTCCGACGAGTCTGGCTTGGATTTCGGCGGCGGGGAGAATTTGGTTAGCAGCTCAAGAAGGGGCTCCGCTTCCATCGGCGCATCGGCAAAGGGAAGATCACCGATGCGCGCGACATCGGCTACGGTAAAGACGCTGTTATCGCCGACCAGACCGTCGCGATCGAGCTTCAGGGCCGCGACGGTCTTTTCCACCGCATCCTGAAGACTGTCGATTTCCGTCTGCCGAAGCAGCCAGGCGGCCAAGGCCGGGAGCGAGATGGCTGATTTTCCGGCCGTCGCCGGGCTGGCGACGATCTGTGCGACGTAGTCCGGCCGCAAGTACCACTGCTTGTTATCGCCAATCGGCTGCGCAAAGACAGTGGAGCGGTCTTTGCGCTGGCGCTGAAGGCTGCTGCCTGCGTAGCCGGCATCATGCCAACGCGGTTTGCCGCCCGCATCGCCGAAGGGAACGAAATAGGGTTTGTCGTCGGGCCCCAGTTCGGGCCGGAAAAAATCCTCGAGAAGCGCATTTTCCTGCTGCGATCCGAACTTGGCGGCCTGCGTGCCGTCCGCGCTGACCGGGACATCGGCTCTCAGCATCGCCAGCAGGCTCACCAGCGACTGATGGCCTGCATCGGCGAGGTAGGTCAGAGCGCTTTCGATCTGCTCAGGTGAAAAATACGGCATCGCACCTCATGCAGCTAGCGCCTCGACAGACTGACCCTTCGGCTTCTTCCGGGCTCCGTGAAGCTTCAGAATTTCCGCCTCCGATACACCGTGATCGACGATCACGGCATCCCTGACGGCTTCCAAATCGACACCGAAAGCATCTTTCATCACCGCCGGCAGGATCGCTTCAGCGATGGCCTTGGCCAACAGCGGCGGGACGGCATTGCCGATCTGCTGGCGGACCTGCGCGGCCGAGCCGGAGAAGACGAACCTGTCGGGAAACGATTGCAGCCGCGCCGCCTCGCGCAATGTGATGGTGCGCGCCTGCTTCGGGTGGATGAACGCGCCCGTCGTAGCCTCGTTGAACTTGGTGGTGATCGTGTAGGTAGGCAAATCGTCCCGCAATCGCTTGAGCAGCGTCGTGGCATCGTAACGCCGGATCTTCTTGAAGCGATCAGGTAGCACGTCCTCTGACAGGTCGCGCCAGTTCTGGCCCGGCTTCAAGGTCTTGGCTGCGATACGATCGAGCGCCGAAAGCTCGGCGGCGCCGTGTTGGCGTACAACTTCAGACCCTGCGCGCATCTCGATCTGATAGAGCGACTTCGCCTCGATCGCATAAGGCTTGCCGTCGATCTCTTTGCCTTCAGCAACCCTCGGCAGATCGGAGCAGGCGTCCGCGAACGTGACGTGCGGCAGCACATCATTCTCCTTGCCGTGGCCGATCCGCGAAAGATGGGCGAAGGGTAAGGAGAAGCCCTTCCAGAGATTCGCATCGCCGTGCGTCGGTGTCGGAAACGAGATATCTGCGCCGGTCCGGTTTCCGACGAACACCAGCCTGCGCCGGAGCTGGGGAACGCCGAAGTCGGCGGCCAAGAGGATCATAGGAACGAGTTCGTAGCCGATCTCCCGGAAAGCGCGGACGATCTCTAACGCGACCTTGCCGTTTTCATAGAGGAGCAGGCCGGGAACGTTCTCGAACACGATCCAGCTCGGCTTCAATCGCTCGACGATATCGGTGTAGTTGATGAATAGGCTGTTGCGCGGATCGCTTTGATCCCGGCCCGCCGACTTGCTCAGACCGCCCGAGGTGCTGAAGCCCTGACAGGACGGTCCGCCAACGATAATATCCACGCCCTTAAAGCGCTTTTCCAAGTCGTCGAGATCGGGATTTCGAAGATCAGCGAGCACGCCGACAGCACCGGGTATATTAGCTTCGAAGGTTTCGATCGCTGCGGGAAAATAATCGACACCTCCAAGGATGCGATAGCCGGCCTGCCGAAACCCTTCTGCAAGGCCACCGGCACCACAGAACAAATCTAGAACTGTCGCTCGCCGATCGTCGTCTTGCCCCGAACCGCTTTTACTCATAACATCTGTCCCCTACCTTGGCGCGGAATACAGCACCGAGAGCTGTTGCCAACCCCCGACACATCGTCACGCTCATCAGCGAAGCTTTCTGTGTTCCATATTTGTTCTGAGGGCAAGCGAGATTTTCGATTTGCCGACGGTTTGCCTCGTTCCGGCGGTGAGTTGAGGCAGCAGACAGCTCGTCGGGCGGGAGGCTCGCTTGAATCGGCCCGGTGACGCAACCCATAGCGGACATCCCATCGGTCAGCAGGTGGGATGCCTAACCGATCGAATGGGTGGAGGGGCAGGCGCGACAGGGGACGTTCGAATCGCTTCGGGCGCGCCGCCCCGCCCTGGACAAACATAACGAATATGTATCGCCTTTTGTACTACTATAGGGCCGCCCAACGACGCCGAGAGCCGCCCGCTGCCGGCCTGGGCCGCTGATAACTCTACTGCTAGGAGACAATTTTAGTTGAGCATGATGGAGGAGCCGCTCCACCTTCGCTGTTATCCTGGGTCTGCACCACGTCAGCGGAGAGCAATGCCGATCCGGTCGGCTCGCTCATCAAGGCGCCCAACACGCTCCCGAGGGTTAGGTCGTCGACATGACCGAAGCGTTGGAACCGTCGCATGCCGTCGCGATCGACGACAACGAGCGTCGGGGTGCCTTGCATGTTGTAGGCCGTCATCGTGATCGGCAGGCGCCCCTCCCGCCGATCAATACCGATGGGGAAAGTCAGCCGATATTCGTGTGCGAACGCAGCGAGTGACGCCGGCGTGCCTTGCGCTTCGTGATGCTCGAACACGGTGTGTAGGCCCAGGATCGCGACCTGATCCTTGGGGAAGGTCTGGGCGATGCGTTGCGCCTGCGGCAGAGCGTGGCTGACGCAGCCCGGACAGAGCATCTGGAAAGCTTCGATGACCAGAATCTTGCCGCGGAAATCAGGGATGTCGAGCGGCTTGGACGTGTTGAGCCACGCACTCGTGACGAGCGGCGGCGCGAGCCGGGGTTTCATCGATTGTCTCCTTGGCCGGGCGGCCGGGCTCCCCCGCAGGAAGCCCGGCCTGGTATCGTTCAGGCGGCTTGTTTGAGCCTCACACCGGGGAAATCGACCGGCACGTCCAGCGCGACGTTGACGTAGTTGGTGAACAGGTTGAGCGCGACATGGGCGATGATCTCGACCACGCCCTCATCGTCGAATCCGGCTGTCTTCAACGCTGCGACATCGCTCTGCGTCACCGCAGCGCGATCGCGAACGACCTTGAGCGCGAAGGTCAGCGCCGCTTGCGTGCGCGGATCGGCCGACTTGCCGATCTGGGCTTCGGCCATCTCATCACCCGACGCGCCCGCCTTTTTGCCGAGCGCGGTATGGGCCGCGAGGCAATATTCGCAGGTGTTGGCATTGGCGATCGCTACGGCGATCTCTTCGCCCAGACGCGCGCCGAGCTTGCCGCCGCCGAGCGCACCGAACGCGCCCCACATGCTCGCGAGCGCGGCGGGCGAATTGGCAACTGCCTTAAACATATTGGGAACGACGCCGAACGCGCCGTTGATCTGATCCAGGGTCGGCTTGGCCGAGGCGTTGGCCGACGCTGGATCGACAAGGTTCACATGTGCCATAAGGAGAGCTCCTTCTTCGTTGCTGGAGGGGGAATTTACGGGCGGTCCGGCGATGGCAGTCGCCGGACCGCTTCGGTTTTCCGGCGCTATGCGTCGGAAACGGCGGTGTCCGGCGGCGTCGCACCGGAAGCATTCAGTCTCATGGCGCACCTCTCGGTGCGGACGCGTCATGGGTGTCCATCGCGAGTGGTGCTGCGGCGAACGCCGCCCAGTTCGCGTCCTGCAGCGCGGCGTCCGCGGTTTCGTGCTCCATGCAGTCCAGCCTGAGATCACGGTCGCCGATCGGCGCGTCGATGAAGGCGCAGTGATGAAGCTTGGCCGAGCCTGGATAGGACCGCGGCCGGAAATAGCGGCACGACACGCACATTCGCTGCAGTGGTATCGCGCCAGCGCGCTGGAGTTGCCGAATCAAGGCAATCTGGGTCAGCAGCAACTCCGCCTGCGCCGAGACGCTGAGGGTTGCCAATGCTTCCCCCACCTGTGTCGAGGCCTGAGCGATCCGCTCGCCTAGCGCCCGTCCTGCCTCGGTCGGTCGCACGAGAACCGTCTTAGGGCTGCCGGGGTCGGCGTCGCGCGTGATCAGTTCCTTGCGTGCGAGCGCCGCCAGCGTGTCGGTCATGCTCGGCGCCGATACGGAAAGGTGCGCGGCGATGTCCTTGGCGCGCAGCCCATTGGGCCGCGATGCGAGCAAGTTCAGAACCTGGGCCTGCGTCGGATTGAGTCCGGCCTGACCTGCCAGCACCCAAAGATCCGCTCGCAGTACGAATGCGATGCGCTCCAGCCCCTCGCGGAGACGGACGACGATCGGGTCTGAGTCGCTGGCGTGATCCATGCACTATAATTAGGACTCCTAATTCATCTGTCAATCGTCCTCTGCAACAACGCGACGACCCGGCTCAGTTCAGTCTCGGTCAGGTTTGCATAGCCGAGCCGAAACGCCTGCGGCGCGTGCGCGGCGTCGAGCGCGAATTTGACACCCGGCGACACCGCCAGTCCGACCCGTGCTGCGTTCGCCGCCCAGGTTTCCGCATCGAGTCCGGCGCGCAGGCGCAGCCACAAAGCGAGGCCGCCCGCCGGCAGATCGAAGGCGACATGTTGGCCAAGCTCGCGACGGATCGCGGCGGCAAACAGATCCCGCCTTTCAGCATAGATGCGGCGGGCCTTCCGGGTGTGTCGGCGCAGTTCGCCGTCCTCTATCAAGCTGGCGAGCGCCTGTTCGAGCGGCACGTCGCCCTGCCGGTCTATGGCCTCGCGCCGATCGGCCATACGAGTCAGGACGGCTGGCGCGGCGATCGCGTACCCCACGCGCACGGCCGGGGCGAGCAGCTTGGAAAGAGAGCCGAGATAAACCACGCCCTCTGCTTCGGCGCGCGCCGCCAGCGGCAGCACCGGCCGTCCTTCGAAGCGATACTCATGATCGTAGTCGTCTTCGATCAGGACGAGCCGCTTGCGACGCGCGAGGTCAAGGAGTTTTAGCCGACGGCTTGCGCCAAGTGTGACGGTTGTCGGATATTGATGGTGCGGCGTCACATAGATCGCGCGCAACTCTGGTTCGCGATCAGCGAGCGCCGCCAGCCGATCGACATCGATCCCATGCGCATCCACCGGTACGCCAACTACTCGGGCGCCCGCGGCGCGAAAGGCGGACCAGGCAAGTGGATACCCCGGGTCTTCCACCGCGATTGCTTCGCCCGGCTCAACAAGCGCCGCGGCAGCGAGGTAGAGACCCATCTGGCTACCGCGCGTGATCAGGATGTCATCCGCCGAGGCGGTTAGCCCCCGCTCGGAGATGAGATAGCCTGACAGGGCGGTGCGCAGCCTGATGGCGCCACGAGGGTCGCCGTAATCGCCGCCGCCGATGAACGCCGGCGTCGTCAGCGCAGTTCGGAACGCCCTTGCCAGCTGGGTGGCCGGCATGAGCCGTGCGTCCGGTGCGCCGTCCGAAACGCGCAGCATTGGAGGCGCCGTGCCGCGTCCCGCTGAATCGGGTGGTGCCCGGAGCGTAGGCGGCAGAGCTTCGCCACCCGCCGGCTCCGGCAGGTCATCTGCGACGAAGGTCCCCCGCGATGGCCTGGCCACGAGCCAGCCTTGCATGGTCAGTTCCTGATAAGCGGCGTCCACCGTGTTGCGGTGAACCTTGAGACTCGTCGACAGGGCCCGCGTACCCGGAAGCGGATCGCCGGGCTTGAGGCGGCCGCGTTCGATCTCCCGGATGATCGAATAAGCGATGTTCATGAACACCGGCCGTTCGCCGTCACCGGTCAGTTCAAGCTTCAGATCATGGCGTGACCTCAACCGGCCTACCTCCTGTATCCAAACCGGCACTATAAGCTAGGCTGGTTGTCGATATGACATCTGACAGATGGCGCCGCAACCTGTTCGGCGCGGTCGCTGCGGAGTTCCATCCCTATGACGCGAGGCGCGCCTGCAACGTTGAAGACCGCCGTCGCAATCCGGCACATCCACTTCGAAGACCTGGGAAGCTTCGAGGCGGTGCTGACCTCGGCTGGCTATCGAATTCATTATTACGATGTCGGCGTACACGAGTTGTGGACACTCGATCCGCTGCTCCCCGACCTGCTGGTCGTGCTCGGCGGGCCGGTCGGGGTCTACGACACCGACGCCTATCCCTTTCTCGCCGATGAGCGGCATCTGCTTCAAACGCGCCTGGCCGACGCTCGGCCGACGCTCGGCATCTGCCTGGGCGCGCAACAGATCGCAGCGGCGCTGGGCGCCGGGGTCGCTGCTAGCGGTGTCAAGGAGATCGGCTTCTCCGAGCTTCAACTGACCGATACCGGGCGGGCTGGGCCGCTGCGGCATCTGGAGGGCATCTCGGTGCTGCACTGGCACGGCGACGCCTTCCAGATCCCCGAAGGCGCTGAGAACCTTGCGACCACGGCGCTGTGCGGCACGCAAGGTTTCGCGAGGGGGCGCAACGTGTTGGCGCTGCAGTTCCATCCCGAGGTCGATGCGACCGCCGGTATCGAGCGCTGGCTCGTCGGCCACGCAGCAGAACTGGCCGCGGCGAATATCGACCCGTGCGACCTGCGCGACGATGCGGCGCGGGTCGGACCGACGCTGCGCGATGCCGCCCGCCGCATGGTCGCGGAATGGCTCGAAGGACTTCGCCCATGATAACGCGGATCGACGACGACCTGCGCGCGGCGATCGCACAGGAACCGGGAAAGCTGACATTTGCCAACGGGTGTGCGGGCTCACCGATGCCTATCCAGCCGGAAGCCCGCGCCGTGACTGAGGTCGCGGCAAATTATGTGAGCGCCCGCGGCAGGATCGCCGAAGCAGCGCAGCGCTCCGGCCGGCCCGCCGAGGCCGTGCGTTTTATCCTGGTCACCAAGACCGTCGCTCCCGAGCGCGTGCTTGAGGCGATCCGGGCTGGTGCAGCCGATCTCGGCGAGAACAAGGTCCAGGAAGGGCGCGGGAAGGCAGAAGCCCTGGCGGGGGAAGCGGTGCGCTGGTCGATGATCGGCCATCTGCAGAGCAACAAGGTCAAGGATGTGCTGCGCTTCGCCAGCGAAGTGCAGTCGCTCGACCGGCTATCGCTGGCGACGTCGCTGGAGAAGCGCCTGCAATATCTTGGTCGGCCGCTCGACGTTCTGGTGCAAGTGAACACTTCGGGCGAGGCGAGCAAGTTCGGCCTCGCGCCGGAGGATGTGCCTGAATTTCTGCGGGCGTTGTCCGGCTTCGATGCCCTGCGCCCCAAGGGCTTCATGACACTCGCGACCTTCACGTCAGACGAGGCAGAGGTGCGCCGCTGTTTTCGGGTGTTGCGGGGCATCCGTGATCGAGCGCTTAAGGACGCTCCGCAGGGAGCCGCGCTCGCCGAGCTGTCGATGGGCATGTCGGGCGACTATGAATGGGCGGTCGAGGAGGGCGCGACGATCGTCCGGGTCGGCCAAGCGGTGTTTGGCACCCGGCCTCTGCCGGACTCGCATTATTGGCCCGGCGCGGCTGGTGTGCAGTGAGGCTGGTGATCTCGATCCAGAGCCAGGTGGTGCACGGCCATGTGGGCAACAGCGCGGCAGTCTATCCGATGCAAGCGGAAGGCGTCTCCGTCGCCGCTGTGCCGACCGCACTGCTCTCCAACCATCCGCACTACCCGACTGTGCGCGGGAAGATCCTGGACGCGGGCCTCGTTGCCGACCTGCTTCGAGGCGTCGAGGAGCGCGGACTCGTCCAGCAAGCGGCGATACTGCTGACCGGGTATCTTGGCTCGCCAGCTATCGCGGAGCGCGTGGCCGAGTTCGCCGAACGTGCTCTTCGCGCCAATCCGAAGCTTCGGTACGTCTGCGATCCCGTCATGGGAGACGACGATCTCGGCATATTCGTCGCCGCTGGCATGCCCGAGATATTCCGCGACCGGCTGGTGCCGCTTGCCGCGATCATAACGCCCAACCAGTTCGAACTCGAGTTGCTAGCGAAGCGACCGGCGCGCGACGAGTTGGACCTCGTAGAAGCGTGCGGCGTGATTTCCGCCCCTGGCTTTCCAGCCGTGATCGCGACTGGCTGCACGCTGTCCGACACTCTCGAAGATGTTGTGGACACCGTGCTCTGCGAGGCGGGCGAGCTGACGCGCATCGCGACGCCCCGGTTGCCGATCAGGCCGTGCGGCACCGGCGATCTCTTGACCGGCCTCTTCGCCGCCCACCTCGCCAAAGGTGTGCCGATCGAACCCGCGCTGCGGCGGGCCGTCGGCCAAGTCTACGCGATCCTCAAGCGCACGATGGTCGATCGCGCCGACGAGATGACGATCATCGGGATGAATTTGAAAGGAGCCTGCAATGACCACAATGACTGCGCCTAAAGACGAACTTGTAAAACTGGCCGAAAGCCGGATGAAAACCGCGATCGCGGACAACACCTGGACCGATCGCCAAAAGCTTGCGCTGACCTGCCGCATCCTGTTCGAAGGCGGTCACGACTCCGGCCTGGCTGGCCAGATCACCTACCGCGCTGAAGAGCCGGGGACATATTACACCCAGCGTCTCGGTCTCGGGTTCGACGAGATCAGTGCGCAGAACCTCCTTCTCGTCGACGAGGATCTCAACGTCCTCGATGGCGGCGGCATGGCCAACCCGGCAAACCGGTTTCACAGCTGGCTCTACCGGGCGCGGCCCGACGTCAATTGCATCGTCCATACGCACCCCCTTCATATCGCAGCGCTGTCGATGCTGGAGGTACCGCTGGTGGTGTCCCACATGGACCTGTGTCCGCTGTACGGCGACGTCGCGTTCCTCGAGAAGTGGCCAGGGGTTCCCGTCGGTAACGAGGAAGGCGAGATCATCGCCGAAGCGATCGGAGACAAGAAGGCCATCCTCCTGTCCCATCACGGGCAACTGATCGCCGGGGCCACGATCGAAGAGGCCTGCGTTTTGGCAATGCTGATCGAACGCGCGGCGAAGATGCAGTTGCTGGCCATGGCCGCCGGCGAGATCAAGCCGATCCCGGAAAACCTGGCACGTGAGGCCCATGACTGGATCTCCAAGCCTAAGCGCCACAGCGCGGCCTTCGACTATTACTCCCGCCGCGTCCTGAGCCGTCACAACGACTGCCTGCTCTGAGCTGCCGCTCTCGACTCCCCTACTATTAGAAAGGACAGCAAAATGCCCGATCACGCTATTCATGGCATCATTGGTTACACGATCACGCCCTTCGACGACGAAGGCCGCCTTGACTTGAACGCGCTCGATCTGACCATCGACCGCATGATTGAGGCTGGCGTTCACGCCATCGCGCCTCTCGGCAGCACAGGCGAAGGCGCCTATTTGAGCGAGGATGAGTGGACTGCCGTCGCCGAACGCAGCGTGAAGACGATCAACGGTCGCGTCCCCGTGATCGTCAGCGTCTCCGATCTGACGACGGCCGGTGCGGTGAGGCGCGCGAGAGCGGCGGAGGCGTTCGGCGCCACTGCGGTCATGGTGCTGCCGACATCTTACTGGAAGCTGCAGGAAGACGAGATCGTCGCGCACTATCAGGCGGTTGGCAAGGCGATCGGCGTTCCGGTCATGCTCTACAACAACCATGCCGTCAGTGGGATCGACATGTCCGTCGATCTGATCCTGCGCATCGTCGACGCCGTGGACAATGTCACGATGGTCAAGGAAAGCACGGGCGACATCCAGCGAATGCATCAACTCTACTTGCGGACCGACGGACAACTTCCGTTCTACAACGGGTCCAATCCCCTGGCCCTCGAAGCCTTCGCCGCAGGCGCGATCGGCTGGTGCACGGCCGCCGCCAATCTGATCGCCGCCGATAACATCGAGCTCTACGAAGCGGCTCGAACAGGGCGCCTCGGGGACGCCCGAGCGTCCTTCTTTCGCCAGCTGCCGTTGCTCGACTTCATTCTCAAGGGCGGTTTGCCCAAGACGATCAAGGCCGGGCTCGACATGGCCGGCGTGCCAGTGGGTGCACCGCGGCTTCCGGTGAAGCCTCTAGACGAGGCAGGCAGAGCGAGGCTCTCGGCCATTCTCGAGACACTGAATTGAATAGCGAAGGTGGCCAACGTTCCGGTTGGCCACCCTCATCGGAAGACTAGGTAAAGTAAGGGCTTCGATCACCTCGTGATCCGCGAGTTTTTACTCAGTTGAGCCGGCTACGGCAGACGGTTGCGGCTAGGCCAGCGGAGCGCTCTTCGGGCGATGGGAGTACGGGAGAGTCGCGTGTGTCGTTCGATATTCGCCAGCTTCGCTACGCCATCGCAGCAGCCAATCATGGCAGCCTTTACCGCGCAGCGCGTGCTTTGAATGTGGAGCAGTCCACACTCAGTCGAAGCATCCTGAAACTGGAGCGCTCGATCGGGATGCCGATTTTTGAGCGCTCGCGCGCAGGCGTCACAATGACGCTGGCTGGCAGCACCTTCATCCGGGGTGCGAAGCCGATGGTAGCCACGGCGGACAAGCTCGTGGCGATGATGCGCGCGGCCGGCCAGGGCCGCGCCGGCGGATTGATCCTCGGGCACAACAGCTCGGTCTCCGCAGGCAATCTCCGAGCGACACTGATGAGTTGGCATGAGGCGCATCCCGACGTCGATGTCGAATGCGTCGAGGCCGATCGCAGCGTCCTGCTCGCCGGTCTCGATACCGGGGAGATCGACATCGCGATCCTCATGGGCGCGGCCTGCCACGAGGGGTTTCGCTGCGAGCCCCTGTGGAGCGAACGGATGCTCGTCGCGCTACCAGCTTCGCATCCGCTCGCCGAACGCGATGTGGTTCACTGGACCGATCTTCGCAGCGAGCGGTTCCTGTTGCCGGTCGCCGATCCTGGCCCGGAGATACGAGATATGCTGCTAGGCCGTCTGGCGGTTTCGGGCAGTAAGCCCGACATTCGAATGCTCCAGGCGAGCCGCGAGACGGTGCTGAGCGTTCTCGGTGGCAACTCGGGCGTAAGCATCGTTTGCGAGGGTTCGACGGGGGCGCGCTACCCTGATGTCGTCTATCGCGCGATACACGGCGAACAGGGGCCGGCTCTCACGGGCCATTCCGGTTGCTGGCGCGACGACAACGGCAACCCCGCGCTGCGGCGTTTTCTTGGATTCATCAAGACACGCTATGCGCTCTTTTTTGATCTCCCACAGAGATTCCAGTAGATCAGACGACAAGTTCTTGGAGTTACCGCCATGTGGCAAAGCAAGACAGTCATCGTTGCGCTCATCACATTGCTTGTCGGTTTCGCAGGTGGATTTGTCCTGCGGCCGATCATCGCTCCGACCCAGCAGATAGCGGCCGTCACCAGCCCATCGCCTATCGCTGCGGCGCCAAGCGAGGCGCGGGGCACGCAATATTTCGTGGCGAATATCGACGAGGCGCGGCAGGTCGTTGCCGGATGTCGCGATGGCTCGGTGCGGGGCGGCGAATGCGCCACCGCCGAGGAAGCGATCATCAAGGTCGACGCGCAGGAACGCCGCAAGCGGTTCTTGGGAAACTGACAGCAACGCGGGCTCAATCCTTCGCGCTGCCTCGGCGCCGCGAAAAGCCCCGATCGCTCGCCATGAACTTTGCCAGCATGGGCGAGACGAGCTTCTCCGGGGAAACGGCTTCCCCGCCTGTCTCGGCCGCGAGCGCTGCGGCATACGCGATGAGATCGCGGTGGACGGTGGCGGGCACCTCCGCCGCGAGTTTTACGGGCCGGTCATCGGCCAGCGGCCCCAGCTTCAACTTGGTCATCGTGTTGCTCCGATCGCTTCGAGCACCAAATCGCGGGTCAGGATGACGCGCAGCGGATGGCCCGGCCGGATGGTGAGCGTCGGCTGCACGTTGAGCTGCCGCCGCACGATCTGCTGACCAGTCTGGTTGATAGTGTCCTGCGAGCCGCGCCGCAGAGCACGGGTCAGGTCGTCTTCGCTGTCTGCGCCCAGCTCGGCACCTACGCCGAGCAGCGTCGACACAGCCGCTGCCTTGAGGAGATTTCCCCAGTGCTGGTTGACGCGATCCTGTAACCCCGCGAACCCCGCTCCGTCCGCGCCGGGCTGGCGCTCGAGAACGATCGAGCGGCCGTCTGGCATGATGAGCCGATCCCAAGCGAGCAGCACCCGAGTCTGGCCCGCGGCAATTTCGCTGTCATACTCGCCGATCAGCCGCGCACCCTGCGGAATGAGCAAGATGCGTCCGGTCGGGCTGTCATAGACATTCGCCGTCACTTGGGCAGTGATCTGGCCGGGCAGGTCGGAACGGACACCGGTGATGAGCGCGGCCGGGATAATGCTGCCTGCCTGCACGATGTTGGGCGAGGCCGGCGCCATGAGCCGTTCGACGCTGGCTGTCCGCTGGCTTGACGACTGCGCCATAAAGGCGCGCTTTCCCGCTTGGACGCCTTGCGCCGCCGAGTCCGCCGACGTCGGGGCCGCTGAACTTGGCACGGCTGGACCGGGCAAGGTCGGCGCCGACGATGATACGGCGCCCCCGCCGCTTCCGAGGAAGACCGAGCTGGTGCGGGCTGCGTCGCGCTCTTGCTGTGCGCGCTGGCGGGCTGCTTCGGCGGCTTGAACACGGGAATCGGGTTGGCTCGCCTGCGCGCCGACTGGCGGCGCGGGCACGATCTCACCGCGCTGTTGCGCGGACACGATCGGACCGCCGAGATCGCCCGGAAGCGGTGGGCCAAGCCGCGGCGCCTGCGCGTAGTCGCGCGGCCCCGACGTGATCGTCTCGGCGGTGGCGCGGCTGTCGGTATTATAGAGTTCCTGCGCCTCGCGTTGGCCAGCCGGTTTCAGGGCATAGATCAACGAACCGCCGATGCCGAGGCCGGCGGCGACGCCGACGACGGCGAGCGCCTTGCGCGAGAGACGCATGACGCGCGGGGGAGGCCCGCGAAGCTGGAAAGCGTGCGGATCGGCCGGGGCCGGCTGCGCGGCGGGCTGCTCGGGCGCGGTGTTGGCGGGATCGCTCATGGCCGTCCCCGGCGTCCATCGTCGCGCACGATGCGAACGCGCTGTTCGCTGCGCCGATCGCCGAGGCGTAGTTCGGCGGCGGCGAACAGGCGATCGACCACCATGTAGCGTCCCTGCACACGGTAATTGACCAGCTCGGCGTCGCCGGTCGCGCCGGTCACGAACAGCGGCGGCATCTCGCCCTGCGAAATCCCGGCCGGAAACTCCACGAACACCTGCCGCCCGTCGTCGAACGCACGGGCAGGACGCCAGGGCGTCCGGTCGCCCTCGATGCGGTAGCGGAAATTCAGCGCGGACAGGTCCACGCCCGTCGCCACCGGCGCGCCGCTCACCGCAGCGGCGTTCCGCCCCTGCAAGGCAATCAGTGCATCCTGCGGATAGGTCCAGCTCACCGACGCCATGTAGGTCGCGGCCGTGGCGCGCAGCTCCAGATGGTAAGTGCGGCGGTCGGTATTGATGACGAGGTTGGTGGTGAGGTCGGGGCGGGTCGGCTTCGCCAGGATATGCACCCGCGCTGCCGGCCCGCTGCCGCTGATCGTATCGCCGATGATCCAGCGCACCGTGTCGCCAGCCGCAACCGGCCCCGACCCGACGAGCTGCTCGCCTTCCTGTAAGGCGATGTCCGTCACCTGGCCGGGCGCAGTATAGACCTGATAGAGCGCGCCTTCGGTCCACGGATACTGTTGGATGGCGTTGATGAAGCCGTCGCGCACCGGCTGCACGCGGGCGGCGGCGTTCGCCGCGCCGACGCGCTGGCGAGGATCGGTTGGCTCCAGCGCGCGGGGCGTGTCCGTCACCGGCTTCAACTGGCCCGGCAACGGCAACGGCTCGGGGATCGCCACCACCTCGACCGCGCGCGCCGGTTCCGGCGCAGGGGTCGCAGCGATCTCGGCCGGCGGTTCATCATAGGCGATGGCGGGTGGCCTTGCCGACGTGGTGGCGCACCCGGCGAGCGCAGACGCGGAGACGAGCAGAGCTGCCGATGCAGCGCGGCGAAACGGACTGGCGGTCATTGTGACAGCTCCTTCGACCAGTTGAGGGCATTGACGAAGACGCCGAGCGGATTCTTTCGCAGGGCGTCGGGCGTGCGCGGGGGCTGCACGACGACGGTAAGGATTGCGGACCACCGCTCGGTCGCGGCGAGGCTGCCGTCCTGATAACGGCGCTCGGTCCAGGCGACGCGGAAGCTGTCGGGCGACGCGCGAATGACGCTCGACACGTCCACAGCGACCTGCACTCGCCCGACATTGGCAAACGGGTCGTTGGCACGGGCATAGTCGTTGAGCGCCAGCGCGCCGCGATCGGTCGTGAAGTCGTAAGCCCTGAGCCAGTTCTGACGAACGATGACCGGATCGGCCGGGATCGCGCGGACCTGCTCGATGAAGCGGGCGAGATGGAACGCGACCTGCGGATCGGTCGGGCGGTAGCCGGCCTCGGCGGGCGCAACCGCCTGAGCTTCGCCCAGCCGATCGACTTGCACCACCCACGGGACGATATGGCCGCGCGTCGATTGCCAGACGAGGCCGCCAGCCAGACCGCCCGAAAGCGCCAGCGTGCCGAAGAAGGCGAGCCGCCAGTTCTTTGCCTGGACGCGCGCCGAGCCGATGCGGTCGTCCCATGCCTGCGCCGCGCGCTGATAGGGTGTGGCCGGCTCGGGCGTCTGGCCGTAGCGGATGGTCGGTCGCTTGAACATGGATCAATCCTTCTGGCTGGTATCGACCGACGCGCCGCTGCCGCCGCCGTCGCCG
>FSSH01002642.1_pt2 | contig 15109 bp, 14 predicted proteins | sample 1166101 | NCBI WGS metagenome assembly FSSH01 (sample SAMEA32972668, study PRJEB13176) | freshwater metagenome | biome: Drinking water system; feature: Biomass in drinking water that filtered by 0.45 um membrane; material: drinking water | place: USA | collected 2012-12-20 | depth 0 m | reverse complement strand
ACTACATTTATTTTAATCATTAAGATAAGTTCTTTTATAGGAGAAAAATGAATATAACCATCTAATTCTTAATGGATAGAATCGCTTTTTTTCTTATATATCGTCAGAGTTATGAGTAATAATTTGAGAAATAGCGGGTGAATCGGGCGCTATTCTGCCTCATTATTCAAAGTAGTGAACATTACTATTCCAAACGGCTTAGTACGCAAAGTCAGTTCAATCAGTCATTAGAAAATAGATTTGTTATGTCAGCTGAGATTTACGATTGGCTTTGATGATCGGCCCAACTGCAGGTTAATACATCTACTCAAAGGGGAATAATAATGAGCAATAATCTTTCAAGACTTACATGCATCACAATTTCATTCACTGGAATGTTGGCAGCTTCAATTCCGGCGGCTGCGAGTGCAGAGTGGTCGATTGTAGGTCTGGGCACACTTGGCGGAACATATAGTGTTGCGCAAGCGATCAACGATTCCGGTCAAGTGGTAGGCAATGGTAATGGCGTGGATCGTGCTTTTATAACTGGCGCAAATGGCATAGGAATTAGCTACTTAGATACTCTTGGTGGAACCAGAAGTTTTGCTTCGGATATCAATAATGCCGGGCAGGTAGCCGGTTATTCCACGACGGATACAGGCGATCTGCACGCTTTCATTACCGGCCCGAATGGGGTGGGAATGACTGATTTAGGCACTTTGGGGGGAGATTACAGCATTGCTTATGGCGTTAACAATTGGGGGCAAGTAGTCGGAGTCTCTTCCACGGCGGGAAATGCAGCGTATCACGCTTTTATTACAGGCCCAAACGGCGTGGGAATGACCGATCTGGGAACGTTGAGCGGGGATTATAGCGCGGCCTTTAGCATCAATGACTCCGGGCAAGTAACAGGCGTTTCATCCATTTCGGATACAACCGTGCAGCACGCCTTTATAACCGGCGAAAACGGCGCAGGAATGATCGATTTGACTACCCTTGACGGAACGACAGATAGTATCGGGCGGGCTATTAATAGTTCTGGGCAGGTCGTCGGATTTTCCGGATTTTATAATGACTTTGACGGTTATCAGTTTATGCAAGCATTCATCACCGGTGCAGGAGGTACTGGTATAGCCGGTCTAGGTACGCCGATTGACAGCCGAGCGGATGCTATCAATGATATAGGGCAAGTCGTGGGGGGAATAAACAGTTATTGTGACAATTGTATTCGCAGTGCCTTCCTCTATAGCGAAGACACAATAACCGATCTATCGTTGCTTGCACCGGTCGTTGCGGCCGGATGGAGCGAGCTTTCAGCTGTTGGCATCAACAATCACGGGCAGATCATCGGCTGGGGGCATTTGGCAGGCGCTCCTGGCGGCGGCTCCCGGGCATTCCTGCTTTCTCCTATCGTTGCAGTACCAGAACCCGCAACTTACGCCATGCTGTTAGCTGGCTTGGGATTGCTGGGTTTCGTGCTGCACCGCAGACATCAGATCGTTTGACTGGTTTGCTAATGATGCATCAAGGCTATTACTGATGTGCGTTAACGACTGAATGGTCAACGTAATCAGAGGCAGTTGAACGTGGTAGGCAGGATGGAACACTCAAGTGTGTTCACTTTGCTGTAGTTTTACCATGGCAGTGAAAGGGTAAGGTGCTGAATAGTGATTTCAGTGTACTTACCCTGCCAGTTAAATGCGCAAGTCAGCGCATCATTAGGAAATACTGTTTATCGCAAAGCTTTGCGGATTGTTTCCGCTAATTCCTCAGCAACAAATTTGGCGATATAAGCATCAGCACCGACCGATTTGACGTGTTTTTCATTGGTTTCGCCCGTCAATGAAGAATGAATCACGACCGGGATTGATTTGAATCGTTGATCACTTTTGATGTTGCGGGTCAGTGTGAAGCCATCCATTTCCGGCATTTCCAAATCGGTCAGCACCAGAGCGACTTTGTCCTGAATCGTCTTACCTTCGGTTGCGGCAGCCTCCGACATGGATTGGATGCGGTTCCAGGCTTCCAGTCCGGTTTTGGTCATGACATAAGGAATATTAAGCGCTTTGAGTTCATTCTCAACCATGCTGCGCGCCAATGGCGAATCGTCAGCAGCCAGAATGACTTTTCCATCGGGCAATTTGATCTCGGGGCCGATTTTATCGAGTGACATTTCTGCAATCTGCGCAGGGAGCACATCGCGCAGTATCTGTTCAACATCGAGTACTTGCGCCAGCCGGGAGCTTTCTGTGTTACCGTCGATACGGGCGATACTGGTGACCAATTTTCCGCCTTTGCCTTCTGCGGCGATCACTTGATTCCATTCCAAGCGCACAATTTCGCTGACTTCTTCGACGGCGAAAGCCTGGGTCGAGCGTGCATACTCAGTGACCAGCATGATCGGGAGTCCTTTTCTCGGCGTGCAACCGACCACTTTAGGTAAATTGATCACGGTAATCACTTGACCGCGAACATTCGCTACACCCATCACATCAGGGGGGGCGTTGGCGATTTCGGTGATGGTGGGCATGACCAGGATTTCACGAATTTTGAATACATTGATACCGAATAATTCCCGTTGACCGTTGTTGGAAGCTTCGCCCAGTCTGAACAACAGCAGTTCAAACTTATTATTGGTAGTCAAATTGGTGCGTTCGTCAATTTCGTGCAATGCTGTGTTCATAAAATACGCTCCGCAAGTATCGAATGAGTTAAATCCGGGTTATCCATCTATCCGGTAGAGAATTTGAATCACTAGGAGCAGTGTATCGTATCGATTATTAATGGAAAAACGATAGCAACGCTATAAAATGCCCGCTTCTTTGCGTTTTCAGAAAGTGCATGAGTTTCTGCAAAGTGAATTTAGATCCGTTTTACTGTAAGGCTGAAAGCGATACTACAGGGTCAATAAAGCATATCATTTTGCGGCTGAACTTTATTTCAAGTGAATTATCTGAATTAAGGCCGATTCCCCTTGTTTTCTCTTAATTTAATAGAACTCAGGCCCAGTAAGAGTTGGCGGTAATTTTGCTGAAATCGGCTGTCACGATACCTATATTCAAATCAATTAATGCCGTTCATAGCACGCTGTAGTCACCGATCGTTATCCGGAGAGAAGAATGGATGTATATACGAGCATTCCCAAAGAATCAAAGCACTCGGCGCTAATCAAGGAATTCCGGATACTTTTTCTGAATCTTTATTGCGGTACTCAGTTACTGGCTTTCCGCCGCAGTGCAATCGATCGGATAACCGTCTCTTACGATCAATTTATTCTACTGCTGGGTTTTTATACGCTGACGGCACTGGTTGTTTCGTACGCAGCCACACCCAATCCTGTTTTCGATCTATCCGGGCTCGGTTATCTGGGTGTTAAGTTACTGATTGCACTGGTGGTGGGATATGTTTTTGTGAAATTAACCGGAAATCAAAGCGATTTACTCAGGATTCTGGTCATTACCTATTGCGTTCTGCCAGCGCTTTATTTGATTTCCTTTGTCCTATTAGCCTATCTACCGGTGACGATTCTGGTAGCTGGTTATGTCGCTTTTATCGCGTGGGCCTTAGCGGTTTGTTTTTATATCGCGCTGCAATTGCTGGAATGGAACAAACCCAAGGCGGCATTGATTGCCGCGCTGTGGCTGGGCGCTTCGTATCCATTGGTCAATTTATCGTTCAGCTTTTGGTACGAAGGGTATGACGATGATAATGAATTGGCCGCGTATTCCACTGGTGCGCTGCATGAAGTCAATCAGGAGCATGTTTATTACAGCCAATACCGGCTTCTGAACAACGCGCTGGATCCGATAAAACCCGGTGTTACAGGCGTCAATGATCTGTTTTTTATCGGATTTGGTTCCGATTCCTCTCAGGATGTCTTCATGAAGGAAATTGGACATGTACAGCGTGTCATGGACGAGCGCCTGGGCACATCGGGACGCTCTGTTGCATTGATAAATAACCTAAAAACGCTGGATACAACACCGTTGGCATCTTCGACAAACCTGAGAATTGCACTAAAGCATATCGGCAGCAAAATGAATCTTGACGAAGACGTGGCGCTGCTCTACTTGACCAGCCACGGATCGATGGATCATGAACTGGCGGTGCAAATGTGGCCGCTTGATTTGAATAATATCCGTCCGGAAGATATTAGAACGTATTTGGATGATGCCGATATCCGCTGGCGCATTATCTTGATTTCGGCGTGCTACTCTGGTGGTTTTATCAAAGCGTTGCAGAATGAGTATTCGCTGATTTTTACCGCAGCCGCGCCGGATAAGGCTTCATTCGGCTGCTCAAACGAAAATGAATACACTTATTTTGGTGAAGCGCTGTTTAAAAATCTGGAAGACAAGCCTTACCAGTTCGTTGAGCACTTTATTCAGGCGATGGAAAGAATCCGGCAACGTGAGCGCTACGAAAACCTCACGCCATCGGAACCGCAATTATTCATCGGTAATTTGATGAAAGAAAAATTGAAATTGCTGGAGCGGGATATTGTGAGTAGTGCCGCTCCTTAATGACAGTTGTATGTTTAAAACTTGTAGCCTCGATGGAGCGCCACGATACCCGCAGTTAAATTGAAATACTCCACGCGGTCAAAACCGGCTTGTTCCATCAATTCCTTTAATTCCGGCTGGGAAGGGTGCATGCGGATTGATTCGGCTAAATACCGGTAGCTTTCTGCATCGTCGGCGATTACTTTTCCCATGGCCGGAAGTAACTTGAACGAGTAGGTATCATAGGCAGGTTGCAGCGGTTTCCAGACTTTCGAAAATTCCAGCACGATAACCGTTCCGCCCGGCTTGATGACCCGGAGCATCTCTTTGAGCGCGACATCTTTATGTGTCATGTTTCTTAGACCAAATGCGACGCTGACGCAGTTGAAATAATTGTCGGGAAAGGGCAATTTCTCGGCATCGCATTGCGCCACCGGCGTGGGTGTGCCTTCGTCGATCATGCGATCGCGGCCGATGGATAACATGGAGTTATTGATATCGGTCAGCCAAACTTCACCGGACTTACCGACTTTCTGTAAAAAGAGCGCGCTTAAATCTCCGGTGCCTCCTGCAATATCCAGCACCTTGTCGCCTTTTTTAACGCCGCTGACCTCAATGGTGAAACGCTTCCACACGCGGTGCAGACCTGCCGACATCAAATCGTTCATCAGATTATAGCGCTCCGCGACGGAATGAAAGACTTCCGCGACTTTGCCGGCTTTTTCTTCTTCTGCAACAGTATTAAAGCCAAAATGAGTAGTTTTTGTCATAACGGGAATTGAGTTTTAGAGTGTGATGGCTGGATGATCGATAAAAATTTACTTGCAGGAATGCTGCGTGGCGGTGGCCCGGCTTGCGGGTTCGCGGCTGGCGCCTGCTTCGTCCATGCGCTGCAGATAGCGCTGCCACATTTTATCCTGATTAAGACCGAAGTTATAGAGCAAGTCCCATGAATAAAGCCCGGTATTATGGCCGTCAGTAAAATTAAGCTGTATGGCATAATTACCAACCGGTTCGATTTTGACGATACTGACCATTTTCTTACCGGTTTGCAGCACTTCCTGCCCCGGGCCATGTCCGCTGACTTCGGCAGAAGGCGAATAAACGCGCAAAAATTCACAAGGAAATTGGAAAGTTTTGCCATCGGAGAAAGTGATATCCAGAATTCTGGATTTTTGGTGTAACTTAATTTCAGTCGGATAAGGAGTATCTTTGGTTAAACCGGCCATGTCGTATTCACTGCATTGGGATTAAAAGCTGATGGGGTGCATTGTAACAAACTGTACGTAAAAATTGATCGATACAGGAATTTATATGACGGCAACGATATTGATTGTGGAAGATGAGGCTGCGATACAGGAATTGATCACTTATAATCTGCAGCAAGCCGGTTACGAGACAGTGTGTGCGGATAATGCCGAGAAGGCCATGACGCTGATTACGGCGGCTTTGCCGGATCTAATCCTGCTGGACTGGATGTTGCCGGGAATGAGTGGCGTTGAATTCGCCCGGATATTGCGGCGTAACGAACGCACACGTTTGATTCCGATCATCATGCTTACCGCACGCACGCAGGAAACCGATAAAGTCGCCGGGTTGGAAATGGGGGCGGACGATTACATCACCAAGCCATTCTCGCCGCGTGAATTGGTTGCGCGCATCAATGCCGTGCTGCGCAGGCTGATTCCGGAAGCTTCCGACGAAGCGGTTGAAATCGACGGTTTGCGGCTTGAGCCGGTGAATCACCGCGTGACAGCCGGAAATCAGGAAATTGAATTGGGACCAACGGAATATCGCTTGCTGCATTTCATGATGACGCATACCGAACGGGTTTATTCACGCAGTCAATTGCTCGACCGTGTGTGGGGCGATCATGTGTTCGTTGAGGAGCGTACCGTCGACGTGCATATCCGCCGGTTGCGCAAAGCGCTACAATTAGCGGGTAAGGATGAATGGATACAAACTGTCCGCGGTGCGGGTTACCGGTTTTCCGCCACAGCCGTGCAGTCAATCAAGGATTCCGATTCTGACAGTTAAACTTTGATCGCTACGCATGGATACCAGGCCGATTAATTTTAGAAAAAATGCAAAGTTATTATTGTTTATCCGATGCGGCAGCCAATTCTCAAAACGATCTCGGCCGGAATTTTCTTCACCTAATGACTTTTCTCAGGATTTATTAAGTGTCCGATATCTGGCAACGTTCCTCTAACATTCTTTTTGTCATCTTCATTACCGCGTTACTCTGGATGATTCTTGGCGCCGCGAATGCTTTGTTTTTCTTCGGCGCGGTCATGTTATGGATGGTGTTTCATCATATCCGTCACATCGTTGCATTGGAGCGCTGGCTGCAACTTTCCGATCATACACCGGCCAGTATTCCGGCGGGCTCCGGCGCTTGGGATGATGTCTTTGCCCATTTGGCGCGTTATGTGCGCCAGCATAGTCAAAGCCAGGAGTTACTCAGCTTGGCGCTGGAGCGCATGCAAAGCGTCACATCCGCGATGCCTGACGGCATTGTGATTCTGGATGAAAATGACCGGATTGAGTGGTGTAATCCAATTGCCGAACAGCATCTGGGGATTAATCTGTCATTGGATGCAGGGCAGCAAATTACCTATCTGGTCAGGCAAATACCGTTTGTGACGTATCTTGCCGCGGGCCAGTTCAGCAATCCTTTGATTCTGAAACAAACGCGCCAGCACGGTATTATCGTTTCACTCCAGTTGGTGCCGTATGGTTATAACCAGAAACTACTGATCAGCCGCGATATTACGCGCTTTGAGAAAATAGAAACGATGCGGCGCGACTTTATTGCCAATGTCTCTCATGAGTTGCGCACACCGCTGACCGTCATTGGCGGGTTTCTTGAAACCTTATCAGCCGATGAGCAGGTTAATACCGGTTTCAATAAGCGTGCCCTGGCCTTAATGACGGAACAAACATTCCGCATGCAGCGGCTGATTGAAGACTTGCTGATTCTGTCACGCTTGGAAAATGAACAGAATAAAGTGAGCGAAAAGACCGTGGATGTCGTGAATTTGCTGCACGTTGTTCTGCAGGATGCGGAATCGCTCAGCGCGGGCCGCCATGAAATCAAATTGAATGTCGCCGCGCAAGATCAATTATTGGGTAGCGAGGAAGAATTGCGCAGCGCATTTGGTAACCTGATCAGTAATGCCATTCGCTACACCCCGGATCGAGGCGAGATTACGATCAATTGGGAGAAACGCAATGGGCAGGGGGTATTCTGGGTGCAAGATAGCGGCATCGGCATCGAACCGGAGCACATTCCCCGTTTAACGGAGCGCTTTTATCGCGTCGATAGCAGCCGTTCACGCGAAACCGGCGGCACCGGACTGGGGCTTGCGATTGTCAAACATGTATTGAACCGGCACGAGGCACGCCTCGAAATTACCAGTCAAGTTGGTAAAGGCAGCCGGTTTACGATCTGGTTTCCCGCTAAACGGCTGGTATCGGCTGATGTGTGATGCTTGCAGGTGATTCGCGCCGGTTTTTTTGTCCAACCTGTGTATCAAGCGTTTCCACTCGACTCATCGGAGGCATGCTGTTAAGCATTGCTCATTTTTCCGGTTCGGTGTTTTTTTCTTTTTCCTTGCTGTCGGGAATAACTGCGTCGGCAACGGCACCAACCGCTTTAACAGTGACTTTGGCTGCGGTCGCAGCGGTAGTGACGACCACATCGGCAACCGCTATGACAGCGCATCCTGTCAAATGCAGCAGGAATAGTAATGCGATAAACAATCGGGAAGTGGAAGACATAGCGATGGCATTATGACAGCTTGTTGGGTTAGATGAAATGTGAAACCCGGAGTTAGTCGGCTTTTCTGGGATTCATGCCGCTTTCCAACTTTCGAACTGATTGCCATCGCTGATCCTGGATGACGTAGACTTTCCATTTGCTGTAAACAACAATCAGATTCAACAAGGTGGCTAACGGCAGCTCAAACGTGCCACGAATTTGCGTCGGTCGGAATTATTTGTTCGATATCGATTGTACTTCCGATGGCGGCAAGAAACAGGAAGCTAACAAAGAAAGCGATAGCAAAAATCACCCGTAGCAGACCAATCTGCTCATGCGCAACAGTGAATCCATTATCTTTGTCCCAGCTGGTTATGCCGTTCTTTGTCAATTTGTTATACGACACTATGAGAGTGATGAGACTGATCAGTGGAAATCCAATGCCCAAACCAAGCCACCAAACCTTAAAACTTCTTGAGAAAGCAGTTGAATAATCCGGTGTCTCTCCTGACGGTGGAATAAGACGGATCTTGAAAAGCCACTTGCCGGGCGTTGTACCTGTTGTTGAAAGGAATAACGATTCGATGAACACCCAAGCAAAAAATACGGTAAACCCAAACAATTGATCAAATTGATCACTATTCTGCTCGCTGAGCGCGTCTGGATAGAGGAAGCTGATGACTATGCCACTCACGATGGAGATTAAGTAGAGGTCGAACATACGCGCCCAGTATCGAACCCACGGGCGAATTTGGGCAACAGAAGCGGTAGCCTGTATTGGCATGGGCGAAGTAGTCGACAAAACTACATTGGGTTCTTGCACAGTTTTCTGATCCGTGGCTTCCAGAGGTGCTCCGCAATGCCTGCAAAACTTCGCATCATCTATTATTTCCTTGCCACACTGAGTACAAAACATCGAATTTCCCTTTGCTACAATGTAATGATTAAAATCGCAAATTCAAAATGTCGCAATATGATACGTCATAAATGAAATCTAAAATATGACGGTTTATGGCGCTTTCTTTTACTTCCAACTAATTGACCAATTTAGCTTTGCCATCATACTAAATTTATTTCGTTCTCCAAGTTTGGGAACGTAATACCATTGATGCATAGCCAATCTGATTTTCTCCAGCACGCGTAAAACCGTCTGTTTCGGTGCCCTAATATTCAGTCGCACAAAACCGCTGTCCTCGGTTCCGAATTGCACGCTGGGATTCAGGCCGATACCGGCTTGGTGGATGAAGAAGCGCAACGGTCGGCTGTTTTGTGGATGTTGGAGTGCGTGCTTCACCCTATCTGCGAGTTGTTGATTCTGGATGACGCAAGCTTATCCAGGCTACTTGTGAGGCAAGGAAGTTAAACGCATTGCCGGGCATTTTGAATATCCCAAATAATCGTGTCGGCACTGAAATCCTGACCATGCGGCCATGCAATTCCATGATGCGCCGGGCGAACCATCCGGAAATACGATTCATTCATGAGCTCCTTGAACGCGCTTCCATTCAAATAGGGCTTTACATCAAAAATACCCGAAATTCCGCTGTTTGTCTGAATCTCGATTCGATAATCCTCTAGGGGAACAGCTTTCATGATCTTATCCATAATTTTTCACTCTATCGCAATGGCTCGATTTTAAACAACGGTTCACCCGAGACTGCTAGTTTCCAATCCGCCATTAACTCATCCCTGTGAATTTCAATCCATGCCTGAACCAATTTCATTTTCGCTGGCGGCAGGTTACCGTCGAGTATTGTGCCGTCTTCAATGATAATAGTCGCTGCGTAGTCACCGTACTCGGCATGAATATGCGGGATGTTATGTTTCTTGTTGTCATAAAAGTACATCAAGATCAGGATCCCATAAAACATAGAAATGGTAGGCATTAGAAAACCTCTTTCATAGGTTTATAGAAGATTAACCGGTAAGGTGAGTTGAATCATTTGAAATTCAACTAGTCGTTTTATGTTGGGGTGAGGCACGAACCCCAACTTACAAGCTACGGGCTTTCAGTTGCGAATTTCAACAAACTTTGAGAAAGTTTTGCCAGCTCTGGAAAGATAAGAAGAGAGGCGTGCACAGTTTCTTGTTTTATCGGCTCTATACTTAGAGGGTGACCTGCTTCATTTCGAGCAGCCCTGATTTGCTGTGTAAATGCTGGCCAATAGGATTCATACCCCTCCTTCAGTGAGGCTGGCATGTTTGCTAGTCTGCCGTCAAAAAAGGACTTAAGGCCCATAAGCGTTTCCTTTGCTCTCCATGTGGATAAGTTTTTTGGTATTTTTGGATTGGTGGTTTCGAGTTTCTTAACCACAGCGTCACGCAACTCATTAATCAATGCTTCTGATGCGGCGCCAACCATTACGGCGGCAGATTTATATAGAGCAAGAGCATAGCAATTCAATCCTTCTTCAAGATATGATTTTGAAATTTGATTGATCTGAGATGTTGAATATAAATGCTTTAGATAACCTTCTGGGTTGGCAGGGTCACGGCCAACGTTTGCCAACGAATTTCTGCCCTGCTCGGTAAGGTGAAAAAATGGTGGATTGGGATTGGCTAAGTTATATCCCCATGCTAAGTAGCCGGTTCTAAATAGATCATGCCATTGGGTAAGAATTGCTTCTTCTAGAGCATGATTGTTACCTACTTGAAGTCTCTTGCTGACCTCACTTAATACAGAGTTAGCTTGAAGAGTAGCGTCATTTGATTTCTTCGGCGACTGTTCATCAATTACTATTAGTAATATGCTTCTAATATCCATCTCAGCCTCTTAAATCGATTGTGTGCAACTAAAATTAGACATCCGAAATAACGCAAACAATTTCGTCGCCAATGAAATCCAAAATGATATCTTTCATGTTATCCCCTTATTCATTGTCCTCATGATTCAACTTAACTGTCATCATAACAAACTTGTTTGGCTCTACAGACTGCTCTGGAACATTATCCATGCCTAGCTCGTTTGACCCTTTCCAACACCCCCAAAACCATCTTCCTCGGCCCCCCAATATTCAACCGCATAAACCCGCTGCCCTCAGATCCGAATTGCACGCCCGGATTCAGGCCGACACCGGCTTGGTGGATGAAGAAGTGTTTCAGTTGCGCGTCGGTCATGTGCCATTCGCGGCAGTCGAGCCACAACAGGTAGGTGCCTTCGGCTTGGATCACGTGCATGCCCGGTAAATGTTCCGCGACGAAGTGTTCGACGTTGGTACGGGTGTCTTGCAGGTAATTCTGTAATGCGGTGAGCCAGGCTTCACCGTCGCGGTAGGCGGCTTCGAAGGCGGCGACGCTGAACGGGTTGGAGGCGCTGACGTGGAATTGGGTGAAGATGTGCGTGACGGCGTTGCGTACAGTTTTGTCGGGGATGATCAGCGCGGATAAATTCAGGCCGGGGATGTTGAAGGTTTTGCTTGGCGCGACGGCGGTGATCAGGTTGCCGTTATCGCCGGTGATGGCGGCCAGCACATGGTGCCGGTGGCCGGGGTAGATCAGGTCGTGGTGGATTTCATCGGAAAACACGATCAGATTGTGGCGGGTGGCGATTTGCTGCACGTGTTGTAATTCTTCCGGCGACCACACGCGCCCGACCGGGTTGTGCGGCGAGCACAGCAGCAGTAGTTTGGCTTGTCGGGCGCACTGTTCCAGGTGATCGAAGTCGATGGTGTAGCGGCCATGGTCGAGACGCAGCGGATTCTGGATCAGTTTGCGGCCGGTTTGCGTGACGGCGGAAAAGAACGGGAAATACACCGGCGGCTGGACGATGACGGCTTCGCCAGGTTGAGTGAATGCCATCACGGCGGCGTTGATCGACGGCACCACGCCGGGGCACATCACGATCCAGTCGCGTTGCACCGCCCAGCCATGCCGCCGTTGCAGCCAATCGATCAGCGCGTCATACAGACTATCGGGAAATACGGTGTAGCCGTAGATCGGGTGTTGCGCGCGCTCGGTCAGCGCTCGTGTAACCGCGGGCGGGGCGGCGAAGTCCATGTCCGCCACCCACGCCGGAATGACATCGGCCCTGCCGAACATGGCTTGCCGTCCATCGTATTTGACACTGTGAGTACCTTCGCGATTGATTTCCCGGTCGAAATCGAACGCGTCACTCAAGCGATGCGCTCCCAGATGGTGACTTCCGCCAGCGTGTGCTGGAATTTGCGTTTGGTTTCGCGGATCACGAACGGCACCGCTTGCGGACCTTGGATCAGACGGAAGTGCGGGCCGAGCATTTCTTTCAGGCCGTCGAGCGTGGTGAAGTTTTCGCCATCGCGCTTGAAGCCGCCGACCCATGCTTCTTTCTTGGTGTGTTCGGTCAGCCAGGTATACGGCGACGTGATCATCAGCAAACCGCCCATATTGATGCGCGTGTGAATGCTATGGAGTAGCTTGGCCGGATCGTACAACCGGTCGATCAGGTTGGCGGCGAGGATCAGGTCGTAGCCGGTGAAAATGGATTTTAAATTACAGGCATCGCCCTGGAAAAATTCGACCTTATGTTTGACGTGATCCAGGCCCAGGCCGGTTAACGTGCGTTCCTTGTACGACACCAGCTCGCCTTCGTCGGTCAGCGTGTAGCGCAAAACGCCTTGCTGTGCGAGTTGCACGCCTTGGCCGATGAAACGTGCGGAGAAATCTATACCGGTGACGTGATCGAACACTGTGGCCAGCTCGAAGGTCGAGCGGCCGGAAGCACAGCCTAAGTCCAGCGCGCTGCGTTTAGGCCGGTTACCCGTCGCGGCGATGGCGATTTCCGCCAAGGCTTTGGAGAAATTGGGCACATCGAAGTAAGTGTCGCCGTAATGAAATTCGGCGTATTCCGACAGCAATTTGTCGGTTTCGTAGTTAGAGCCCGGTAGCGTGGCTGGGGCGTCCGATACAACATAGCGGAAACCCGCGTGTTGGAAGAAGTGGCGGCGGAAGGCGTAGCGCGAACTGCGGATCGATTCGTTGCCACAAGCAATCCACGAACCGCCTTTGATCAGATTATGCTGATTATCGAACGTCGGCGTGGTGAAATCGTCGTACAACGGATGCACATCGAATCCCTCGAACGGGTAGGTCGGCGTTTCGGTCCATTGCCAGACGTTACCGGTGATATCGAAAAACTCGCCTTGCGGGAATTCGGTGACCGGACAGCTCGACGCATAATAATCCAGATGGAGATTGCCGCTGGCTTTTGCGTCCGGTGGTACTTCGGATAATTGCGCGGTATCGTACAGCCGGTACCATTCGTCCTCGGTCGGCAGCCGTACCGGTTGCTTGGTCGTTTCGGCTTTCCAGTTACAGAACGCTTTGGCTTCGTGATAATTGACTTCGACCGGCCAATCCCACTGCATCGGCACTTCCTCGGTCATCAAGCGCAAACACCAATCATTGCCTTTTTTGATCCAGAAAGTGGGGTATTCGGCTTGGGTGAATTTTTGCCAGGCACGTCCTTCTTCCGGCCAGTAACTGCCGGTGCGGTAACCGCCGGCTTCGACAAACGCCAGAAATTCCTGATTACTGACTAAGTATTTGCTGGCTTGGAAAGCGGCAATATCGGCGCTGTGCATGCCGTATTCGTTATCCCAGCCGTAATGCTGATGATTGGTTCTGGTTTTATGCAGCGTGACCGTTCCGGCGGAGACATTAACTAATGCATTCTGCGGCGCGGCGCCGGATGTGCGGCACGGTTGCCAGTCCGGGTGCGGTTGCACGAAATGCAGCGCGTGTTGGCGGATTAGCACCGATGATGTTTCCAGGTGAATGCGTTCATGTTCGATCCCCATCACAATCGGCCACCACGAGCTTTCCCAGGTGATCGGCAAGGCCAGCGGCATCGTTGCGATCAGCTTGTCGACCATGGCGCGCATGGTTTTGCGGTACGCGCGCACTTCGCTGACGGTCGGCCAATCGTAGTGCGTGCTGTCGAGATCGTCCCAGCTCATCTCATCGACACCGACGGCGAAGATCGATTCCAGCCGGGGATTGATACGCTCGGGAATCAGTCCGGCAAGAATCAATTTATTGACGAAAAATGTAGCGGTATGACCGAGATAAAAAATCAGCGGATGGCGCAGCGAGATCGGTTTTTTATAATAGGCTTCGTCAGTGCGCAGCGTTTCAAAGAGTTGTTCGTAACGATCCAGCGTGTTGTGAAAATAAGCGCGGATTTCCTCACGTTTCAGGTTGATATCATCGCCGTCCAGTAGCGGTGTTCTTTGGAATAAGGTTTGTAGCATAGAGGTAATGTTTAGCAGTTTACTAGGTTATTAACCGCTATTATAACGCCTCGCGCTTTTCAAGCCATACTTTAACCGGGATAAATGTCATTAAGCATTGATATTACGTGCAAAAGATTACAAGAAATTTAGAAAAATGACTTGTTTAAGGACTGAATGGTAAACAATTTCTCGTTCCGGGTGGCTAATCGCTGATGAAAGGGCCGTATGCGCCGCTCACCACGCACTGCGTATCGTTCTTGCATGCCAGTAATTCCTCAGTGGATAGCGCAGCTGAACCCGGTGCAGCGGATTTACAGCGTCACAACCGACAAATATTCCGGAATAGTGGCCGTCCAATTGAGTTTTTGCTGAATGGCAGCGGCTAAGGCGGTGGAGTTGCTGAATTCGCCGTGCACCACAAAAATCTTTTCCGGTGCTTTTTCGAAGTGGCCCAGCCAATTAAGCAGACCGGCCTGATCGGCATGGGCTGAGAGTCCGCCGATGGTGTAAATGGCTGCTTTGACGCGAATATCCTGACCAAAAATTTTAACTAGTTTTGCGCCGTCGACAAGCCGCCTGCCCAATGTTCTTTCCGCTTGGAATCCGGTAATCAGGATGCTGCATTCGGCGCGGTCAAGATTGTATTTCAAGTGATG
>FSSH01004140.1_pt1 | contig 15129 bp, 14 predicted proteins | sample 1166101 | NCBI WGS metagenome assembly FSSH01 (sample SAMEA32972668, study PRJEB13176) | freshwater metagenome | biome: Drinking water system; feature: Biomass in drinking water that filtered by 0.45 um membrane; material: drinking water | place: USA | collected 2012-12-20 | depth 0 m | reverse complement strand
TCGCCGCCCCTGTCCCTCGCGTCATGTTCCGCGCTGTCGCCGCTCTCTTGTCGCTGCTTCTCGCCGCAGCGATCCTGCTCGCCGGCAACGGTTTGCAGGGGACGCTTCTCGCCGTCCGCGCCAATCTTGAAGGGTTTCCGACGGCGCTGATCGGCGTCTTGATGTCGTCCTATTTCGCCGGGTTCATTCTCGGTTGCCGGTTCAATCCGGCGTTCATCAAGTCAGTCGGCCACATTCGGACTTTCGTGGCGCTTGCTTCGATCGCTTCGGCGGCGGCGCTCGTCCACGCGATCGTCATCGACGTGCCGACCTGGGCGATCTTGCGCGCGATCACCGGCTTTTGCTTCGCCGGTCTCGTTATGATCATCGAAAGCTGGATCAATGAACGCGCGACGAACGCCAATCGCGGGCGCATCCTGTCGGTCTACCGGGTCATTGACCTGACGGCGACGATGACGGGCAACGCGCTTCTTGCGGCCGCCGACCCGGCCGGCTTTCCGCTCTTCGCGACGGTCTCGATCCTGATGTCGATCGCGCTCGTTCCGGTCGCGCTGACGCGCGGCGATGCGCCAAAGCCCATCACCACCGCGCGCCTTAACGTTCGGAAACTGTTTCAAATCTCACCTGTAGCCGCCGTGACGGCGCCGATGATCGGGCTCGCCAACGCGTCGTTCTGGGGCGTCGGCGCGGTCTACGCGCAAGAGCTCGGATATGACAAGGAAATCATCGCCGCCTTCATCAGCGCGGTGATCATCGGCGGCGCGCTGCTGCAATGGCCGCTCGGTTTGCTGTCAGACCGCATCGACCGGCGCATGGTTCTGGCAGGATCGGCAATCCTTGGCGCGGCGAGCGCGGTCGCGCTGTCCCAATTCGGCGACGAGGGACCGCGTTACATTCTGGGACTCGGCGCGCTTGTCGGCGCCTTCATCATTCCGATGTTCGGCATCGCCGCCGCGCACGCAAACGATCTCGCCGACCCGGCGGCGGCCGTCGAGACGAATGGCGGTTTGCTGCTGCTGCACGGCTGCGGTTCGGTCATCGGCGCGACGCTCGGCGCGATCATGATGGCCTCGTTCGGGCCAGCCTCGCTGTTTCTTTACATCGCGGCGATTTACGCGCTGGTCGGCGTCTTCTGCCTGATGCGCATCGCGTCCCGACAGGCGCGGGCGACGGATCAGAAGACGCGCTTCACACCGGCGCCGAATTTGGCGAGCCCCACCGTGTTCGAAATCGGCGCCCCGGCTCCCGAAGAAAAGGAAGCTCCAGCGAGCTCGTAACGCTTAGTGCAGGCGCTGCGCTGCGCTCGCAAGCCCGCGTTTTTCGAGCGCGGCGCGCAAAGGGTCGAGCCTTGCCCCGTATCGGCGCGTCGCCGAAACCGACGCGGTGTCGATCGGCATGCGCAGGCGCCGGACGCTTTCGACCGGCGCCTGCCGCCGCGTCTCAAAAAAGCGTTCGCACGCCGGATCGGGCGTCAGCCCGGCATATTTGACGATCCGGCGGATCTCGCGCGCGGGATCGGCGACTAACGCCTCATACGAGACATCAAGCGTGTCCCCGCCGATCCGCTCGCGCCAGGCCGATCGCGTCGTTTCGTAGACCGCGCGCCACTCAGCATTTTCGTCGAAGTCGAAAGTCCACGGGTTCGAGCCTTGATAATTGATCCGAAACGCCGACCACGCGGCTTCGGCGGGATCGCGATCGACAAAGATCATCTTCGCATTCGGCAGCATCAGCCGGATCGCGCCGACTAACGCGATCAAATCAGGGCCGCGGTGAACGGTGTACAGCCGGTCGCGATAGAGCTCGTTTGAAAAGCTCTCAAAGTTCTCACCAAGGCCAAGCCAGGGCCGGCGCCCCTGCTCTGCAAGCTTGACGATATCGTTCACGAAGAGCGGGCGCAGATCAAACAGCGGCCAGGTCGTCATGCGCGCGACGCCGGACTCGCCCGCNNCGCGCCGTAAACGCGCGGGTGGCTCGCCAATATTTGCTCAACGAGGCCGGCCCCTGATCGCGGCGGCCCAAAGACGAAGATCGCGCCGCTCGACTTCGCGCCCGCGTCGCGGAACCGGTTAAACAGGTCCGCCTCGAATGACTCAACCGCATTGCGCATGAGACCAAGCACGCTGGTCATTTGATGGTTTAGGCCCGCGCGCCTAATCGCGGCGCCGTCGACATAATGCTTGAATGCGCGATCGACATCGCCGATCGCGTCGAAGGCGGTCGCCGCCGCGTAATGCGCCGCCGCCTGCGATAACGGCGCCAGCGCCGCCGACCGTTCCGGCAAGCCGGCGAGGAAATCGATATCGGGATCGCCGGCGGCAAGCGGCTTCAGCCGCGCGATCGCATCCCACGCGGGCGTAAGGCCCGGATTCATCTCATGCGCGCGCTTCAGTTGGTGGATCGCCTGTTCGAAATCGCCGAATTCGGCGCGGATCATCCCGCTCGTATACCAGGATTCCGGACGGCCCGGAAAACGGGTCACCAACAGGTCAGCGGAATTGAGCGCGTATTTCTCGTCGCGTGCGGCGACGCAGGCATGCGCGGCGTGAAGCAGCGGCTCAAACGCGTCGGGCTGCTCAATTCGCCAGCGCAATGTCGCCAGGCGCGCGATCGTAAAATCCTGAAGATTTGTCGCGGCGTTGGCGATCGGCAACCACTCGGCGCCGCGCTTTGCTTCCCTATCCTGGCACAATGCGCGAATGTAATCGACCGCCTCAGCGAAGCGGCCGGCGCGATAGAGGGCGCGAATTCTGTCTTGGGCCTGAGACATTTCTCAACACTCGACGACGTTGACGGCAAGGCCGCCTTCGCTCGTCTCTTTATATTTGCGCGACATGTCCATGCCGGTCTGGCGCATGGTCTCGATCACCTGGTCGAGCGAGACCTTGTGATGTTCAGAAGCGCGAAGAGCAAGGCGCGATGCGTTGACGGCCTTCACCGCGCCGATCGCGTTGCGTTCAATGCAGGGAATTTGAACAAGCCCGCCGACCGGGTCGCAGGTCAGGCCCAAATTGTGCTCCATGCCGATTTCGGCCGCGTGCTCGATCTGCCCCGGCGTTCCGCCCCACACCGCCGCGAGGCCGCCGGCCGCCATTGAACACGCGACGCCGACTTCGCCCTGGCACCCCATCTCGGCGCCGGAGATTGAGGCGCGCTGCTTATAAAGCATCCCGATCCCCGCCGCGACGATCAGGAAGCGCCGGACGTGGTCCTGATGCGGCTCGCCGTCTTCTTCGCAATATTGCTTGACGACAGCCGGGATGATCCCGGCGGCGCCGTTGGTCGGCGCGGTGACGACGCGGCCCCCGGCGGCGTTTTCCTCGTTGACCGCCATCGCATAGACGTTAAGCCAGTCGAAAAGCTGCTCGCGTTCGTTGGCTCGCGGGGCCTCAAGGAGCTTGCCGTAAAGCGCGGGCGCGCGGCGGCGCACCTCGAGCCCGCCTGGAAGCACGCCGCCGGTCTTCAGTCCGCGCGCAATGCAGTCCCGCATCGCGCGCCAGATCCGGTCGACGCCCTCAAGCGTCTGCACGCGGGGGCGGATCGCGTCTTCATTGCACAAGATCACTTCATCGATCGACAATTTCTCGCGCGCGCAGATCGCCAACAACTCGGCCGCCGATCCGAAATCATAGGGCGCCTTGCGGCCGGTGTTGATGCGGTCGCCTTCGGCGGGCGCCGTCAGCTGACGCGCGCTCGCGATAAACCCTCCGCCGACGGAATAAAACGTCTGCTCGATCAGCGCCGCCCCGTTCGCGTCAAGGAGCATCAATCGCATTTCGTTCGGGTGCACGGTCGGCGTGATATGGCCGCAAAGATCGATGTCTTTCGCCGGATCGAATGCGATCTCCGGTCCGCCGGCGAGCTTCAGTCGCTTTGACGCGCGCACCCGCGCGACCGCCGCCGCCGCTTCATCGGGGTCAGTCTCTTCCGGCGCAAAGCCGAGGAGACCGAGGATCGTCGCCTTGTCCGTGCCATGGCCGACGCCGGTCAGCGCCAGCGACCCGTGCAGGTCAACCTTCACTGTCGCCGCGCGCGCCAGCACGCCCGCATCGCGCGCCTCCGACAAGAAGCGCGCGGCGATGCGCATCGGTCCGACGGTGTGCGAACTTGACGGCCCGATGCCAACCTTGAAAATGTCGAAGACCGAAAGCATAAGGGTGCTATTCGCGCGGCGCGGCTGAACTTGCAAGCCACGCGGCCGCGGTTTCGGGATCGTAGAGCGAGTCTTCCCGGCCCCGATCGAGCGCGAAAGAAAGCTGCAAGGACCGATACGCCGCTTCGCTGATCCTGGCGCGCGCGCCCTTTGGCGCTGCGGGCGCGATCGCGCGCGCCCCGGCGATGAGGCGTGCGAGCGCGGCAAGCTCATCACGCCGCGCCGGGGAATTCGGATAGCGCTCCGCGATGCGCCCCAATTCACCCTGGGCGGAAATGAGCGCGAAGTCGGCGACCGCGCCGTCGCCGCGCGCGAGACCCTCATCGGCGAGGCTGAGCGCGCGTGCGACATGGCGCATGTCGCGCCGCGGCGATTGTTTGACCACATCGGCGCCGCACGCGGCCGACTGCAGGGAAGAGACGTAAGCGACGAGGCCCTCGACCACCGCGCGCGGCGGCGCCGCCCCCTGGAACTCGTCCGTCACCGCGCTCTCGATGAAAGCCTTCAGCCCGCGCGCGGCTTCGGCGCGCGCCGCTCGATCAACGAGGTCCGGGATCGGCCTGGCGTTCAGCGCATGGTCCTCGCGCACCTTGCTAAACATCGACGTCGTCACGTCCGCTGTGCCGGGCGCTGACGAAAGCCCTTCGACGAAGAAGTCAGGATTGGCGCGGCCGTTCACATGGCAGGCGCTGCACGAAAGCCGCCCGCGCGCCGCCTGCCCGCCGAGCAGGAACGGGCTGCGGAAGGCGACGCGCCCGATCGCGACGCTGTAGCGCGCATCCTCTTCCTTCGGCTCGGCGAGGCATTCATCGGGCGCCGTCGTCAGGAACGCGACGAGATCGGCGCCCGGCGCGAGCCAGGCCGCCTCGCTGATGGGCGCCGGCTGGGCGAAGGCCGCGCCGGTGAGCAGCGACAGCGCGACGATGACAGCGGCTGCTCTCATTTCGCAGCCTGGCGATCCGTCTCTTTGATCGCGATCAGCCGCGCGAGATCTTCCCGTTCAGCGCAGCCGAAGGCGCAAAGCGCATCAAGTTTCGCAAGTTGACGGCGCGCAGCGGCGCGATCGCCGATTTCAAGATAAAGCTCGCCGAGATATTCATTCGCGCCGAGATGATCAGGATTGATCGCGAGAGCTTGCGCATACCATGATTTCGCCTCCTCAATGCGGCCGAGCCTGCGGTGCGCAAAGCCGAGATAGTTGAGAATGTCCGGGTGCGGACCGACGGCGCCTTGCGCCTCGATCAGCGAAGCGATCGCTTCTTCATAGCGCGCTTCATTGATGAGCCTCACGGCGGCGACGTAAAGGCCGGCGCCGTCCGCCTGCGGCGTGAAGAACAGCGATTGCCGGCCGCCGCCGTTCTCAGGCCCCTCGTCGGCGGGGGCGGCGGCGGGCGCCGCGTCATCGGCGCCGGAGACCATGCCTTCGGGCGTTTCGCCGACCTTCGGTCTCAAGGCTTCGCCGACACGCTCAATCGCCTTATCGATGCGCGCCTTGAAGGGCTCGTCGCAAGCGCCTTCGACCGCGCAGCCGGCCTTGATTTTCTCGATCTCGGCGAGCTGCGCGCGCGCTTCGTCCGGTTCGCCGAGATCAATGGAGACCAGCGCCAGCTTCTCGCGCGCCTCGACGAAATTCGGCCGCTCCTTGATCGCGCGCTCAAGATAGCGCACCGCCTGTTTCGGCTTGTCGAGGCCCGACTTGGCGAGCGCCATGTAATAATTCGCTTCGGGATTCTTCGGCGCAACCGACAGCACGTCGCCGAAATTCTTCTCGGCGCTCTTGTAGTCCTTCGCCTGCAACGCCGCGAGCCCGTCCTGATAGGCCTGCGCCGGATCGACGCGCGGACTTGACGATGACGGCAATCCTGCGCCGCCGCCGCCGCCGGGGGCGGCGCCAGCGGGCGACACAGCAAAAGCGGCGATCACGGCGAACAAGGCGAGCGCGTTTTTCATGGCGAGACCCCGGGGACGGCCGCGACAGTCTACCCTGTGCAGGGGCGCCGCGTCACCGCCCCGCGCGTTCGCCCGGTCGCGGCTCGAAACCCAGGGCCCGCATCGCCGCTGAAACGCTCGCAATCGCAGCATCGGCTGCGCCTTCGCTTTCGGAGCGCGCAACGATGGTTACGCCCTTTTCATCCCCGTCGATCGGATAGCTGCCAATGGCGACGCCTTTCAGCGCCGCCTGGATGGCCTGCAACTGTTCGGCAAGGCGCGATTCCGGCAATCCGATCGCCGTCACCGCACGCGCATGCACGAAGACGCCGCGTTCAAGCGCGGCATCGACCGCGCCGAGCATCCCTTGAAAAATCGACGGCACGCCCGCCATGACAAAGACGTTCTCGATACGGACGCCGGGCGCGCCGCTGACGGGATTGGGGATGATCTCCGCCCCCTCCGGCATCAGGGCCATGCGCCGGCGCGGGGGCGTGACGACTTCACCCTTGCCCTCATACCAGGCGCGGATGAGGCGGATCGCTTCGGGATGTTCGACGACAGGGCGCCCAAACGCCTTGCCGACAGCGTCATAGGTGATGTCGTCATGAGTTGGGCCGATGCCGCCGGACGTGAAACAGTAATCATAGCGGCCACGGAGCGCATTAAGGGCCTCGACGATCGCCGCTTCGTCGTCAGCGACGACGCGCGCTTCCTTGAGCGCGATCGCCCGCTCGCTCAGCCAGCCAGCGAGGTAATGGATATTGGCGTCGCGTGTTCGGCCTGAAAGCAGCTCATCGCCGATGGCGAGAACTGCGGCGGTCCGGACTGGCATCGCTCCCCCTTCGCCGCTGGCCGTTTCCTCAGGGCCGCCTGCCTTTAGCGGTTTCGTCGCGCGCAGGATACGGCCCGCCGCAAGCGGGCGGCGCGCAAATTGCCGCGCGGGGCCCTACCCTTTAAGGGTCGCTGGAGACCAACGGAGGGTTCCCATGAAATTGCAGGTTCTTGCAGCGGCCGCCGCGCTTGCTGGCGGCGCCCATGCGGCGGACGGTCCACAGCGCTATCCGGCGGAAGCGTTCTTCACGACGACCGATTACGCGGCGGCCGGTTCGACCTTTGCGTACGCGCCCGACGACACAAAGCTCCTCGTCTCCTCCAACGCGACCGGCGTCTTCAACGCCTATACGCTCGATGTGAAAACGGGCGTGCAAACGCCGCTTACGTCGTCTTCAACTGACGCAACCTTCGCGGTCGGCTATTTCCCAAAGGATGAGCGCATCCTCTTCACCGCCGACAAAGGCGGGGATGAACTCAATCACCTTTTCATCCGCGAAATCGACGGCACGGTGAAAGATCTGACGCCCGGCGCGGAATTGAAGGCGATTTTCGGCGGCTGGATCGGCGACGGCGAGGCGTTCATCGCTTTCACCAACGAACGCGACCCGCGCTTCTTCGACCTCTACCGCTATGAGAGCGACGGCTACGCGCGCACGCTCGTTTACAAGAACGACGCCGGCTTTTCGATCGACGCGACAAGCCGCGACGGAACGCGCGCCGCCGCGATCAAGGAGCGCACTTCCGCCGACAACAACATTTACCTGATCGATCTGACGAAGCCGGACGCCGAGCCTGAACTCATCACCGGGCATGCCGGCAACATTTCGCATTCGGTGCACGACTTCACGCCGGACGGTTCGGCGCTTGTCTATGGCACGGATGAGCACGGCGAATTCGCGCAAGCCTGGACCCATGACTTCGCCAGCGGCGCCAAAAAGCCGCTGATCGCCGCTGACTGGGACGTGATGTACGTCGCTTATTCGCCGTCAGGGCGCTACCGCGTCAGCGCGACGAACGCCGACGCATCGACTGTCGTCGCGATCGCCGACACGGCAACCGGCAAGGCGCTGAAACTGCCGAAGGGCCTGCCGGCGGGCGACATCGCCGGCGTTCGATTTGCGCGCGATGAAGAGTCCGTCGCCTTCATGCTCAATTCAGACGTGTCGCCGGCGAACGTCATCACCGTCGATCTCAGGAAGAAGAAGTTCAAGCAGTGGACGCAAGCGCTCAATCCGGCGATCGACCCCGCCGATCTCGTTGAGAACGAAGTCGTCCGCTACAAGAGCTTCGACGGGCTCGAAATCCCCTCGATCCTCTATAAGCCGAAGGGGGCGAGCGCGGCGAACAAGGTTCCCGGCGTCGTCCTCGTGCATGGCGGGCCGGGCGGGCAGACGCGCGCGGGCTATTCCGCGATGGTCCAGCACCTCGTCAATCACGGCTATGCGGTTCTTGGCGCGAATAATCGCGGCTCGTCCGGCTACGGCAAAACCTTCTTTCACATGGACGACAAGAAGCACGGCGAGGTCGATCTTCAAGATATCGTCTGGGGGCGGAAATATCTTGAATCGCTCGACTGGATCGACGGCGAAAACATCGCGATCATGGGCGGCAGTTATGGCGGCTACATGGTCGCGGCCGCCCTCGCTTTCGAGCCTGAGGCTTTCGACGCCGGGATCAACATTTTCGGCGTCACGAACTGGGTGCGCACGCTGACCTCTATCCCGCCCTGGTGGGCCTCGTTCAAGGAAGCGCTTTATGACGAGATGGGCGATCCGGCGACCGACGGCGAGCGCCACCGCAAGATCTCGCCGCTTTTCCACGCAGGCAACATCAAGAAGCCGCTGCTCGTCGTTCAGGGCGCCAATGACCCGCGCGTCTTGCAGGTCGAAAGCGACGAGCTCGTCGCAGCTGTCCGCAAGAACGGCGCGCCGGTCGAATACCTGCTGTTTCCCGACGAGGGTCATGGCTTCCTCAAGCGCGAGAACCGAATCGCGGCGTCGGAGGCCTATGTGAAGTTTCTCAGCGCCTATCTTGGCGGCGCCGAGTAATGACCAGCACCGGCCGGGGGTTTAGGCGGGCGCCGCCCCCCGGTGCGCCGGCCTGGAGCGGGTCCGCGCACCCTTGGTTGCGATCACCTCAAATTCGTCTATTTTCGCGCGCCATTGGGGTTCGGGCGGGTCTGGCGTCGGCGCCAGCCTTGGGCGCGGCAAGACCGGCGCGGAGCAGTAAAGCGTGACCACGAAAATTCTCAAACTCCTTCTGGTTTCAACAGGATTGGGCGTGCTGGCCGCGATCGGCGCGCCGGCGCTGGCGCAGAACCGGCCCGCAGAAGCGGAGAACCGGCAGGGCTTGCCGGCTTCCTATCGCGGACCGGCGAGCGCGGTCGCCGCGATCGTCAATGATACGGTCATCACGACCTATGACGTCGAGCAGCGCCTGAAGCTGATGATCATCTCCTCCGGCGGGCGCATCAACCCGCAAGCCCTGCCGCAATTGCAAGATCAGGCGGTCAGGGACCTCGTCGAGGAACAGCTGAAGCTTCAGGAAGCCAAGAAATTCGACCTTGAGGCCGCCGAAAAAGACATTCTGGCGGAGCTGCGCGGCATGGCCGGCCAAAGCAATATGACGGTCGATCAGCTTGAGGCCGTTTTGAAATCTGACGGCATTTCGCTCCAGTCGCTGAGGAGCCAGATTGCGGCGAGCATCGTCTGGCCGGAACTCGTGCAGGGCCGGTACGGCAAGCGCGCACGCGTCAATGACGACGAAGTCGATCAGACGCTTGAGCGCCTGCGCGCCGACGCGACGCAAGAGCAGATGCTCGTTTCTGAAATCTGCATCCCGCTGCCATCGCCCGATCAGGCGCAGGAATACTATCAAGGCGGGCTGCAGCTGATCGAACAGATGCGCAAGGGCGTTCCTTTCGCCGTCGTCGCGCAGCAGTTTTCCGCCTGCACCAGCGCCGCGGCGGGGGGCGACATGGGTTGGGTGCGCGCCGGCGAACTGCCGCCCGAAATTGACGAGGCGATCAGGGAATTGCCGCCGGGCGCGGTGACGAACCCCATTCTCGCTGAAGGCGCTTTCATGATCATGGCGGTGCGCGACAAGCGTGCGGCCGTGCTGCAAGGCGAAAGGAGCTGGACGCTCGCCTATGCCGGCGCGCCCTTGTCGATGGGCCGCGCCGCCGCGCGCACCGCGCTTGAAAAACTGGCGAGCGCGGAAGCGTGCGCGGGCGGGCGAAACCTGCGCGCCGATCTTGGGCCCGAGGTCGGCGTCGCAATGGTCGAGAACGCCCCGCTAAGCGCCATCGACGAACGCTTCCGCAGCATCGTCGATGGCCTGGGCCGCGGCGATTTGAGCGACCCGGTCGAGGCCGATGACGCTCTCCACATTCTTTACGCCTGCGACGTCGATGAAGGGCTCGGCATCCCATCACGCGACGCGATCGAGGACCGGCTCTACGGGCGGCACCTGCAGCGCATCGCCAGCCAGTATCTGCGCGACGTCGAGCGGAAGTCGACGGTCGATATCCGCCTTGAAGCGCCCGGCCCGCAGCGTCGGGCGGCGAAATCGCCGAATGACTAGGCGATTGCGCGCATGATGCGGCCGCTGGCGCTGACGATGGGCGAGCCCGGCGGCGTCGGCCCGGAAATCGCGCTGAAGGCTTACGAAGCGCGGCGATCGTCCGGTCTCGTCTTTCTGGCGCTCGCCGATCCGGCCGTGTTCCCCGCCGATCGCATCGAGATCATCCGCTCGCCGCGCGAGGCGGCCGCAGCCTTCGCGCGGGCGCTGCCCGTTCTTGATCTAAACATCGCCGCGCCGCGCCGCGCCGGCGTCGCGGACCCGGCTTCGGCGCCGGCCGTCATTGCATCGATTGAGCGCGCGGTCGCGCTCGCCCTGTCGGGCGAGGCCTCGGGGATTGTCACCAGTCCGATCGAAAAATCGAGCCTCCAAAGCGCTGGCTTTCCTTGGCCGGGGCATACGGAATTCATCGAGCATCTGACACAAGGCGCGCCGATGCCCGCGGGACGCGCGCGCGGGGCCGTGATGATGATCGCCGGTCCGTCGCTGCGCACCGTTCCGGTCACCATCCATCAATCGGTGCGCGAGGCGGCCGCGACTTTGACGACCGATGCGATCGTCAGGAAAGCGGTGATCACGATGGAAGCGCTCCGCGCCGATTTCGGGATAGCAGCGCCCCGGATTGCGATCTCCGGCCTTAATCCGCATGCCGGCGAAAAGGGCGCGATGGGCCGCGAGGACGCCGATGTGATTGCGCCGGCGGTTGCGGCCTTGCGGGAGCGTTTTGGCGCGGCGGTCACCGGCCCCCATCCGGCCGACACGCTGTTCCACGAAGAAGCGCGCGCGCGGTATGACGCAGCGCTTTGCATGTTGCACGACCAGGCGCTGATCCCGGCGAAGACGCTCGCTTTCCATGAGGCGGTGAATGTGACGCTCGGCTTGCCGATTGTGCGCACCTCGCCCGATCACGGCACCGCGCTCGACATCGCGGGCAAGGGAGCGGCCCGCGCCGACAGCCTCATCGCGGCGATCAGGCTCGCCGCCGCGCTGGCGGACGCGCGGGCGCCGGGATGAGCGACGCGCCGCCGCCCTTGCGCGAAGTGATCGCGCGCCACGATCTCGGCGCCGACAAGTCCTTCGGCCAGCACTTCCTGCTTGACCTCAACATCACGCGAAAGATCGCGCGCGCCGCGGGCGCGCACGCTGGCGACCGGATCATCGAAGTCGGCCCCGGCCCCGGCGGCCTTACGCGTGCGCTTCTTGAGACCGGCGCGCAGGTCGTCGCCGTCGAGCGCGACCGTCGCTTCATCGGCGCGCTTGACGAGCTGCGCGGCTTCTATCCCGGCGCGCTGACGATCGTCGAGGCCGATGCGCTGAAGGCCGACGAGCGCGCGCTGGCGCCGGCGCCGGTGAAAATCGTCTCGAACCTTCCTTACAATATTTCGACCGAGCTGCTGGTCAAATGGCTGGCCGCGAACCATGGGGACGAAGAACCGCTGTGGACGTCAATGACGCTGATGTTCCAGAAGGAAGTCGCCGACCGCATCCTCGCCGCGCCGGGGTCCAGGACCTTTGGCCGCCTGTCAGTCATCGCGCAGGCGGCGAGCCGGCCGCGCCGCGCGTTCGACCTGCCTGCGCGGGCATTCACGCCGCCGCCAAAGGTCGATTCGAGCGTTGTCACCTTTGACGCCGCGCCGGCGCGCCTGTCCGACATCAGCGGTCTTGAGCGCCTGACGCAGGCCGCCTTCTCGCAACGGCGCAAAATGCTGCGTTCGTCGCTGAAACCGCTTTGGGGCGCGGGCGCCGAGGCGCGGCTCGCCGCCGCGCAGATCGAGGCGACAAAGCGCGCCGAGGAACTCTCGGTCGCGGACTTCCTTCGGCTGCTGTCCGGCGAGGCTTAAGCCTTCAGCACCTCAAACTCGCCGCGCACGAAGGCTTCCAGCAGTTTGAACTTCTGGATCTTGCCGGAGCCCGTCAGCGGCCAGGCGTCGACCCAGATCCAGTAGGCCGGCGTCTTCTGCGCGGCGAGGCGCGCACGCACGAACGCCTTGAGGTCCGCCGGCGCCGGGCGCGCGGCGCCCTTTGCCCGCATGAAGCAGGCGACCTGCTCGCCCCATTTTTCGTCCGGCACGCCGACGACGGCGATTTCAAGGATCGCTTCATGCTCTAAAAGCGCGTTCTCGATTTCGGCCGGAAACAGGTTTTCGCCGCCGCGAATGATCATCTCCTTCACGCGGCCGGTGATCTTCAGGAAGCCGCGCTCGTCCATCCGGCCAAGATCGCCGGTGTGAAGCCAGCCCTCCTTGTCGACCGCTTTCGCCGTCGCCTCCGGATTGTCGTTATAGCCGTCCATGATGAGATAGCCGCGCGCGCAGATTTCGCCCTGGGCGCCGATCGGCATGACGGCGTTTGTCGCAACATCGCGGATCGACACCTCGACGTCGTCGAGCGGCGAGCCGATTGTGCTGCAAAGATCGTCGAAGGCGTCGTCTTGGCGCGTTTGCGTGATGACCGGCGAGGATTCCGTCTGGCCGTAGATAATCTGGATGACGGAGCCGAAGACGGCTTGCGCCTTTCGCACAAGCTCCGGCGGCACCATCGATCCGCCGGAAAGAATATGCCTGATCGAGGAGACCTTGCGCCCGCTTTTCTCGACCGCCTCGATCAGAGCGACAATCATCGTCGGCACGCCGAGCATGAAGGTCGGCCGCTCGCGCTCGATGACCTTGACCACCATGCCGGCGTCGAAAAGCGGCGCGAGAAGCATGGTCGCCCCGCGCGCGAGGCCGCCGAGCGCCAGAATGGCGCACCCGGTCGTGTGAAAGAGCGGCATGTGATGCACGAAGGAATCGCCGGGCGACACGCCGCCGCGCTGCATCGTGTCGTGACCGTTCTTCAACAGCCCCCAATGATGCAACAGCGCGCCCTTCGGGAAACCGGTCGTGCCCGACGTATATTGGATCTGGCAGATGTCGGTCGGCGCGACATCGGGCAGGCGCCCGCGATCGGCGCCGTCGTAAAGCGCTGCGTGATCGGTCAGCAGGATGCGGCGCCGGATCGCCGGAATCCCGGCGCAAACCTCATCGACGATCGTCGCCAGCGGGTTGCCGCGAAACTCCTCGACGAAATAGACGCCTTCCGAACGCGATTGCTCAAGAACGTATTTAAGCTCGCGCGGCTGAAACGCCGGGTTCACAGTGACGAGCGTCAGGCCCGCCATCGCCGCGGCGTATTCGAGAAGCAGCCATTCCGGGATATTGTTCGCGAAAACGGCGATGCGCGCGCCCTTCGCGTGCCGGCTCGCAAGCGCCTGCGCCAGGCGCTGCGCGTCCGCGTAAAGGTCAGCGTAAGTCCAGGCGCGGCCGATCTCGCCTGCGGCCGACAATTCCTTCAGCGCGGTCGCGCCGCCATGTGTCTCGGCCTGCTGTTTCAGCGCGTCGCCGATGGTGAGGGGGGCCCTGAATTCGCCCCGGCGCGCCGGCCAATGGCTTTGGGTCAGCACACGATCACCCCCGCATCGGCAGGATCATCTGCGTCTGCGTGACGATCGCCGCGACCTTGCCGTCCTCGCGGCTGATCTCGGTCTTCCAGACTTGCAGCGACTTGCCGATGTGAACAGGCGTCGTCACGGCGAGCGCCTTTTGCCCGACCGGAACCGGCCGCAGGAAATTCGTCTTGCTCTCGACGGTCGTCGTCATCATGCCCTCCGGCATGTTCAAGAATGCGCCGCAGCCGCCCATATTGTCGGCGAAGGCCATCATCGCGCCGCCATGCATCGTCGCTGGAATGGTGCAATGATCGGGCGTCACCAACAGTTCAGCCTCCAGACGATCCTTGGTGACGAGCGTCATCTTGACGCCGATCATGCGGGCGAACGGCGCGTTGTTTTCGTTGAAGGCCGCGGCGAGGTTTTCCGGCGCCACTAACAATCTCCCGCATTGATGAGGATGGCGACGAGAAGCGCCGTTTCTTTCCCGCGATTGACCCAGGCATGATTGGTCGCGCGCTGGATGACGACATCGCCCGGCTTCAGCGCCCTCACCTCGCCGTCGTCGAGCAGAAGATCGACCTCGCCGCGAATGAGTATGATGGCGTCGAGCGTTTCCGTCTTGTGCATCATCGGATGCCGGCTGGTGGCGACGCGGGCGTGCGCGGCGCCGCAAGCGGCGAAGCCGAAGGCGGCGAGCGCCTCGCGCTCGGCGGCGGAGGCGCTTTCGCTTTCCGCCGGCGCCGTGAACCAGCGCACCTTGACCGCGCCCCTGTCCGGTTCAAGGCGCACGTCTTCCGCCGCGAGCCGGTCGCGCCCGTCGAGGAGGCGCGCGCCAAGCGCCGCCGACCAGATCTCGGCGAGCCCGCCTTCTTCGACCGCCAGAATCTTCGCCGGCGGGCCGTCGATCATGACGGATGACCGCCCATCGGCGCTGTCTTGCGTGACAACGCGCCTCAGGCGATCCCAGTTCATGACACGGGCGCGATGCGGGCGCGCAGCGACTCGCTGAGGGAGCGCGCGTCATAAACGCCCTTCCCGTCCGCCGGCTTGTCGCCCTTGCCCATGATCACTTCGATCCGCGCGGTGTAGAATTTGCGCGCGCCGACCGTGCCCAGATTGCCGCCGACGCCGACGCCGACATTGCGCCCGCCGCCGCCAAGCCCGCCGCCGCGCCCAAGCTGACCTACAAGGACCAGCGCGA
>FSSH01001759.1_pt1 | contig 15170 bp, 13 predicted proteins | sample 1166101 | NCBI WGS metagenome assembly FSSH01 (sample SAMEA32972668, study PRJEB13176) | freshwater metagenome | biome: Drinking water system; feature: Biomass in drinking water that filtered by 0.45 um membrane; material: drinking water | place: USA | collected 2012-12-20 | depth 0 m | reverse complement strand
CCCACCACCACCACGTCGAAGGCGTTGGCGGCGCTCACGACACGCTGGCGAAATAGCCCGCCGGCTGCGGCGGCTGGTCGGTGGCCATGCCGGCCAGGGCGGCGGGCTGGGAATAGAAGTAGCCCATCGCCAGGTCGCGCATGAGGTCGAAGAAGCGCCGCTGCGGCGCTTCCCAGGGCATGGCCGACATGGCTTCGAGGATGTCGTTGCGCAGGCTCTCGCTGGCGGCTGCGAAGTGGCCGCCGGCCGCCTGGTCCAGCCACGCGGCGCTGAATCCGATCAGGCGCTGCAGCGGGGCGCTGTTGGCGGCCTCGGCCAGGATGCGGGGCGGCACGCCGAGGGCCGATGCGCTGGGGCTGAGGGAGTCGGCAGGGATCAGGGTGTCGCAGAACGCGCTGAACGTGGCGGACGGATCCGGCGGGCCGGCGCTGCCCTCGGCCGCCATCGCCGCGACGTTGCCGCCGTAGGCGATCGTTCCGGCCAGGGCCGCGCTGATCAGCGCCAGCGCCTCGCGTCGGGTGAAGGTGTTGGATCGGGTGGCCATGCCCGGATGCTAACGCAGGAACGTCGCGGGCCAGGCCGCCAGCGGTCCGATATGCTGGACGCCCCTCGTGAGCGGTAACGGCCATGGGCAAGCGGCATCGTCGAGACACGGCAGGGCCTTCGCCCCGCCCCGCCGGGCAAGCCCCCGACACGCGTGCGGCCGAGTACCACCGGCCGCGCGGCGAAGAGTGGGCGCTGCAGCTGATGCTGCTGGTGCCCGCAGTCATCCACTTGCTGCCGCTGTCGGGCGTGCTGGGGGCCGAGGCGCTGTCGCGGCTGTATGGCCTGGATTTTTCCTCGCCCGACCTGGAGATCCTGATGCGGCATCGCGCCGTGCTGTTCGGGATGCTGGGCGTGCTGCTGTTGGCCGCCGTCTGGCGCAGCGCGCTGCGTCCACTGGCGCTGCTGGCGGGGCTGGCCAGCGTGCTGTCGTTCCTGGTGCTGGCGATGCGGGTGGGTGGCTACGGCGACGCGGTGGGCCGCGTGGTGCTGGCCGACGGCATCGCCTTGCCCTGCCTGGTGGCGGCGGCGCTGCTGCAGTGGCGTCGCCCGGGCCCTGCGCTGGACATAGGCTGAGCGTCGCTCCGGTATCATTCGCCTTCCCAGGGGAAGGATGGACGATGAGCGAGCTGCAGGACCTGACGTCGCTGATCCGCGCCAACACGGCGCTGATCGTGATCGAGACGCCGGACGAGGGTCGCGTGGTCGACCTGTTCATGCACGTGCTGATGCACGTTTGGCGGCCGCTGTTCCGCTGGTCGATCACCGAAGGCCTGCGCCGCGTGGACCTGCACGGCGAGGACGAGCCGCTGTCGCCGCCCGACGCCACCACCACCCTGCGCACCATCCGCACGATGGACCAGCGCGGCATCCACCTGCTGCTCGATTTCCACCCCTACCTGGGCTACGCCACCACCCAGCGCATGGTGCGCGAGCTGATCGACCGCCGCGACTGCAAGGAGCACACCCTGGTGCTGGTGGGCGCCAAGATCGAGCTGCCCGAGGACCTTGAACACCTGGCCGTGCGCTTCTCGCTGCGGCTGCCCGATGAAAAGGTGCTGCTCAAGCTGGTGCAGGACGAGGCCGCGCTGTACATGCGCGAACACGGCGGCAAGCGCGTGGAAGTGGACCAGGACGCGCTGAAGATGATCGTGCGCAACCTGCGCGGCCTGTCCATGATGGAGGCGCGCCGGCTGGCGCGGCACCTGATCTTCCGCGACGGCGTCATCAGCCAGAACGACCTGCCCGAGCTGGCCAAGCTCAAGTTCGAGCTGCTCAACAAGAGCGGCCACCTGCACTTCGAATACGACACCGCGCGCTTCGCCGACGTGGCGGGCCTGACGCGCCTGAAGGCCTGGGTGAACCAGCGCCGCGCTGCCTACACCAGCGAATCGCTGCCCGTCGGCCTGGACCCGCCCAAGGGCATGCTGCTGCTGGGCGTGCAGGGCTGCGGCAAGTCGCTGGCAGCCAAGGCGGTGGCGGGCGGCTTCGGCGTGCCGCTGGTGCGGCTGGACTTCGGCACGCTGTACAACAAGTTCCACGGCGAGACGGAAAAGAACCTGCGCGACGCGCTGTCGTCGGCCGAGCAGATCGCGCCGTGCGTGCTGTGGATCGACGAACTCGAGAAGGGCCTGGCGGCTTCAGGCAGCAGCGAGGACGGCGGCGTGTCGCGCCGCGTGCTGGGCTATTTCCTGACGTGGATGGCAGAGCGCAAGTCGCGCGTGTTCCTGGTGGCCACCGCCAACGCCGTGCACGACCTGCCGCCGGAGCTGCTGCGCAAGGGCCGCTTCGACGAGATCTTCTTCGTGGACCTGCCCAACCACGCCGCGCGCGCCGAGATCTTCCGCCTGCACCTGGCCAAGCGCGAAGTGGACTGGGAAGGCTTTTCGCTGGACGCGCTGGCCGGCGCGGCCGACGGCTTTTCCGGCGCCGAGATCGAACAGGCCGTGGTGAGCGGCCTGTACTCGGCGCACGCGGCGGAAACGCCGCTGGACGAAGCCCGCCTGCTGGGAGAACTCGCCGCCACCCGCCCGCTGAGCGTGCTGATGGCCGAGCAGGTCAACGGCCTGCGCGAGTGGGCCCGTACCCGCACGGTGCCGGCGGACTGATCGCGGTTTTCAGAACCATCGGCGCACCCTCGAGCAATAGTCCAGGTAGTCGGCGCCGAAGCGCTGCGCGAGGTAGCGTTCCTCGCGGCCGATCACGTAGTAGCGGATCACGGCGAGCACCGGCACCAGCAACAGCAGCGGCCACAGCGCGTTGAACGCCAGCGCCAGGGTGGCGTAGGCCAGGGCCATGCCCAGGTACATGGGGTTGCGGGTGTAGCGGTACAGGCTGTCTTCCACCAGCGCGGTGTCTTCGCGCCAGGGCCGCGGGTCGTTCTTGCGGCGCCGGAAACTGCGCAGCGAACTGGCCAGCAGCCACACCGCCACCAGGCCGAGCGCGAAGGCGTGCAGGTGCACCCAGGTTTCGCGCGAGGCGTCCACGATCGGCATCGCGAACCACCACCGGTCGAGCGCGAAGCCGGCGGCCAGGCCCGCCGCGAAGATCAGCGGCGGCGGGATGCGGACGCCGGGGGTCAAGCCTTCATCGGGCAGTGGCGTCTGGCTATTCATCGGAACCTATCGGTTTCTCGGCCGGGGATCGCCAGCCGACGGGCGGTTCGGTGGCTATTCCACGATCAACCAGCAACTGCAGCATGGCCGCCCGCTCCCCCTCGCTGCGGAAACGATCGATGTAGGCGGTGGCATCCGCTACCGGCCATTGATCGAGCTTCTCCAGGAAAGGCGTCGACTGGATCTGGATCCAATGATGTTCCCGCCGGTGTGAGAACGTCTCCACGCCAGTGCGGGCCTGCTCGTGGAAGTCGAGGATCGCTGCGGCAAACGTTGACTCCAGCGTTGTGTCCGAATCCTCCATGACGCGGCGGGCGAAACTGGCGCAGTCTTCCGCCGCGTCAGCCGCGGGTTTCTTGCACAGACCCAGCCACGGGGAGAAACGGGGCAGGATATCCACGGTGAGGTCCCACATGGGCTCATAGCCGCGAAGGTGCTCGGGCTGGTTCCCGAACAGGTCGGGGCTCAGTCGCTCATACCGCAGCAGGGTCTTGTCCACGGATTCCGTGAAGGGGGTGCCGTAAACGCCGGCATTCGCGGCGAGGCGCAAAGCCTCCCGTTGAAGTGCTGCGTCGCCCAGCGATTCCGCAACGCCCATCAGGCTGATCGCGTAATACGAATTGCGCACTGCCGCCAGGCGCAGGCGCTCTGCGATCAACCGTGCCTCGACGGGATCCTTGCCCAAGCGGCTGAAATTCGCCGCATAAAGGGCCAGCGGCAGTGCGGGATCCACGCCCGATGGAGGCGTAGCCAGCGCGTCAAGAGTGACCACCTGACCTACGGGTTCACCAAGCTTCCATGACAGGAGCAGGTCGGTCAGGCCATCGCCAGGAAGGCCGGCCGCCGCCCGATGGATTTGCAGCGTGGCCAACTCCCTGCGTTCCTGCGGCCCGGCGTCTTCGAGTTCCTGTGCCGCGACCGGCGGCGTGCAGATGATCAGGAACAGGCTTCCCGGCATGATGTGGCGGGCACGCACCTTGAGGCGTTTGTCGGTCATGCCCATGCTCTCAATATCCACGCCCATGCCGGCAGCGTGAGCAGCGACAGCAGGATGCCATAGCCCACCATCGCCGCCGCCAATCCCGGCGCCAGGCGGTGGGAGATGGCCAGTGCCGCGGCGGTGATCATCGGCGGCATGGCCGATTCCAGCACCACCGTGTCGTGCTGCACTGCCGTGAGGCCCAGCAGCGGCGCCAGCGCCAGCGCGATCAGCGGCATCACCGCCAGCTTCAGGACCAGGCCCACGGCCAGCGGCTTGAGCTCGTCGCGCGGCAGCTTGAGCTGCAGGCTCAGGCCGATCGCCAGCACCACCAGCGGCAGCAGCGCGTCGGCCAGCCGCTGCAGGCCGCCGGCGATCCACGCCGGCGGCGCCTCGGGCATCAGCGTCAGCCCGAACACCAGCGCCAGGAACGGCGGGAACGTGGCGATGCGGCGGGCGATCAGGCCCGCCGTGGGCTTGGCGTCGCCGCCGTAGCGCGCCAGCACGTACAGGCCGAAGGTGGACAGGATGAGGAAGGCGCCGAACTGGTCGTAGATGACCGCATACGGCAGCGCGTCTTCGCCCAGCAGCGCGCGCACCAGCGGGTAACCCAGGAAGCTGGTGTTGCCCAGCGCCACGCACAGCAGCAGCACGGCGTGTTCGTCGTCGCGCAGCTTCAGCGCGCGCGTGGCCAGCGACACCAGCGCCACCGTGGCCGCCAGCAGCAGCCACGGCACCGCGGCCACGGCCAGCACGTCGCGGCCCAGCTCCAGCCGCGGCGCATAGATCAGCACCGACGCCGGCAGGCACACGTACAGCACCACCTTGTTGAGCACCTCGGCGGCGTTGCCGGGGAACACCCGCAGCCGCTGGAACGCCAGCCCCAGGGCCAGCATCGCCAGGATCAGGGCGAATGCGTCGAACGCCATCGCCGCCGCTCAGCCCAGCGGGACGTCGAGCGGCTGCGCGCCATCGAGCATGAAGCGGGCGTTGAACGCCACCGTGATGCGTTCGCCCTCGCCTTCGAACGGCAGCACCTCGTGCAGCAGCCACGACGGGAACAGCACCAGCTGGCCCGGCTCGAGCCGCAGCGAACGCGGGCTCATGGCATGGGGCGGCTTCATGTTGGCCAGCGCCATGTCCAGGTACATGGTGGCGGCCGAGTGCGGGTTGATGAAGGTGAGGCGGCCACTGTCGCTGGCCGGGTCGTCGCCGTCGTGCTTGACGCAGTACACGCCCGACCACGAGTGCATGGCGTGGTTGTGGGCGCCGAAGAAACCGCCGCGGCGCGTGATGTGGAACCAAGACTGGTGCTGGATGTGCAGCTTCATCAGCGTCGCCCGGTCGTAGCCGTTGAGCTCGCCGATGGCGCGGTAGAGGCTGGCCCAGCAGAAGTCGCGCAGCTTCGCGCAGGCCGGCTGCGGCCAGTCGAACAGGCGGAAGTTGCTCTCGAACAGCTGCTTGTTGCGCGAGACGATCGGCTCGGGGTTGCGGTACTTGTCGCCCTCGGCCTCGCGGGCCAGGAACAGGTCGCGCAGCTGCCGGTTCAGTTCAGCGTGGTCGTCGAGCTTGGCGTAGACCAGCGGGACGGAGAAGGCAGAGGTGATCTGGAACATGGCGTGGCCAACAGGGACTGGATGGATGCGGCCTTCATCAGACCGCCATTCCCCGGGGGCGTCAATGCCGCGCGCCCGATCGGGGCGCGCGGCAGGCGCAGGCCTCAGGCCGGGGTGGCCCCGGCCTTCTGGCGGGCGATCCACTCGCGCATCTTGACCTGCAGCACGCCCATCGGCAGTGCGCCGTCGATCAGCACCTGGCGGTGGAAGGCGCGCACGTCGAACTGTTCGCCCAGCTCGGCCTCGGCTTCGGTGCGCAGCTCGCGGATCACGCGCTGGCCCACCTTGTAAGACAGGGCCTGGCCCGGGATGACGATGTAGCGTTCCACCTCGGCCACCACGTCCGACTCGGCCATGGACGAATTGGCCAGCATGTAGTCAATGGCCTGCTGGCGGCTCCAGCCCAGGTGGTGCAGGCCGGTGTCCACCACCAGGCGCATGGCGCGCAGCTGTTCGTCGCTCAGGCGGCCGTACCACTGGTAGGGGTCGGTGAACAGGCCCAGCTCCTTGCCCAGCGACTCGGCGTACAGCGCCCAGCCCTCGGCGAACGCGGTGTAGCCACCAAAGCGGCGGAAGGCCGGCAGCGACTCCACTTCCTGCTGGATCGAGATCTGGAAATGGTGGCCCGGCGAGGCCTCGTGGATGGACAGCGTCTCGACCAGGAAGTTGGGCTGTGCCTTGAGGTTGTAGGTGTTGAGGTAGAACACGGCCGCGAGCCGTCGGGCGTGGGCGACTGGTAGGACGCACCGGCGTCGCTCTGGGCGCGGAAGGCCTCCACTTCGCGCACTTCGTAGTCGGCCTTGGGGAACACGTCGAAGAGCTTGGGCAGCAGCGGGTTGATCTTCTTCTGCACGTCGCGGTAGGCCTGCAGGGCCTCTTCGGGCGTCTTGAAGTAGAACTGGTCGTCGGTCTTGAGGAACTCGAAGAAGGCGGGCAGGTCGCCCTTGAAGCCCACCTGTTCGCGCACCGCGTTCATTTCGCCCAGGATGCGCGCCACTTCGTCCAGGCCGTACTGGTGGATGGCTTCGGGGCTGAGGTCGGTGGTGGTGTTGGAGCGCACCATCAGCGCGTACCAGGCGCGGCCGTCGGGCAGGTCGCTCATGCCGACCGTTTCCCGCGAAGCGGGCAGGTACTCGTCGCGCAGGAAGTCGCGCATCTTGGTGTAGCCCGGCACGATCACGTCGGTGATGGCGGCGCGGTAGGCGGCGGCGAGGCGTTCGCGTTCGGCCGGCGGGAAGTCGGCCGGCATGTCCTTGATGGGGCCCCAGAACACGCTGTCCTCGGGCTTCGCGACGATGTGCGCGGCGAACTGCGGCACGATCTTCTCCACCACCGGGCGCGGCTGGGTGACGCCGGCGGCCATGCCCTTGCGCAGGTTGGCGATGACGCCGTCGTTGATCACCGGGAAGCGGGCGATGCGGGCCAGGAAGTCGTCGTAGTGCTTGACCTCGCGGAAGGGCTGGATGCCCTGGCCCGAGCCGAGCTGGGCGAAGAAGCTGCCGTGGTTGCCGAACTGGCTGACGGCCAGCATCCAGCCGGGGAAGCGGTTGGATTCGAGCGAGAGCTCGCGGTCGCTGACGAACACGTCGCGGCTCAGGCGGTGCTGGCCGGTGAGCGCTTCGCGGTCCAGGGCCTGCACGCGCGCCAGGAAGTCACGCTCGCGCGCTTCGGATTCGGCGCGGAAAGCTTCGGAAGTGAAGTCGGGCAGCTGGTCGTTGTAGCGCAGGTCGCCCAGCGCGGTGGCGAAGAGGGGGTTGGCCTTGAGTTCGGACTCATGCCATTCCGCCAGCAGCGCGTCGAGCTGCGCGGCCACGGCAGCGGGATCGGCGGCGGGCGTGGCGGCGGTTTCGGCGGCCGGCGCGGCGGGCGCGGCGGTGGGTTCCTGGCTGCAGGCGGACACGGCCAGCAGGCAGGGCAACAACAGGACCAGGGCGCGCATCACGGTTCCTTCGCTTTGGGGAGGGGGGCTTTGCGCTATCTTCGCGCAGTCCCTGCCCGGAGCCTACCGATGAAAGTCATGCCTGCCGCCTTTGTTTTCTGCGCCACCCTGCTGGTGGCGCCTGCCCAGGGCGGCGACCGCATCACCGGCCAAGCCTTCGCCACCCGCTCGGAGGTGTATGCCCCCGAGGCCATGGCCGCCACGTCGCACCCGCTGGCCACCCAGATCGCGCTCGACACGATGCGCCAGGGCGGCAGCGCGATGGACGCCGCCATCGCCGCCAACGCGGCGCTGGGCCTGATGGAGCCCACCGGAAGCGGCATCGGCGGCGACCTGTTCGCCATCGTCTGGGACCCCAGGACGGGCAAGCTGCACGGCTACAACGGCTCGGGCCGCTCGCCCAAGGCGCTGAGCCTGCGCTGGCTGCAGGCCAACGGCTACGAGGAAATGCCCCAGCGCGGCCCGCTGCCGGTAACGGTGCCGGGCGCGGTGGACGCGTGGTTCGCGCTGCACGAGCGCTTCGGCAAACGCACCATGGCCCAGAACCTGGCGCCCACCGTGGCCTACGCGCGCAACGGCCACCCGATCCACGAGGTGATCGCCTACTACTGGAACAACAAGCTGGTGGAGATGTCGAAGTGGCCGGGCTTCGTCGAACAGTTCACCGTGGACGGCAAGGGCAAGGCGCCGCGCACCGGCGAGGTCTGGCGCAACCCGAACCTGGCCAACACGCTGGAAACCATCGGCCGCGACGGCCGCGACGCGTTCTACAAGGGCGACATCGCCCGCACCATCGACACCTTCTTCCGCGCCAACAAGGGCTTCCTGCGCTACGAGGACATGGCCGCGCACACCGGTGAATGGGTGGAGCCGGTCAGCGTGAACTACCGGGGCGTGGACGTATGGGAGCTGCCGCCCAACGGCCAGGGCATCGCCGCGCTGCAGATGCTCAACCTGCTGGAGGGCTACGACTTCTCGAAGATCGCCTTCGGCAGCGCCGAGCACATCCACCTGTTCACCGAAGCCAAGAAGCTGGCGTTTGCCGACCGCGCGCGCTGGTACGCCGACCCGGCCTTCCAGCCGGCGCCCGTGGCGCGCCTGATCTCGGATGAATACGCCGCCGAGCGCCGCAAGCTGATCAACCCCGACAAGGCCGCCAAGGCGGTGGACGCCGGCGCGCAGCTCAACCAGGGCGACACCATCTACCTCACCACGGCCGACAAGGACGGCATGATGGTGAGCCTGATCCAGTCCAACTACCGCGGCATGGGCAGCGGCATGGCGCCGCCGGGGCTGGGCTTCATCTTCCAGAACCGCGGCGAGCAGTTCGTGCTCAAGGCCGGGCACGCCAATTCGTTCGTGCCGGGCAAGCGGCCGTTCCACACCATCATCCCGGCGTTCGTCACCAAGGACGGCAAGCCGTACATCAGCTTCGGGCTGATGGGCGGCGCTATGCAGCCGCAGGGCCACGTGCAGATCGTGATGAACCTGGTGGATTTCGGCATGAACCTGCAGGAAGCCGGCGACGCCCCGCGCATCCACCATGACGGCAGCACCGAACCCGCCGGGCAGATGGTCGCCATGGCCGACGGCGGCGTGCTGAACCTGGAAACCGGCTTCGGCTACGACACCGTGCGCGCACTGATGCGCAAGGGCCACACCGTGGAATTCGCCGACGGCCCCTACGGCGGCTACCAGGCCATCAAGCGCGACCCCGACACCGGCATGTACGTAGGCGCCAGCGAAAGCCGCAAGGACGGCCAGGCAGCCGGCTACTGAAGAAAATGTACCAGGTATGTCTTCAGTCTCATTGAGACTGAAAATGTACCTGGTACGTCATCCGCGTTATCCGTAGGTTTGGGTGACGTGGAGGCGGAGGCGTTCGGTGGCCGTGGCGACGTCGGCGCACAGCGGCAGCACCTGCGCCCAGTCGCCCTCCTTGGCGGCTGCTTCCATGGCCGCGGCGGCTTCGCCCAGCTGCTGCGCGCCCACCAGCCGTGACGCGCCCTTGATCTTGTGGGCCTGGCGCGCCACCTGCGCCAGGTCGCCCTGGGAGCGGGCCGACTGCAGGCCCTGCAGGTCGGCGTCGGTGGCGGCCAGGAAATCGTCCATCAGCGCGCGGCACTCGCGCGGGTCGCCGCCGGTCAGCGCGTCTAGCACCGAGGTATCCAGCGGCAGCGGTTCGGTGCGCACCTGCGGCAGCGGCGCGCTGGCCACCATGTCGCCCGCCAGCGGCAGCGTGTGCGGCAGCCAGCGGCGCAGGCAGGCCACCAGCTCGGGAATGCTTACCGGCTTGGCCAGGAACTCGTCCATGCCGGCGGCCAGGCAGCGCTCGGCCTCGCCCTTGAGCGCCGCGGCGGTGAGCGCGATCACCGGCGTGCGCGCCTTCGCGCCGCGCGCTTCTTCGGTGCGCAGCGCGCGGGTCATTTCGTAGCCGTCCATTTCGGGCATGTGCACGTCCGACAGCACCAGCGCGTAGCGGCCAGTGCGCCAGGCCTGAAGCCCCTTCACGCCGTCCTCGGCCGATTCGCTGGCATAGCCGGCCAGCGCCAGCTGGCGCGCCACCACCAGGCGGTTGGTCGGGTGGTCGTCCACGATCAGCACCAGGCTGCGCTCGGCCAGGGCCTGCGCCACCGACGGCAGCGGCCGCGCCAGGAAACCCTGGCCGGGCTCGGGCCGCGCTTCCGGCTCGAGGTCCGCCGCGTCGCCGCGCGGCACCACCATCGTGAGCTGCAGCGTGGTGCCGGCGCCGGGCGTGCTGTCCATTTCCACGTTGCCGCCCATCAGCTCGGCCAACCGGCGCGAGATCACCAGCCCCAGGCCGGTGCCGCCGAAGCGGCGCGTGGTGCTGCCTTCGGCCTGCTGGAAGGGCTGGAACAGCCGCGCCTGCTGCTCGGGCGTCACGCCGATGCCGGTGTCGGTGATGCGGAAGCACACGCGGTCGCCGTCGCCCTCGCGGCCGCGCCATTCCAGCGCCGCCTCGACCATGCCGGCCTCGGTGAACTTGATGGCGTTGGACAGGAAATTGCCCAGCACCTGCCGCAGCCGCAGGCCGTCGGCCACGTGCGCCGGGCCGATGCGGTCGTCGATGTTGCAGGTCAGCACCAGGCCCTTGCTGGACGCCGAGCCGCTGAAGTTGGCCACCGTGGACTGCAGCAGCTTGGGCAGCGAAATCGTGCTGGGCGACAGCTCCAGGCGCCCGGCCTCGACCTTCGAGAAATCCAGGATGTCGCCGATGATCTGCAGCAGCGAACGCGCCGACTGCTGGATCACCTGCACGGTGCGCCGCTGGTCGTCGTCGAGCTCGCTGTGCGACAGCACCTCGAGCATTCCGGTGACGCCGATCATGGGGGTGCGGATCTCGTGGCTCATCGCCGCCACGAAGCTGGACTTGGCCTCGCTGGCCTCGCGCGCCCGCGTTTCGCTATTGCGCAGGCGCTGCTCGAGCTGCTTGATCTGCGTGAGGTCGGTGCCCACCGCCAGGTAGCCCACGGTCTTGCCGCTGCCGTCGCGCATGGCCGACGTGGCCAGCAGCACCGGCACCTGGCTGCCGTCCTTGCGCACGAAGTTCCACTCCAGCGGCGGCGAGCCCTGTTCGATCAGCACCGGGATCAGGCGCGCGTCGGCGGGCACGCGCTGGTCGCGGGCCGCGGTGAGGTCGGCGGCCAGCCGCTCCACCTCGTCCTGCACCATCAGCCGCTCCATGCTGCGCTTGCCGATCATTTCCTCGGCGCGGTAGCCGGTAAGCCGCTCGGCGTGCGGATTGAAGCTGGTGAAGCGGCCGTCGAGGTCGATGGACATGATGGCCACGCGCGCGGCCGCGAACAGCGAGCGCTGGAACACCTCGCGCTCGTGCAGCGCCGCGCGCACCTGTTCGTTGCGCGCCAGCTGCTGGTTGAGTTCGCCCTCGAACTTGCGCACGTCGTCGCGCATGCCCAGGAACGCATCCAGCACCTCGCCCAGCTCGCCGCTGGGCCGGAACCGCGGCACCGCCTGGTAGTCATGGCGGCGCATCTGCTGGGCCAGCGCGGTCAGGCCCTCCACGCCCTTGTAGATGTTGCGCACCAGCTTCTGGCCGACGAATCCCACCACCACCAGGGTGACCAGGCTGAGCAGCGTGCGCAGCCACGCGGCCCGCTGCGCGCGCTGCTCCTGCAGCCGCACCTGGGCCTCGGCCTCGATCATCTCCAGGTCGCTCAGGTGCTTCATGCGCGTGGTGACCGGGTCGATGGCTGGGTACAGCTCGGTGTCGGCGAACCGGCCCAGCGCCACCAGGTCCTTCTGGGCCAGGATGCCGCGCAGCGTCTGCGCGGCGGTGTCGGCGCGGATGCGCGCGCGGGCGATCTGGTCGAACAGCGTGCGCTGCTGCCTGGTGTGCGGCATGGCGTCGAGCGCCGTCCAGTGCTCGCGGATGCGCAGGCGCGCGTTGTCCACCACCTGTTCGCCCTCTTCCCAGGCGATCAGGCCATTGCGCACGCGGAAGGTGGTGTCCACGATGTCCAGGCCGTAGGCGTCCGACACCGCCTTGATGCGGCGCAGGCCGGCGAGGGATTCGTCCTTGAGCTGCACCAGCGCCTGCTGGTTGCGCTGGCGCTCGTACTCGTCCAGCGCCAGCACCGCCGCACCGGTGAACATCAGCAGGCCGAACAGGCCCAGCAGCTGCAGCCGGATGCCGAACTTGGGCCCGGGGCGCGGCATGGCCGGCCTAGTGGTGGGTCTGGCGCCAGCGCAGGATCGCGTCGGGGAGCTGTTCGCCCGGCACCGCCGGTGAAATCAGGTAGCCCTGGGCGTAGTCGCAGCCCAGGCCCGCCAGCAGCTGCCACTCGTCCACCGTTTCCACGCCCTCGGCCACGACCTTCAGGTCGAGCTTGCGGGCCAGGTCCAGGCTGGTTTCGATCATGGCGCGCTTGCGCGGCTGGGTGGGGGCTCCGCTGACGAAGCCGCGGTCGATCTTGAGCGCCGAGAACGGGATCTGCGACAGCTGCGACAGCGACGAATAGCCGGTGCCGAAATCGTCCACGCTGAGCCCGAAGCCCTTCAGGCGCAGGCGGGCCAGCATGCCCAGGCCGCGCGCGGTGTCGCTCATCACCGAGCTCTCGGTGATTTCCAGCACCACCTGTTCGGGCGCCAGGCCGTGTTCGCGCAGCACCGCCTCGTAGCGGTCGGCCACTTCGGGGCCGGTGAGGTTCTGCGCCGACACGTTCACGGAAATCTTCAGGTCCAGGCCCTTGGCCTGCCAGCGCTTCCACCAGGCGCAGGACTGCACCAGCATCAGGTCGGTGAGTTCGTCGATCAGGCCGCCGGCCTCCATCAGCGGCACGAACACCGTGGGCGGCACCATGCGGCCGTCGGGCAGGCGCCAGCGCGCCAGCGCCTCGACGCCGATGATCTTGCCGTTGGTGAATTCGGCCTGCGGCTGGAAATTCGGGTGGATTTCGCCGCGCGCCAGCGCGTCGCGCGCCTGTTCCAGCGTGACGTCGACGTCTAGCACCGCGGCGCCCGCGCCCACTTCGGTTTCGTACACCGACAGCACCGTGGTGAGCTTGCCCGGCGTAAGCGGTTTTTCAACGCAGCCCAGCACGCGCAGGCCCGAGGCCTTGGCCATCACCTGCACGGTGTGCAGCAGCGCCGGCTCCATCGCGCTGACCACGGCGATGGAGTGCGCCAGGCGTTCCTGCGCGACGATGCCGATGAACTCGATGCCGTCCATGCCGGGCATGTCCAGGTCCACCAGCACCACGTCGGGCGGCTCGGGCATGGCGCGCAGCAGGTCGAGCGCCTGGAAGCCGTCGGAGGCTTCGTGCAGCCGGGTCAGGCCCAGGTCGGACAGCAGCCGCAGGCCCAGCCGGCGCTGGAAGCCGTGGTCCTCGACCAAGAGGATGCAAAGACCCGCCAATCCCATGACGCTGACATCCCGATGGTGGTTGCGCTTGGAGTCTAACCCGCGTTTCGTTCAGCTTGGAAGTTGGCCCACGGCGCGTCCGTCGGCTTATCGGACAACGTCCCGGCCGCGGCATTCCGGCCGTCGCGGCGCGGCCCTGGCGGGGCCCTGGCAGGGTACCGGCGCGCGCACCGGCGTGAAGACGCCCGGGCAAAACTGTGCTGCAGCGCACATTGCTATCGCCCTGAACCATACGCTAGCGTCCGGCCAGCGGTGGCAAGGGGGACGCCCGGGACTCCGGGCGTCGCCACCGCAGATCAGGTTCGTCGCTTCATGTCGGACGCCGGCACGGGTCCATGGCGTACACCAAATCCAAGGGGAGAGAACAATGAAGACTCGACACCGCAGCAATGCGGGCCGGTGGCTGCCGGCTGTGATCGCGCTGGCGATGGCCGGCCCGGCCGTGGCCAACACGCTCAACCAGAACGTTTCGTGGACCATCGACCGGTCCGGCACCACCACCAAGTACCGCGTGGTGGCCTACGGCGATTCGATCTATGCCGGCTACAACGGCTCGATCAGCAACGCCGCCAAGTACTCCGCGCCCACCGTGGACGCCGAATACCTGGCCGCGCGCTGGGGCGCCGACATCGAAAGCATCCGCCGCACCAAGTCCGGCGCCGTGGCCAAGGACGTGTACGACAACAAGATCGTGGCCGAACGCTCCTACATGCAGGCGGCGTCCACCCGCGTGGTCACCTTCGAGATGTGCGGCAACGACGGCCTGCAGGCGCGCACCGCCTTCAAGGGCCAGGGCGGCACCTGCAACTACGCCGTCATCGACAACGCCGTGAACGCCTGCCGCACCTACGTGGCCGCGGGCATGGACTTCATCAACGCCAACGCCCATCCCAACACCCGGCTCAAGGTCATCGCCAACCTGTACTACCCCGGCTACAACGCCGACAACGTGCAGAGCTCGTGCCGAGACGCCACCACGGGCCAGACGGTGAACCTGCGCGACCGCTTCCTGCCGGCCATCGTCAAGATGAACTGGAGCATGTGCAACTCGGCCCGCCTGAAGGGCTTCCAGTGCGCCGACAGCTTCGCCCAGTACATGGGCGCGGACTACGACAGCAACGGCGACGGCCAGGTGGACTCCGAGGCGCTGCGCTACGTGGCCGGCGAGTCCGAAGCCAGCTACGTCGCCCGCATCACCGGCGCGCTGCGCCCGACCCTGCGCGACGCCAACACGCACTTCGCCACGGCCTCGAGCAGCTTCGACTACATCCAGTCCGACGACACCCACCCGACCTACACCGGCGGCACCGTGTCGGCCGGCCTGTGGGGCGGCACCACCGGCACCGGCGCGGCGCGCTACACCAGCTTCACCGGTGGCAAGAGCCCGATCTGGAACTTCTACGGCCACGAGCGCATGGGCTGGGCGATTTCCGTCTACAACCCGGCGGCGCCGTAACGCTTCGGCCAGGCGAAGGATTGATCCGTGGTTGAACAAGGTCCCCCGCTCACCCCGCCGTCCGGTCCGGACGGCGACGGTGTGCGGGTGATTCCCAAGGCGCGGGCCGCTGGCCGGTCC
>FSSH01000346.1_pt3 | contig 15193 bp, 14 predicted proteins | sample 1166101 | NCBI WGS metagenome assembly FSSH01 (sample SAMEA32972668, study PRJEB13176) | freshwater metagenome | biome: Drinking water system; feature: Biomass in drinking water that filtered by 0.45 um membrane; material: drinking water | place: USA | collected 2012-12-20 | depth 0 m | reverse complement strand
AAACCGTTGGGTTCGTTTGAGAGTATCTTCCAAAGGTATGCGTATCATCGACAAAAACGGCATTGATGCTGTTCTGGCCGATATGCGTAAACGCGGCGAACAATTTTAAGGAGACTGAACATGCGTGACAAAATCAAATTGGTATCTAGCGAAGGCACCGGCCATTTCTACACCACCACCAAAAACAAAAAAACCATGCCTGAAAAAATGGAGATCAAAAAATTTGATCCCGTCGTTCGTAAGCATGTGATGTACAAAGAAGCCAAAATCAAATAAACAGCATTTTATTGATCCGCTTTTAGGCGTTGGCGGGCTAGCAGGGAATTGTCCGACTAGCCACCGCCACCGGCTTTCTTCATCGCTTCCAGTTCGGCTTTTAACGATTCCGTAAACTTGGCAAGCGCCAAATATTTCATTTCCAAAGCCTTTTTCTCAGCTTCCAAAATATTGTATTTGGTTTTAAGTTGTTGCAGAAAACGCCGTAAACGTTCCATATCGTCTTGTATTGAGGATTGCTCGGTGAACGAGTGATTCGTCTCGCTCTCCCCGCCAGTCCCTCTAAAATTACTAGTCTCAATACCGTCGTCGATCGGAAATGACGAGGGCGCTTTCAGCTCATCCGGGTTAATGCTGTCGATACCGCCGCTTAAAATCAGCGCATTGAATTTATGTCGCATCAAGATGAAAGCCGCCGTTTCGCTAATCTTGCCGTTCTGGCAAACCACTACGATGGGATGCTGCCGATTCAAGGTTTTTAGCTGCATACGCAAGGAAAAAAACGGCAGATTGATGCTGAACGGCAGATGCTTGGGCTTGTATTCGTCGGGCTCGCGCACATCAATCAGATCGGCACCCTTGGCCACTAAATCCTGGGCATCTTTGTAGCTGATGTATTTAAGCGTCGGCTGCTTGATCAAGGTCAGAAACTGTTCCTTACCCAAACGCAACAGGCAGACATCGGTCAACGCGCTGACTGAAACATTACGGGGCTCACCTGAAATCAGCGCATCCTCGCCAAAAGTATCCTGATCGCTGAGTTGCGCCAGCTTAATCTCTTTGGCGTTGGGTGCCGGCCTCCTGCTGACCAGGCACTGGCCTCTTTTGATAATGTAGTAAAAATCGCCCGGCTCACCTTGATTGACAATTACAGTGCCGGCATCCACGCGCACTTCCTGCATGCCCATCAAAATTTTTTGCAAATTAGCCGGAGGCAACGCCCGAAATACCGGCGACTTCAACAAGGTCGTCATCCAGTCGTCATTGTCCTCCACCTCTTCAACTACCATAAAACTCTCTGCTTCTTCATACGCGACATCTTGAACCGATTTCATCATATCAGCATTCAATCGCAAAAAACGAATTCGGGTACTCGCAACCGCATGCACTTTTCTGGGGATTTGATGCGCCAGCGCGAAGCGCGCCGAAGGACTATCCGACTTGATCGTTTCGATCTTTAACAGATCGGTCTGCAAGGTCACGCTACCGTCGATCAAGTAAACCAGATCGTTACGTTCATCCCCGCATTTGAACAAAAATTGACCCTCTTCCGCATCCTCTATCTTGATTTGTGCGCACAGCGCCTCAAATTTACTGAAGGGCAAGGTGGATAGCGGAATCAATTGCCGAATTACACGGCCTTCAGCGGAATGGATGTCGACAGCCACGTACTCGTCGCGAATAAAAAGTGAAGGGAAACCAACAAGAAAACTTAATCTATGATAGTCGATTATTAAGTAAACTCTCAGTGAAACATTTTGCCACCCAGCGTGTCCATGCTGGCAACTTAACTGCCTGGAATGCAAAAACCATGACGAACATGAACAAACTATTCCTGATTATCTTGTTTGGCCTGAGCAGCTGGCGAGCCGGCGCCGAGCTACCCGGACAAGTCGACGGCGCGCCATTGACCTCCTTGGCACCAATGCTTGAGCAAAGTATGCCTGCCGTCGTTAACATTTCCACATCGACCAATGTGCGGGTGCAGGAAAATCCTTTGATGAACGATCCGGCGTTCCGGCGTTTTTTCAATATCCCCAAAAACCAGCGGCAACAGCAAAAAAACAGCCTGGGTTCCGGCGTGATTATCGATAAGGATCAAGGCTATGTCTTGACCAATAACCACGTGATCGACAAAGCCGACAAGATTACTGTAACGCTCAGCGACGGCCGCCAGCTTAACGCCAAATTGCTGGGCACCGATCCGGAAGCCGATGTGGCGGTGATCCAAATTCCCGCCGACAACCTGAGCGCCTTGAAAATCGCCGACTCCAGCCAACTCAAAGTCGGCGACTTTGTGGTCGCCATCGGCAACCCGTTCGGCCTGGGGCAAACCGTTACCTCCGGCATCGTCAGCGCGCTGGGCCGTTCGGGATTGGGTATCGAAGGTTACGAAGATTTCATTCAGACCGATGCCTCGATCAACCCTGGTAACTCGGGTGGCGCCTTGGTGAATTTACGCGGCGAATTTGTCGGCATGAACACCGCGATTCTGGCGCCTACCGGCGGCAACGTCGGCATCGGTTTCGCAATTCCCTCGAATATGGCGACGCGGCTGATGGAATCGCTGGTTCAGCACGGCGAAGTGCGCCGCGGTTTGTTGGGTGTGACCACGCAAGATTTAACGCCGGAACTGGTGAAAGCCTTTGCCCTGAAAAGCCAGCACGGCGCGGTGGTTAGCCGCGTGGAAGCCGGATCGCCCGCCGAAAAGGCCGGCCTGGAACCGGGCGATATTATTCTGGCCATCAATGGTCAGGACGTGAAAGGCGGTAGCGCGCAAATCCGTAACGCGGTGGGTCTGCTGCAAATCGGCGACACCGCCAACCTGGAGGTCATGCGCGGCGAGGAACGCAAATCGCTGCAAGCCACCATCGGCAAGCCGAAACGGCCAGAACTGGACGGTAATAAATTGCACCCGACTCTGAGCGGGGCAATGCTGGGCGTCACCCCTAAGGACCAGATAGAGGGCGTGATGATCGAAAAAGTCGAGCAAAACTCCAAAGCTTGGAAAACCGGCTTACGGCCGGGCGACGTCATCGTCACCGCCAACCGCTACCGGGTCAGAAATCTGGACGAAATCAAGCAAGTGGTCAACCCGAATGCGCCCTTGCTGGTCAATTTGCAGCGCGGCGGCGAGGCGTTTTTCGTGGTGCTGCAATAAGCCTAATTCAACATGGTTTTCAGCGCGGCCAGACTAGCCTTGCCGCGCTGCTTGATTTCTTCCGGCGGCAACTGTTTTTTGTTGGCCCATTCCAAATCCTCTTCCGGCAACTCGTTTAAAAACCGGCTGGGTTCGCACTCGGTCATGTCGCCGAAGCGCTTGCGGTGCGTGCAATAACTAAAGGTTAACGTCTGTTGGGCGCGGGTGATACCGACATAAGCTAGCCGCCGTTCTTCTTCGATATTATCGGTCTCGATACTGTTTTGATGCGGCAACAGATTTTCCTCCATGCCGATCAAAAACACATGCGGAAATTCCAGGCCCTTGGCGGCATGTAGCGTCATCAAGCTCACCTGATCCCCGGCCTCATCTTCCTGATTGCGATCCAATATATCCAGCAACATCACCTTGGCGATTACATCCGCCAATGATTGTTCGCTGCCTTGCTCCTTGGTAGCAAGGCGTTGCAGCCACTCGATCAACTCGTAAACGTTTTTCAGTTTGCGTTCCGCCGAGGCCGGGGTTTTGCTGTTTTCCTGTAACCAGGCCGAATAGTTGATTTCGTCGATCATNNACGACAAAAGTATCCTCGCGCTCGGTCTTGACGGCTGTCTCTTGCAGCCAATCGCAAAATTTACTCAATCGTTGCATCGACTTTTCCGGTAGCCGCTGCTGCAAGCCAAATTCGGAACAGGCCGCAAACAAACTGATATGCCGTTCGTTGGCGTAGGCACCGAGTTTTTCCAGGGTAGTCGGGCCAATCTCCCGGCGCGGGGTGTTGATCACCCGTAAAAACGCCGCATCATCGTCGCGATTAACCAGCAGACGCAAATAAGCCAATACGTCCTTAATCTCCGCATAGGAAAAAAACGAGGCGCTGCCGCTAATGAAATAGGGCACGTTGTTCTCGCGCAATTCTTTCTCGAACAGCCGCGACTGATGGTTACCGCGATACAAAATTGCGTAATCGCCGTAACTGCCGCCGGTCTTGAAGCGATGATGCACGATTTCGGCGGTGACTTGCTTGGCCTCGGCAATATCGTTCTTATGGCTCAACACCCGCAGTGGGTCGCCGTAACCCAGCTCGCTCCACAATTTTTTCTCGAAGGCATGCGGATTGTTGGCGATCAACTGGTTGGCCACCTTCAAAATCCGCCCGGCGGAACGGTAATTTTGTTCCAGTTTGATAACTTGCAAGCGGCTGTAATCCTTTTGCAACTGCCCCAGATTTTCCGGCTGAGCGCCGCGCCAGGCGTAAATCGACTGGTCGTCGTCGCCGACCACGGTGAAGCGGCCAAGATTCCCGGCCAATAGTTTCACCAATTGATACTGGGTGATGTTGGTATCCTGGTATTCGTCCACCAGCAGATAGCGAATTTTGTTCTGCCACTTTTCCAGCACCGCCGGATGTTGTTGGAACAGCAGCACCGGCAATAAAATCAGGTCGTCGAAATCGGTGGCGTTATAGGCTTTTAAGCTGCGGGTAAAGGCTTCGTAAAGTAGCGCGGCCGGCAGGCTGTTGGCATCGGATTGGCTCAAGGCTTGTAGCGGCGTGATGAAGGCATTTTTCCACTGGCCGATTTGCCAGTTGTACTGCTCGACATTATCGATGTCGCAACCACCCACGCCGTGACTGATCAGATTCCGCAATAAGGTCAGCCGGTCCTGTTCGTCGAACAAGGTAATCGCAGCCTTATAACCCAGAGCTTTATGCTCGGCGCGCAAAATATCCAGGCCCAGTGAATGAAAGGTCGAGACTCTCAGCCCACGCCCCTGCTTGTCATCCAGCAAACGGCCGACCCGGCTCTTCATTTCCCGCGCCGCCTTATTGGTAAAGGTCACCGCCGCAATATGCCGCGCCGGGGTGCCTTGTTGCACCAAATACGCAATCTTCTCGGTAATCACCCGCGTCTTGCCGCTACCGGCGCCAGCCAGCACCAGCAAGGGTCTATCGATGATTTTGACAGCGGCTTGTTGTTGGGGGTTGAGTTTGGGGGACACGAAAACAACTGGATTACTGACAGGCCGATCATTATCGCAGGGCTAGCTGAATTTGTGTGAACTTGGGCGAATGGGCATTGGCTTGACGAGAACACGGAGAATAAAACTGGTTTTGGTGGAAAACGGAGACGTAGCACCGGGAGCCGTGTAGCCCACGTAGCCCGCGTAGCCTCTATGCAGCATCAGCGGAATCGAGGACGTCAGCTTACCGACCACCATCCCAAATCAGCAAATGAAAGTAGTTGCCCTACTAAACCTAGATTCCATCAAGGCTACTTGCTTGCCGTTAAACAAAATGAATTGTTTAATCCAGGGCCGTAAGCCTTAGGGCGCATTAGCGATAGCGCAATGCGCCGAATGAATCAACAGACGGCGCAATGCCCGTTGGTTATTGCGCCCTGCGAGCTAACTACTTATCGGCACGCTGACAAAACAATATCGCGTCCCGCCAATCCAAACCTTTTCCCACCGCTTGCTCAAAGCAACCGACTGTGTTTTTGGCGTTATTACTGCCCGCGCACAAGTTGATGATATTCTGCCAATCCCAAGTGATACCCTTGCCCCAATTCACCCGGCCGTCGAGTACACTCAAAAAACAAGCGCCCGGCTCGGCTGGCTTGGTCGTTCCGGCACAGAGCTGTTTAACATTTTTTGGCTCCCAATTCATGTTCTTATCGTCGTTCCAAGGGATTTTGCCTTGAACCGAGTTAAAGCATTCCGACTCGTGATCGGACGCTTGAACTGTCAATGGATTAAAAAGTAAAGCTATTGAGCCAATGGCGATCGAGACTCGGATTAAGCGGTAAATAACATTCGATGTTTTCATGAATAACTCCCTGCATTTTTAGAATTAATGTTAAATATAATTTAATGCAAATAAAAACTATATTTTTGGCTCGCTGATACAGCGCTCTACAATTCGAGAACTTAGTTACCAGCTTACGCAGATTCACTATTCCATGAAAAAATTGTTTGTCTAATATTTAAAATATCTATAGCAGTCCTATAAAAATTTAAAAATCTCCTTCTCCCTCCGGGAGAAGGATGGGGATGATGGGATTAAAATCAATTATTTACACACCTCAACCTAGCCCTCTCCCAGAGGGAGAGGGGATTTATAGAGCTCCCCCTGTAATCGTCTTAATTTTATGTGTTCAATAAAAATAATCAGAGCAATAAAAATCCACATGTTTAAATACTTTATTAATAACATTGGAAGTTACAAGCTATTTTGTTTCAGTGCATTAGTCTGCCAATATCGCGAAATGTCATTATTTGAAAATCTGGCGATGGAAAATTCATTAATATCAATAGAATTTAGAATAACCCCGTCTCCGGTAATTAAGTCGGCAATTATCTCTCCGAAAATAGGCGCGTATTTCAAAGCCTGACCGGCGCCCAAGCAGTGGTACAAATTAGTAAACTGGGTATCCGCACCGAGGATAAATTTCAAATCGGGCGTAATATCGAAAAACGAATGATAGCCGCCGGCGTAGACCGGTTTACCGATTTTTGGAAACCGATTCATCACTTTGCCCAGATAGTTATCGAGCTGTTGATGAGTAACATTGAAACTCAGCGCGTCATAAATCACGTTGGCGCCTTCCGGATTCATGGCCGTTCGGCTAAATGCGCGGGCAATATCCTTGAAGTTACGGCTGCGCGGTTGATGCATGTGCAAAATGCTACCGCGCCAGCGCCGAAAATAGGCTTGATTGACATAATCGGCAATGATGGGCATTCCCTCGGGAATATCGTCGGCACTCACCAGAAAATTGGCCGCATACACGGGCTCCAGAGCCACCGGGATATTCAATCCGATACCGGCAAATAATTCCGAGCTCCACGCACCGGCAGCATTGATCACATGCTCGGCAAAAATTTTGCCCTGGCTAGTGCGTAGAGCACTGATACCTTGCCCGGTAAGCTCAAAGTCGATGACGTCGCAATGCTCCAGCACATCGATGCGGTTCTTTTTAGCGGCCGTTTGCATGGCGTTTAAGATCTGCGGAGAATCCAGCTGCAACACGTCCGGCTCGTAGTAGTACATTTCATCCGGCACGGTTTTTAGGGCCTGGCGGCTTAGATCCATGACGTCGCGATGCGCAAGCATGGCAAATCCTATTCCTTCCTGTTGCAGCATCTGCTCCAGACTGGCCCAGCTTTCACAATCGCTTCCGGCGGCATTTTCCGCAATCCAGATAGCGCCGGATTGCTCGTAGGGGATGTTGACGCCCCAAAGTGGCTTCAGATTCTTCCAGTATTGGGTAGCGATTTTGGCCATCCTGGCCGCCATCGGTGAGGCATTGGCGGAACGGACGATGGCACTATGCCGGGAACTAAGACCGGCACCCAGGACTTTTTTTTCGATAATAGCCACTTTGCCGCGTTTATTCCCCAGCCGGCGTTGCACCGAAAAAGCGCATGCCGCGCCGAGACAGCCTCCGCCAATCACCACGGTATGATAGTGCTTGTTCATCAAATCTCCGCGCAGTCTGGCACTGCAAATCTGTTTTCCAGCGGCTATCAAATCTTGATAGCCGAGATCCCCCCATCGACATGCATGACTTGCCCGGTAATCCAGGCGGCATTTTCAGACAATAAAAACCAGGCCATCTGGGCAATATCTCGAGCTTCGCCCAAACGCTTAAGCGGATGCCGCGCGGCGGAAGCCTGCTTTTTGCTATCTTCGCGCAGTAGACTTTCCGCTAACGGCGTGTCGGTCAATGACGGCGCGATAGCATTTACCCGGATTTTCGGCGCCCATTCCGCCGCCAAGGCGCGGGTCAACCCCTCTATCGCTCCCTTGGATGCGGATATCGTGGCATGGTAAGGAAAGCCGGTTTGCACCGCCACGGTGCTGAACAACACTACCGAAGCACCTTCTGCCGCTTGCAGATTGCGTTGGTAATGCTGTAAACAGCGCACGGCGCCGATTAAATTCAGTTCCAAATCCGCGATAAATTCCTCTGGCTTGATCCTGGCAAAGGGCTTTAAGTTGATACTGCCGGGGCAATACACCAAACCATGCAAGGGTTCATCGATGGCCGGCAATGCGTCGCTTAAAACATCGCAGCTAAAGTGCTTCAACGCGTTGGGCACCGCAGCAGAACGGCTTAAGGAGTAGACTTGATATTGCGGCGGCTGAGCCAAACCGGCAAGCGCAGCGCCTATCCCGCTACTGGCTCCTACAATCAAAACATTACGCATGTTGTGCCTCTGTCAGCCCATGAATCCAAGCAAAATCGGTATTTTGCGGTGGGGGGTGCTAATGATTTCTTCTTGTATGCGCCGTAACAGACTGAGTTTTGCACCACTAGCCCCCCGTGCCCTCAAGGCTACCTCGCAGATACGGTTAGTCAATGCGCTGCACGCGGCTAAGCTGAGCGGGATAAACTATTCATTTTTTATGTTGCGAGATTTGCGAATGAATTTAAGCCGATCAGGCATCTACTGCGGCATCGCGGCTCCAGTAATCTGGCTGTCGCTGATTGGTCTAGCTGGCGCCATGCGCCCGGAGTTCAGCCACAGCTATCAGTACATCAGCGAGCTGGGCGAACGCGGCAGTGTTACGGAAATACCGATGCGTTACATTGGCTTCGGATTCGCCGGCTTTTTGTATGTGTGTTTTGCCCTTGCCCTCCCTGCAACCCTCCGCGAAGGTTGGCGTGTGGCGCTGCTTGCCACCCTAATCGGCTTGGACGGAATAGGGCGTATTGGGGCCGGCGTGTTCGCCTGCGACCCAGGCTGTGATGGCTTGTCGTCCAGTCAGGAATTACATCGACTGTTTGCGATGACCGGGTTTTCCGCAGCTATTCTGGCGGCACTTGCTTGCGGCATAATATTCCGGCGCCACCCTTGGCTAGGCATTCTTAGCGTTTACTCGGTTGGCAGCGGCCTGCTGGCGACGACTTTACTCCTGTTGATGACTTGGGAAGTCAATCCCATCCAAACGCCCGGCCTGTTCGAACACTTGGCAACCGGCGTGCTCTCCATCTGGACGCTGGTGTTTGCGGTGTGTTTATTCCGCGCATCTGCTTTGCCAGATGAATAGCGCACTTCCTTCAAGCTGCGCTATGTAGTTATTCACTCGGCCCTTAAATGTCCTCGGCTCTCACGTAAGCGAGCGTTCTTCCGCCACCCCAGTGGATTGTGAAATTTAAGGGCCAGGTTGACGGCAGGAACTTTCCAGGATTTAAACCGCCGAAATCCCAACAGAAAAACAGCGGGAGAAAGACGTGATAAGTGCTGTATATGCCGCGTTGGCGGCCTTATTGATAGCCTGGTTGTCACTGAGGGTTATCAAACTGCGGCGGGCGAAAAAAGTGATTTTCGGCGATGGCGGCGAAACCGATTTGCAAATCGCCATCCGCGCCCAAGGCAATGCCACGGAATACATACCAATATTGCTAATTTTATTGGCTCTGTTGGAATTAAGCGGCGGACATGCCGCGCTGCTGCACACCGGCGGCGTGGCGATCATCCTGGGCCGTGTGGTGCACGCGCGGGGCTTGTTGCGCGCAAATCTGCATCAACGCGTACTTGGCATGCAAATCACTATTTTTACCTTGATCGGCTTGGCCGTGGCTAATCTGGGTTACGCCGCTAACGCGGCATTCGGGTAGCATTCGCTGACGCTTTGCAGACCACAATGATGGAATTGCTCAATAGCTTAAGGTCGTTTGAGTAGCGCTAGAATACCCGTAGCCAGAGCGATTTCTCTGAGAAAGCATAAGAGCCCGCCTATCAGCGCCAGCATCGACGCCACAAACAATAGCGAGACCACATTCGATAGATCGATGGCTAATTCCACGCTGACGAACATGGCGACGATGGATAGGCAAACCAGTAAGGCACAAGTGGTACACATGATAATGGACCATTGATTCCAGCGTGCCCGCCGCGTCAAGATCTGCAACTCTGGATAATGTTGCTCGGCTTGTGCGCCATCGAGATCACTGAGCAAACGGAACCGGTCCACGGTGCGCCCCAGGCGGCTGGTCAATACCCCCAAAATACCGGCAACGCCGGAGAGCAAAAAAACCGGAGCAACCGCTTGTTGAATCACATGAGCAACTGTCGGTATGTTGGCTATGGCATCCATAATGACTATCCGCAAAATTGAAAATTAAAAGTACCGCATTTATTCACCCGGCCTTTGAATTCCCTGGATTCGTGGTTCCCGCGAAGGCGGGAGCGACGAGATTTAACGGCCGGGTTAAATTGGACAAGTGAAACGTGGAAGCTGTCCACTGTCGAAAAATTTTACAATGAATGTTGCATTTAATGAGTGTCCGGTTAAAGTGACCGATCCGATTAATTCGACCGCCAACCTCACGGAGTAACGCGTGTTTCCCGTAAATTCATGCAAATTCGCCCTGATAGGGCTTATCCTCAGCCAGCTGCTTTTCACGCCGACATTGGCCGCCCCCGTCTCGCCGATGTATCGGCCGTCTGCGGCGCTGACCGGCCATGATCTGGCGGTTATCGTCAACGACGCCGACCCGTTAAGTGTGGAAATTGCCGCTTATTATCAAAAACAGCGGCAAATCCCGGCTGAACAGATGATACATGTGCGTTTTGCGCCGAAACAGGCGGTAATGTCAAAACAACAATTCGAGCAAGTGAAGCAGGAAGTCGATCAAAAAACTCCCGAGCATGTACAGGCCTTTGCCTTAACCTGGCTGCAACCGTTTCGCGTCGATTGCATGTCCATCACCACGGCCTTCGCGGCCGGATTTAGCGAATCCTTTTGCGCAAAAGGCTGCGTACAAACCCATAACAGTCCTTATTTCACTTCCGAAACCGATAAACCGTTCAAAACTCACGGCTGGCGGCCGACCATGGCCGTGGCCGGCAAGACCTTCGCGGAGGCGAAAAAACTGATCGATACCGGCGTCGCCGCGGATTATTCACATCCGCAAGGCTCGGCATATCTGTTAAAAACCTCAGACCAGGCCCGCAGCTCCAGAGCCGTGCTGTTTCCAAAAGTGGCCGAATCGCTGACCAGCTTTTGGCCGGTGCATTATCTGGAGCAAGATTACATTGAGGGACGCCAGGACGTGATGTTTTATTTCACCGGCTTGACCAAGGTGCCGCATCTGGCGGATAACCGCTATTTACCGGGCGCTGTTGCCGACCATCTCACCTCCACGGGCGGCGTGATGTCCGGCAGCGATCAGATGAATATCACCGAATGGCTGCGCGCCGGCGCCACCGCCAGCTATGGCGCGGTGGTGGAACCCTGTAATTTCCCGGCCAAATTTCCCAATCCGGGCGTACTGATGTACTTCTACCTGCGCGGCAGCAGTGTGATTGAAGCGTATTGGAAAAGCGTCGCCCAACCCGGCCAGGGTATTTTCGTCGGCGAACCGCTGGCCAAACCGTTTGCCTATCAGCCGCGCCAAGCGCCGGCTCACTAGTCGCGCGCGCCGTCCGTCCCGTCATCTGCGACGACAAGCCGATTGCGGCCGGCTTCCTTGGCGACATAAAGTGCCTGGTCGGCACGGTTTAACAGATCGAGCCGATTGCCGCCATGGACCGGATAAATCGCCACACCTATCGATACCGTGACTTGCGGCAACTGATGATTACCGAACTTCAGCGATAAGCTTTCGATAGCCGCACGCAAGGCTTCCAGACGTTGCAAGATTTTATCCGGCTGGATTTCGGTAGTGACCACCACGAATTCTTCGCCGCCGAAACGGCACACCATATCGCTGCCTTCTCGAAAACCGTTCATCAACTGCGCGGTTTTCTTCAAAACTTCGTCGCCGGCATCGTGACCGTAGTTGTCGTTAAATGTTTTGAAATGATCGATGTCTATCATCGCCACGGCCAGCATTTTGCCGTAGCGGCTCATCCGCAACAGTTCCCTATCCAATACTTCTTCCAAAAAACGCCGATTGAACAAACCGGTGAGCGGGTCGCGTATCGATAACTCGTGCAATTCCTCGCGCAAGCTCAAATTGGCCAAGGCCAGCCGGGCGCTATCGGCGGCGGCTTCGGCTATCGATAACTCGCGTTGAATATCTTCCGGGTTGTCACTGGTAAACCGGCGTTCGATATAAATCAAACCCAAGGCCCGCGAATGCGCTAAGAGCGGAATGCACAGATAAGGGCTGGCCCCCGGTTTTACATGGCTACATACCGGATTAATGGTTTGGCCGACGCGCGCCATATGAATGCAACCACGCCGCATGCCCCAGCATTCGTCCGGGGTAAACACTGATTCCAGCTCGCTTTCCCCGCTACCCCAAGCATCCACCAACACCAGCGAGTTACCTGCGGCATCCAGCATATAAAGTCCGCCGACGGAACCGGCAAACAAGCGTACCAATGCCGCTTTGATAATCGGATAGGCCTCCTCCATTTTTTGGCAGCTCTGCAACAAATCGGTCATCTCGCGGATTAATTGCATATGCAAAATCGCGGCTTCCAATTCGTTTTGGGCTTTTTTTAACGCGGTAACGTCCCTAGCGGCGGCAAAAATCCCGGCAACGTCGCCTTTCTCATCCCGATAAACCGAGGCGTTGTACATCACTTCGGTGATCTGGCCGGAGGCGTGGCAGATAGCCAGCGGGTAATCGGTGACTTTGCCTTGCGAAAACGCTAAGCGATAACCGTCGCGGGCTTTTTGCGGATCGGTAAAATAATTGGAAAAATCGCTGCCGATGAGCTGTTGGCGCGGTACGCCGGTGACTTTTTCGGTAGCACTGTTCACGTCCATGATCTTGCCGTCGGCGCTGATGGTGACCAGTGGATCGAGACTGGCTTCGATCAGACTGCGGGCATAGGAGGTTTTAACGTTTTTCATGCACGCTACTCAATTGCGTTGGAAGTTCATGAGTAACGGTAGCGCTTATTTAAACGCTTCGCCCCATTGCCCCAGATAAAATCGCTGCTCCAGAGCCGCACGGCTGCGTTCCGCCTGCTCGCCGGCTTGAAAATCTTCGACCAAGGTATTCGCCTCGGCTTGATAGCCCAATGCCAACATCGCCATCGGCGTACAGTCGTCCGGCAAATTCAGCACTTGCCGGGCTTTATCGGCATCGAAACCGCCCATTTGATGGGTGATTAAGCCTAAGGCGTTGGCCTGTAAACACAAGCTCAAGGAGGCAGCGCCGGTATCGTAAGCTGCAAAACGGTTGGCTTTGCCGTTATGATTGAAATTTTGCATCGCCACCGTCAGGATCAACACCGGGGCATTTTTTGCCCAGAGCTGATTTTTTTCGGCAATCACCGACAGCGCGTTTTGCCAGGCGGCGAGATTGCTTGTTTTGTCGCAAACCACAAAGCGCCAAGGTTGATCGTTAAAACAGGACGGCGCCCAGCGAGCCGCTTCCAGCACGGCGGTCAAATCCTGGAGGCTAACCGCTTTATCCGGATTGAACGCGCGCGGGCTCCAGCGGCTGGCGATCAATTCGTGAATCTCTACCTGGGTGGTGGCGCGTTTATGTTGCATGGCTGAGCCCCTCGTGTGTGCTTAAGTAATTTTTAGCGCGTGCCGAAGCGGCCTATTGCCAGCTGTGTGCCACGCATAAACCCGCCGGTAAATGTCGTAAATCAGCAAACCGGATACGCTAACGGATGGTAACTCGCCGACGCCGTCCCGTCCATTTTTAGCACGGATAGTCACCAAGCACCGAGTATGCTTTATAGCACTTGGCAGTTGGTGCTAAAATCGCGCGTTTACTATCATCCTTAGAATCATACGGCTAATCGGCGCAACCGTTATTTTCAGCGGCCTAAGTCCGCAACCCAGCCGCTGAAATGCAACGCAGACAACATCATGACCATGGATTACAAACAAACCCTTAACCTCCCCAAAACCGAGTTTGCGATGAAAGCCAATCTGGCGCAACGCGAACCGGAGATGCTGAAAAAATGGAACGAAAACCAGCTGTATCAAAAAATTCGCGAGGTCTGCGCCGGCCGGCCTAAATTTGTGTTGCACGACGGCCCCCCCTATGCCAACGGCGCAATTCACATCGGCCACGCGGTGAATAAGGTGTTGAAGGACATCATCGTCAAATCCAAAACCCTCAGCGGTTTCGATGCGCCTTACGTGCCGGGCTGGGATTGCCACGGTTTGCCTATCGAATTGATGGTGGAAAAATCGGTTGGCAAGGCCGGGGTTAAAGTCACGCCTGCCGAGTTTCGCAAGGAATGCCGGGCTTACGCCAAAAAACAGGTCAATATTCAAAAAGAAGAATTCATCCGCCTGGGCGTATTGGGCGATTGGGACAATCCTTATCTGACCATGGATTTTGCCTTTGAAGCGGACATCGTCCGCGCGCTGGGCAAAATCGCCGCCAATGGCCATCTGAGCAAAGGCGCCAAGCCGGTACATTGGTGTACCGATTGCGGCTCGGCGCTGGCTGAAGCGGAAGTGGAATACGAAGACAAACACTCCCCAGCGATTGACGTGCGCTTCTCCGTGGTGGATGAACATGCCTTCATGGAAAAGTGCCATCATGCCGGCGACCGCGAAGGCAAAGGTCCGCTGTCGGTGGTAATCTGGACCACCACGCCTTGGACACTGCCAGCCAATCAGGCCGTGGCGCTGAACCCGGACTTGGAATACGCCGTGGTGCAATGCGATATCGACGGCCAAACCGAACGCTTGGTGATCGCCGAAGCTTTGTTAAAAGATGCGGTCTTGCGTTACGGCATTGGCGAGCATCACATCGTCGGCTACTGCAAAGGCGCGGCACTGGAAAACCAGTTATTGCAACATCCGTTCTACGACCGGCAAGTGCCTATCATTTTAGGCGACCACGTCACCACCGATGCCGGTACCGGTGCGGTTCATACCGCCCCCGGCCACGGCCAGGAAGACTATGTGGTCGGCATGAAATATGGCCTACCCGTGGACAACCCAGTCGGTAGCAACGGCGTATTTTTGCCTAGCACCGAATTATTCGCCGGTCTGCATGTGTTTACCGCGAACGAAAAAGTGCTGGAAGTCTTGCGCGAGCGCGGCAAATTGCTGCATCACCACGCCTTGCTGCACAGCTACCCGCATTGCTGGCG
>FSSH01001103.1_pt1 | contig 15203 bp, 14 predicted proteins | sample 1166101 | NCBI WGS metagenome assembly FSSH01 (sample SAMEA32972668, study PRJEB13176) | freshwater metagenome | biome: Drinking water system; feature: Biomass in drinking water that filtered by 0.45 um membrane; material: drinking water | place: USA | collected 2012-12-20 | depth 0 m | reverse complement strand
GTCCTCGTGCAACAAGGATTATTCCTGCCTCAAAGGCTTTTGTCCAAGCTTCGTCACGGTCGAGGGCGGCGCGCTGAAAAAACCGGCGGTCGAGGCGGACAGCGCGGCGATCGACGCCCTGCTCGCGCAGCTTCCCCCGCCGGCGGGCGCGCCGATGGGCCGCGCCTTTGACCTCCTTGTCGCCGGCGTCGGCGGCACGGGCGTCGTCACGATCGGGGCGATCATCGCCATGGCCGCGCATCTTGAAAGCAAGGGCGCCAGCGTCCTCGACTTCATGGGTTTCGCCCAGAAAGGCGGCGCGGTTCTTTCTTACGTGCGCCTCGCCGCGTCGCCGGCGATGCTCAATCAGGTGCGGATCGACATCGGCGAGGCGGAAGCGCTGATCGCCAGCGATCTCGTCGTCGCAACCGACGAGCGGGCGCTGCGCGTGCTGCAAAAAGGCGTCACCCGCGCCGTCGTCAACACCGACATCCTGCCGACCGCCGATTTCATTCGTAACCGGAACGTCGACTTCGACGCGGCGCGGCGGCTGAAGACGCTGCGCGAGGCGTGCGACGGGGAAACGCTCGCGGCCGCTGACGCCATCGATCTCGCCCGCCGCCTCCTCGGCGACACCGTTTATTCCAACATGATGCTGCTCGGCATGGCGTGGCAGAAGGGCCTCGTGCCGCTGACCCATGACGCCTTGAAGCGGGCGATCGAGCTTAACGGCGTCGCGATCGCCAAAAACAAGCGCGCCTTCGATCTCGGCCGCGCGATCGCGCAGGACGAAGCGTCGCTGCGGCGCGCCGCCGGTCTTGTTAACCCGGCTCCGGCGCCGCTGACGCTTGACGCGCTGATCGAGCGGCGCGCGGCGTTTCTGACCGAGTATCAAAACGCCGCTTATGCGGATCGCTATCGCGCTTTCGCCGGCGCCGTCGCGCAGCGCAGCAGTGCGGCCGACCCCGACGCCCGCTTCGCCCGCGCGGTCGCTGAAAATCTTTTCAAACTGATGGCGTACAAGGACGAATATGAGGTGGCGCGCCTTTACACCTCGGGCGCTTTCCGGCGAAAGCTCGCGGCCGAGTTCGAGGGCGATTACCGGCTCAAATTTCACATGGCGCCGCCGCTCCTGGCGCGCGATCTCGACCCGCAGGGGCGACCGAAGAAACGCGAATTCGGCCCGTGGATGATGGCGGCGTTCACCGTCCTGCGCCGATTGAAGGTCTTGCGCGGCGGCCCGCTCGATGTTTTCGGGCGCACCGAAGAGCGCCGCCTGGAGCGCGCATTGATCGCAGAATATCGCCGCGATATGGAGGCCGCCGCCGCGGCGCTGAACCCGGCGTCACTTGAAGCCGCCGTTGAGCTTGCGCGGCTGCCAGAGGAGATCAGAGGGTATGGGCCAGTCAAACTCGCCTCGATCGAAGTCGCGGCGCGGCGGCGCGACGCGCTGCTCCGTAAACTGACATCCGCCGGGCGACCGGCGGCCGCCGCCTGAAAGGAAGCCTTTGATGTTCGCCGATCTCGCCGCGCTGCCGCCCGATCCGCTCCTTGGCGTCACCGCGCGCTTTCGCGCCGATCCGCGCCCTGACAAGATCGACCTTGGCGTCGGCGTGTTCCGCAACCGGCGCGGCGAAACGCCGGTGATGCGCGCGGTCGCGGCGGCGCAGGCCCGTCTCGTCGCGAACGAGACGACGAAAGTCTACCTGCCGCCAGAAAGCGCGCCGGGCTTTGCGCCCGCGCTCGCGCGGCTGATCTTCAGCGAGACGATGAGCCCGCGCATCGCCGTCGTGCAGACCCCTGGCGGGTCCGGCGCGCTTCGCGTCGCGGCCGAATTGCTGAAGCGTGCGGGCGCGCAGGCGATCATCACGCCGGCGCCGACCTGGACCAATCATGGGCCGCTGCTTGGCGCGTCGGGCCTCGCGATCCGGTCGATCCCCTATTACGACGCGAAAACCGGCGGCGTCGATTTCGCCGCGTTCCACGACGCGGCCTCGAAACTGGGGCCAAGGGACGCGCTCCTCATTCACGCCTGCTGCCACAATCCGGCCGGCGCCGACCTTTCGCGCGAGGAGATCGACGCGATCATCGATCTCGCTGCGGAGAAGGGATTTCTTCCCTTTGTCGATTTCGCCTATCACGGGTTCGCCGAGGGGCTGGATGCGGACGCATATATGGTCCGCGCGATGGCGCGGCGCCTGCCGGAGTTTCTGCTCGCTTATTCCTGCTCGAAAAATTTTGGGCTCTATCGCGAGCGCGCCGGCGCTGTCGCGATGATCGGCGCCGATGAGACAGCGGCGAAGGCGATGACGACGCACGCCGTCAACGCCGGGCGCCAGATGTATTCAATGCCGCCGGCGCACGGCGCGCTGCTGGTCGCCGGGGCGCTCGGCGACCCGGCGCTGGAGCGCGACTGGCGCGCGGAAGTTGACGAAATGCGCGTTGCGGTGATGCGCTCGCGCGGACTGCTCGTCGAGGCGGCGAGGGCCCATCAACTCGGCGGGCGCCTCGACTTTCTCCTCAAGCAGCGCGGCATGTTCTCGCTGTTGCCGATCGGCGAGGCGCAGGTGACCACGCTGCGCGAGAAGCACGCGCTCCACCTCGTCAATAGCGGGCGGATCAATCTCTGCGCGGTCAATGAAGATAACGCCGGCCGCATCGCCGAAGCGCTCCGCGACGTGATGCGGGGATAGCGGCAGAGCGGAAAAACCCTGTCGCCCCATACGGCGAAGCCGGTCCGGGGTCCGCCGCCCGAAACTTTCCATCGGGCGCGCCGGAATTTCAACCGATGGATCCAGGGTTCCGCACAAGAGCGCGGCGCCGGGGACAGCGGTGAAGCATTCGGGCCCAGCGCTCTATCCCCCGATCATCGCCTTCAGCCGCGCCAGATCGTCATGGCGCGTGCGGATGTCCTTGCGCGACGCGGCAAGACGGAGGTCACGCAGGATTTCAAGCGCGTGGAGCAGAACGCCGAGCGGCGGGCCGCTCGCCGTCACCTGTTTGAGCCTGTCGGCGTCAAGGGCCGCGGACGGCTTTTCAATGAAGCGCGCGACGAGCCGGTCATGATGCTGGGCGGCGGTTTTTCCATGCGCCTCGCAGACTGCGATGAATTTCGCGGCGTTGCGCCTGAACCAGGGCTGGTCTTTCGACGCCGGCGCGCTTTCGAGGAAGACCGTCATGAAGTCGCGCCGGCGCATGGCGTCGCGCAAGGACGCCTGATCCTCGGGCCGCATGAACAGCATCTTGTCGACAAGCAGCTGCGCGTAATAGGGATCGTTCGCTTGGCAAAGGCCGGTCAGGAGGTCGATTTCATTGATGCCGGCGAAGTCGCCGGCGTTCGCGCCGCGATATTCCTGCCGCCCGACGCGATAGGGCTTGTAGTAGGGCCGGACGCTGTAGAAGAAGCGATCGGCGTCAAGTTCCGTATAAAGAACGTCGTTCCAGCGCGCGACGTCATTGAGCGCCGACAGCGCATCGTCAAACAGCGTCTCCGCGACCGGGTGCGAGACGCCGAGCTGCACGACCCGCATCAGGGCGTCGGCGGCGCGCTTGTAGGCGAAGATGCCGCGCGTGTTATAATCGAGGAACAGCTTCTCGTCTTTCAGGTGCGTGAAGCGTTTCGGGCGGCCGTCGACCGCGCGGTTGTGCGTCGCCAGATGGCTCGTCGCAAAGCGCGGCGNNGCGACGCCGATCGAAGCGCCGATATGAAGGCCGAGCGCGGAGGCTTCCTGGAAGGGCGATTTCTCCTCGCGCGCCGGATTGGTCAGTTCGTGCCGGCGAAGCGCGGCGAGAAAAAGACCAAGATCGCCGAGCACGTCGAAGGCGACATCGAATCCCTCGTCGGTGTTCCCCTCGCGCCGCAGCGCCCCGACATGGACGAGGCCTTCCTCGACCAGCGCTTGCTTCTGCGTCGCCCCGGCGGCCTCGACCGCCGCACGGTCGCCTTGCGCGAAGTAGATATCTTCAAGCTCCGAATTCAGATCGACAAAGCGCCCGCGAATCCAGTGATTGAAATTGTCAGCGTTGGTGCTCATCGGCGCCGCCCTGGTTCCTGCTCGCCGCCATCCATAATGGACTTGGCGCGCGCGTCCAAGCAGCGCCCTACCTCCGCAGCGCGCGCGCGAACTCCTCGCGGAAAACCGCCATGTCCGCCGCGCCGGCGATGGTCACGCGAAGGCAGGCCGGCAGCGCATAATTGGCAAGGCCGCGCACCAGAACCCCGCGCGCGGCGAGCGCTGCGTCGATCGCCTGCGCTTCTTCGGGCCTGTCTAAGACCAGGGTGACGAAATTCGCAAAAGAGGGAATTGACCGCACGCCCCGCTCGTCAAGAAAGTCGACGAGTAATTGCCGCTCGCGGGTGACATGGGCGATGGAGGCGTCGGCGAACTCATCGTCCGCGAGCGCGGCGATCGCCGCGGCCTCGCCGGGGATTGTCATGTTGAACGGCAGCCGTACGCGGTCGAGCGCGCCGATCACGTCCGCCCCGCCATAGGCCCAGCCGACGCGCACGCCGGCAAGGCCGTAGAGTTTTGAGAAGGTGCGCGTCATCAGCACGTTCGGCGCGCGCCGGGCAAGATCGAGCCCGGCGTCAAAGCCCGGCGCGGCCCGCGCAAACTCCGCATAGGCGCCGTCGAGCACCAGAAGCGTCTGCTGCGGCAAGGCGCGATGAAGGCGCAAGACCTCCGAATAGGGGATGACGGATCCGGTCGGGTTCGCCGGGTTGGCGAGAAAAACGATCTTCGTGCGTGCATCAACGCGCGCGAGAATGGCGTCGACATCAACGACATAATCGCGCTCTGGCGCATCGCGCATTTCAGCGCCGGCGGCCGCAACGGCGATCCGCCAGGCCGCAAAGCCCCATTCCGGCTCAACGGCGTTATCGCCGGGTTCGAGATAGGCCATGCAGGCAAGGGTGAATATCTCATCGGACCCGACGCCGAAAATGAGGCGATCGGGCGCGATATCGAATTTACGCGCAACTGCCGCGCGCAAGGCGCCGGCGCGAACATCGGGATAGCGATGAAGGTCGCCTGCGGCGGCGAGATAGGCGGCGCGCGCCTTGGGGCTCGTTCCGAGCGCGTTCTCATTCGCCGAGAGTTTGACGACGCGCACGCCCGCTTCAGCGCGCGCCTTGCCGGGAACGTAAACGCCGATCTTGCTGACGGCCTGGCGCGGGACGGGTCCGCTCATGGTTTTTTCTCCGCGCGTCTGGCGAGCACCCTCATCACGTCGTCCAGGGAACGCCCGCGCGCCTTCAACAGCACCAGGAGATGATAGAGGAGATCCGCCGCTTCATCGCACAACTCGTCCGCCCCGCCTGCAGCGCCGGCGAGCGCGGCTTCAACGCCCTCCTCCCCGACCTTTTGCGCGATGCGTTTGACGCCGCCCTGAAGGAGGCGCGCCGTATAGCCCTCGCCGCTCGCGCGTTCATTGATCGTCCGCTCCAGGAGCCCCAGCCTTCCCGCGCCCGGCGCGACGTCGTCGCCGAAGCAGCTCACCGCGCCGCGATGGCAGGCCGGGCCAATGGGTTCGACCTTCAGGAGAATGGCGTCGCTGTCGCAATCGGCCTCAATCGACAGCACTTTCAGGCGATGCCCTGACGTTTCACCCTTGCGCCACCGCTCGCCGCGCGAGCGTGAAAAGAAAGTCGCCTCGCCGCTTTCGGCCGTCTCGGCGAGCGCAGCCGCATCCATGTAAGCGATCATCAGCACTTGCAGCGTCGCGGCGTCCTGCGCGATCGCGGGTGCAAGGCCGCCGCCCTTGCCGAAGTCGATCACCGGCGTTGTCAACGTCATAGCCGCACCTCGACGCCCGCCGCGGCGAGCGCCTCCTTGACGGCGGGGATCGTCAATCTGCCCGAATGAAAAGCGCCCGCCGCGAGCGCGCCTGATACGTCGGCGCGCGCGAACAATTCTGCGAAGTGTTGCGCGGACCCCGCCCCGCCGGAGGCGACAAGCGGGACCAACAAGCGCGCGCGCGCGGCGGCGAGCTGGCCGATGTCATAGCCCTCGCCGACGCCGTCCTGATCCATGCAGTTGAGCACGATCTCCCCGGCGCCGCGGTCTTGCGCCTCGCTCACCCAGTCGAGCATGGCGCGCCCCGCCGGCCGGATGGTGCGCGTGTCGCCCGTATACTGAAAGACTTCCCATCCATCGCCCTTGCGGCGGCTGTCGACGCCGACGACGACGCATTGCGACCCCGCGACGGCGGCGACTTCAGAAATGAATTCGGGCCGTTCCAGCGCCGGCGAATTGATCGAGATCTTGTCCGCGCCGCTCTCAAGACAGGCGATCGCCTGATCAAGCGTGCGGATGCCGCCAGCGACGCAAAGCGGCGTGTCGAGCGCGGCTGAAACGCCCGCGAGCCATCGATAGTCGATGGTCCGGCGTTCGGCGGAGGCGGTGATGTCGTAAATGACGATCTCGTCCGCGCCCTCGGCGGCGTAGCGTGTTGCAAGTTCGGCCGGATCGCCCATGTCGCGATGGCCCTCGAACCTGACGCCCTTGACGACGCGCCCGCCGCGAACGTCGAGGCAGGCGATGATGCGCTTAGCCGGCAAGGGCGTCCTCCAGCGAGAAGCGCTTTTCATAAAGCGCGCGTCCGACGATGGCGCCGGCCGCGCCGGCCGCCTTCAAGGCGTCAAGATCGGCGAGCGCGGCGACGCCGCCGGAGGCTTGCAGCGCGAGGCGCGGAAACCGCGCCGCTGTCTCCCGGTAAAGCGCGGTGTTGGGGCCCGCGAGCATGCCGTCGCGCGACACGTCCGTAATGAGCGCGTGACGGAGCGCGCCGCCCGAAAGTCTTTCAAGCGCCGCGCCGAGCGGCACGCCGGAAGACTGCCGCCATCCATGCGCCGCAACGACATAATTCCCGTCCTCAAGGCGGACGTCCAGCGCCGCGCACAGGCGCTCCGCGCCGAACGCCTCGACCCATGCGTTAAAGTCATCCGGTCGCGCGACCGCCGCCGAGCCGGCGACGGCGCGCGCAACGCCGTGGTCGAACAGCGCCGCGACGTCGTCCGCCGACCGAACGCCGCCGCCGCACTGCACGTTGATGCGCGCGGCCGCCGCGATGGCGCCGATAAGTTCCCGCTGCCGCGCGGCGCCGTCGCGCGCGCCGTCAAGATCGACGACGTGGATCCATTCAGCGCCCGCCTCAGCGAACGCGCACGCCTGCTCCAGGGGATCGCCGTAGCGCGTTTCCGCGTCAAAATCCCCCTGCGCGAGCCGCACGCAGCGCCCGCCTTTGATGTCGATCGCCGGATAGATCAGCATGGCGTCTCCAGAAAATTCCTCAATATGCGCGCGCCGGCCTTGCCGGACCTTTCTGGATGAAATTGGCAGCCCCAGGCGGCGCCCTGCTCGACCGCGGCGCTGAAGATTTCTCCGTAGGCGGACGTCGCCGCCGTCGCGCCCGTCACCGGGCACACATAGGAATGCGTGAAATAGACATAAGCGCCGTCCGCGACGCCGTCGAGCAGCGCGCTTTCCTTCGTCTTTGTCAGCCGCGACCAGCCGACATGGGGCGCCGGCGTCTCGCGGCTCGCTTTCAGCCGCGTAACGCGCCCGTCGATCAGTCCAAGCCCGGCGGCCCCGCCTTCCTCGCTCCAGTCGTACAGAATCTGCTGGCCGAGACAGACGCCAAGCAGCGGGCGATTGAAGCCGAGAAGGGCGCGGGCAAGGCCCTTCTCCGCGAGCGCCGCCATGGCGAAATCCGCCGCGCCGACGCCAGGCAGAATAAGGCGCTCGCACTCCGCGATGATCCGCGCCTCGTCGGTCAGCACCGCCTTCGCGCCAAGGCGTTCCAGCGCGAACATGACAGAGGCCGTGTTGCCGACGCCAAGTTTCACAACGCCGACCGTCACAGGATCGTCCCTTTCGTCGATGGAACGGCGTCGCCGTCGACCGCGATCGCGGCGCGCAGCGCGCGCGCGAACGCCTTGAAGCAGGCTTCCGTCTTGTGGTGATCGTTCTCGCCCCTGACGGCGACATGGATCGCCGCGCTCATCGACTGCGCAAGCGAGCGGAAGACATGCGCCGTCATCTCGGTTGGGTACTGGCCAAGGAGCGGCGCGGCGAAGACGCCCTCGAACACCGCATAGGGTCGCCCGCCAAGGTCGATCGAAACTCTCGCTTCCGCCTCGTCCATCGGCAAGGTGAAGCCGTAGCGCGCAAGACCGCGCCGCTCGCCGAGCGCCCTGGACAGCGCCGAACCGAGCGCCAGCGCGCAATCCTCAATCGTGTGATGAAGATCGACCTCCGTGTCGCCGTCGCAGAAGAGCGTCAGCGAGATGCCGCCATGCGCCGCGATCTGTTCAAGCATGTGGTCGAAATAGCTGGCGCCCGTCCTGATGCGCCCGCCGCCCGCGCGGTCGAGATCGACACGGGCGACAATCTTTGTCTCCCTTGTTTCGCGAATCGCCTCGCCAATGCGCGGGGCGCGGCCGGGCGCGACGCCGAAGGCGAGCAAAACGCGATCATTGGCGGCGCTGTCGCCAATCTCGATCGAAAGCGTCTCGTCATCGACTTTCGAGACCGCGGCCTCATACGCGGCGGCGCGCGCGGCCACAGCGCCGGCGCCGGCCGTGACCGCCAGGACAGCGCGACCGCCGTCCGGCGTCACCCGGCGCACGCCTGCAATGTCGTTGAGGCTGTCAATAAGACGCGCGCGCTCCATCTGGTGCGCAGCGGCCCTTGCTTCTTTCAGGGCAAGCCGGTGCGGCGCGACGGCCTTCAGCGTTTCGGCGATGATCAGCGGATGGAGGTAATCGGCGCCCACCGCCGATGCGAGGCTGGCGATCGTCGCGGGCGCCGCGATCAGCGCGCCGCAAAGCGCAGGCGCCGCGCCGTAAGCCGCGCCGATCTCCCGGTAGATGACAAGGCCGGCTGTTGAGGCGGCCTCGCGGGTGCGCGAGGGCGCGCCGGACCAGTCGATTTCGGCTTCATCGATGACGCCCCCGGCGACGCCGGCCTGCGCGGCGATTTCAGCCGCATGCGCAACGCCGCGCACCGGCAAGACCGACGCCGCAGTGACGCCGAACACAGCAGCCAGGCGCGCGCGCAACGGCGCAAGGCGCGCAAGCTCGTCCGCCGGCGAGAAAATCGCGCTCACGCCCGCCGCTCCGCCGCGCGCGCATGCGCTTCAAGTCCTTCAAGACGGGCAAGGCGCGCCGCCGCCGGCGCGAGCGCGCGCGCCGCCGCCGCACTGATCGTCTGCACCGAGATCGGCTTCATGAACGACCCCACTGTGACGCCGCCAAAGGCGCGCGCCGCGCCGTCAGTCGGCAGGACGTGGCTGGGGCCGCTGAGATAATCGCCAAATGTCTCCCCGCTCGCCGCGCCGACGAAAACGGCGCCGGCGTTCTCGATCCCCTCGACCCAGCGATCGGGCTCTGAAACGTTCAGCGACAGATGTTCGGGCGCATAGGCGTTGGCGATGTCGAGCGCGGGACCACGGCCCGCAGCGATGAAAACGCGCATGTCGACAAGGCTGGCGCGCGCGGTGGCGGCGCACGGCAGCGTTTCGACCTGCCGATAGACTTCACGCTCAATGCGGCGCGCCGTCCCTTCATCGAGCGCGACGAGAATGACTTGCGCATCGGCGTCGTGCTCCGCCTGGCTCAAGAGGTCGGCGGCGACAAGCCCGGGATCGGCCGCAGCGTCGGCGATGACGAGCAGCTCGCTGGGGCCCGCGGGCAAATCAATGGCGGCAAGTCCGCGCGCGGCGACCTGGCGCTTGGCTTCCGCGACATAGGCGTTGCCGGGACCGAAGATTTTCTCCGCCCGCGGAAGATCGGCGCCAAGGGCGAGCGCGGCGATCGCCTGCGCGCCGCCGACGGACCAGATCCCGTCCAGCCCGCAAAGCGCCGCCGCCGCGATCATCGCCGGGCCGATGGGGTCCCGCCGTTGCGGCGGCGTCACCGCAATGCGCGCGGCGACGCCCGCGGCGCGCGCGGGCTCGGCGAGCATGATCAGCGTCGAGACGAGCGGCGCCCCGCCGCCCGGAACATAAAGGCCGCAGGCGTTGATCGGCCGAAAAACCTGCCGGCAGAGAACGCCTTGATACGGCTCCGTCTGGCGTTCGCGCGGACGCAGGGCTTCGTGGTGCCGGCGCACATTCCCGACCGCCAGCTCGATCGCGGCGAGATCGTCGCCGTCAATCCGCGCGCGCGCCCTGGCGACAGCGCCCGGCGTCAGCTCGACGAATGAAGGCGCTGCGCCGTCGAGCGTTTCGGACCAGCGGGCGACGGCGCGCGCGCCTTCGCGTTCAACATCGCCGATAATTTCAGCGACCGTCGCGGCGACGCGCGCATCCGTCCGGCGGACCGGCCGCGCGAGCGCTGCGCGCTGCGCCGCGCTGTCGAGGGCTTTCCAGTCAAACCGGCGCATCGCGTCACATCATCTTTTCGATCGGCAGGACGAGAATGGACGAGGCGCCGGCGGCTTTCAGTTTCTCCAGCGTCTCCCAGAAGACAGACTCCTGACAGACGGCATGCACGGCGACGGCGTCATCGCGTCCGGCGAGCGGCGTCACGGTCGGGGCCTCAGCGCCCGGCAGGAGCCCTGAAATCGCGGAAAGGCGCGCCTTTGGGGCGTTCATCATCACATATTTCGCGCCGCGCGAGGCGATGACGCCGCGGAAGCGATCGACGATGCTGTCCGTAAGCGCCGACGCGGCCATTTTCGGCGAGCGCACCAGCACAGCCTCGCTGCGCAGCACGGTGTCGAAGGCGACGAGGCCGTTCATTTCAAGCGTCGCGCCGGTCGAGACGAGATCGCAGATCGCGTGCGCCAGGCCGAGGCGCGGAGCGACTTCGACGGCGCCGCGCATGAAGACGATTTCCGCCCTCACATCGCGCTCTCGCAAGAACGCCGCCGTCACATTGGGATAGGACGTCGCGATGCGTTTTCCCGCGAGCGACTGCGGTCCCTCATAATCGAACGCCGCCGGCGCGGCGATCTTGAGATCGCAGCGCCCGAAGCCCAGCGGCATCACTTCGATCGGCTGTTCGCGCCCAATGCGCTCACGCAGCACGTTGCGCCCGATTATGCCGAAATCGGCGACGCCGTCGCTGACGAAGGTCGGAATGTCATCATCGCGCAGGCGCAAGAGATCGATCGGCGCATTGTCGATGCGATAGAGAAGTTCATTGGCGCCCCTGACGACGCGAAACCCCGCCGCGCCGACGAGGTCGAGACTGTCGTCGGAGAGGCGCCCGCCCTTTTGGACGGCGATTTTGAGGCGGTCAGACTGCATTCTTGCGGCTCCGTTTGAGGCGATCGAGCACGACGCGGTAACCGCGATAGGGCATGTCTTTCAGGAACCGCGCGACGCGAACGACGGTCGCGGTCGATGACCCGGCCCTGGTCGCAATTTCGCGATAGGAAAGCTCGCCGGCGTCGAGAAGTTGCGCGACCCGCCAGCGCTCGGCGAAGGCCTTCATTTCCCCCGGCGTGCAAAGATCGGCGAAGAACGCCTCCGCCTCGGCGCGCGATTGCAGCGCCAGGACCGCGTCCATCCAGTCGGGCCCGGCCCGTTTCTGCGCTGTTTTGAGAGCCATCGCCCGCCGCTCCGTCGTTGGTGGCGGCGTGCTACTACGTTAAAACGCCGGAGGCAATCCCCCCCGGCCGAGATGACCTTGCGCAGGCGTAAGAGCGACCGTCTCCCGGGGCGGCGCGCAGCGGCAAGCGCGGGGGTCCATTCGCCGAGGCCGCCGGCGACGCCGCGCCGGTCGATCAGTTGAGGCCGTGCGCGGCGCTTTTCGGCCGGATCGGGTCCGGCCTCAACGCGCCCAACGCTTGTCGGCCTCGATCAGCGAAGTCGTTTCAATCCTTTCTTTGCGGTTAACCATCCCCCCTTACCGAACGGCAACGGCTCTTCCTGATGATGCGGCAGCGGGGAGCGAGGGATTAATGCCGGGCAGGAACGCAGCGTTCGACGACTTGTCGGATGCCGTCGTCATTTGCGACGACGGCGAACGCGCCGCCTATGCGAATTCGAGTTTCTTCGCGATCGCGGGCGGCGATGAGAGCCGGTGGATCGGCGAGCGAGCGGAGGCGCTGCGCGCTGACACAAGCGACCTGTTCGACTGGGCGGAGAGCCGCCGGACGGACGGCGCTCTGGTTCTTGTCGGGCGGCGACTGTCCGCCGCGCCGAAGTCCGCCGGCGATGGCGAGTCCAAGCTGCGCTTTCTCGCCACGATGAGCCACGAGATGCGCACGCCCCTGAACGGCATTCTTGGAATGAGCGGCCTTCTTCTCGACAGCGAATTGGAGCCCTCGCAACGCACCTATGTCGACGCCATTCATGAGTCCGGCTCGACGCTCCTGACCCTGATCAATGATATTCTCGACTATTCGAAGATCGCCGCAGAAAAGCTGGACATCGACGCCGCGCCGGTTAATTTTCGCGCGCTGGTTCAAGGAGTCGCGGAGCTGCTCTCGCCGCGCGCGACGCAGAAGAACATCGAGATCGCCGCTTTCGTCGCGCCCGCGGTGCCCGCGAGCCTTCTCGGCGACGAGATGCGGCTGCGCCAGATCTTGCTGAATCTCGCCGGCAACGCCGTCAAATTCACCGAGCGCGGCGGGATCTGCCTTGAGGTCCATCATCTTGAAACGACAGGCGGCGCGTGCCGCGTCCGCATCGATGTGCGCGACACCGGCGTCGGCATCGATGAGAAGGATCTTGCGCTCATCTTCGACGAATTCTCGCAAGCCGAGTCCGGGCGGGAGCGGCGGCTCGAGGGAACAGGCCTTGGCCTCGCCATCGTGCGCCGCCTCGTTGACGCCATGGGCGGAGAAGTCAGCGTCGAAAGCCGCCTCGGGCAGGGCAGCCTTTTCTCGGTGCTGCTCTCGATGCGGATCGCCGACGCCGAGACGGAGCACCTGCCGCCCTTGCGCGACGCGCAGCAGACGGTGCTTGTCGCCTCGCGATCGCAGACGGTGCAACGCTTTTTGAAACTGCAATTGCAGGCGTCAGGCGCCGTCAATGTCGTCGAGGCCGGTTCGGCGCTGCAAGCGGCGACCGCGATTGCAAAGCACCCAAGATCGATCCTCATCTGCGACCTCGACATCGCCGTCGAAGGCGGCCAGCGCCTCACGCAGGGCGCTGGCGCCTCCTATGTCATGCTGACGCCGGCGACGCGCGGGCGCATCGACGGCTTTAAACGCATGGGTTTCGGCGGCTATCTGATGAAGCCGATCCGCGCCGCGACGCTGATCGCGATTCTCAACGAGACCGCCGACCTGCAGCCGCAGCGGCGCCGCCGGGACATGACGAAAGATCAGCCCGCCGCGCCGGCGGCGCTGAAGATTCTCGTCGCCGAGGACAACAAGATCAACGCGCTCCTCATCAAGTCGCTGATCGAACGGCGTGGTCACCGCGCTGAAGTCGCCGAAAACGGCAGCCAGGTGATCGAGGCGATTTCGGCCGCGCCCTTCGACCTCATCTTGATGGACATGCACATGCCGACCCTCGACGGCGTCGCCGCGACGCGCAAGATCAGGGCGATCGGCGGCCCGGTGTCGGAAACGCCGATCATCGCGCTGACCGCGAGTTCGGAAGCGAAAGACCGCCAGCGCTGCCTCGAGGCCGGGATGGATGACTTTTTGACGAAGCCGATCGACCCCGAAGAGCTCGACGCCGCGCTGACGCGCTGGCGCGCCGGGCGCCGGCCGGCGCGCGCCGCCTCTTAGCGATCCGTTAACGGACGGCCGGCGCGACCCGGTTCGTTAAGCCCGCTTAAATTCGCCCACGATAATGTCAGGCATCGGGATCCGATCGCTGGCATGAATTTTCTCGGACTGCAGATTCTCTGGGCCGATTTCGGCAAGGCGACCGCCATGATTCTGGGCGTCGCCTTTTCGACTCTGCTGATGGCCCAGCAAGCGGCGATCTTCGTCTGCCTGATGGCGAATTCGGCCTCGCACATCACCAGCGCCGAGGATGTCGACATCTGGATCGCGGACGGGCGCTCTGACTATTTCGACGATCCAGGCGCCCTGCCCGCCGGGCTTGTCGATCGCATCCGCAGCGTTGACGGCGTCGCTTACGCCGCGCCGTTTCTAAGGCGCGGCGCGATCGTCGACACCAGCGCCGTCATCGAGCAGGCGATTCTTGTCGGGGTCGACGGCGCCTCGCTTCTCGGCGCGCCGCAGAAGATGCTTCACGGCGACATGACGAGCCTGCGCAGCGCCGACACCTTCATCGTCGACCGGCGCGGCTACAACGACATCTGGCCGGAACAGGAAATCGAGATTGGGCGCCTGCTTGAAGTTGACGGGCGCGTCCTCAAACTCACGGGCGTCGCCGATCCGCCCTCGCCCTTCATTTCGCAGCCGCTCATCTATGTCAGCCTTGCGACCGCCGCGCGCCTCGGCGGCGACGCGCGCGCCAGCTTCATCGTCGCGCGCGTGAAAGACCCCGCCGCAGCGCCAGCGATTGCGGCGGCCATTGAACAGGCGACCGGCTATTCTGCCTTCGACAGCAAGGCGTTCGGCCAGCGCACGATCGACTATTATCTCAAGAACACCGGCATCCCGATCAACTTCTTCATCACCATCCTGCTCGGCTTCATCGTCGGCGCGGCGATCGTCATCCAGACATTCTATCTCTTCATTACGGAGAACCTTCGTCACCTCGCGCTCTTCCGCGCCATGGGCGCCGAAAGCTGGCCGCTGATCCGCATGACCTTCGTGCAGTGCGCGCTCGTCGCCGCCATCGGCTATAGTCTCGGTCTTGCCGCGGCCTCGTGGTTCTTTGAAACGGTTCCCGACAAAGTCCCGGCGTTCAAGGGGTTCTACCTGCCCGCCGAGGTCGCCCTGAAAGTCGGCGCCGTCGTCTTCGCCGTCGCGATTTTTTCCGGGCTCGTCAGCATCCGCCGCGCCATCCGGCTCGACCCCGCCATCGTCTTGAGGGGCTGAATGTCCGCCGCCATCGACTGCCGCTACCTCGAAATGGAATTTGGCGCCGGCGGCGAGCGCCAGTCCGTGCTGCGCGGCGTCAATTTCACCGCGAAGGCCGGGCGCCTCACCATGATCGCCGGACCGTCAGGGTGCGGAAAATCGACATTGCTGTCGATCCTGGGCGGCCTGCTGACGCCGACCGGCGGGGATGCGCTGGTGTTCGGCAAGTCGCTGGCCGGCATGACGCCGCGCGGCCGCGCCGCTTACCGGCGGCAGGATGTCGGCTTCATCTTCCAGCAGTATAACCTCGTCCCGGCGCTGACC
>FSSH01002622.1_pt1 | contig 15208 bp, 17 predicted proteins | sample 1166101 | NCBI WGS metagenome assembly FSSH01 (sample SAMEA32972668, study PRJEB13176) | freshwater metagenome | biome: Drinking water system; feature: Biomass in drinking water that filtered by 0.45 um membrane; material: drinking water | place: USA | collected 2012-12-20 | depth 0 m | reverse complement strand
GCCAGCGGCAGGTCGCCATCCGAGGTCACGACACCACAATCGATGAAGGTCAGCTTGGTCCCGGTCACCGAGATCACACCCCAGCCGGTACGGCGAAGGCCCGGATCGATGCCGAGCAGGCGGACGGGCGTGATCATGGAGAGCCTTCGGGCTGTTCGGCCGGCAAGCCTTAAGCACATACCGTGAACGGGAGGTTTCGCCAAACGAGCATCGACTCCGCCGACGACTTCAACCGCTGCCTGTATCGGTATCCGCCTTGCCGATCCCGCGCGAGTTTGCTTCTGTGGCGGCAAAGCTGAGGGGAGCGGGCGTGGACGTCGAGGATTTCATCACGCGCTGGACGGCGCGCGAGGGCGGCGCCGAGCGCGCGAACTACCAGATGTTCCTCACCGAGCTGTGCGGCATCCTTGGCGTCAAGCCGCCCGACCCCGCTGGGGCCGACACCGCCCGCAATGATTACGTGTTCGAGCGAGCGGTGCGACCGCGCGAGAGCGACGGCGGCACGGCGCCCAAGCGCATCGACCTCTACAAGCGCGGGCATTTCATCCTGGAGGCGAAGCAATCGCGCCTGCCGGGCAAGAAGAACGCCCTGAAGACGCAGCCGAACCTGTTCGCCGACGAGCCCGAGCACCTCGGGCGCCGCTCCGCCGCCCGCGGCTGGGACGTGATGATGCAGAACGCGCGGCGGCAGGCGGAAGGCTACGTCTTCTTGCTCGATTCCGAGCACGCCGCCCCGCCCTTCCTCATCACCTGCGACGTCGGCCACGGCTTCGAGATCTTCTCCGATTTCACCGGCACCGGCCGGGCCTATGTCCAGTTCCCCGACCGCAAGGGGTTCCGAATCTTCCTCGAGGACCTACGCGATCCGGCGATCCGGGACCGGCCTGCCCGACTTCCCGAAGGACCGCTACGACCAGCCGCTCGCGGTGGAGGCGCTTCTGCGCGCGGCGGCCAAACCCATGGCACCGGCCGAGGTGGCGCGCGGGTTCAAGCGCGGCGGCAAGCGCATCGAGGCCCGCGTCACGCAGAGCCTCGGCCGCCTCGCCCTCTACGGCCGCATCGTCGAGACCGACGACGGCCGCTACGTGGCGCTGCGGGCGGCGTGAGGGCGCGCAGACCCTCGCCTCTCTGCGGCGAGGGGCAGTGCCGGGGAGAGCATGCGCAGCGCTGCAGGCCTATCGGATCCCGATCGGCCGGTCGCCCACGGCCCAGGCCAGCGCCTGCTCCAGCCGGTCGTTGCCCCAGAACAGCTCGCCGTCATCGGTGAGGAAGGTCGGCGCACCGAAGATGCCGCGCGAGCGTGCCTCCTCGCCGTTCACCCGCAGGCGGCCCTTGTTCGTTTCCAAGGCGGCGGCCTTCAAGATCACGGTGCCGTCGAGGCCGAGGTCGTTCAGGAGGGCCACAATGGCCGGCGGTTCGGCGATGGACTGCCCCTTGGCGAAGGCGCTCTCGAAGACGGCTTTGGAGAACGGCACGAGCCAGTCGTGATCCATGCCGTAGGTGGCGGCACGGGTGGCGCTGAGGCTGTTCTGCGGAAAGGGATCGGGTCTCTTGAGGGCCGGCAGGCCGAGCCGGGCGGCCTCGCGCTCGACGTCGCGCCACATGGCGCGGCCCTTGGCCGGGTAGAGGTTGAAGGGAGAGGAGTTCCAGCCCTGCGCCGCGAAGATCGGCCCGAGAAGGAAGGGCCTCCACCGGATCTCGACGCCGGCTTCCTCGGCGAGTCGCTCGATCCGCATGGCGGCGAGGTAGGAATAGGTGGACGCGAACTCATACCAGAATTCGAGAGTCGGCCGTCGCGCCATGCGTCGCGTCTCCGTTCGTTTCTCGGAAGCCACCGTGACGCGACGCGTAGTTTCCCGCAAGACGGCGTCGCGCCACTGGCAAGTTCATCGAACGCCCCGGACGGCATGCCGGTTGCACGCCACAGTGCTCGGCTGATAAGCCGCGCCGACCCTCGAACCGGTGAGCGAAGCGAGACCGATGGCAGCCGATACCCAGAAGTCCGTCAAGAAGGTCGTCCTCGCCTATTCGGGCGGCCTCGACACCTCGATCATCCTGAAATGGCTGCAGACCACCTATGCCTGCGAGGTCGTCACCTTCACGGCCGATCTCGGCCAGGGCGAAGAGTTGGAGCCGGCGCGCAAGAAGGCGGAATTGCTCGGTATCAAGCCCGAGAACATCTTCATCGAGGACCTGCGCGAGGAATTCGTGCGCGACTACGTCTTTCCGATGTTCCGCGCCAACGCCGTCTACGAGGGCGTCTATCTCCTCGGCACCTCGATCGCCCGCCCGCTCATCGCCAAGAAGCAGATCGAGATCGCCGAGAGGGTCGGGGCCGACGCGGTCTGCCACGGCGCCACCGGCAAGGGCAACGACCAGGTCCGGTTCGAGCTCGGATACTACGCCCTGAAGCCCGACGTCACCGTGATCGCGCCCTGGCGCGAATGGGACCTGAAGTCCCGCGAGGCCCTGATCGCCTTCGCCGAACAGCACCAGATTCCGATCGCCAAGGACAAGCGCGGCGAGAGTCCGTTCTCGGTGGACGCCAACCTCCTGCACGCCTCTTCCGAGGGCAAGGTGCTGGAGGACCCCGCCGACGAGGTGCCGGACTACGTCTTCTCGCGCACCCTTTCGCCGGAGGCGGCGCCCGACACGCCGACCGTGGTCACCATCGGCTTCGAGAAGGGGGATGCGGTCTCGGTCGACGGCGAGCGGCTCTCCCCGGCGAATCTCCTCGCCAAGCTCAACCAACTCGGCCACGACAACGGCATCGGCCGGCTCGACCTCGTCGAGAATCGTTTCGTCGGCATGAAGAGCCGCGGCATGTACGAGACGCCGGGCGGCACCATCCTTCTCCCGGCCCACCGCGCCATCGAGTCGATCACCCTCGACCGCGGCGCGGCGCACCTCAAGGACCAGCTCATGCCGCAATATGCGGAGCTGATCTACAACGGCTTCTGGTTCAGCCCCGAGCGCGAGATGCTGCAGGCGCTCATCGACAAAAGCCAGGAGATGGTCACCGGTGAGGTACGACTGAAGCTCTACAAGGGCGGCATCCACGTGATCGGCCGCACCAGCCCGAATTCGCTCTACGACCAGGACCTCGTCACCTTCGAGGAAGGCGCCGTCGCCTACGACCATCGCGACGCGGCGGGCTTCATCAAGCTCAACGCACTCAGGCTGCGGACATTGGCGCAGCGGCGGAAAAAGGTTTTGAGCGAGTAACTATTCCGCAAGGCGCCGATCATAAGGTGTCGCCGTTACTCGGCAGCACTTTCCTTGAGCAGAAATCCTATATCGTCCAGGCTATTGTCCGCTAGCTGGAGCCACTTACGGAATATCAGGCTGCCAGTTTCTGCGGGCTGTCGGCCGATCCCTACGGTTCCAGGCAGAGGATCTTCAAGTAAGAGCAGAGGATTTATCCTATCCTTTCGGTTCCAATTTAAGTGACTATGAAAGCCGAAATAGCCTCCGTTCTCGCTGCTGAGTTTGACGCAGTAATCGAAAATGACATGCAGCGCAGTTTTTTCGCGGTCGTCATCTGATTTTACTCTGAGTATGAGATTTGGTTCGGAAATGAATATTTCAAAATTATATTTGTGAACGTTTCTGCTCTTCGGTATATCCACCGAGATCGAGGCATTGAACGGAGACGTCAGTTTATAGTTTTCGAACTTTAGATGCATCCAAAAGGGGCCATTTGCATCGCTGGTATGGTAGTAAAAGTACTTTAGTTTTCGGATCTCATCGATATCGATCGGCCGTCTGCCGGCTTTCGGATTTGCCAAAGCATGATCCACCACATTTGTAAGCTCTTCGCGCGACAGCCCTTTCTCAGTCGTCAAAAACCCACAAACTGCGCTGACAGCGGCTCCAATGAAAGCGCCAGCCAGTGTACCCAAAAAACTCTCCGTTGAAGCTAATTTACTTACAAATAACACACCAATTAAAATTAGTACAGAGACGAAAGTGACCTTCAAAAGCGGGGAAGGATCGCGAATATCCAAAAACTTTAGCGCGATTCTATTGAGGGCATTCAAAAGAACCTCGATCTTTTGAAGCATGACTGGATCCTATTGACTGATAAAATCTATAGTGATTAGATTTTAAAATTAGTCAAGAGGACAAATATCAGACAACAATTCAGGCGGGAAACCCAAGGTGCGCAAATAATCGATCGGAGCGAATGATCGCGCTTGAAAGCTTGGATCGCTGCGTCAGCCCTGATCGGCTTGGGGACTGGCGCCGAAACCGACGAAAAGCCCCGGCCCGAGATCGGCATACCGCAGAAAAATCTGAAGTGCCGGCTGCATCTCGTGATGCAGGGCGCCGAGGTCGGCCACCGCGCGGTGCGGTCCATAGGGCTCCGCCGCATCGATCGCCGGCACGTCGCGGGCGTTGTCCCAGACGATGGCGAGCGCCGGGATCAGCGCGACATGCTCGGCCTTCACATCGAAGGTAACGTGCTCCGGGGTCTCCCCGGTCTCCTCATCGCGAAACACGTCGCCGACATCCTCGGAGGAGAGCTTGGCGAGGGTGTTGTGGTAGGCGTAGCGACCCGGCTTGAGCACGGCGTTCCGGCAGAACACCGCCAGCGCATCACCCAGGGCACGGTGCTCCTCGTCGGCACCGTCATCATCGCCTGTCACGTTGAAGATATCGCCGTCGCGGTCGGTGCTGCCGTAGGGCGCATCGGGATGGATGATCGGCGCACCGGCGGCGGTCCGATTCCACGCGACGACCATCCGGCGGATCAGCGCGATCCGCTCCAGGGTCAATTCGAAGGTCGGCTCGGTCATCGGGATCTCCAAGGGAGTTTTCCGACGTCGTCTACCGGATGCCGAGCGCCTTCGCATCAGGGGAGACGTAGAGCACACGCAGGTCTTCGTCGGGAACGTAGTCGGTGGCCGTGAAGGTGAAGGTGGTCGGGCTGGTCTTGACGAGACCGCTACGGCACAGGCTCACCAGGGTGGTCGGCGCACCCTTGTCGATGGTCAGGACGAAGGTGCCGATGGCACCGGCCCAGTTGCGTGCGGTCGTCACGATGTAGGGGACGACCGCGGCGTTGAGGAGGCCGTCGCGTCCCTTGCCGACGAGGAGCCGCTTCAGGCCCGCGACGCCCGAATCGTCGAGGCAGTAGCGGGCGCGGAACGAGCGGTCAGTCAGATCGCTCCGCCCGATGAGGAGGCTGCCGTTCACCGGACGGTAGGCATGTTCGACGACGAGGTCGCGCCCGGGCGGAAACGTCTGATCCCAATGGAATTTGGCCTCGCTGCGCCATAATCCGCCTTCCGGGCCCTCCTCTTCCGGGATGAGCCTGGCGGCAATGAGTTCGGCTTTCGCCGCCGGAGCGAGCTTGGCCAAAGCCGCTTCGACGTCGGTCCGTCGCATAGGGTTCAGTGGAATGCCGTGCTTCCGCAGCACGTCGCCGACTTCGCGGGTCCCGATAAAGGCGCGCTCCTCGAGCGCGGGGGTCAGCGCAGTGCCATCGACCGAAACGGAGAAGCCCACAAAGTTGGAAGTGGATTCGTCTGGCAGGCTTTGCGCCGACGTGACGAGTTCGGCACCGTCGATAGGCGGGAGCGGAAACGCCACGCGAAGGGTACGAGGGCTCGTCGAACGATTGCGAAAGACGTAGCGTACGGTGATGCGATCGAGACCGAGGCGGAGATCCTCACGAACGAGGCTGACATCGGGATCCTTGACGAGGACGAGGCCGCCGGCGTCGAGTTCGGCGGCACTGTCGTTGGCTCGAACCGGGACGGTCGTTGAGACCGACATCAGTGCGGCGAGGACCATGCACGACGTGCGGATCGCGGCTTTGATCATGGCTGGACGACACTGAAGAGAAGAGGCGGCGCCGGAGCGGCGGCGGGGGATGTCATCACTCTGCCACCGCGATGGTTGGCGACATAGACTCTTTTCGTCTCAACCATCGGGCATCTCGCAAAACGGGTTGTCGTCGGTATCCTAGTCCTTCAGGCACCCCATCAGCCCGCCGACTCCGTTCATCCGCGCGGTGATGCGGGCGGCCGCCGCCCTCACCCCGCGCGAGGGCTTGCCGGCCGAGCGCAGGTTCGGATTCGGCAGCACCGCGGCGAGCAGGGCGGCCTCGTTGCGGCTGAGATCGCGGGCGCTCTTGCCGAACCAGTGCCGTGAGGCGGCCTGCGCCCCGAACACTCCTTCCCCCCATTCGGCGACATTGAGATAGACTTCCATCATCCGCCTCTTACCCCAAAGGGTGTCCACGATCAGTGCGAGCGGGATCTCGAGCCCCTTGCGGATGAAGGACCGGCCTGGCCACAGGAAGACGTTCTTGACCGCCTGCATCGAGATCGTGGAGGCGCCGCGGCTCGGGCCCTCCTCATCGTCGACGACGTCGCGAAGAGCGTCCCAGTCGACGCCGCCGTGCTGGCAAAAGCGCTGGTCCTCCGAGGCGATCACTGCCTGGACCAGCAGCGGTGAGATCGCGTCGAGCCCCACCGCGTCTCGGGTGACGGGCTGCAGCGTCAACCATCGCCCGAGCATCAGGGTTGAGGGCGGCGGCAGCGCGCTATAGACGAGCGCGAGGCCAAGGAAGAGTGCCAACACGATGAGGGGGAGGAGCATGATGACGCCGACGACGCGCCGCAGCCGCTTGGTCTGCCGCCGCACCGGCATCAATGGCCGCTCCACATGGTCCTCTCCGACCTGATCACGCTTCTCCGCACGCAACACGTCACACTCGCCTCGCTGCGACTCTCGAAAGCCTGACCGACCATGAGCTCAACGCAACCATCGCACGCTTCGGTCAAGCTGGATGCGGCCGGGGACAACTTTACCCACAAGCTCAGCGCCGTCGCCGACGCGGTGGAAGCCTTCCTCGCGGAGCGGCTCGGAGCCGAGACTCAGCCCGGCGAGATCGCACGGCCGGTTCGGCTGATGGAGGCGATGCGTCACGCCGTCCTCGGCGGCGGCAAGCGGTTGCGGCCGTTCCTGGCTGTGGAAACCGCGCGCATGCTCGGTGGTGACGAGGCCGGGGCGCTGGCCGCCGGCTCGGCGATCGAGCTTGTCCATTGCTACTCCCTCGTCCACGACGACATGCCGGCCATGGACGACGACGACCTGCGCCGCGGCAAGCCCACCGTCCACAAGGCTTATGACGAGGCGACCGCGATCCTCGTCGGTGACGCCCTGCAGACCCTCGCCTTCGAGATCCTGGCCGATTCAACCTGGCAGCACGATCACGCCATCCGCGCCGACCTGGTGCTCGGTCTCGCCCGTGCCTCGGGCCTCGGCGGAATGGTCGGCGGCCAGATCCTCGACCTCGGGGCCGAGGGACGCTTCGGTACGGTCTCGCTCACCGTCGAGGACACGCTTCAGCTTCAGGCGATGAAGACAGGCGCGATCCTGGCCTTCTCGGTGGAGGCCGGCGCCCTCGTCGGCGGTGCCACGCCCGATCAGCGCGAAGCGCTCCTGCGCTATGGCCTCGCCCTCGGACAGGCCTTCCAGATCGCCGACGACATCCTCGACCGCGAGGCGTCCCCTGAGGCGATGGGAAAGGCCACGGGCAAGGACAAAGACGCCGGCAAGGCGACCCTCGTCGACCGCCTAGGCCTCGATGGCGCGCGTGCCGAATGCGACCGGCTGGTCGGAGTTTGCGACGAGGCCGTCGCCGCCTGGGGCGACAGGGCCGAAACCCTGCGCCAGGCGGCGCGGTTCACCGTTGCGCGTCAGGTGTGAGACGGATCGGCCCTCACGGCTGCGGGCGAGGTTTCCGCAGACAACCATGTTAGCGAGTTGACCCCATGACGTCCTACAAGCTCCTGCTCCTCCCCGGTGACGGCATCGGTCCCGAAGTCATGGCTCAAGTCGAAGTCGTGCTCGCCGTACTGAGCGAGGCCGGCCTTGCGAAGTTCGAGATCGAGCGCGACCTCGTCGGCGGCTGCGCCATCGATGCGCATGGCGTTCCCCTCACCGATGCCGCCCTCGCCCGTGCGGATGCGGCCGACGCGATCCTGCTCGGCGCCGTCGGCGGCCCGAAATGGGCCGGCGTCCGCTACGAGATCCGCGCCGAGGCCGGGCTCCTGCGCCTCCGCAAGGATCTCGGGCTCTTCGCCAACCTGCGCCCGGCGATCTGCTATCCGGCCCTGGCCGATGCCTCGGCCCTCAAGCGCGACCTCGTCGAGGGCCTCGACATCATGATCGTGCGGGAGCTCACAGGGGGAGTCTATTTCGGAGAGCCGAAGGAGATCACGGTCCTGCCCGACGGCTCGAAGCGCGCCGTCGACACCCAGGTCTACACCACCGCTGAGATCGAACGGATCGCCCATGTTGCATTCGATCTCGCCCGCAAGCGGTCCGGCCGGGTCGCCTCGGCCGAGAAACATAACGTAATGAAGTCCGGCGTCCTCTGGAAGGAGGTCGTCACCCGCGTTCATGGCGAGCACTATCCGGATATCGCTCTCGAACACGTGCTCGCCGACAACTGCGCGATGCAGCTCGTTCGCAAACCCAAGCAGTTCGACGTGCTCGTCACCGACAATCTCTTCGGCGACGTGCTCTCCGACGTGGCGGCGATGCTGACTGGGTCGCTTGGCATGCTGCCTTCCGCTTCACTCGGTGCCGTCGATGCCAAGGGCAGCCGCAAGGCGCTCTACGAGCCCGTGCATGGCTCGGCGCCCGACATCGCCGGGCGCGACCTTGCCAACCCGATCGCCATGATCGGGTCCCTGGCGATGGCGCTGCGCTACTCCTTCGGTCTCGGGGAGGCAGCCGATCTCGTGGAGGCAGCCATCACCGACACCCTGGCGGCCGGGGCCCGGACCGGCGACATCGCGGGAGCGGGCGCAAAGCCGATCGGGACCACGGCCATGGGCGAGGCGGTCACGGCGAGCCTCCGGTCGCGCCTGCGCTGATTTTGGAGGACGGCCAAATGAAAAGGGTGCCGACCCTCGCGGATCGGCGCCCTTTTCACACTCAATCCCGATCGGATTGGACTCAGTATGGGTTTCCGTAGCGGGCGACGTACGAAGTCGAGTCGATCGCGTCGATGCCGGAAAAGTCCACGTTCCGAAGAGCTGCCGACCGGGCGCCGATGAAGGGGCCGTTGGTGATCGGGTCGGGCAGAATGCCGCCGCCGAAACGGTCGTTGCGGCCATAGACCGGGTTCAGCTGGTTCGATGCCGCGATGAACTGCGGGTTCGTGGCCGGGTTGCTCACGGAGCCGTTGCCAGGCTCGACGACGTTGCCTCCGTCGAGCCAGCTGCGCGGACGGATGCGGATCGGCAGGGCCGGACCGACGCGCTCGACGAAGCGGGGCTGTGCCTCGACGGGCGAAACGGCGCCGGGGCCGGACAGGGAGCCGAGGACGGTCAAAGTCCCAAGGAGGGCAACGGTGGCAGAGCGCATGATGGCACCTCGTTCTGAAATACGACGGTCTAGGATCCGGTGAGGCCGGGCGGCAGACGCCAGCCTCTCATAATTGGATGACGTTCAAGCGCGGGCGCGGTTCCGCAATTAAGGCCTGGCTTGCGCAGTTCGCCGCAGTTTCGCCTCATTCCGAGGTCGCCCGCCGCCGATCCACTCGGTCTGGCTTGCAACGAACGACGCCGTTCCGCACTCGGCAGCCGCGCGAGCAGCAGCTTGCACGTCGCCGGGCGCATCGTCCCACGCAGAAGAAGCTTGGCCGTTCCTTGTGAGATTGTCGAGGGCGCAGGTGATGGCGCGAGGCTCTGGCGGCTGGCCGAGGGGGGCGCACAGCCATCCATCGATGTTCACTCTGGCAGGCGGGCGCGTGACGAAGCCGGTGCACATCCGGCTGCCGCCATCCCGAGAGAGCGCCTTGAGGGTCGTCTCGACGGTCTCCACAGGGCCGAACTTGCTGTCGATGCGACCTCGCTCGCCGGTGCGGGAGATGAACAGGCCGGGTCCATCCGCCGCGCGGCGAACCAGAGTGACGAAGAGCGCTGCGTGACCGGCCGGCCCTTCGCTGATCGCGAGGCGCAGATGGGGTGTCTCGATCGCCGGGAATTCGCCGCGGCTGAGGATGTCTTCACGCAGCCCGTTCGCAGCGTTGAGGCGCGGCGGTTCAGCTCGTAGCTGATCGACATCCTGCGACCCGTGAAGAACATAGCGCGGTCCGTCCTGCCGTACAGGAATCGCAGGACGAGCCGCAGCTGACGCCTTCGGGACGAAGGCGAGGGCCAGTCCGGCATCCTCTCCGATAGCGATCGAGGGAGAAGGCGCCGGTCGTTTCCAGGCAAGGAGGCTGAGCGCTCCGATCGCCAGAACCGCAAAGCCTGCCCGCATGAACGCCCTCGTCGGCGCATGATGGCCCACCTCGTCGCTTCCCGGCTTGGCATCGCGTGTCATGGCTCTTGTGATCGCTCGCTCCTCACGGTTCCGGAGCACGTATCGGTCACGAAGGAATGAGATCGGGTTTCGAAGCTCATGCAGGCCGGATTGTTTCGGGTGACGCGGTGAACGGATCGTTGCCTGCCCGAGGACCGGCCGCGTAGGGCCGGGAAAGTCTTGACAGTCGGTGAGCCGAGGCGTCTTGGTGCGCTTTGGCCTCGGCACCACATGGTGTGTGGGGCCGATCCTGTTGCCCGATGGCGGGCATGCCGGTCCGTCAAGAACGTCGCGGCCCGAACAGGCCCGTCGGCGCAGCGGTCAGGAAGAAGGAGGGAGCGCTCGGCGCCGTAAGGCGTCTCGGCCGGTTGGCCGCGGGTCGGCGCCCTCACGAAGCGGAGTGAATGAGATGGGTTACAAGGTCGCCGTCGTCGGTGCGACGGGCAATGTCGGACGCGAGATGCTGGACATTCTCGCCGAACGCGCCTTCCCGGCCGACGAGGTCGTCGCGATCGCCTCGCGCCGGAGTCAGGGCCAGGAGGTCTCCTTCGGCGACAAGATCCTGAAGGTGAAGGCGCTCGACGATTACGATTTCTCCGATACCGACATCTGCCTGATGTCGGCTGGCGGCGAGACCTCGAAGGAATGGTCGCCGCGCATCGGTCAGACCGGCTGCGTCGTCATCGATAACTCGTCGGCCTTCCGCTACCATCAGGACGTGCCGCTGATCGTGCCCGAGGTGAACCCGGAGGCGCTTTCGGGCTTCTCGAAGATGAATATCATCGCCAACCCGAACTGCTCCACGGCGCAGCTCGTGGTCGCGCTCAAGCCCCTGCATGACGTCGCCAAGATCCTGCGCGTCGTCGTCTCGACCTACCAATCGGTCTCGGGCGCCGGCAAGGAAGCGATGGACGAGCTGTTCCAGCAGACCCGCTCGGTCTTCACCGCCGGCCAGATGACGATGGAGAAGTTCCCCAAGCGGATCGCCTTCAACGTCATCCCGCAGATCGACGTTTTTCTCGACGACGGCTCCACCAAGGAAGAGTGGAAGATGGTCGCCGAGACCAAGAAGATGCTCGATCCCAAGATCAAGCTCACGGCCACCTGCGTGCGGGTGCCGGTCTTCATCGGCCATTCGGAGGCGGTGAATGTCGAGTTCGAGCATCCGATCTCGCCGGAGGAGGCCACCGCCATCCTGCGCGCGACGCCGGGCATCCTCGTCGTCGATAAGCGCGAGCCCGGCGGCTACATGACCCCGCACGAGGCGGCGGGAGAGGATGCGACCTACATCTCGCGCATCCGCTCCGACTCCACCGTGGAGAACGGCCTCTCGTTCTGGTGCGTGTCCGACAACCTGCGCAAGGGCGCGGCACTCAACACCGTGCAGATCGCCGAGATGCTGATCAACCGGAAGCTCATCGGAGCGAGCCGTCAGGCCGCTTGAGCTAAGCCACGTCCAAATCGTCTCAGGCTCTGAGGCGACACCTTAATCCACGCCGTCCCGTTCAACGGGACGGCGTTTTTCGTCGGAGCCAAGGCCAGTCCAGGCGTTAGGATGAAAGTCTTGCTATCTTGAAATTTCTCCTATAAAGCGCTACATAGGAACAAATCATGAACATAGGTGTCTTTGATGTGGCTTCCATCCCAGCACCGGCGCGAGATCGACTCTCTGCGGCATGAGCTCGCCGCCCTCAATGTGGAAGCGAAGCTGCTGCGGCTCGGGCAGAGCCTGAACCTTAAGTACGACCCCGATCAGCCCCGGGCATCAGCTGGGCAGTCGAATGGCGGGCAGTGGATTTCAGAGGATGGAGGCGGCAGGTCGATCGATCGACCGGATCGCGACAGCGGACAGTGGGCCTCTCCGAACGGCGAAGCCGATCGAATCGTACCTGCCACGGAACGCACGGTCACCGACGATGGGAGCGTTCTCTCGATCCGCATCAGCGCCGGACGGAGGGATTGGGACGAGCAGCACACCGTCGTCCTTCCGGACGGCGAGAGCAGGGTTTTCGAAACATCGGGCACGACGCAGACGATCCGCGATGGGGAATCCGGAGAGGTGCTGTCGCGCAGCACGTTCACCATATCGGGAATCGAGCCGGAAGCCGCGGTACAGTCAGCGTTCCTCCCCGCATTGGCTCCTGCCACGCCGGCCGTCGTCTCCACGACGATCGAGGCGCTCGCGCTCCTCTTCACCGTCCTGTCCGCCCGCAAAGATGGGTTCGGGACGGTACTCGGAATGACGGCACAGCAATACGATTTCGAACCAAGCGCCGATAAGGATTTTCGTCTCGCATGGGTCGGCCGCATCGATCAGGCGGCCCTGGATGCCGCCTGTCCGCGCAACGCCGAGGTGCAAGCGGTGACCGACGAAGCATACGCCCGCCTCACGGCATTGAATCCCCTGCTCACTGGAAATCGACTTGGAAATCTACTTCACTTCGATGTTGCAGGGACATTCAAGTTCCAGAACGATCCAAACATGATTCCGGAGCTATCGCTTGATGCGAATGGAGATGAAGTTACATACGGTAGGAAAGGTTCTGTCCGCCTCGATTTGTTTGAACGAACGCCAGTCAAAACTGTTTGTGTATACGATTATAAGACGGGTAATGCGGAGTTCGGCGCAATACGTGCCCTATTTTTGGCGAGAAGAGCGAAATTTCACTATCCAGATGCGAAAAGCATCATCATGGTACAGGTAAAGCCAAACAAGCCGAAAATGAGAATCAATAAATGACGACCGCACGCCAGATCAGAGATCTTGTACATTCACTGCTTGAACGAAACACTGATGTCATCCATGTCGGGGGAAATTTCCTCTGGCTTCGCCCGATCGGGCTTGTAGGCCGCCAGATCTTGATCGACCGAACCGGGCGGGCAATTTGCTTCGCCGTACGATGGCACCTCACCGAGCTCTTTATGCCCGATAACAGTACCTGGGACAGCCTCGGGCGATGCAAAGAACGGATCGCCCGTTCTGAAGGCTTCTATGGCGGGACGGGTTGGTACTGGACGGATCCAACTATCATGGATGACTTCATCACCCGAGTCGAGGCCGATGCGATCGCGGTTCTCCGGCCCTTGGACACCACGCGCAAATGCCTGGAATTTGCCAGGACCCATCTACCATCCGATGGATATCTGGGGCCGAAATGGCATCTCATCGCCGCGATAGCCCTGGGAGAACTCGATCGGGCGAGGGAGATATGGGCGGAGATGGGCAGCTACTATCGGCGAGGTATCCCTTCGGAATGGGATTATGCGCCCACTTTCCCTCGGTATCGCTTGCTGGACGAGCCGCTCATGGCCAACGACCGCGCGGCGCTCGCCGCGATCCTGAATGGCTGGGCGGCGGAGAACGTCAACGGAAGCCCGCTTGAACCCTACTGGGAGCCGAGTCCGCTTCCGCTGGAACTGGACCAGTAAGGTCCGGGATGGGCCGACCTTTCGCGTTAGCCCTCTGCACCCCTCGCAGCGTTGAAGCAGGCACTACGTCCTAATTTAAATCCGGACAGCATTCGGAAACATTCGCGCATCGACGAGCAACATGACGGCGATAGCGAACACGGCGTCCAATCCGAGGATCGTCGATCGCCGTGCCGGATCGTCCGCCGAAAGCTGAGAAGGGATCGCGTCCTGGCGCTATCGAGAGCCTGCTCCTCATCCTGTCGATGGGCTGGCTCTTCGCCATCATCGCCGCCGATGGCAAACCTCGCCTCGCGCCGCCCTCGACCGATATCGCGGCGGCCACGCGGTAGTCCGTCATGCGGACTCGGCCTCCAGGGCCGCGACATCGCCGCCGCTGATCGCCGGTAGGCTGCGGGTGATCCGTTCGGCATCCCAATTCCACCAGGCGATGGCCAGGAGGCGATCGATGACCTCCGGCGGGAATCGCATGCAGACGATCCTCGCCGGGTTCCCGGCCACGATGGCGTAGGGCGGCACATCGCTGGTCACCACCGACCCGGCCGCCACGACCGCGCCATCCCCGATGGTGATGCCCGGCAGGATCAGGGTTTCAAAGCCGAGCCAGACGTCGTTGCCGATCACGGTGTCGCCGCGATGAGGTNNTGAGGGAATGCCGCCTCGTCCGGAAACCGTCCCGCCCAGGCGCCCTGAAAGATGACGAACGGATAGGTCGTCAGCGCATCGAGGCGGTGGTTCCCGCCATTCATGAGGAAGCGCGTTCCAGCGGCGATGGCGCAGAACCGGCCGATCCGGAGACGATCACCGAGGAAGGCGAAGTGATAGAGGATCGCGTCGAGGAAAGCTCGTGGGCCGGCGGGATCGTCGTAATAGGTATAGGCGCCGACCTCGATGTTAGGAGGCAGATCGAGGTTGCGGAGGAAGACGACCCGCTCGTGGCCGGGAATCGGGTGCAGTGTGTCGGGATCGGGTCCGAAGCGCGGATCGGCTGGCATCGGTGCATCTCGTCAAGGATCGTCTCTGGCAAACGCTTGAAACGTCGAGATGCGGCGAGATCGTGAGCGGGCTCCCCAGTGAGCTCTGTTTTCTCGACGAGCGCACCTGCGAAAATCCTTGAACTTTTCGCGAGGGCAGGCTAGTTACAGGGTATCAGTTCTGGTTGCAGTCGCAAGGCTGCGGTTCGGGAGTGGGCCCCACCGGGTCCGCTCTTTTTTATTGCCGCAACGCTTGGCGCACCGGGACGTCCAGAACGACCGGATTTTCGAACGCGGCATGGCGGACATTCCAGACAGCGACATCGACGAGAAGCGGCTGATCACCGAGACCGGGGTCGCCGCGCGCGTCGTGCAGGTCATCGAAGCCTCGATCGTGGGTCTGGGGTTTCGGGTGGTTCGCGTCCGGGTGACGAGCGCCAATGGCTGCACCGTCCAGATCATGGCCGAGCGGC
>FSSH01001942.1_pt3 | contig 15235 bp, 11 predicted proteins | sample 1166101 | NCBI WGS metagenome assembly FSSH01 (sample SAMEA32972668, study PRJEB13176) | freshwater metagenome | biome: Drinking water system; feature: Biomass in drinking water that filtered by 0.45 um membrane; material: drinking water | place: USA | collected 2012-12-20 | depth 0 m | reverse complement strand
TGCAGGTCAAGGTCGATAACCGCAGCCAAGGCGCGGTGCGGATTGGCGAATTCGCCAGTTCTAATGTGCATTTTCTAAATGCCGATGTGGCCGATAGCGGTTACAGCCCCGGCAAGGATGACGTCAGCAACAACGGCCTGAGCCTGGATAATGCGTTCCCCATAGAGCCCGGCGAACAACGCACTGTCACCATCGAAGTGCGCGATGCCGCCTGGGAGTCCGAGAAATTGGATGGTCTGATTCGCGATGCGGATTCCCGTTTGGGCGGCTTGCTGTTCCTTTACGACGACATGCTGGGCAAACGTTATATCTCCAGCATTTCCGCCGCTGTCATTCCGAAATTCATTTAATTCAGGAGCAGAACATGGCTACCACGACAGAACACGTTAGCTTAAGCACCGAAAACCCCAAATCATTGCCTTGGTATTTGGTTGACTTACCCAAATATTTAAAGGGATTTGGCTTTTTAACCATTATGTACATCAGTTTACGACTGTATCAGGGCGCTTTTGCCATAGCGCACGGTCTTGATTCCTCGGAGCCTGCGTTCGAACAGTATTGGATGCGACTGTTTTATATCGAACTGGTCATTATCGCCGCCGTTGCCAGTGGTTTCTGGGGCTATTTATGGCTATCCCGCGACCGGCAACTGGATCAACTGGAACCCAAAGAAGAGATACGCCGCTATTTCACCTTGACCATGTGGATCAGCATTTACACCTTTGCCGTGTATTGGGCGGGCAGTTATTTTGCTGAACAGGACAACTCCTGGCACCAGGTGGCAATCCGCGATACGCCGTTTACCGCCAATCACATCATCGAGTTTTACTTCAATTTCCCGTTGTACGTGATTCTGGGCGGCTGTGCCTGGCTGTATGCCCGAACCCGCTTGCCCTTGTACGCCAAAGGCATCTCGCTGCCGTTGACACTGGCGGTGTTCGGGCCGTTCATGATTTTGGTCAGCGTCGGCTTCAACGAGTGGGGACATACCTTCTGGTTTAGAGAGGAATTCTTCGCGGCGCCGATTCATTGGGGCTTTGTAATTGGGGTGTGGTTTGCCTTGGGCGTCGGCGGCATCTTGCTGCAAGGGGTTACCAGGTTGATTGAACTACTGGATAAAATCGAAGACGCCGAATAAGTCTGAAATCCACAGTTATGCACAAGTGCCGTCATGCCCGCAGGACGCGGGCATCCAGTGCCATGGATGGTAGCTTCAAACTATCCTTGCAGCCTGGATTCGCTGCGCGGTCTGCGGCTCCGGCACAAATCTGTCTGGAACAGATTTGCATTACCCGAAGGGTGTCAGGCAGGACAGCCTGACATGAATCCATGCCGGAATGACGGCTTAGAAATGTAATCTGACAAATAAGAGCTAATAAACCCTAACGAAAATGTTTAAGTCCTTAGTCGCAATGCCGAAGAGTAACACCTATTCAGTTCACTATGCGTGGGTAGTACTTGCGGTCACGTTTCTGTGCTTGTTTGTGGCTTCGGCACTGCGCTCTGTTCCAGGGATCATCATGATATCTCTGGAGCAGGAGTTTAATTGGAATAGGGAAACGATTAGCGGCGCGATTTCGCTCAACCTACTCTTATTTGGCCTGGCAGGACCATTTTTAGGCCGACTGATGGATTTATACGGCGCCAAAAAAATGAGTGTCATCACGCTAATACTATCGGTATTGGGGGCTGCCGGTAGCGTTTTTATGCAGGAATCCTGGCAAATGTATTTGTTTTGGGGATTGCTGATTGGAGCAGGTTCGGGCGGCACGTCAATGATTATGGGTTCGGCGTTGATCAATCGCTGGTTCCATAAACACCGGGGGTTAGCATTAGGTATATTGGGCGCCGCCTTCTCCTCCGGCCAGTTAGTCTTCACCCCGGTCCTCATGCATATCAATGTTCATGAAGGCTGGCGCGCGGCGACGCTGTTTATCGCCGTAGCGTTAGGCTTGGTAGCTTTGCCTTTGGCGCTGAAATTTTTAAGAGACGATCCCGAATCAAAAGGCCTGTTGCCCTTTGGTGCCAATGGCGTTCATGGAACAGTACTTAAGCCTGATCGAAATCCCATGCGATCAGCCATGAGCAGTCCGCAATTCTGGCTGTTGGCTTCGAGTTTTGGAATATGCGGCTTAACCACCTCCGGGCTATTTCAGACCCATTTGATTCCACACGGTATCGAACACGGCTTCACCGAAATGACTATGGCGATGTCGCTGGGGGTAATGGGCGCCGCCGATGTATTCGGCACCATTTTATCAGGTTGGTTATGCGACCGTTACGGCAAGCGGTGGCCACTGGCGTTATATTATGTCGTCAGAGGCGCTACTCTGATCGTACTGCCCAGCATAGACACTACCGGACAATTAATGATGTTCTCGATCATTTATGGTATGAACTGGTTGTCCACCATCCCGGCAACCTCGGCATTGACCGCGGATTTATTCGGGAAACAAAACGTCGGCGTGGTTTTCGGCTGGATATGCTTCGCTCATCAAATCGGGGCGGCGATTGCCTCCTACAGTGCCGGCTATGTCCACAGTCTGATTGGCGACTACAACCTGGCTTTTGTTGCGTCAGGCCTGTTTGCTTTTGTCGCAACCGGCATCGTTCTTTTTATAAAAGAACCGCAAACTGTTCGTTTTTAATTAAATTTTGGAGAAATAACATGCCTTTGGTTCGAATATCGTTAATGAAGCACGAAAAAAAGGAGTTCGGGAGAAAGATCGGCGAAATTGTCCATCAGGAAATGGGATCCACTTTACCGAGGCGATGGCATTATTTTTATACAAATAACCTTGAATGAAGGCAGAGATGTTGATTTAAAGGAATCGCTTTACAAGAACATAGCCGATCGCCTCAATAATGAGCTAGATATACGCAGAGAGGATGTTTTAATAAACCTCGTTGAAGTTAAAAAGGAAAATTGGTCGTTTGGGAATGGGCTTGCGCAGTATACCTAATGAGTTGAGTCGATATATGTTTGGAACGATCCTCTCACAATCGGCAGGCCTCATAGATCCGGGCGAGCTCCAGTAGATTCGTCGCGCCGGTTTTCTCCATCACTTTGGCGCGGTGGATTTCAACGGTGCGGTGACTAATGCCCAAGTGCCGGGCTATTTCTTTGTTGGTGAGACCGGCCACCACCATCCCCATAATCTCGAGTTCGCGTGAAGTCAGACCGTTTAGCCGATCACACAACGCTTGCCCTTTTATGGCTTGTGCGTAAGTGTTGATTTCGCTCTGTAGTGCTGCCTGCACTCTGTCGAGCAACAGCTCGGTACTGACCGGTTTGGTCAGAAAATCAACGGCTCCCGCCTTCATCGCGCGCACCGTCATCGGTATGTCGCCATACGCGGTCAGGAAAATAATAGGGAGATGAATGTGGCGGCGGATAAGTTCGGCTTGCAGCTCATGACCATCCAGACCCGGCATGTTGACATCCAGCACCAGGCAGCCGGGCTGGTCCGGGCAGTAGCTTTCCAGAAAGCATTCGGCGCTGGCAAAGGTTTGGTATGCAAGTTCTGCGGTCTCGAACACCAAGCCCAGACTATCGCGGACCGCATCATCGTCATCCACCACGAATACGCAAGGCTGAGTATTCATTTCGCAAACGGTAAGGTTAAGAACAGGGTCAGGCCGTCGCCGACATTCCGCTGGGCCCACATATTACCGCCATGGGCTTGAATCAAGGCGCGGCTGATGGCCAAGCCCATACCCAGTCCTGCCGGTTTGGTCGAGTAGAAGGGTTGAAACAGGGTTTTCAGGGCAATGGCATCCGCCAAGCCTTTACCGCTGTCACAAACAGAGACTAAGGCCATATCCGGGTCGTCAGCGTATCGACCGGTGGTTACGCGCAGCACCTCAGTGAGTTTGCCCTGTTCCTGCATCGCTTCCAGACCATTGCTGATCAGATTGACGAGCACCTTTTGAATTTGCAGTGCATTGACCGTCATCTGCGGTAAGTCGGCGGCGAGGTCCAGTTCTATGTTGAAAGTGTCTAAGGTTCTGTCATTTTTCACAAACGCGCAGGCTTCTGTCACTAAAAAGTTAATATCTACCGGTTCACCGACGGTCTCGGTTTTATTCAAATGGCTGAATAGCTGCCGGATTACTTCGCCGGCACGCTGAGCTTGTTGCACACAGGCTTCCAGCACGTGATTGAGTTTTTGCGAATCCGGTTTTTCTGATTGATACAGCCGCAACGCCACATCGGCATACGAGGAAATGGCGGCCAGCGGTTGATTAAGTTCGTGGGCAATTGCCGCTATCGTCTGCGTCGCCAGCGACACCCGAAATGACTGTTCCATCCTATTCCGGCGTTCGCTCAATTCCCTGGTGATTTTATAGTCGGTGATGTCGAAATTGATGCCCAGCAGTCGATAAGGCCGGTTATTTTTGTCGTGCAATAAGCTGCCGCGCGCATGGATCCAGCGATAGGAGCCATTCTTGTGGCGCAAGCGGAATTCCAGTTCGTAAGCGGACAGATGTCCGGACAGGTAGTCTTCGGTGCTTGCCAAGACCAATGCCCGATCATCCGGATGCAATCGAGATTCCCACTCTTCCCACCGGTTCAATAACTCATGGTCATCAAAACCGATTTGCCGTTTCCATTCCGGCGAGAGAAATAAGGTTTGCGACACTAAGTCCCAGTCCCAATAACCCGCGATCACTTCGTCGATGATCAGCGCCAGACGGGTCTCGGTATGTTGCAATTCCGCATGGGCGCGCTTCAGCTCGGTAATGTCTACATGCGTAATAATCATGCCCTGGAAACCTTGGGTAATGCGTTTGGCGTGCATCATAAACCATAGCTCGCCAAGGTCGGTCCGACACGGATATTCCATCATAAATTCCTGCTGATGCCCCGCTATCAGGGTCTCAAGACCGGTCAAAGCCTTTTGCGCGTCCCGGTCGCCTGCCGCCGACGAGCGACGGCAAACCTCAAGGTAATTGGCGCCCTCTGACAATTGGCTGGGCGAACCGCCGTTCGCGATAGCAAAGCAATCCCAAGGCGCGTTGACCGTAGTCACTATGCCCAGATCGTCGAGCACCGCCACATGCGCGGGCAGCGAATTCAGGACACAGCGCACGAAAGCCTCGCTGCGGCGCAGAGCGTCATCAGCCACTTTGAGCGGTGTAATGTCCAAAAATGCACCAACGGCCCCGCGCGGTTGACCCTTATCGTCCAGCAAGGGCGATGCATTGGACACCACGGTAATGACTTTGCCGTCCGGGCGGATTATATCCAGAGTCTCGTCGCTCACCACTTCTCCCCGGCAAGCGCGCTGGATCGGCAGATCTTCGGCGGCCAGCGGATAGCCGTTTTGCAATACCGTTATGGCCGGCGGGTTCTCGTTGGACAGTGAAAGTTCCGAGGTGGGGGGCAAGCCTAAAATCTGCTCGTTAGCCTGGTTTCCACGAATATGTTGTCCGCTTTTGTCACCGGCGATGGCGAGCCCAATGGGTACCGTGTTGTAAATAACCTGCATTTCCTCCAGGCGGCGTTGCAAGCGTTGGTTCAATAGGGCAATTTTCTGTTCGGACAGTTTTCGCTCTTCGATGTCGATAACATGCACCACAATACCTTTCAGCCTACCCGTTTCATCAGCATTCGGAATATAGGTCGCATGCACCCAGCGGGGTTTGCCGCTGCCATAGGGGATTTGCTGATCAAAGCTAACCTGCTCGCCCGCCAATGCCCGTTCCAGATACGGCCGGACGACGTCCCACGCCGCGATACCCAGGATATCGGGCACGGTGCGGCCGATAACCTGCTCCGGAGGGATGCCGAACCAGTGTTCGTAAGTCGCATTTACGCGCATATAGCGAAAATTGACATCCAAATAGGCAATCAGCGCCGGCGTGGCATCCATGATCAGTTGCAGTTCTCTATCCTGATCGCGGTATACCGATTCAGCCTGTTTTCGCGCGGTTATATCCTGAAGATAGCCATGCCATAAAATGCTGCCGCCCTGTTCCAGCATGGGCATGGAATGACCTTCTATCCAGATTTCGCCTTTACTGGGATGTTGGTAGCGGAAGGTGTCGCGCCAAGGTTCAAGGCTGCGCGCGGATTCGCTGATAGTTTCGTTGATAAGCTTGATGTCGTCGGGATGAACTCTGGCAAATACCGGACTAAAGTCTTCGGCCACCGCTTCGGGTGGTAATCCGTACAAGGATTCAAGCGCCTGACTGGCATAAGGCATGCTGGCCGAACCATCCGCAGCCAAACGGAACGAACAAATAACGCCGGGTACGGAGGCTGCTACCTTGGACAGCTGATCCAGCAAATGATGCTCTGCTTGCAGCAGGCCATTGGCATGGCTACGAGCGCTGACATCGCGCAGGATAAGGGTATACAAGGTTTGCCCGCCAGTACCGATCTCGGAAATGGCGGCTTCTATCGGAAACTCTTCGCCGTCAGCGCGTACACCGGTCATGGTGCGAAGCTCACTTACTTGACGACCAGTCTCGCCTCCTGGCTTTGGCGCGGAAAAACTTGTCGGAAAGCCAACCGGAATAAAACGTTCGATAGCGTCGCCAATGGCTTGATCCGCGCGGCAGCCGAACATGTTACCGGCTGCGGCATTGAATAGCACGATACGGTAATCGGCACCAATGCTGACGATTGCATCCCGCGCCGATTCGACAAGCGCCGCGCACAGCGACGGGCTTTCCGCCGGCATCGATTCTGCTTGCTTTTGCCGAGTGATATCGGTGAGGGCAATGCGCAATTCCGGCTGCTTGGCGAGATCGGCGACCATTAGGCAGTCGAGCCTGGCATGGAACACCGAGCTATCGCCACGCTGCATTTGCAATTCGCAAGATTGATTTTCGCTGCTCTGTTGAATCTGCGATAAATGCCGATGCCAAAAATCGCGGCTCTGATCGGCAATCAAGCTTGAAAAATGACGGCCAATCAAGTTTTGGCGCTCAACAGCCAGCAACGTGGCGGCGGTAAAGTTTATGTCGGAGATTAAATTGTCCGGGCTGAGCGTCAGATAGGCGAGCGGGGCGAAATCGTAAAGGTGTTGGAAGTGGTCTCGCGACTGCTGAAGCATTTGTTGGGCCTGCATGAGCGATTCATTCTGTCTCTCCAATTCAACCTGACGCACGTGCAGTTCATGCAAAGTTTTCTCTGAAATATCCTGGGAATACGTGGTTTTGTTTGTGTTTGGACGTCTGTTCTCCGCTTCCGGTCGAGAAGGACTTTCAGTGTATGCAGACTTATAACGCTCGTCAGTCATGAGACATCTTCCATTTTGGACAGCATTGAGGCCGCTTCAGGCTTATCTTCGATGGGTGTAACTCAAGCCGTATTGTGCGGATGTAGGTAGCCGGGAAGCCCTGTTCCGGCAAAGCTAGCAAAAGATGGGGTCAGCAACAGGGAGTTAATACCTGGCCCAAAGCCGAAATAGCCGGTCTTAGTTTGTGATGATAGATACCTAGACCGGGCGTCTTGCCCCAGTTCGCGCGGAAGTATGCTGGCGAAAAATTAACCCTGTCAAACTTATCTTTAATGCCGGTATCTTTTACCCATTTGTAATTATTCAGCGAACCCGTTGTAGGGTCGAATTCATTCGGCCATAGGCTTCAATACCAGCAAACAGGCGAATGAATTCGCCGCTACATGAAAACCTGTCAGCTTTGAATAGCTGCTAGCGCGCAGATAGAAGTGTAGGTGCCACAGTGGAGCCGCCCGGCAGTCCTCATGGCGCCGGGCTTCGTGGAAATGACGGTTATAGGTAATTTGCGGGCAGGGTTAATAATCAGACTTCAGCCTAAGTAGCAGTACGTATTTTTACCGGATAGCCGCTGTGTTAAAACACACCATGCTGGTATGGTTTTACCGTTTTAGCAAAGTGAAGACGTGATGCAGCCGCAGCCAAACGAACCGGAAATGACTGATGAGTGAAATGGACAATCCAAGACAAAACCAGCTTCTCGCCATGCTGCCCGAAGCCAATTATGCCTATGTTTCAAGCTTGCTGGAACGGGTTGAAATGTGCTGCGGCGATGTCCTGTGCGAACCGGATGAAGCATTGCGTTATGTCTATTTCCCTGCAACCGGCGTGATAGCCAAGCTTTACTTCACGGAGAATGGCGCCTCCAGCGAGCTGGCCTTGATCGGCAACGAAGGCATGCTGGGCATATCGCTGTTCATGGGCGGGGAATCCATGCCGCATCAAGCCGTAGTCGTGATGCCGGGCTATGCCTATCGGTTGCGCAGGAGCCTATTTGAGGAAGAAATTGAGCGGATAGGCGGACAGCGTAGCGGGGCGCTACACGGCATGTTACTCCGCTATACCCAGGCATTGATTACGCATATGACGCAGATAGCGGCCTGCAACCGGCACCATTCAATCGAACAGCAATTCTCCCGCTGGCTGCTGATGATCCTGGACCGGCAGAACGGTAGCGAGATAGCGATAACGCAACAATCCATCGCCACCTTGTTGGGCGTGCGCCGCGAGGGCATCACAGAGGCGGCCGGGAAATTACAGCAAGCCGGGGTAATTCGGTATTGCCGTGGGCACATCAGCGTGCTGGAGCGCGCGGGCCTGGAAGCGCAAAGTTGCGAGTGTTATCAGGTCATCAAAAACGAGTTTGCTCGGCTACTGGCTATTACCGCCAATCCGTCGCCGCTGTCCAGACCCATTACCGCAATATCGACTTATGGACGTGCCAAAGATCTCAGGAAGCGCTACGCGTTTGGCTGATAAAGCTTACCGGCGGTGAGAAATCGCCCAGTGGTTTTGTCTGGTCACTCCGGCTATTGAAACCCAGTCACCGTAGGGGGCGATTTTATGAACACTGCATCCGCCAAAGCCAATAGCTGCTTACTCGTTATGGACCACGATCCTGCCAACCGGATGGCTAACAAACATTCCTTAGCGGGGTTTCAGGATCACGATTCGGTGTTTCGCGAGGGAGAACCTAGTCATCATGGTCTCAAACTCGCTGAAGATCATCAGCCTGAACGAGTGCGCTGGGACCGGCAATTGCGGGATATACAAGACGCCGCGTATCCTGCCAATCAAGTGGAAACACTCAACCAGCCTGATGTGTCCACCCTGATGCAGGCTGAATTGGATGATGCGGCATCTTTAGCGGGCAAATCCCACGACTGCACTAGCGTCGCGGACGCCGAATCCCCCATTGAAGTTTGCCGAGAACAGCGTGAACAGCAAATACTTGTGGAGAAGACCGAAGCCCTGGAGCAGTTGCGTGAGGCGGAGGCTAAGTACCGGACCTTGGTAGAACAAATGCCGGTAATCACCTATATCGCATCGCTGGAAACGCCGGTAAAGCTGTTATATGTCAGCCCGCAAATTTCTCAATTGGGCTATCCCGAGCAAGATTGGCTTGATGGACCGCAAGGTTTGCTTAAGCGGGTGCATCCGGACGATCTGGTCGTGACCGTGGAAGCCTACGCCTATACCTATGAACATCACGCGCCTTTACGATGCGAATACCGATTACGCAAACATGACGGACACCATCGCTGGTTTCTGGACGAAGCCAATGTGGTACGGAATGAAGCTGGCGAAAGTTTGTTTCTGCAGGGGGTCCTGGTTGATATTACCAAAGACAAGGAAACCGAGCAGGAACTGAGCTATTACCGGCAACGCTTGGAGGAACTGGTATTTAAGCGCACTGAGCAACTGGAAAAACAATGCGCGATCCTCAAGTCCGCCAACGCCAGCCTTGACGCCACCTTGGTGAAGCTCAAACACGCCAATACCGAGGCGCGCAACAGCGAAAGGCGCTTTCGCTTACTGCTGGACTCGGCCGGCGAAGGTATTGTCGGTTTGGATGCGAATGGCCGTTGCAGCTTCGTTAACCGGGCCGCGTTGCAGATGTTGGGTTACGCCGAAGAAGACGCGTTGGGACACGACATCGTAGCCATGGTAGCGGACGATTTAACCCTAGCACTGGAAGCGCTCGGGTCGCCCGATCTTGCCCGGGATATAGTAGCTCAGCGCAGTGCCACCAGTTTTAAGCGCAAGGATGGCCGTTATTTTCCGGTCGAATATTCGTTTTATCCGGTCGCGCTGGATGGATTCGTCGACTGCGTGGTACTGGTGTTTTGGGACATGTCGGCATCTCACGCCAAAATCCAGAATTTGGCCTATCAGGCCAGTCACGACCCCTTGACCGGGCTGGTTAATCGGACAGCCTTCGAACAACGCGTGACCAGAGTATTGGCAAGTACCCGCCCCGGCTATTTTCAACACGCGCTCTGTTATCTCGACCTGGATCATTTCAAGCAGGTTAACGATACCTGCGGACACGCGGCCGGGGACGAATTATTGCGCAGAATAAGTGCCGTTTTGTCCTCCAAACTGCGGCAACGCGACACTCTGGCTCGGCTGGGCGGCGACGAGTTCGCGTTGTTGCTGGAACACACCACGCTTGATCAGGCGCGAAATATTGCCCATGAGCTCTGCGACAGTCTACGCAATTTCAAATTTAACTGGGGGGATACCGAATTTACCGTTAGCGCCAGTATTGGAGTAGCCTCGGTGACGTGTACTGTTCGAGATGTTGATGAGTTTTTAAATAACGCCGACAGCGCGTGCTACCGAGCCAAAGAAAAAGGCCGTAATCAGGTACATGTGTTTTTACCCGACAATGTCGAGCGCCTCAATCAATTCGGCCAATGGAAAGCTTAAGGATTTTGCTAAAACGCATTTTGTGTATGAAGTATGGAGCCAGCGAATTACTAAGTTGCTAATCCGGCCCTATTTATTACCGGTATCTCGCTCCGGCTAAGTTTATCGGAGCCAAGTGGGGTATGTCCTCCGGCAAGCCCGGAGCAAACGGTATTGAACGACCGGATAAAAACTTAGTATTCAGGATGAATGTTAACTTACTCGGAGTATCGCCATGAAACACTATCTATTAATAATACTGGGTATTTTGCAATGCCTTATCGTCGTGCAAGCCATTGAACATGCGCCCGCTAAACCCATCAATCAAGAACAATTACAGACAATAGTGCCTTACGCGGTGAAGGGGACGGTACAAACCTTTACCAAAACGGTTCACGGCGGCGTCCAGCATGTGGTGATCAAATCGGCGGACAACACCTCGCAAATCAAATTGATCCAGGCGCATTTGCAAAAAAGGGCTGAACAATACAAAGCGGGTGATTATTCGGTCACCGAACGTTTGCACGGTGCGGATATGCCGGGGCTGGCGCAGTTAAAAACGGCTAAAGCCGATGATATTAAAGTGCAATATCAAGCTTTGGATAACGGCGGACAGATTCATTTTTCCACCGAATATCCCCAATTCGTTCAGGCCCTGCACGAGTGGTTCGATGCCCAAACCCAGGACCACGGCAATCCGGACATACCCGGTCACAATAGCCATCATTCACCGCCTGCTGAATAATGTCGAAGCGTCTGTTCCCGGCAAGCCGTTGGGCTTGATTGTGAAGCGGAAGATGGCTGGTTGTGGATTTTACTGAGCTAGCGCGATTAGTTGAGCGGCAATGGGGTAGCTGATTTTCTGCTCTCTGCATCTGAAGGCAGCTTCCCTTTGGTGGGCCTTGCAGTTAATGCGGTAAGAGCTATCGGCCAGTAGCGGACTACGGCATTTCGACTCTCAATGACAGCAGTCGACTAGATATGAGCCTGTCAGTTTAGCCATGGGCAAGTCCTGCCCCTGATATGCAAACTGACTGCACGCCAGATTTGACGCTATCAAAACAATCTAATCCGCTTGGTTGTCACCTTTCCCAGAGTTGTTTCTACTGTTGATTGGTCTTGTGAAATTTGAATGCTCTTAATCGTATCGCTAGGGATTTCGGTACTTTTTGAGCAAACTTCTGCGCTGGAAAAACGTGCGAGCGGGCGAAATGTCTTCCGGTCATAAGCAGCTAGATAGGCTCGCATGTTCTTCTCGCCCACTGGCTCGCACATTTCAACGTTGGCTTGAATGATGTAATGCTCAGAACAAAAGCTTGGATGCGAATGGTTGCCCATATCGGCGAGAATGACATGCCTTCCGTCCCACTCGCGCAAACCATCGATGCCATCGATATTCGCCTTTCCCATATCACAGCGAAACTCTGTTTTTTCTGTTTCTAGCATCGGCTTATCGGATAGTTTGGTTTTCTCATGGCCGATCGCCTTTAAGATTGCCGTGTCGTAACCTTTTTCGGTATATCCGCTTGGCCTCGGACAGTATACCGGCCGTTTATGCCATATTTTTGTCTGCAAGCGCTGTTCATACAATACGGTTGAAGCGTCTTTGTCGAGTAATCTGATGATGGCCCCTTCCTGAGTTGCTTTCGCCTGAAGGATGGGATGATTAGCGCTTTGAGGATAACGGACCTTAATCAAACAGCCATTACAATCACCCTTGTACGTTATCCAATCGAAACCCCTTTCCGAATAATTAGGCAATTGTGGCAAATTCAAATAGGGTTTATCCTCATTCACGGGTTTTAACGCTGGATCAATATCGGTGACTATCACTTCATCCGGGCTTAAGAGTGGCTTTTCAGGCCAGTTGAGCGACACTTCGCACAATGGAGCAACGGTAAACGCCATGTCATTAGTCAGATAAGTTTCACGATCTTGCTCCGATGCCACTGACAATTGGAAATCTCGAATAGCCACGATGCTTAATACACAACCAAAAACCACTATCACACAATACTTGGCAAACTTCACTGACATCCATTGGTTTTTAATCGCGGCTGCTATAGCCATAAACGCCAAGGATACCACCCAAAGTACGGCGCCCCATCCCCAACTTGTTACGGGAATAGTCGCTCCACTAGCTTCACTAACTATCGGTCCAGGAAAAAACGGTAAGGTCGCGGCAAAGATCAGCATAAAAATCACCGACGCCTTTGGTTGCTTCCCATTGTTCAGTGTCGATAGCACTTGTAAAAAGAAAAGATTGGCATAGGCGGCCAGCCCCAAAGCCATCCAACCGAATAACAAGCCTAGTACCAAGATCAATGCGCCATAATAGGTATCCGTTTTAGATGTAATCGAAAAGCCGGGGAGACAAAGTGAAATTAGCCAAACTACCACTGACGCTCGCGTAAGTCTTTGTATAGAATGTCTATTGCGATTTGTTACAAAAGAAATGGCCAGGATTATTATTAGGGAGCCGACTATAGTCGCAAGGAATTCCGTCATATTACCGCCCAAAGAGTAAGCATAAAATCTCCTTTTCCTGCGCTTTCGTTTATCCATTGCGGACAAGAATGGACAATAGATGTTAGATAGCCGATTTACGATAGTGTAATCGGAGAAATGTTGACTTCGAAATGTGTAATTACGCAAGCTAATCGTACAAGTTGAATGGCAGCTTATTTGCCTTTTCTTGTCATTGCAAATTAAAGCTCATCTGGCAGCAACGGGTCGATAGCGCCTATTCACTCAATTTCTACCAGCCAATCCGTAAACCACTCCGGTAATTCGCGCGACTCGCCTAGCGCAAGTAGCCGATTATCAATGCCGTCATGGTTGCCCCACACCACTTCGCTCAGCGCGCCGGCGCTTACGCGCGATTCGATGTCCTTGCAGTAAAGCCCTAGGTCGTGCTGGACATAGAAACCGTAAGTTCGGCAAGCGATAGGGCGGTGGGCATAGACCCGGCAGGCGCGTTTCGCTTTGTCCAGCAGCGGGCAGATGACCGGGCGCGATGTCTGACCGGCCTGCGCGGCTATCGCCCGGCCGATTTCCTGAAGTTGCTCCGGGGGTAAGGCCATTAGGCCTTCTTGCAGACAATGCCATTCCTCCTCTGTGATTTTGGGTACTGCGGCAAGCCGACGACAACAGCCGTCGCAACCCTGGCGGCATAGCCAATCGGATTGGCTGTCCCGGATGGTTTTTACGCGCGTGTCTATATCTGTCTGGAGTTGGGTGAGGGTATTCATTTGAATATACTGTCTGTTTAATTCTACTTTGTCAGATTATTTTCTAGGTCTTCATGCCCGCTGGGATACCCACAGGTCACAAGAGTGGACATCCAGTGCCACGGATGACAGCCTTCTAGCTATCCATGCAGCCTGGATTCCGGCGATCCATGCCGGAATGACGACCTTTGACAAAGGTTGTAATGTAATCTAACAAAGTAGAATTAACCAGGTTTTGCAAAGCCTTTCCGAGTATGACGCCGGTTCGGCGTGAGCTGTATAGGCAGCCGCTTTTAACCGGATCCTAATCAAAGCTTAAGTAGATTTTAAGTCGCCAAACTTAGAATTTTCCGCAAGTGAACAACTTACGGAGTGATTATGTGCGACTCGAATACTTTAATGAATCAACAGCTTGGCGAAAAACGCATTGGTGGCGGCACTTATGTTGCCATTGACGGCCTTTTAAAATATTGCATAACAGCGCCCTTACTCGAGCTGCCGATAGATTTTAAAGAGTGGTACAAACCCGCCGGCAGTAATATCCCGCAGCGGTATCCCTCTATGGCTCAAGCATAAATATTGAAATTTTATCTAACGATTTAAACATGTCTGTTTTTGGAGAAAAAATGACACAAAAATATTTACCCATTATGTTGGTACTTGCCACATTGACCAGCGGCTGCGCATCCATGAGTGGCTGGCATCCGATCATCGATCCGCGCTTAGATCAACACCCCGATACCACGCAACGCGACATGGTCGAGTGCAAGTCACTGGCGGAACAAGCGTCGGATATCACCAAAGAAATCGGTATGGGCGCTGGTGTCGGTGCGGTTACCGGTGCGGCGGGTGGCGCGGCAGTCGGTGCGATAGCCGGCAGTGCTGCAACCGGTGCTGCGGGTGGCGCTATTTTGGCTATTCCCGTAGGACTGTGGGAAGGATACAAAGCTAACGAAGGCTTTAAACGGGCATTTAAAACCTGCATGCGTCAACGCGGCCATACGCTGGTTAACTAAAGAAAATCTCTGAAAATACCTCAGTCCCACGTAGCGCATTCAATTGCAAGCTGGGCGCCCCACAGCGCGGGAGCAACAATATTAAGGTGGCGGTTTAATTGTCCTAGATACTATAAATATCCGTTATCAGGCATCGGCTTGATACTATATCGTCTGGATATTTGTTGAACTTATTTAGAAATGACGATGCGTGAATTAACCGACCGAGAGTTGTATCAGGCCCTGCAATACGCCAAAAGCCAGGATGAAAATGCCGGCCGCGCCATACTTCAGCAATTCCAAACCGAGCAGAGCGCGTTGGCGCAAACCATCTTTGGGGTGTTTTCGGCTT
>FSSH01003490.1_pt3 | contig 15237 bp, 13 predicted proteins | sample 1166101 | NCBI WGS metagenome assembly FSSH01 (sample SAMEA32972668, study PRJEB13176) | freshwater metagenome | biome: Drinking water system; feature: Biomass in drinking water that filtered by 0.45 um membrane; material: drinking water | place: USA | collected 2012-12-20 | depth 0 m | reverse complement strand
CATGGGCTGCGCATTGTTTCGATCTGCGCCGGAGGGGACGTTCAAGCGGGCGACGGCAGAGGAGTTAACGGTCTTGCTGCGGCAGCGGGAAGCTGCGATCCATTCGATGAAAGGGTTGTTTAGCGCCAAGGTGCGCGGCGGGTTCATTCCCATCGCATCCCGAGTCGAGGGCGCGGTGTATTATCGCCGTCCCAATGCATTGCGGCTTCGTGGATTTACCAGCATCGGAAGCGAATTGTTTGAGTTCGTTCAAGCGGATGATGTGTACAAGCTAAGACTGCCGACTATCGGACGGGTGTTGATGGGCCACCAATCGGAGATGGCTGAGATGGGGAAACTCGCGCGCCCATTTCAGTTGAGTGTCTGGGCTGTGGGCGGTGTGCTCGGCACCGGTACGATTGCGAAGGGAGAAACCGTGAAGCTGGCGGACGAGGGGGATCGCTATCGGCTGGATGTGTATGCGTCTGTGAACGGTTCAGCGGGGCAGCCTGTGCTGGCCCGCCGGTTATGGTTCGACCGGCGAACATTATTGGTCGTGCAGGAAGATCGTCTGACGGAGACCGGTGAAGTGGATGCCACGATTCAGTATGAGGATTTTCGACCGATCGGGGAGCCGGGGGACCGGCCGTTGCCGGCGAAGGCGTCGGCTCAGCTGCTCCGGCCGTTCAAAATTTCTCTCGAAGATGGTCGTGGACAGGGGAGTGTGCAAGTCACGTTTCATGAAATGCTGACCAACCAGGCGATCAAGACGGAAGACCTGGGGCAGGTTTCTTAATCACCCATGAAGATTTTGGCGATTGAAACAGCGACGGCGTGGCAGAGTATCGCAATTCTGGAGGACGACGTTGTCTTAGCGAGGCGGGATCAGGATGCCGGCAGTGCTCATGGCCTGTTGCTCCTACCCTCCATCGATCGCATGCTTGCGGAGGCAGGTCTACAGCTCAGCAGCCTCGATGGTCTGGCCTGTTCGATCGGTCCTGGTTCGTTTACAGGCATTCGAGTGGGAGTGGCAACGTGCTTGGGACTGCGGGCTGCGACCGGTCTTCCGCTTGCCTTGGTTCCGACGCTGGAGGCGATGGCCTGGGGCGTGAGATCGACGATGCTTCCCATCTGCCCTATCTTGACGAGCCGTAGAGGCGAACTGTATTGGGCGATCTTTCGCCGGCAGGTTGAAGGAGGACTGGATTGCATCTTGTCAGAACATGCCGGTCCGCCAGGCTTGTTGGCCAAGAGTCTTACCGAGCACTCATTGGTATTCGGCGATGGATGGGTGTCGATGGAATCGGAGATTCGCGCCGCATTGTCTTCGAGTGCAACGGTCTCGTCGGGACCTCAGGATGTCGCGAAACCATCCGCAGTCAATGTCGCTATTCTGGGCATGCATCGGCTTCGCCGGGGAGACATCGCGGGTGATTGTGTGGCACCGCGCTACGTTCAGCGGACGGAGGCAGAACTCAAATACGAACAGTCGGGCGGGCTGTCTGCGACAGCCCGCCGGCAGGAGCGGGTCGCGGTAGCGGCTTCCAAACGGTCGGCCAGGGGGCATCAACGGAAAGGGCAGGGACCTCGCCCGGGTAGGCCGCATGGCTCGTGAGTTTCGAGATGAATGCCGGATTGTGCCGGCGACCGTTGACATGCTGCCGGAACTTCTTGAGTTAGAAGAAGCTTGCTTCTCCGCCCCATGGACGCGCAAAATGATGGAAGCTGAATTGACCGGTAACCAATTCGCCCGATTTCTTGTTGCGACGGTTCACCAGGAAGTGGTGCCGTCAGATGGGATGATCGTTGGGTACCACTGCTTTTGGATTGTGTTTGAAGAGCTGCGACTGATGAACCTGGCCGTGCATGCATCGATGCGGAGGCGGGGAGTCGGGCGGGCGCTTGCAAGCGAGGCCATCAGTATGGGGTTGGCCCACGCGGCCACTCGTGCGGTACTTGAAGTGCGTTCCTCAAATGAGCCCGCGCAGCGCCTCTATCGACAGCTGGGATTTGTTCCGGTCAGTACCCGCCGCAGTTATTATACGAATCCAATTGAAGATGCTGTATTGATGGCTATGGAGCCGCTGGTGATGCCGGCAGGCTCGCAGCACACCCGTATTGCAGGAGGAGAGGGAGTAATTCCAGCACAGTAACTTAACCGAGGAGGTGCCGCATGTTGACAGACGATGCAATTGTCGAACGGCTTCGCCAAGCAAACTCGGAGTTTCGGGAACTGGAAGTCTCGCACCATCGCTTAGATCACGAACTTAATGAATTGCAGNNNGACGTCACGTGCTGACACCGGCGGAAGAACTTGAGAAAAAGCGGATCCAAAAGGAAAAGCTGGCTAAGAAAGACAAACTCGCGGAATTAATTCGGCTCTACCGCGAAGAAGGATTGCAGGCCGCCGCACATTGAAGGAGACGACCGGCCGCCGGGCCGACCGGCGGCCGGATGCGTTGCCATGGATCATCACATCAATCCGCTTGCCGTCCATATTCAGACCATCAAGCGTCGATTGGTCGTCATCGGGGCGGCTATTCTTGTCTCCTTGATCCTGACGTTTTCCTTCTCAGGTCAGATGGTGGCATGGCTGAATCGGCCGTTTCAGAACCAGCTGGTCTTTTACGGACCGACCGAAGCCCTGTTCGCTTCCATTAAAGTCTCGCTCCTGGCGGCTGTGATTCTGAGCCTGCCCATCATTTTTTATCAATGCTGGAAATTCGTCGAGCCGGCATTATTGCCGAAGGAGCAACGCTGGGCCATTCCGCTGTTTTTTTTGGCAGCAGGCCTCTTTGCGCTCGGCTTGGTCTTCTGCAATCTGGTGATCCTTCCGCTGGTCATCGACTTCTTCGTCAGTTTTGGGCTCGATCGGGACGTCACTCCGCAGCTGAGTGTGGGGACGTACATCGATTTTAATGTGAAGTTCCTGCTGATCTTCGGCTGTGCGTTTGAGCTCCCGCTGGTGATGACGTTGCTGGCGGTGACCGGGGCGGTCTCAGCGCAGATGTTCGCGCGGTACCGCAAACATGCTATTCTGTCGAATCTTATTCTGGCAGCCATTATTACGCCTGATGCGACGCTCTTTACGATGCTGCTGATGGCGGTGCCGTTGATGGCGTTGTATGAGATTGGAATTCTAGGCGCAAGGTTCTTTGGCCGAAGTTCAGCAGGCGGCGGTATCGATCTTCCGGTCGATCCTGATTTGCCGATCGGGACTGCGGGAACACGATTACGATGATGAAACTGTATGCGTTCGTGTGCGGTATGCGAATCCTGTCTGCAGGGGGACTGCTCTTCTGCCTTGCGCCTGAGATGTCGACGGCCGAAACGCGGGCGCCGGTTACCATTTCCGGAGAGGCTGCACGGGGTCCGTTTGATCAGTCGGCTGCCAGTGTTCAGGCGCTCGTGGTGACGGGGAGCGGCGCGGTCTATGCCGGCTCCTTCGGCCACGGAATTTTCCGCACGGCAGACAGAGGCTCAACATGGGTTCCGGTAGGAGGCGGCGTGACGGATCCTTTCATCTTGAGCTTGACGGTTGCGAGAGATGGGGCGGTCTATGCCGGGACATTCAGGGGTGGGGTCTTCCGTTCATATGACGATGGAAAGAGCTGGCAGTCGGTGAATGCCGGTTTAAAGCGGCTTGAAGTCAAGGCGTTGATGGCAGCTGACGATGGACTCTATGCAGGGACGAGCGACGGTGTGTATCGGCTGAATGAACCTGAGGATCGATGGTCAGTCGTCACCACCGGGTTGGACGACGTACTTGTCCATGCGTTGGCCCGATCCACGGACGGCACCCTCTACGCTGGAACATCAGGTAAAGGCGTTTTGCGGTTTAAACGTCATTCGTCCGGTTGGTCGCGCATGCAGCATGGCCTGAAGAATCATGAAGGCATGATCGAAAATTTCATTCGCGTGCTTGTCATCGATCAGGACCAGAGCATCCTGGCCGGCACATTCGATGGCGGGGTGTTTCGGAGCGCTGACGGCGGGCTGACTTGGCGTTCGATCAGCCGGGCGTTGCCTAACGATTCCATCCGTGGGATTGTGCTGCTGGATCAGGGCGTGATTGTAGCCACAGGGAATGGTGTCTTTAAGACATCCGACAAGGGGAAACAATGGATTCCCGTGAATAAGGGGTTGACGAGTTTATCGGTCCAGTCGCTGATTAGCTTCGGAGGAGGCGGTCTTTATGCGGGGACAAGCGAGGGAGTGTTTCGCAGCGACGATGGGTTGACGTGGACGGCGGTCAATCAAGGGCTCGATGTGGGGATGGCGCCTCCGCCGTTCTTGTTTCGATAACGAATGAAAAGCGAAAGGATAGTGGTCATGACGGATGTGACTGAAAAAACCCAGGCGACAATCACAGTGACGAGTAAAGGAGCGGCGGTTGGTGACATGGTCATCAGATTCTTCCCCGATGTGGCGCCCGGCCATGTCGCTAATTTCGTCAAACTGTCGAAAGACGGTTTTTATAATGGCACAACCTTCCATCGCGTCATTCCCGGATTCATGATCCAGGGCGGTGATCCCAACAGCAAGAACCCCGATCGATCAATGCATGGGATGGGCGGGCCTGGCCACAAGGTCAAGGCCGAGTTCAACAGCAAGCCGCACAAGCGCGGTATTGTATCGATGGCCAGGAGTAATGATCCTGACAGTGCCGGCTCACAATTTTTTATCTGCGTGGCTGATGCCAATTTTTTGGATTGGCAGTACACCGTCTTTGGCGAAGTTATCAGCGGTATGGAGGTGGCAGACACAGTCGTCGGGATGAAGCGGGACGGACGGGATAATCCGTTGGAGCGTGTGGAAATGACAGTCACGATCAGTGAGGGGTGAATGGCAGTGAGGGGTGAGTAGTAAATGGTGAGGGGTAAAGGGCCGGGAAGAAAATTTCTGAAATGATGAACTTGATGAAGAAGAAACGAAATAGATCTTCCGTCGTGGCATTTCTACTTCTTGTCACCTTACCCCTCACCCCTTCCGCCTTACTGACCGGTTGTGCAATTCCCCATGTCCCGTCACGAATCGTGTATGAAGATCCGGTGAACTATGTGCGGTTGGAGGAGGACAGGAAGGTCTTGCCGGAATGGCCGCAGAGCCATTTTTCACACCCTGCGACGGTGAGCAAGGGAGTGCTCCGGGCTATTTTGTCGGGCCTGAAGGTTCAGGAGCATCGGGTTGCCCCGCTGCGATGGATCCAAGGAGAGGCGCCGCTGGAGCTGGTGTTCAATGATAACGAGGTGACGTTGCTATCGGGGGAGATGGCTGACGCGCTGGCGCTGGCGCAGTACAATGAACGCGTCACGTTTTATTTGAGCGAGCCGCTCACATTCGCAAGGCGGACAATCACATCGGGTGGGCTTTACATACAAGGAACGGAGCTGCACCTTCTGTTGGGGAATTGGCGGATTATCTATGGGATTCCCACCTATGGCATGATCTACGATCGGCGTTATCCGATGAGGCCGACTGTGGCGAAGGGATTCGATCTCTTTTTTGAGCCGGCCGACGCCGTCATTCCACAGCAGAGCAGTGTCCTGGACAACCTATTAGCCAATTCGAAAGATGAACTGGTTATCGATCTCAGTAAGATCACTACGCAGGAGCGGACGCCGGTGTCATTGCCCTCGAGTGTATTTTAGGGAAATATCGGATCGGCCTCCGGGGACTTCTAGGAAGGCTTACCTCGAAGTAGGCTTTCGAAAATACATACGCGGTACTTCAGTAATGGCTTCGACAATCGTAGGCCAGCCGAGTTTGCTCTGACCCTCAAGCCGGTCGCGGAACCGGATCGGGATCTCGGAGATGGCCGCGCCAAGTTGGAGAGCCTGCCAGGCCATCTCGACTTGAAAAACATACCCTTTCGCTTTGACGCGTGCGAGATCCATGTCAGCGAGGAGTTCATGTCGGAAGCAGCGAAATCCTCCCGTCCAGTCGTGAATGCGTGAGCCGAGAAAGATACTGACATAGGCGTTCCCGAGCCGTGAGACCAGGCGCCTTTGCATGTTCCAGTCTTGCGTGCCTCCGCCGGGTATGTATCGGCTCCCGATGACTAAGTCTGCAGTGTTGCTTGCCTGGATCATTCTGGGGATATCCCACGGCGCGTGGCTGAAGTCACAGTCCATTTCAATGATAAGCCGGTAATTCCGCTCCAGTGCCCATTGGAAGCCGGCCACATAGGCTGGTCCCAGCCCTTCCTTCTTGGCCCGGTGCCGCACATGTACATGCTTCAGTTGCCCACTCAGTTCATCGGCCAATTGTCCTGTGCCGTCAGGCGAATTGTCATCGACGACCAGGATGTCCGCGATCAGATACTGTCCAATCGCGCGGATTAAAGCTTCGAGATTGTTCCGCTCATTATAGGTGGGCAGGACAATGAGTACCGAACGGTCAAAATGAAACGGGACGATGGGCACGAGTTGCTTGTTCGGTGCGGCCTGGACATAGCCAGGATAATCTTCGTCGGAGGTATTGAGTTGGCTGATAGCGATGCGGGCGCTGTCGACTCCTCGAGCAATCAAGGCCTCAGCTATCTCAAAGTTCAGCGTCACATAGGCTTCATCTGGTCCCAATTCTCGTATGGCTGACAACTCGGACGTATGGGTGATTGGATAATAGCGAACGGTAGGGCGCATAGGTTCGGCTATAAGGAGTTGAAGGGCATGAGGAAGGAGCCAATATCATACAAGTGAGCTGCAATGCGCTCCATTGTAGATGACCACTGGCAGCGTGGCAAGCTGAGGATGGTCCATGAGATTGTCCCGCAGTCGTCCGGTACGTTTTGACAGCTGATAAATGGCTGTGCTAACTTTCGCAAAACTTAGGGGTTTCCTACCACTTCTTGTAAGGGATAACGCATGAGTATCGCACAATCGCACGTTGTAATTGTTGTCGGCGCAGGGCCGGCTGGGATGGCAGTTGCGGGGAGCATGGCGAAGGCCGGCCATCAGGTGATCATTCTGAATCGGGATATCAAATTCGGCGGATTGGCGGAGTATGGAATTTTCCCCGCTAAACTCAAGCTCCGCGGCGGGCTAAAGAAACAATATTGGGACTTGCTGGAACAGCCGAATGTTCATTATTTCGGCAATGTATCGGTCGGGAACGGCAAGGATCTCACGGTTGAAGACGTGCGCGAAATGGGTGCCGCCGCTGTTGTGTTTACGATCGGCGCGCAAGGCACCAAAGCCATCGGCGTTGAAGGAGATTCCGCCCAAGGGGTCTATCATGCCAAAGACGTCGTCTATCACTTTAATCGCTTGCCGGGGTTTGGAGATCGGCCGTTCGAGATGGGCAACCATGTCGCGGTGATCGGGGCCGGCGACGTCATGGTCGATATCGCGCATTGGCTGACCCGCTATAAGAAGGTGGAACGGGTTAGCGCGATCGTTCGACGAGGGCCGGTCGAACGCAAGTACAATCCCAAAGAGATTCGTGCCGTCTGTGCCAATATGGACATCGACGGTATCAAGAAAGAATTCGATCGGATCAAGGATCGGATGGCCGCCGTGGGACAGAAGGCGGAAGAGGTATTTAAGGGTTTAACGGACGAGTTTACCAAGTGCGAACAGAAGGTCAGCGACACCAAGATGGGATTCAAATTCTTGGCCTCGCCGAAACGCATTCTAGTCGACGCCAACAATCGAGTGCGTGGGCTTGAGATGGAAGATAATCGGCTGGATCCCAAGGGTGAGGATACAGTGGCGGTCGGCCTGAAACAGTATTATGAGTTTCCCTGCGATTCCGTGGTTTTTGCTGTAGGCGACAAGGTCGATGAAACCGTCGGACTTCCCTACAAGGGTGGGCTGTTTGTCACCAACCCGAATAAGTCCGGGAACGATCCGGATGATTCGTTGTTTCAGGCCTATGATGAGAAGGCAGGAAAAGTGATTGAAGGCGTCTTTCTTGCGGGATGGGCGAGAAAAGCAAGCGAAGGCCTCGTTGGTGTGGCAAAGCGAGACGGAGATTGGTGTGCGGAGGTCGTGGAGCGCTACCTTGCGTCAAAAAACTCAAGTGCTCAGGTCACAGATGTGCTGAATCGCTTGAATACGGTGCTGAAAGGTCGCAAAAGCCATCCGGTCGATGTGAAGGGGCTTCGAGCGTTGGAGAGGGCGGAAAAAGCGCACCAGGAGATTTCTGATTGTATCGGAGAATTCAAGTATGCGAGCAATCAGGAGATGGTTTCGCTGATCGAGCGGGGAAAAGCCTAGCAGAGTGCTGAAAGGTTTGGTCGACAGCCTGCTCCGGTTGTGCGGGAGTGTCATGTGCGGAACCCAGGGAGGCGCGGGCACCAGGGTTTTCCGGTAGGTTGTCCAAGGACAGCGGATGCCGGATTTCCCGGCTCCATCATCCGTCTCCCCACTTCAGTTTTTCACGCAATACTTCGTAGTAATGGCTTTCCGGAAACCGGATCAGCTTGGTCCGGTGTTCGGAGGCCTGAATGACTGCCGTATCTCCCTGTGTCATGGCAATGCCGACTTGTCCGTCAAGCGTGGCCATCGCTCCTTCATCTTTGCTGGTTAAGGTGACTTCGATTTCAGCATTGCCGGGGACGATCAGCGGACGATGAGTCAGCGTGTGGGGGCTGATCGGCGTCAGAATCAACGATTGTACGGCGGGATTAATGATGGGACCTCCGGCCGACATTGAATAGGCGGTGGAGCCGGTCGGCGTTCCCACGATCAGGCCGTCCGCTCGCAGGTTTGTCACGAACTGGCCCTGAATAGCGATCTTCAATTCAATCATGCGGGCCAGAGTGCCTTTACTGATCACGACATCATTGAGCACGATGCCACGGGCTACTGTCTCTCCGTGCCGATGGACATGCGTCTGCAACATCAGCCGTTCATCAAGGGTAAAATCATTGGCGAAGACCCGATCGAGCGAGGCGTAGAGATTATCAAGGCGTACTTCGGTCAAGAATCCCAGGCCGCCCATATTCACGCCTAATATGGGAATGCTTCGTTCTGCCGCCAGCCGTGCCGCGCTGAGAATAGTTCCATCACCGCCTAGGATCAGCAGGACGTCCGATTGGATGGCCAATTGGGTCTTCTGAATTCCTCCCTGCTCGCTCAGCAGCGAGGCAGACGTCGTATCGAGCAGGACCGTGATGTGCCGATCTCTGAGCCAGGTCACTACTCCCTGCAGAGTAGTTTTTACCTCGGGAAATTTCGGCTTTGTCAGAATTCCGACGCTTTTGCTTTTCATGGCTATGGCATTCAATGATCTATCAGACAGGGAGTGCGGGATTCTATCGGGACGGTTCTTTTCATGTCAACGAGCTCAACGGCCCTATCCTGTGTGTCCGACAACAAGTGCGATTCGTGGGCTCGGCCGAATGACTCTGCCGGTTTCCCTCGCAATCTTGACTCTATGAAATGCTCTGGTTAAACTTAGACCAAGTTTTTCGATAGGTTTCGCACGAACACGGAATTCTCACAGCCGGTATCCATCAGGAGGAGGCAGGATGTTCGAACGATTCACGGACAAAGGTCGAAAGATCATCATCCTCGCGCGCGAGGAAGCCGAGCGGCACCAGAACGATTATCTCGGGACGGAGCATCTCGTCTTGGCGATTCTCCGTGAGTCTGACGGCATCGCCCTCATGATTTTGAAGAAAATGGGACTTTCAACGGAGCAGATCCGCTTGGAAATCGAGCGTAATCTTCCGGGTGGCGGAACAACGATGACGTTCGGTGAAATCCCGTTCAGCCCGCGCGTGAAGAAAGTGATTGAATACGGTGTCGAGGAAGCCCGCCTTCTTGGACACAACCATATCGGCAGCGAACATCTGCTGTTGGGTCTGCTTCGTGAGGAAGAGGGTATTGGCGGGAAGATCTTGCGCAGCTTGGGCGCGAACCTATTAACGGCAAGGCAATTGACTGTGACCTTTCTGCGAAAGTCGGCTCCACGCGAGCGCGACCGGAAGAGCAACACGCCGGCATTGGACGAATTCGGCCGTGACTTGACCCAACTCGCACAGGAAGGCCAGTTGGACCCGGTGATCGGCCGAGCCGATGAGATTGAGCGCGTTCTTCAGATTCTCAGCCGGAGAAGCAAGAACAATCCTGTTCTCATTGGAGAATCCGGTGTCGGGAAAACAGCCATTGTCGAAGGACTCGCGCAACGGATCGTTCAGTCGGAGGTGCCTGATAACCTGTTATCCCGCCGCGTCATCGCGCTGGACCTCGGTTCGCTCGTGGCAGGCACCAAGTATCGGGGCCAATTCGAGGAACGGCTCAAAGTCGTCATGAAGGAAATCGTGCAGGCCGGCAATATCATTATCTTCATCGATGAGCTGCACACGCTGGTCGGTGCCGGGGCTGCAGAAGGCTCCATCGATGCGTCGAACATGCTGAAGCCGGCACTGTCGCGTGGAGAGATTCAATGCATCGGGGCCACTACGCTGGATGAATACCGGAAGCACATTGAAAAGGACGGCGCGTTAAAACGGCGCTTCCAGCCGATTCATGTCCAGCCGCCGAGCCTCGACGAAACCGTCATGATCATACAGGGGCTGCGGGATCGCTACGAAGAGCATCACGGGGTTGAAATTACAGAAGAGGCCATCGTTGAAGCCGTCAAGTTGTCTGATCGGTATATCACCGACCGGTTCCTGCCTGACAAAGCGATCGATTTGATCGATGAAACCGGCTCGCGAGCAAAACTTCAGACCTATGCGCTTCCGTCGGAGTTGAAGGGGATGGAGCAGGAACTGAAGAAAGTGTCGCGCGAAAAAGAACTGTCGATTTCGATGCAAAACTTCGAAGAGGCGGTGCGGCATCGCGAAGAAGAAGAACGGCTGCGCAAGCTGCTGGACGAATCCAAGCGTGAATGGAAAAAGAGCCAGGAGAAAAACAAACCGGTGATCGGCAAAGAAGACGTAGCGTATGTAGTCTCCAAGATGACCGGTATTCCGCTCTTCAAACTTGAGGAAGAAGAGTCCAATAAGCTGCTCCGGATGGAAGAGTTCCTGCACAAGCGGGTGATCGGCCAGAATGAGGCGATTTCGGCGGTCGCACGAGCCATTCGTCGTTCGCGCGCAGGATTAAAGGAAGCCCGGAAGCCGATTGGCTCCTTCATTTTCATGGGGCCGACAGGCGTGGGGAAGACGGAACTGGCTAGAACACTGGCGGAGTTCCTCTTTAATAGCGAGGATGCGTTGATCCGTGTCGATATGTCCGAGTACCAAGAGAAATTCACCAGTTCAAGGCTCTTCGGCGCGCCTCCGGGCTATGTCGGGTATGAAGAAGGGGGGCAGTTGACCGAAAAGGTTCGCCGACGGCCCTATTCGGTCGTTCTGTTCGACGAAATTGAAAAGGCGCATCCCGATGTGTTCAACGTGTTGCTTCAAGTACTGGACGATGGTGTTTTGACAGACAGCCTGGGCCGTAAGATTGATTTCAAGAACACCGTTGTGATCATGACGTCCAATATCGGGACAAAGAATATCCAGAAGGGTGTCTCGCTTGGCTTCCAGAGCACTGAGGGGGAGGCTGCGCGCCACAAGAAGGAAGAAGTGATCGGTGAGTTGCGTAAATCCTTCAGCCCGGAATTCTTGAACCGGATCGATGAAGTCGTCATTTTCCATCAGCTGGAAAAGGAGCAGCTCTACCACATTCTCGATATCCTGATTCGCGAGCTGAACCTTCGTCTCTTGGAGAAAGGGGTCGAAATCGAAGTGGACGACGCGGTCAAACAGTGGCTTATCAAAGAAGGATATGAACCGTTGTATGGCGCCAGACCGATGCGCAGGGCAATCCAGCGTGCCATCGGAGATCCGCTTTCCGATGAGCTCATCCGGGGCCGCTTCAAAGAATGCCGAAAGGTCAAGGTGGTGCTCCGCGACGGCGCACCGGCGTTCATTGAACAGGAGGCGATGGCCGGAGTATAGTTCGCACATGGTCATTACGGCGTCATTTCACGGTGCAAATGCCGACGACCCCTGCGGCGGTCAGCCGCAGGGGTCGTGTTATTTCCTCTCTGACTCTGCTCATCCATCGTAGCGTATGTTCCACACTGATCAAGCTGCGCCTCGAGTCGATGCCGGGTGGCCACCACGCCCGATTCTTGGAATCGAATCTTCCTGCGATGAGACAGCTGCCGCGGTGATTGACCGCGATGGGTTAGTGCTCTCGAATGTTATATCCTCTCAAACAGCCGTTCATGCGAAATTTGGTGGTGTGGTGCCGGAACTGGCGGCTCGTGCTCATATCGGGATGATCGATACGGTGGTAGCCGATGCATTGTCACAGGCCCGTCTCACGAAGAAGGATCTGGGTGCCATTGCCGTCACACGAGGGCCTGGCTTAGCCGGCGCGCTGTTGGTCGGAGTCAACTATGCCAAGGCGATGAGTTATGGGCTTGGCGTCCCTTTGGTCGGCGTCAACCATCTGGAAGGTCACATTGCGTCTGCCTGGCTGGCTGATCCGGCATTCCCATTGCCCTGTATCGTGTTGGTCGTTTCTGGCGGGCACACCCATTTATACCGGCGTGAGCCGGGTGGAAGCTGTGCGTTGCTCGGCTGCACGAGGGACGATGCTGCCGGAGAGGCATTCGACAAGGGTGCGCAGATGTTGGGCTTGGAGTTTCCTGGAGGGCCCGCGATCGACCGGCTCGCTCGGCAGGGCAATCGCGAGGCCATCCGCTTCCCACGTTTCCACCGGCGGAAGAGCAGTTTAGAGTTCAGTTTCAGCGGACTCAAAACGTCGTTACTGTACAAACTCCGTGATATGGATGCTGTAGAGCAAGTTCGACAGACAGCTGATTTAGCCGCAGGTTACCAGGAAGCTATTGTACAGGTGCTAGCGTCAAAAGCCCTTGCTGCCCTCGCTCAGGAGAAATTGTCTGCGCTCGCCGTCGTCGGTGGAGTGTCTGCAAATTCCCGGCTGCGTGGCCTGCTCCATGAATGGGCTGAACGCAATGGGTTCCGTCTGGCTGTCCCGCCTATGGCGTATTGTACGGATAATGCCGCTATGATTGCTTCGGCCGGCCGGCATGTCCTCATGAGTGATCCCGGTTCAATCCGCGAGTTTGATATTCAACCGTCCCTTCAGGTCCAGCCCCTCCCAAGACCTGCTCTGCGCGAGGAGATCACCCATTCCTGAAATCTGCGGCCACGTCACAGGCCTTCGTCCAAGCCAGCTTGCAGCAATTGAGCGGTTGTATCGCCGGCGCGTGCCGCAGGACAAAGTCCTCACAATGGAATTGGCGAAGGCGATGTGTCAGCTCACGCTCGATATTCGCCGTCCCCTTGCCGTTCTTGTGACGCGCCGAGGTCTGATTCAAGAGATTATTGTGGGAACGGATCTCGTGTTATCCCCTATGACGGCGGCAAAGTTTCGCGCAGGCCCGCGTTCGTTGCGGGGATTGCGGTTGATCAGAACACAACTGCACGATCAGCCATTGAGCCAGGAGTCCTTAACGGACTTGGCCTATCTTCGCCTGGATTTGATCGGCACCCTGTCTGTGTCGCCGGAAGGAAATCCGGGCATGCTCTACCTGGCGCATCTTCTCCCGCCGGATAGGACAGGCCGGCTCTGTGAAATCCTCAAGGCCATTCCATTTTCCCAGTGTTCGCTCCCGTTCGACCGATTTATCGAAGAATTAGAGGCGGAGGTTCAGTCGGCGCGCCGCCATCAGGCGGTCAAGGACGGCGCCGAATCGGCTATTCTCGTCAGCGCATCTTCGCAGGGACGTGCCGAACAGGAGGAACGATTGGTTGAGCTGGCCGAGCTTGCCAGTTCAGCCGAGGTGACCGTTATCGATCGGGTTGCGCAGCGGACGGCAGACGGTCATCAACGGTATTTGTTGGGAAGCGGAAAATTGAAAGATGTGCTCATCCAAACACTCCATAAAGGGGCCGACATGGTGATTTTTGATCAGACGCTCTCACCGGCCCAATCACGCGCGATCTCGGAAATGACGGACATCAAGGTGATCGACCGTACCCAGCTCATTCTCGATATTTTTTCCAGGCGGGCGCATAGCCGTGAAGGAAAGATACAGGTCGAATTGGCGCAATTGCGGTATCTGCTCCCCAGGCTTTCAGGAAAAGGAGCACAGCTTTCACGGCTTGGCGGCGGTATTGGGACCAGAGGGCCAGGCGAAACGAAACTGGAAACCGACCGGCGGCGCATTCGTGACCGCATTACACGCCTCGAGCATGAGATCGAACACTTTGCCCGGCATCAGGACCAGCGCAGGGCCCGACGCGGGCGCCGTGGTTTGCCGGTCGTCTCGCTTGTCGGCTACACCAACGCCGGGAAGTCCACGCTGTTGAATGTGTTGACCGACAGCCACGTGTCGGCAGAAAGTCGTGTATTTGAGACCTTGGACACCACCAGCCGCAAGCTCCGTTTTCCCCAGGACCGCGAAGTGATTATCACCGATACCGTCGGATTTATCCGCGATCTACCCAAGGAACTGGTGGGAGCTTTTCGTACGACTCTGGAGGAGTTACGTGAGGCGGATCTGCTGCTGCATATCGTCGATGCCGGCGCGGCTGATATTGATGTGCAAATTACGGCCGTCGTTTCCATTTTGCAGGAACTCGATCTGGATGCGATTCCGCGTATGCTCGTCTTCAATAAATGTGATCGTTTGCCGGCGCATCATATCGAGCCGCTCTGCCGCAGGTACCACGCGGTCGGGATTTCCGCTCTCCAGCCGGAGACGCTCCGTCCGCTTCTGGCTGAGCTGGACACGCATGTCCAGTCGCTGATGGCAGGACGTGCGCCGGTTACTGTGCCGCAGGCCTTCGACGAGCCGATCGTACTTGCATCTCGTCCATAAACCGCTGCACAATCGAGCCTCCGCAATGACGTCTCGAACATCACGTACCGTACAGGCTGCCGATAGGCCATCCAGAATCGCGAAGATTCTGTTCAGCACCATGGCGGATGCCATGATGGAGTTGACGCATCGTTCTCCATGGGAATTGCTTGCTGCGACGATTCTTTCTGCGCAATGCACCGACCGGCGGGTGAATCAAGTGACGCCGGCTCTTTTTGGACGATATCGGACACCGCTCGAGATCGCACAGGCCAAGCCGGCAGAGCTGGAGGCGCTGATCAAACCGACCGGTTTCTATAAGAGCAAAGCCAAACATTTGATTGGATGCGGGAGAATGCTCAGCGAACGATTTCGTGGCCAGGTTCCGGCGACGATGGAAGAACTGACCTCACTGCCTGGAGTCGGGCGCAAGACAGCCAATGTCATGCTGGGCACAGCCTTTGATCAGCCGGCCGT
>FSSH01001697.1_pt2 | contig 15249 bp, 13 predicted proteins | sample 1166101 | NCBI WGS metagenome assembly FSSH01 (sample SAMEA32972668, study PRJEB13176) | freshwater metagenome | biome: Drinking water system; feature: Biomass in drinking water that filtered by 0.45 um membrane; material: drinking water | place: USA | collected 2012-12-20 | depth 0 m | reverse complement strand
AGGGGATCAATAGAAAAAGCACTACATGCCCGGCTGTGGGAAACGGATCAAAATAATGCTCGGCGCAGAAATGATATTTGCTCTCGAACAACACGGCCAGGACCGGCAAGACCACCCCAAAGAAGAAGAAAAACATGCCCTTCTTGCGCACCCCGCCCTGGGTCTGGGCATTGAAAGTAGAGCGAGCCCGCTCTCCCTCGCAGTCTTTCCTGGTGCTGGGCCTGGTCATGGTCAAAGCCAGTACGGAATTCTTTCTGCGGTCGGCACTATCGCCGCCGGAGGTTTCAAACGGCTGCCCGCCATTATAGTCCGTCATAACACCCCCGATAAGATGCGCCGGGCTCTCCAGCTTTAAATCGAAAAAGTGGAGGGCTCCATCAATCTAGTAAGTCGAAGTCGAGCCGATGGAAAATGGGATACCATGGACAGAAGCCACTACTGAGGAAACTTCGGCAGCCACGTTCTGCTTATCTTCCATGCTAGCCGGGGATTGAAACTTTGCAACTAGGGAATCTCCTGAATATGAAGGAGGCATATTGAAATGTTTGAAATCCTGGGCGGCATGTTTGTGCTCATCATTATGGTCCTCATGTCGGGTCTGAAAACCGTCAAAGAACACACCCAGCTTGTGGTCTACCGTCTCGGCATAGCCAGGGAATGCAAGGGTCCCGGGCTGCATCTGATAATTCCACTTATTGAAAATGTCGAACTAGTGGAGACCCGCATAGTCTCCATGCTCACCCCCGAGGTGGAAGCTGAAACCAGGGATGGTTTTGCCGTGCTGCTCAAAGGCGAGTGCCTCTACCAGGTGGTGGACGCCAAACGGGCCGTGACCAGGGTGGAGAACATTGCAAACGCCGTCAACTTCGTTACTCAGAGTGCTTTGAGGGAGCTGGCTCGCAGTCATGAACTGGCTGAACTGAAGAGCGATACCAAACGCGTCAATGCCAGACTCAAGTCACTCATAGAGCGCCAGACCAATCCCTGGGGCATTAAGATTAATGCCGCCGAATTGACGGAACTAAAGGGAATCATTATTCTTGCCCCCGAACAGGCGGAAGACTCAGCCGACGACGCAAGCAAGTCGAAACAAGCGACGGCCAGTGAAAGCGAGGCCGACAAGCCGGAAACCAGCCCTTACCAGGACCTTCTATTCGGACAGACCCACGATTTCTACAACCCGCACAACTTCTACCATCAGTACGAAGCCAACCCGACTGAATATCATCTTGCGGAAGATTACCTTTACCAGTCCAACCAATCCAATGCAATGGAGTTCTCTACGCCCCAACCAGCCATTCAGGAAGAGGCTGAAGTTATAGCTGAGCGAGAAGATACAGCGACGCCGGGTCAACTCCTTGAAGCTGAGCCCGAGCCGCTAGCGGCACTATCCAGAGAAGCGGAAGCGGCACTGTCCAGGGAGCGGGAACTGCTTCAGACCTAGTTCCCCTTTATAAAGCTGGAATAGTCCGGAGCTGCCTCATCGGTCATAACATACTGGCTGAGCGGTTCTACGGCAGCTTCTGAGTTGGACGGGGAACTTGGAGAGGCACCCCCGAGAGGACTGGCTACGGCACCGGAAACATTGGTGATCGGCAAGGCCCCTGCCCCAGACAAGGAACCGCCGCCGGAAGCAGCACCAGCACCGACACCACCAGCTGAAAGGGCGGAGCCGGACAGGGAGGAAGGAGCCACCACTGCCCCGGTCACCGACTGAGAAGCCGGCGGTGCAGTGGAAACAGAGCCGCTGCTCTGGGCGGCGGCGCCGTTACTGGAGAGCATGGAACCGCTCTGATACTGCCCGGCTCCACCGGATCTATTGATGATATCCGCCGGCGTCGGTGTGGGTGGATTAGGCTCGGCGTAAATATCCTCGCTCATGGGACGCCAGGTGAAGGGCTGCATATTGTCGTTGTAACGCACCTGCATAGGGTTTCTGTAGTCCCCGTCGCCGGTTTTCTGGTAGCGCATGTCGCACCAGTAATTGGGCTGTTGATAAATGCCGGCGCTCTGTCCCCGGGCTTGAGAGACTGTAAATAAAAGGGACAGAGCCAAAACCGGCAAGATTGAAAAACTAAGACGAAAAGGTTTCCTCCCGGCCTGAGGCCGATCAAAATCAATTCTGAACATGGCGCGCTCCGCGACGAATCACTCAGACAATAAAGCCCGCCATGCGCCCAGAGATCGGGAAGGGACGAACTTGCTTGTCTGATTTTTTAGTAAGTGAACTGCAAAGAAAATAAAATTGGGCAAACGCCAGGACAATAACTTAAGCCCGAAGCACCAGCTTGTCAAGGCAACTTTTATGAAACTTTTGGAAGCTTCTCTTATGGCGACTGAAGATAATCGATAAGCTTTTGACAGCGCGCTCTATCGTTTGAGTTGCAGTGCTCAAGTGCTACCTGCAAGGCGGGCAGAGCCCGTCTGGCGTCAGCCTTGTCCATACTCTCCAGATTGTCCAGGGCCTTGCTTCTGTCAAACCACGGGTCGTGGGCATCAATACCTTCCAAGAAACTACTCAGCACGGAAATACCATCCGGTGCATACTGGGCACCAATTCGAAATAAGGCATTGGCCGCACCACCAACTTTGCGCCTGGCCAGTTCGGCCATGGCGGGAGCCAGCTCCTTTGCCCGTGGACCAAGAGCGGTGGCAATGTTGATGGCATCTGCGCTGATGGAATAATCTGTTTCTTTAAGACCCAGACCCACATACTTGATGAGCTGAGGACAGGTTTCTGCATGAGCCATGAGAGCCCGTAAGGCACCCAACCTCACCGTCTCAACGTGATCATGCAAAGCCTTTTCAAGCGCCGGAATGGCTTTGCTTGTGGGCTGCAAGCGTCCCCCGGTCAAAGCGCTGACGCATGCTAATCTTACTTCCCAATCTTTGCTTTCGCTAAGAGCCCTGGCCAGATAGGCCGCGGGCGTCTCCGATCCTTCCAGGGAAGAAACCTCCAGCACGGTACCCACGGCCAGAGCCGCCGCCCTCTGCACCTCCGGCTCACGCTTATCCAAAAGCAAATCTTTATAGATTTCTATGGCTGCGGCATCGGTAAAAGCATCGGCTGCCAGTGTCGTTAAGATCTGACTGCTTACCTGCGGGTTCCTATCGCTACGCAAAATTTCAAGCAACTTACTGGTGGCAAAGGGCGAAAGTCGGCGCTGCACTGAGTCTTGGATAGGAAAACGGTAGCGCAAATCTTTCTTGTACATACTGGCCAAAAGCGCGGCGGCTGTCGGCCGCTCTTCTTTGTGCTGCAACATACGATTAACCAGCTCATCGGAAGCCGGTTGACCGATGGCATAAAGCACCGGTCCCATCAAAAGCCGCCGATTATCGCTATTGCCGACATGCTTGATTAGATAGGGAACAACCCTGCCATCCATGCGAGCCAGCATTCTGTAAGCAATGGTACTGCAGCGGCTGGACCGTTCAATCTCAGAGATGGAAGCCGCAATAGCCTCGCTGCCCATTGACTCCAGCCGGCTTTCGCAGTCCTCGCGCGCCTCCTGACACCGCCTGCGTACCTTCTCTACAACATTGCCGTCGATGTAATCCCGATAAGCACCGGTCTCTTTCCGGAAGGTCTCATCAATGCGCTGATAAAGCTGGCTAGCGGTAGGATTAACCAGCGGAGGGAAGAGCGGCCCAATATCGATGAAGGCCAGAGGACCGCTGCCGCCAGCACCACTGGCGGTATTAGGGCTCGGCCAGATATCGAGCATGCCGCTACTGTACAAGTAATAAATGCCGCCGCTCAAGAGCAAAGCCAGAGCCGCTGCCGCCTTCGGTCTACGACGTAAAGTCTGAGAAGCCTGCTCAAATAAGTTACCGAAACGCCCTCCCCCATTCAGGCTCCGCCCGCCAGACTCTCCATCTATCCCCTCATCGCCGCCCTTATCTTCATTGCCGCCCTTAACCGCTCTATTCTTAGCTCCCCCGCTCACAGACAGGCCGGCAGCCACTCTGCGGAAGTCTTCAGTCAGCTCACGCGCAGACTGATAGCGATCCTGGGGTGACTTGGCAAGCATCTTCGCCAGCACCTTATCAAGACTGGCGGGCACTTTCTCCTTACCGAGAACGCCTGACAAACTGGGCACCGGCGCCAACTGGTGCTTACTCATCACCGCCAGGCCGAACTCGCCGGTATAAGGCGGCTGCCCCGTCAAACACTCAAAGAGGGCACAGCCCAGAGAATAAATGTCGGAGCGATGATCCACAGATTCGCCCAGACACTGCTCCGGACTCATATAAAGCGGGCTACCGAAAATTTCACCGGTGGCTGTAAGCCGCAAGTCGCTGGCGTCATTTTGACTGAGCTTGGCCAGCCCAAAATCAAGAATCTTAGCCTGCACAAGCCCACCAGCCCGGCTCACAAGCACAATATTGGCCGGCTTCAAATCCCTGTGCACTATGCCGTTTTTGTGAGCATAATCAAGACCCTCGGCCACTTGCAGAAAAATTGCCAGAACCGCATGCCAGGTCATTACCGAGTTATTCTTGAGATACCAATCAAGCGACTGCCCTTCCACATATTCCATGGCGTAGAAAGGCATGGTCCCCTCATGCACACCCAGGTCGGTGACGCGCACAAGATTGGGATGCTCCAGTTTGGCCACGGCCCGAGCCTCGGTCTGAAAGCGCTGCCAGGCTTTCTCGGTAACCTGATTGGGAGGAATCACCTTGATCGCACAGTTCTTTCCCAAATTGAGTTGCTCGGCCAGGTAAACCTGACCCATGCCGCCCTTGCCCAGAAGCCTCAAAACCTTGTAATTACCGCCAATAATAGTACCGGCCGCAATCTCTACTTCGGTGCGGAAGGCACCCACGTTAAAGGTCTGCGAGACGCTTAATGTTTCTTGCTCGACCTGGGACGAAGGCAACGATGTCGGCAGTTCGTCGGCAGGAGTATCCACCCGCAAAGCGGCGGCGCCGACCCTTTCAACCTCTTTCAAGTCAGGCAGTTTCGATTTACGCTCGCTTTTATCTTGCATCGTCTTCCAAATGGCACCGAAAAGGGCGTTAGACTTCAAGACCGGCAGGGCGCACTCCAGAGGCTCTCAAATCATTAAATTGCCGTTCTTGAATGGAATATACCACCGCTAGCGGTAAGGCGCACCCGAGCGCAAGAATCGGTCATACCTATTTGAGCTTGAGACGACCACTCTTCACAGCCTCATTCAGGTAATGATCCGACGAATCCGGCACAAAATCTTTAAAGTACACCTTAACCTTGGGACAATTCACAAGCAAGGCCTTCACCGAATCGGCACGGGCATCGCTCTCACCAAGGTAGACTTCGCGTAGAGAGTGCAGCAGGCGCAATTGCCTGAATGAGTCGGGGGTGATGCCGTTGCAACCGTTCAAGGCAAGAGAATGCAGCTCCGGCAGTTGACTGAGTTTCGACAGGGGATAGCTACTGATGTCGACCTTTCGAATTCGCAGCCAATGCAAAGACTTACACTGGGCAAGAGCATCCAACCAACCCGGTCCGAGATTTCGCTTCTCGGGCTCGATGATCAGACCTCTCAGTCCCTCAACAGGCAAAATATTGTTTAAATCTGTCTGACTGAAACCAAGTTGCGAAATCTCAAAATATCCAGGACTTTTCAATTCTCTGAAACCGAGCAAACCCCGCGAGGTTATACGGGGACAGTTCTGCAAGGTCACGTCTTGCAGACCCCTGGCCTGGCAAAGTTTCCTGAACTGATCATCGGTCAAATCATCCAGATAACGCAAAGTCAAGGAATGAAGCCTACAACTACTGAGCTTCTCCACTACGTTTTTATCTTTCCAGGAACAGCCCTTCACTTCAATATTTGCGATGTCCGCCCCGGAACGCTTCAGCTCATCAATACCCTCCGGTAGAATGAAAAGATCTGAGAACTTAAGATAATCTTTGCTCCCCTGGCTTCTATATTGCTCTATCAACCGTAAAACCTGAGTCCTGTCACCAGTGTGCAGAGCTGCCAATGAATCAGAAGAACCGGTAGGATCGTAGTTTACTCCGGAAGCGTCACCCCGGCTGCCGCCATCAGAGGTTCCGGCAGTAGCTCCCTTAGCCTGTCCAACAGCGCCAGGCGCACCAGTTCTCGGTCCCAAAACCGCAAGCACTAGAATGCCGACCAGGACAATCAGCAAAAGCGCTATCAGGACCAGTTTTCCGGTGGCAGGCTTAGCCATAGTCGGCAAGTCGATAGCCGCACCACTTTCCTCATCCTCTGCAGGTAGTTCTCCGTCATGACTCCTTTCCGCCAATGCCGAGTCGGCTACCTGTCCCAAACTGCGAATTGCCTCCATTTCAAGCCGACAGGCCTGGGCAGATACAGGTCTGGCACTTGCTTCCTTCGAAAGCAAGGCGGCAAGCAAACCACTGAGGCGCATTCCTACATTTGCACCATTGGCAGTGGCAGAGGGAATGACCGGCACTTCATTGACATGCTTGAAGATGGTCTCCATTGCATTTGCACCACGGAAAGGCGGCGCTGCAAAGAGCATTTCAAAAAGCACACAACCCAGCGAATAGAGATCGCTTCTCTCATCGACGGAACGACCAAGAGCCTGCTCCGGGCTCATGTATAAAGGACTGCCAAAAACTTCACCAGTTGACGTGATACTCTGCCCCTCTTGCCCAAACGCACCGGAAGAGGCCTTGGCTATACCAAAATCGAGAATCTTCAAGGACAGATCAGGATAAGCACCTGTAAGAATGAGATTGCCCGGCTTTATGTCTCGGTGAATGATCCCGGCTCGATGAGCGAACTCCAGACCGGCCAGACACTGCTCAAAAATGGAAAGACTTTCGTCTAAGGAAAGCCGTCGCATTTTTAGCATCTGAGAAAGCGTCTGCCCTTCAATATATTCCATGGCCAGATAAGGCAGCCCGACACTATCAAAACCAAAGTCAAAGACGGTAACGAGGTTCTTATGCTGAAGCTTACTCAGAACCTGAGCCTCCTGCCTGAAGCGCAGCTTTTCCCGCTCTGAGACAGACTCTACTAAAAGTCGTTTAACGGCTACAGTCTTATCAAGCAAGCGGTGCCGACACTTGAACACGCCCCCCATTCCGCCAACACCAATGAGTGACAGAAACTGATAGTCGCCAACCAGGATTTCACCTACCGGTGGACACTTCAAAAGCGGAGCACCGTCCCGGTTGCACCGACGAACATCGCCTGCGGAGGCGGGAAGCGACCCCTTTGGTAAGCCTGGCGCCGCGGCCTGACCTTCTCCTCCATCAGCCAGTACTTCGCCGCAGGAGGTGCAAACAGTAAAGCCCAAGCCTTGCTTCTCTAACTGCTTAGTGATTTCTTCACTGCTTACCACAAGCGATATCCATCATCCTTTAAACACCTGCACCTGCGTCTCCGCTACCAGATAAACGCCATGGAGCGCTACCTAACCCTGCACAAACTCTCAATCACGTATACCGTTTTTCCTTCGCTCGATGGCCCGCCTTACCTCAAGTTCAGTAATTCCAAAGGGATCAAGAGCGCTCTTGTAGGTCTGGTACCAGTTACTCTCTCCGCTCTCTTCCTTCTTGATCATGAGAGCCAGAATCTCCTTTCTCCTCTCAGGGTCATAGGGTGTCTTCCAGTCCCAACCGGAAACATCATCAGTGTGGTATTTCATAAAGATCTTGGCATTGCGGCGAGGATCTAACAAGGAGCCCAGTTTGGCGGCTACCAGCACCAGAATGAGAAGAAATGGTAAAACGTACATTGCAGCCCCCTGAACCAAACTCATCTAATCTGAACATTAACTGCGACACAAGTCACAAGCATTGTACCCAGCCGAGATACCAGAACAAAGCCAGACCCGAACAGGAGTTTTCTCTGTCTAAATCCCCCATAGCCGCGAGAATTCCAACAATGCGGGTGCCGGTTTGCCTTCTGCAGAGCTTTATCCTGTTTACATTGCCAGCGACTTCGGCCGTTGCTATCGAGGTGAACAATGGCCACGAGTCCAGTCTTTCGAGAGTTTCTGCGCAACCACCTACAAAAGTGAGCCCCCCGGGCACTACAAATGCCCAGCATGAATACTCCCCAGCCATAAAACGACTATTTGAGTTACTTCAATCTGTCGCCGACCGAGAGATGAACAGTCACGATCTCAACCAGATCTACTACGGCTCCCATGAATGCAGCGACCTGCTCATGCCCTGCATCAATCTTGATGCCAAATTCATCTCAAATAATTCCGATCTGGAAATTTATCCCCTGCATAGCCTGCTGAACAATTCAAAATACAAATCGATCGTCGGCAAGCTCATCAATTCGCCCCATCCATACAATCAGGCCCTGGGTTTCATAGTGGCGGCCTCGGCCGAAGATAGAACCTATGTGGACAAAATGCTTGCAGCCCTGCGTAAGGACGAAGACTATCCGCTTCGAACATATGGGGCAGCCGCCCTGCTCTACCTGAAGCATCCTGACTCTCAACTGCTGTTCAAGTACCTGATAAACCATCAAAACATCGAAGATCTCGACCTCTGGTCCACCTACCTCTGGCAGGGGGAATCTGCACTAAACGCAATCCCTTTAGAACAATTAGCCTCGACAGACCCCACCGCGTGCATAACAGCCCTGGCACTTCATGCACCGATGCAGGGTAAGAAAGCTCCGCTGCCTGGATGCGAAGCGGAATTCAAGGAAAGTCTCAAGCACCTCAACTATCCCCTCACGGATCAATATATAGACACCCGACTCTACATTAAACCAAAGGGAGATGCTCTCTACGTAAATACAAACTGGAATGGGCTCAACATCTACAAAGGTCACCAGCTCTTACTGAAAGACTGCCACGACTTCAACGATCTTGCCATGCAAGCCACCCCTGTTTACTACATTGATAAAACGCCGCAGGAAAAGAAAGCCAGGCTCTATGCTTCCATGTCTGTCTTCATCCACGAGAGCTTCTTCCATGACAAACGCTGGCAAGACTTCGACTTCGGACCGCTCACCAAGGCCGTCTTGATCAAAAACGGCAAAGCGCAGCCGATTGCCAGAGACTCAATTAAGACAAAGATGTGGAAGAAAACTTCCACTGCTCAAGACGACAACCTGAATCAGGTTGATTAGCCCCCGGCCGCCCTGACAAACTGCCACAGAAAAGCCACCGAAGGCTTTGTAGATTGCTCTTCCAAGCCTTTAGTCCAGGACCAAAGCAAAGGAAGAAAACCCATGTTATGGTGGGTATAAATGTACGGGACAAGCACCGGTGCCTTCATGGAACAAGAACCTTTACTAAGCGAGAAAGTCACTTTGCGCGTCGGCGAGCCCGACCTCGAAACGAAGAATTCCACGCAATTTGAGGCAACCGGCCAGCAAGTTTCCGCGGCCGCCCCTGAACCCCAGCCAATGGCACAAAGCCTTGGACAAAAGACTGATTCAGCACCGATGGTCAGGGCCAGACGCAGCAAAGAAGAACTCTTGCGGATTCTGGGAGATCCCCACGCCTCGGAAGAAGACTGGCTGGCCGCCAGTCGCGAAATGGAACTTCTGGGCGGCTATAAGCCTACAGCCAGGCCCAACCAGGCCAGGCGCAAGAAAATTGTACTTACTACAGCGCTACTCACTACCCTCTTTGCCGCACTCTATTGGTGCAGCCAGATCTGGCTAACCCCGAAGCCGCTACCGCCGGCTCCCATACAACCAGCCCCTGTAGCTGCTGCAGAGGTCGACTACGGCCCCTATATGGCCGACATGCAGCGAAAAATCAAACAAGCATGGAACCCACCTAAAGCCGACAAAAGCGATCGCGTCAAGGTTATCTTCAAACTTTCCAAACAGGGCGCCTTAAGCGATCTGAGAGTGCTCACCCCGGGTCTGTCCGAAGCCGCCAGCCGAGCCGCTACGGAAGCAGTTACCCGAGCCTCCCAGAACTTTCTAGAGCTGCCGGCCGGGGCACCGGATTCTGTAGAAATAGAATTCACCTTTGGCTACAACGTCTTCTACAACAAATAGATCTTCCCACCAGGGTAAAGACTTCCACTGAATGAATTATCAGCGCCTACTTCACTTCTCCCAGCGCTCTGATGCGTTCCAACTGTTCGGTAGTAGGAAATTTCTCAACAAAATATCGGGGCGGATACATGTCGTGAAACTTCATTTCATCAGCCATTACTGAAAGAACCGAAGCAAAAGTCGCCGTGAGCAAAACATTCTCAGGCGTCCCCTTAACGCTAGCCACAAAAGCTACTCTATCCGATATCGGCAAATAAGTCGGCACGCCTTCGCTCCAGACGCCCATACTGAAATAACGCTTCACTTTCTCATCGGAAAGTATAGTTAAACTGGCCACAAAAACATCGTGCTCTTCCTTCTCAAATTTCTTCTCAAGCAGAGCCTTCTGCTCGCCGTAGATATCAGCCATTGATATCAACATTTGATTACTGAGTTCATCCTTGCAGGGATGCTCTGCCGGCACATCCCACAACCGCCACTCTTCACCATCAAGAATGAGTGGAAAAACCGGCATAGGTCGCGGCTCCTTCAGTGCCTCCTGCACAAACTTGAGAGACAAAGCGAGGCCATCCACATCGTCCTCTCCGGTCAAAACCAGAGTATCTCGATTGGGAGTGAAAGCAACCGGCCGCCCCTTGAGGCGACAAGCCTGCACCCGGTGCATCACAAACAGGCGACTGCAATCATGAGTATCTGCATAATGCGAGTAATAGACACCGTCTTGCAAGGGCTGAAAAGGTTCGGGCGTGAGCCTGGTCAGATTCGTCACGGCCCGCGGCAAGAGTTCTTCGAAGGTAGTGCCCCACTTCTCTAAAGTAGCCGCACTGATGTAACTCACCTGGGAAGGACTATCATGCACCAGGGTCAAGCCGAAGTGTTCACCGACTATTTTATGAGGCATGTTGGACGCCTCATCTTTCTCGTCGCTATTAAACGTTCTGATAGCACCTCGCAATTTCATGCCCTCGAAAAATATGCGCGGCTGCAAACGAGCAATTATATTAACAATGGAATCGTTCAAGGTTTCGGGCATTTCGCTGCGATTCAAGAAAAAGTCTGTGAGAAGCTGGGTGCGCATGGCTTTCGGCACACGGCAATATTCATCATAAGCATTTGCCAGATACAAAGCACCGGTGAACTCACCAGCACTATTACTGCATACTATGGCAAACTGCTCCGCATCGTAACGGGGATTAGTAAGCTCCGGATGCCCGGAAGCTGCGATGAACTTTAAGGCGGTCTTGGCGAACTCTTCCGGGCTTGGTTTCATGCCCAGCAGGTCTTTGAACCAGTTCATTGAAACTTACCTTTCCCGCTCAAGTTCACTTCGCCATAGTCTACAGTGTATTTTCTCCCCGGGACAAACATTACTTGGATCCGGACAGGAGCGAGAGCGCTGCCGCCTCTTGCTTGCCTTCGTCCTCCACAACAAGATCAGGCTGCACCCCGGAAGCCGGCAGATTCTGCCCATCGACGTTGATGTAGCGGGCGGTCACCAATTGCAATCCTGCATCTGCCGGCAACCCGAAAAGCTCAGTGTGATACCATTGCCCCGCCGAATGGGTTCCCACAACCTTAGCCCGCCCACTCTTCTGCAACGAGTAAGCCAAAGCCTCGGCTTCAGCGGCGGTGCCTTTGTTAATAAGAACAACCAGGGGTTTCTCGGTATAGCGCCAGTCCTCTGGAATACCGGCTGTAACTCTGGCAGATACCTGACCGCGCATGTAAATCGACAGGAATTTACTATCAGTATCAGCGAGACTATTAAAAATATTCAGCCAACAGTCGATCATACCGCCTGGACTATCCCGCAAGTCCAGCACAATTGCGCCTGGTTCGCTTAGAGACTTGAGCGCACCGGCAAACTCAGGAAAAGCAAGGAGACCGAAGCGGTACAACTTTATCAAGGCCACATTACCCGGCAACCTTCGGCACTGCAGGTTAGCGGCAACAATTGCAATTCGCGCAACTTCTCTAATATGCTCTATGTTTTCACGCTTGAACTTGAGCTTGAAAGAACTTCCCTCCGGTCCTCGAATCAACTTGGCTACAGAAGTTTCCGATAGCCCCAGCACAGGCTTGCCATCCACGGCGATAATTTCGTCACCCACTTCAAGGCCCGCCATAGCGGCCGGGCTACCCTCCAACACCCGCCGAATCAAAAGCCTGCCATCAGGGTCTCGCTTCAAATTGATGCCGATTCCATAAACTTTCAATTTCTGCATATCAACAGCGCTTTGATAATCAGGCTGACTGAGATACTTATTCAATGGGTTATTAAGCGAAGCCAGAAGATTCTCCACGGCCTGCACCGCCTGCGCCGGGTCGGTGCAGGCGGAAGACTGGCACTTGGGCAAAGAAGGCACCTCGAAATAGTTGTCTTCCACCAGTTGCCGGGCCTGTTCATACAGGGGCAAAGGTGTCTCGCCAACAGCGAGGGACTGACCGGCAAAAACAGTGGAAATCCCGAGACAGAAGACTAAACTGCTTACGGTGGCTTTTTTCATGCAAACGAACCGGGCTTATCCTGTAAACTTCAGAGTACTAACCTAGCACAAAGACAGTTGTTATGATGAATTTCGCCGGATAGAGAGCTACTCTGAACCAACTCTGATACCCAACTCCAACTGTTTCTTCTTCGATAACGCTCTGGCTATCATCTCATATGAGCGCTTGATGCAATCCTTCAGCCCATCATCATTGAGACCGGGCTTGCCATAGTGCTGTATCCACTTCAGTCCACGCGACGCTAGATAGGGCGCACCGCGCAAGCCGGGTCTTTCCTTCAAGATCTCAAAATTCATGTCTGACACTTTGAAGGTAACTGCAAACTCTTCACTATCGCCATCGCCCCAGCCGCCAATGGCAAAGACTTTGCCTCCCACTTTCCAGACATGAGATTCGCCCCACTGCTTCACGTATGTGGTAGCAGGCAGCTTCTTACAAAAATCATTGAATTGCTTCTCGTTCATCGACTAATCCTAGCAGAAACCCTGCAACCTGAAGACTCCCCAAACAAGGTACTCAATCACTTTTCTGAGCCTGAAGTTTGATCAATAGAATGCCGGGCAAGACTTCTTCCTCAGCCCGCAAGACGCGGCGGGTTCGCTCCAGGGGCGGATTGTAGCTATACAAGACAAGCTTGGTGCGAGCATTGACCATCTCTTCATTCAGCTTTTGCAAGTTCGGATCCCTATCTCGCATCAAGGCCTGCCAGGTACCAGCCGCCTTGAAAGCCAGGGGCAGGCCGCCCACGGAAAGTGCCACCACAAGAAATAAGGCAAGCCCGACTGAAGCCAATAAACTCCTGGTTTTACCACCGCAAACTATTATTCCGATCAGACTGGCAGGAACAGCAATGGCAGTGAAAATATTCACCATGGCCTGCGCTCTGGCGCCGGCAAATTCATACTTACCACCGAGCACACCGGTTGCATCCAAGGCAAAGGGCAACCAGATAAGAAAGAGACTGGTGCTCATGGCTAGCACATATTGCTTGAGAGGATCAGCCTCTGGAGCCGACGCTTCTTCGGCTTCACTGTCATCGCCTTCAGATAATGCGGCATCTTCACAAGACAAGCATCCATCAGAAATACCGGGAGCCGGACTTTCCGGACCTTCCGGAATCTCACGCTCTGCTTGTGCACTTTCCTCTACGGCAGAATTAGGAGAGAGAACTGCCTCATCCATGCCGGCAGCATTCGAGAGACTTTCCGGCGCAAGCTCTGCCGCCTGCAGAGCCGCGACTTCCTCGACAGGGGCTATCTCGGCAGGGGCTTGCTCTGATGGTGGATCCGGCTTGGACCAGCGGCTAATATCGGACAAAGCAACTACCATTCACCGATGAAACTAAAGCTCGCCAAGAACTTTCACAATTATAGCAACGCCAAAGTAAGAGGAAATCCAACTTACCGATCGTGCTAAGCTGAAGAGAGCGGTAAGAAGCCAAGCCGGTGCCTGGATCTATGACCACCCTGATAGAGTCTAATTTGAGAAGAGCCGGTCGGTTGCTTATGAATGCCGATGCCGTGCTCATAGGGGCCGGTGCAGGCATGAGCGTCGACTCAGGCTTGCCGGACTACCGGGGCAACAGGGGCTTCTGGACTGCCTATCCTGCTTTTGCCGGGCGAACCTATGCAGAAATAGCCGGCCCCACTCTCATGCAAGACAACCCGGAACAAGCCTGGGCTTTCTTTGGCCACTGCCTCGATTTGTATCGAACAACACCCCCTCATGCCGGCTATTTCAAACTAAGAGAAACGCTTGAACAATTAGGTAAGGACTATTTTGTTTTTACAAGCAATATTGACGGCTTCTTCAGAAAGTCCGGTTATCTGTCCTCAAATATTTATGAAGTGCACGGCTCCATCAACCGCTTACAGTGCCGCCGGGGCCTGGATTGCGGCAGTCATACCTGGTCGGCAGAAGATCTGCATATCGACGTAGACATGGAGCAAATGCTTGCCACCAGCGCCCTGCCTCGCTGCATTAAATGCAAAGATATTGCCAGGCCTAATGTACTTCTCTTTGGCGATCGGCACTGGGTGCCCCATGCAGTAATTGAAGAAGAGAACCTCTATGAGGCCTGGCTGGCAAACCTGAAGGCCGAGGGCAGGCAAATAGTCTCAATTGAACTGGGTGCCGGTCAGGCTGTGCCGACCGTGCGAATTGAGTGCCAGAGGCGCAGCCGCAGTTTGATAAGGGTCAATCCCCGTGAGTTTGAGGCGGCACCCCACTGCGTATCATTACCGCTCAATGCCCTTGAGGCAATTGAACAGATCGTGGCCGCGGTGAAAGATCTCATGGCTGAAAAATAGCCACGAGCCTTGCGCGGCTCAGGGCGTTCACTTCAATCGAATTATCTCGCCAAGCGCCAGGAAGTATTCGTCCATATGCTTATCTCCTTCACGCTCTACTTTCCGCAAATAATGCAGGGCTTCCTCTTTGCGCCCGGCATAGCTGAGATTCAGACCAATAATGGTGCCCTTAAAAGTAAGCGCTCGTTTCTCTTGCACCGTAGAGAAAAACCGCTCGGCGCTAATTTCATTTTTCAAATACATTAGCTCTGCACTGGAATATAAAGCAGGGCTAGCCCCCTTTAGATAGTTGAGTACCGCCACTACCTGCGGTTCCTTCTTCATCTTGCGATAGCCGAGCATAGCCCATACAGCCGCCGGTAGAGCACTTCTCCCCTTAGCACCGCTCTGCCGCAAATATTGCTCGAAATCACGGCAGGCAAGCTCCGTATCACCGGCCACAAAGTAAACCATGCCCCGGTCAA